>Ga0310696_10001935_pt1 | contig 28492 bp, 21 predicted proteins | sample AusTroGonzalo_MG_4_FD_203885 | JGI IMG/M metagenome (GOLD analysis project Ga0310696, IMG submission 203885) | Bovine rumen microbial communities from tropical cattle in Woodstock, Queensland, Australia - Gonzalo_02 (v2) (version 2) | ecosystem: Host-associated > Mammals > Digestive system >... | reverse complement strand
AAGTTTTTCCCCTCCCCCGGGCCCCCTCCTCTTTTCAAAAAAAGCGGAATATCTCGGCGCTTTTACCTGGCGTCGGGCACGATGTAGTTGGCGATGCGGAGGGCGCGGAGGGAACCGGAAAATTTGAAGCCCAAATTGGGGGTGTCGTCGGCTTTCTTGTCCCGCGCAAAGACGTTCCATCCCTGGGGGCGGCTCTTTTCGGGGACGCCGCCGACGCAGAGGACCCAGCCGTCGCTGATGGTCCCCGCAGCGGGGACGGAGGCGATCTCCGTTCCGTCGAGCAGGACCCGCAGGCGGCTCAAGTCATAAGTGAGGCGCAGCGTGTAGAATTTGTCCTTCTCGAGGACGGTTTTGCCTTCCCACTTGAACGTGCCTTTGCGGGTGACGATCTCGCCCGAGAGCCGTCCGTCTTTGATCCTGACGGGGAGTTTCCGCTCCAGGGCGTCGAGAAGCGTCCCGTCTTCGACGGAGGCAAAACTGGCCTCGAGTTCGATGTCGAAGGCGCTGCACGAGAAGAGGGGCTGACAGAGAAGCAGTCCGCACCCCGGTTTGAAGTCAAGCACCCAGCGGTCTTTATCCTTGCGCCAGCGGGGGGGGCGGACGGCGTTCCAGCCGGGGTTGCTGTGGGTGCGGTAGTCGAAGCCGCCGATCATGGCGTCCTCGTCGCGGATGCCGTTCCGGGCGGGAAGGATGTCGCCGTAGACGGGGGTGAAGTCGAAGACGGTGTTCCGGAGCCGGGCGGCGGGCACGGTCAGCACCTTCGCCTTGCCCGTCAGCAGATCGAAAACGGGCAGTTTGACGTCGGGCCCGGGATCGCCGGGGGCCATGAGGGGCAGACTGCGGTAGACCCGGCCCGCCGCGGTGACAACGCGCAAAGTGTAGACCGTGTTGACGCCCGGGCGCTTCGGGGCAGTCAGGTCGAAGGCGAAGTCTTTTTTGTTGATGGGCATGGGCATTTCGATCTGCTCGGTGCAGTGTTCCACAAGCTGGGAGATGCCGTGATCTTCGACGAAGCGGAGCCGCCCCCGTTCCAGCACGTCCCGGACGGCGACGCGGGTGGTCTTGCCCCGGCTGGTCATGTCGAAAACGGCGTCGGGCGAGGAAAAGAAGAAGAACTCGCGGATGTTGCATCCGCCGCCGATCTTCCCCGTGATGACGTTTTTCCCGGGCTGGACCGGCTTCATGCCGGTGAGGCTGTAGGTGTGGGGCGTCCGCAAAACGATGGTCCCGGAGACGGCGGCAAGTTTCAGCTGATCGTTCCCGAAGCCGGCCACCACGGGGGTCGAGCGCATCCAGCGGAGCATGACCATGCCCTCGGGCGGGAGGAATTCGTTTTTGGGATCCGCGGCGGTCAGGACGTTTTCGTCGGCCAGCAGTTCCACGGAGACGATATCATCCGGCAGGGCCGCCCGGCCCCGGACGCGGACATTTTTCCCGTCGAAAAAGAGTTCCGCGCGGACGCTCCCGGGATCGGGGAGGTCACGGAGGGGGATCTTGACGTAGCACTGCCGGATGTTGGGCGCGCCGGTGAAGCGGATATGGGGCAGTCCCGCGCGGACCGTCCGCACGGCGTTCCGCCAATGGATCTCAAGCTCCGGAACGACGTACCGGTACCGGGCGAAATCCGCCGAGGGCTGAAGCACCGAAAATTCCTCGATCTTTTTGTGGGAGAAAGTCTGCGGGGGGTATTCTTTAAGCAGCTTTCCCTCCGGCGAGAGCAGACGCAGGGTGATCCGGCTGGGGGAAGCCTCCTTTTCCGGCAGGCCCAGAAGTTCGACGGGCACGGGGGCGGCCAGGTCGTTCTCCTGACGGAAGGAGAGGATGACGTTCGGGAAGATCTTTTCCACGTCCTCGGTCTGCCGTCCCCGCAGGGCGTTCGTCACGCGGACGTTGGTGAGGGCGTGGGAGACGATGGGCTCCATGTGGGTGTTTTCGTTGGTCTCGTTCCACTCGGGCATGACGATGAAGTCGCAGTCGGCGGCGAGGGCGGCGGCGAGACTTTTGCGCAGACTGCCCGTGCCTTCGTCGTCGATGTTGGCGGTGAGGCGGCGGGTCTGGATGTAGCCCCGGTGGGCGCTCAGGCCCAGCAGTTTTTTCCCGTTATATTTCTCCTCGGCCAAAACGGAAACGAAGACGGGGATGAGGTAGTTCCGGTAGGCCGCCTCGTTGAACACGTGTTCGGGGAAGCCCGGCTTGTCCGCGTTGAGGTGGTTGGAGGCCGAGAAGTTCACGCCGTCGGCGACGTCCAGATAGGTGCGGATCTTGCGCTTCATCTCCTCGGTGAAGGCCGCGAGGGGCTTGCCGCCGGTCTTGCGGTAGTGGCTGCACATGGTGTAGCCGATGCCCCGCAGTTCGATGGTGAAGAGCACTTTTTTGCCGTATTTTTTCCGGTAGGGCGGGATGATCTCGCGCCATTTCTCAGGCGGCAGGGCGTCCCCCTGATAGGAACTTATGACCAGCGCGCCGTCATGCCTGAAGACGGCGGGCGACTTGAGGGTCTCGTCGATGGCGGGGAACATGCGCCGGGTGTTTTCCAGTGCGGGCCCCGTGGCCTCCATGAAGACGGCGTTCGGGATCCCCGCGGCCTCGGCGGCGTGGATGGGGTGCATGTAGCGGACTTTTCTGTTGCTGTAAAAGATCCCCAGACCGTCGGTGAAGAGGCGGGCGACCTGGAGCTGCTTCTGAAAACTTTTGATGGTGTTCTGCTTGTCGTATTCCGGCAGGGGGCTGTCGGCCAGTTCCCGGTTGAAAAACAGCGGGCGGTCGACGAAGGTCCCGGTCCCGGCGGAATAGGTGGAAAGATAATTTTTCACCAGATCGTACTTGCTCTGGATCCGGGGAAAGATGACGGTCCTTTCGAAGACCCGCTTGCGTTTCACGGACTTGTCGGGACGGTAAAGATCGCCGCCGGTGAAACGGAGACTGGTGAATGTCATGGTCACGGGTTTGCCGTCGAACCGGCCCTTGCTGTTGAAGTAGAGGCGCATCTCCCGCAGATCCTCCGGCAGGGCGGGAAAATCGAGGACGATGCGTCCGGGCTTGCCCGAGGGCTTGTTGACGGTGACCCGGGTCCTGCCCCGCAGGGAAAGGGAGATGTCGTCCACGTCGAAGCCGCTGCCCTCGACCCGCAGCCGCGTCGCGCCCGCGGGGACCCCGGAAGATGTGATCTTGCGCACCAGCGCCGCGCCCCGGTTTTTGGGCGTCGCCGTCAGGACGCCGTCCTTGAAGGAGGCCTTGCCCGCGTAAAGGACGGTCCAGCCCTCCGCAGGGAGCACGCCCTCCGCGGCAAAAAGGGTCAGCGCGGAACACGCCGCAAGAAAAAGAAGCCGTTTCATCGTTTTCACCCGGAGGTCCTTTATTTGTACCCGTTGTTGCCGTCCTTGCGGGGATCGAACTTGGCCAGCGTGGGCAGCACGCCGGAGATGATCTCGGAACCGGAGAAAGTCTCCACGTGGCCGTCCACGTGGGCGATGTTGACCGCGTTGCCGCTCTGGTGGCGCATCTTCAGCCGCGGCGTGGCGTACAGGACGGAGTAGTTGCTGCGGTCGATCACATAGTACGTGGCGTCGGCGAAGGCGACGTATTTCGACGCCGATTTGAGATGGGTCATCTTGTGGGGATTGGCCTGGGTCCCCATGACGGTGGTGCACTGCCCGTAGCTGTAATACCTTTCGGGCGTCCCATCCAGTTCCACGCCGTCCTTTTTCGCGTTGGCGGTGGAGGCTTCGGGACAGCCGTTGACCCCGTTGCCCGCGTTCCACACCGCGGCCTTGGTCCCCGGGGAGATCATCTGCCGCACGACGGTGCGCTCGTCGCACCAGACCAGCGTGCTGCCCGTGCCGCTGGCCCGGCAGATGTAGTGGGGCATGAGGTAGTCGTCGTAATGCTGGGCGTAGACGGAGACGAGGAATCCCCACTGCTTGAGGTTCGACGTGCAGCTGCTCTGCCGGGCCCGGGAGCGGGCCTGCTGGAGCGCGGGCATCAGCATGGCGGCTAAAATGGCGATGATGGCGATCACGACCAGCAGCTCGATCAAGGTGAATTGCGGGCGGGACGGACGGGCGGGAACTTTTTTCATTTTTTCTTCCTCCTGTATGGGTAGATCGACATTGGATCACGGTTCGATGAATATCTGCCGGGAATCGGGTTCCCGGCCCGAAAGGAACCAGCCGGCGACGGTTTCGGCGGCGGTTTCGGCGATCCTTTTGCGGCGGGTGCCCGGGCGGATCAGGCGGCAGGGCACGCCGGCCGGGATGGCCGCGCCCTCCCGGTCGAAGATGAGGGGATTGGCGATCTGCCCCCGCAGGGGAAAATATTCGGCGACGCCGGCGCAGACGACGAGGGTCCCGGGATCGCCGAGGATCGCGGGATCGGGATCGCATTTTTCGGCCAGCCAGATGTAATCCCGGGCAAAGGGGTAGCGGCACAGCACCCGGCGGCGCTGGATGTGCGTGAGGAAAAAGCAGCTGCGGTATTCCGGACGGGCCGCGAGCAGTTCGTCCAGCCACGGATACCGGCCCAGGGAGCAGATGCAGTGACAGTCCAGACCGCAGGGATAACCCAGGATCATGTAGGGCAGACGGGAAGCCATGAGGCGGCGGGCCACCTTTTCGTATTCGTCGGGGACGATGTTGGAAATGACCGCGCCGGCCAGACCGCCCGCGATGATCCTGTCGAGGCGCGAAAGCTGTTCGGCGCTGTCGCGGCAGGGGACGAAGAGCACCTCCAGATCCCGGGCGTTGAGCGCCAGCGTCAGCACGGGGAAGAGTTCGTTGAAGTAGGCGTAGGAGCCGGAGCAGAGATCCGTATCCTCCATGTGCATGACGACGGCGGCCACGGGGGGCCGCCCCAGGGACATGGAGCGGGCCAGGCGGTTGGGCACGTATCCCAGACGTTCAGCCGTCTCCCGGATCTTTTTCCGGCAGGCCTCGGTACACCCGATCCGCCCCTCCTTGCCGTTCAGGACGACCGAGACCAGCGCGGAGGATACCCCGCACGCCGACGCGATGTCCCGCAATGTCGCCCGTCCCTTCATGGAAGCCTTTTCGATCGTTTATTAACCGGTTAATAGATAAGATAGCATGCGCCCAAGAAAAATTCAAGCGGGAAAGATCACGTTTCGGGAAGAGGCGTTCCCGCGGGGGCGGTCGAGGCCGCGACCTCCTCGGAGGTGAGGAGCCGCCACTTGCCGGGCGGCAGGGAGCCGAGGCGGAGTCTCCCCACGGAGACGCGGACGAGGCGTTTCACCCCGGCGCCGAGAAACGCGGCCATGCGCCGGATCTCCCGGTTGCGCCCTTCGTTCAGGGTGAAGGCGTAGAGCCTTTCCCCGATACGTTCCACAGCCTCGGGATGAAGGAACTCCCCGCCCTCCTCGATGCCGTTTCTCAGCGTCGCGAGCTCTCCCGCCGACAGCTCCCGGTCCAGGCGGACATGATAGGTTTTGCGGACATCGAAGGAGGGATGCCCCAGACGGTTGACGTATTCCCCGTCGTTGGAGAAGATGATGAGCCCCTCGCTGTCCTTGTCCAGCCGTCCGGCGGAGACGAGCCGGACCGGGAGATCGATCAGATCGACGGCCCGCCGGGCGGCGTGGGGATCCGCACTGGTACAGGTGTACCCCCGGGGTTTGTTGAGCATGACGTGATATTTGACGGGCTCCGGCGTCACGATCCTGCCGTCCACCGTCACTTCGTCGCCGTTTCCGACGCGAAATGACGGATCTTTGACGGGGACTCCGTTGACGGCGGTACGGCCGGCCCTGACGAGCTCGAGAGCGGCGCGCCGGGAGGCGACGCCGCAGGAGGCGATGTATTTGGCGATGACGGGAAATGACGGACTATTTGTCATCTTTCCCGACGGCGCAGATGCTGCAGTGACGGCAGTCCAGTCCGGCGGGAGGCACGTAGACTTTCCCCGCCTTGACGGCGGCCCGGGCCTTGAGGAAGTTCCTGACGGCGAGGATCACACCGACGATGATGAAGGCCCCCGGCGCGGAACCGGGCAGCAGGAAGTCGGTGGTCCACGCCGTGATGATCTTCACGCCGAAAACCGCTCCGGAGGTGCAGAACTCCCGGATCATGCCCAGCATGGTCAGCGTGAGGGTGAAGCCCAGCCCCATACCCAGTCCGTCGAGGATGGAGAGCAGCGGGTTGTGCTTGGAGGCGAAGGCCTCCGCCCGTCCGAGGACGATGCAGTTGACCACGATGAGCGGGATGAAGATCCCCAGCGCCGCATAGAGCGAAGCCGGCGCGTAGGCCTGAAGCAGCAGATCCACCACGGTCACGAAGGTGGCGATGACCACGATGTACACGGGGATCCTGATCTTGCGCGGCACGATCCCCGCGATGCAGCTGATGACGAAATTGCTCCCCGTGAGGACGAAGGTCGTGGCCAGTCCCATGCCTGCGCCGTTGGTGGCCGAGGTGGTCAGCGCCAGCGTGGGACAAGTCCCCAGCAGCAGAACGAGCACCGGGTTTTCCTTCCAGATCCCCTTGCAGAAAGTTTCGAGAAGTTTCTTCATTTCACACCTCCGAAGGCGCGGTTGACGGTTTTACGGCCTCTTCTGAAGGCGAGAACGATCTCCGACGCAGACTTGGCGATGGCCCGGCTGGTGACGGTGGCGCCGGTGGCGTACAGCGCCGTGCCGCCGTCCTTGGTGATGGTCCAGCCTTTGGCCGGAGCCTTTTTGCCGTTGAACTGGTCCAGATATTTATTGGGGGGCAGGCCCGCGGGAACGGGCTCCGTCAGGTTGAAGATGGTCTTGCTGAACTGCCGTTTGCAGAGCTCGGCGCCCAGTCCCGGCGTCTCGTGCTGTTCGGTGACCAGAATGGCGCGGATCGTGCCGTCGGGATTGACCCCCGCCAGCATCTTGACGGTCCCGGCATAGCCCGAGGGATTGACCGCCAGCGCGGCGTAGCCCACGATCTTTTTGCCCTTCCGGGCGGCTCGGACCTGGATCCGCCACCCGGCGGGGCTCTTCAGGTAAACGGCTTTGGCATTGATGTCGTTGTCGAACTCGGGCAGGATCTGGCGCAGGGCCGCGGCTTCGCGGGCTTTTTTCGCGTCGTTGATGGGCTGCGAGGTCAGATTCGAGACCACCGCGAGCACCAGGGCCGAGAGGAGACTCACCAGCGCGAGGAAGATGCCGAGCACCACCAGATTTTCGTTGTCTCTGATCTTCATTTGGCCACCTCTTTGGGTTTCGCCGTGTGTCCGAAGGGACGCAGGGCGCTGGCTTTGTCGATGAGCGGGACCAGCGCGTTCATGAAGAGGATGGCGAAGCTGACCCCCTCGGGGTAGTTGCCCCAGATCCGGATGACGCTGGTGATGACGCCGCACCCCACGGCGAAGATGACGCACCCCGTCCCGGTGATGGGACAGGTCACCATGTCCGTGGCCATGAACACGGCCGCGAACATGAGCCCGCCGGTCACGAGGTGAAACAGGGGCGACGGCGTGACGCCGGGATAGAAGTAGTTGACGACGCCCGTGACGATGGCCACGGTCCCCACGTAGCAGATGGGCACGCGCCAGTTGATGAGGTTGAAGCAGACGAGGAGGATCGCGCCGAAGACGATGGCCGGGATGCACGTTTCGCCGATGCACCCGCCCTTGCACCCGAGAGCGTACTTTTTGATGAGTTCGACGTTGTCGATCTTCCTGAAGTGCGAGGTCTCATAGCGGTCCGTGCTCTTGGGCATGGTCCCGGCGATGCTGAGCGGCGTGGCGCAGGTGACGGCGTCGACGGAGGTTTTGAACTCCTTGAAAGAGGGGTAGCCGCTGTTCATGCCCCGGGGGGCGGGCCAGGTGGTCATGATCGCCGGCAGGGCGATCAGCAGTCCGACGCGGGCGACCACGGCGGGGTTGAAGGGGTTGTAGCCCAATCCGCCGAAGATCTGCTTGCCGATCCAGATGGCCAGCACGGCGCCGATGAGGGGCACGTAGAAGGGCACGTGGGGAGGCAGATTCAACGCGAGGATCACGCCCGTCACGGCGGCGCTGCCGTCGAGGATGGTGGCTTTGACCGGCTTGCGGGCCAGTTTGCACCATACCGCTTCGGCGGCCACGCAGAAGACGGTGGTGAGGAAGATCACCCATGCCGCCCGCAGACCGAAATACCAGATGCCCGCGGCGGCGGGAAAGGCGAGAGCCAGAAGCACCCGGCCCATGATCTTCGACGTCCGCTCGGGGGAGGAGAGATGTGGAGAACTGCTGACGACCAATTTTTCCCCGGTCGGCAGCTTGATGTCGTTTTCCGGAACGTTTTTGCTGGTTTCATCCATGATATGTGGAACTCCCGTTGGGTTATTTTTTCGCCGTCAGCCGCCGGATCTCCGCCTTCGCGCGGCGGTTGTGCTGGACCAGGGGACGCTTGGCCGGACAGACGTAGGCGCAGGCGCCGCACTCCAGACAATCCATGACGTGATGTTTTTTCGCCAGATCGAACCGGTAGCTCTCCACCGCCGCCGCGATGGCGCAGGGCATGAGGTGCATGGGACAGCCCTGGACGCAGCGGCCGCAGCGGATGCAGTTGCCGCTCACGTAGTTGACCGCCTGATCCTGCGCGAGCAGCAGGATGCCGCTGGTGTTCTTGCTGACCGGGACTTCGAAGGACTTCTGGGCGAATCCCATCATGGGACCGCCGAGGATGAGTTTTCCCGGTTCCTCGGTGACGCCGCCGGCCAGTTTGATCGCTTCGATGACCGGGGTGCCGATGAGCAGTTTCCAGTTGCCGGGATTCTTCACGACGCTGCCGGTGACGGTGACGATGCGCTCCACGAGGGGCCGTCCGCGGAGAACGGCGTCGGCTACGGCGGCGGCGGTGCCGGTGTTCTGGACGACGCATTTGGCGTCCATGGGCAGGCCGCCGGCGGGGACTTCCCGGCCGGTGATGGCGTTGATGAGCTGTTTCTCGCTGCCCTGCGGATACTGGACCTTGAGCGGGATGATATTGACGCCGTAGGCTTCGGCCTTCTCGTTCAGGCGGTGGATGGCGTCGATCTTGTTCATTTCGACGCCGATGAAGACCCGGTCGCCGATGCCGAGGATCCGGCCCATGACCGCGGCGCCCGCGAGAACGGACTCGGGGTCCTCCAGCATGAGCCTGTGGTCGGCGGTGAGATAGGGTTCGCACTCCGCGCCGTTGAGGATCAATGTATCGATCTCCTTCTCCGGCGGGGGCGAGAGTTTGACGTGGGTGGGGAAGGAGGCGCCGCCCATGCCCACGAGGCCGCATTCGGCGATGCGGTCCAGCAGGGCCTTGGGTTCGGCGGTGCGCCAGTCGATGGCGGGCAGAGGCTCCATCTCCTCGTTGAGACCGTCGGGAACGATCTCCAGGGCCTTCGCCGGGACGCCCATGGGACCGGGCACGTCGACCAGTCCTTTGACCGTGCCGCTGACGGGACTGTGGAGATTCGCCGAAACGAATCCGGAGGCCTTGGCGATGAGCTGATATTTCTTGACGTGATCCCCGGGATTGACCACGACCTCCGGGGGCTTGCCCGCGTTCTGGGCCAGGGGGACCGTGTAACGCGCCAGCAGGGGCGCGACCCGGGTCTCCGCCGATTCGGACAATTCCTTGCCGTGGTAAACGGGATGGATCCCGTTCTTGAACGTCATGACGCTGCGCGAACTCTTATTCATTTACAGAAAACTCCGGATCGTTGGTCTCTATTTCCTTGTGGCGGGCGGCGGTGAGCAGCGCGCCCGTGGGACACTTGACCGCCTCGACATCCTCCTCCGTGGGCAGGACGGGCGCATCGTACTGCACGTGCGCGAGGAAACCCTCGACCTTGAATTTTTCCGGCGCGGTCTTTTCGCACTTGCGGCATCCGAGGCAGGAGACCTTGCAGTTCTTGCGCTTCTCGGGACCTTTTTCCGGCGAGTTGCAGTAGACGTGGACGGTGCTCTCGATGGGGACCAGCTGGATGACGCCCCGGGGACAGGCGGAAACGCACTTGCCGCAGCCCACGCAGATCTCGGGATGGACCAGCGCCAGATTGTTGACCAGCTCGATGGCGCCGAAGGGACACACCGCGGCGCAGCTCCCCATGCCGATGCAGCCGTAGCGGCACCCCTTGGGGCCTCCGGCGATCAGACTGGCCGAAGCGCAGTCCAGGACGCCGTTGTAGTTGATCTTGCGCGCCACCTGATGGATGTCGCCGCCGCAGCGGACGACGGCCCGCTTTTTGAAACCGCCTCCCGCGTCGATCCCCAGCGCCATGGCGATGGCGTTGATTTGTTCGGCGCTGGAAACGGGGCACTTGCCGGGAGGATTCTCACCGCTGACCACCGATTTGGCGAAATCGGCGCATCCGGCCTTGCCGCAGCCGCCGCAGTTGGCCCCGGGAAGCAGTTCGGCGACGAGATCCACCCGGGAGTCGGTCTCGACCTTGAAGATCTTTGCGAAAAATCCGATGACCAGTCCGAGGAGCAGTCCCAGGGACCCCATGACGATGACCGAAACGAGAACGATGGTGGACATGACGACCTCCTCAACACAGCCCGGAGAACCCGATGAACGCCATGGCGAGGATCCCCGCCGTCACCAGCGCCAGGGGGATCCCGGCGCAGGCCCGGGGCGGCGCCGCCAGATCCAGTCTTTCGCGCAGACTGGCAAAGAGGACCAGCGCCAGCGCGAACCCGATGCCTGAGAAACAGCCGAAGAGCGTGGCGTCGAGGACGCTCCGGCCCACGTTGGCGTTGATGGTCGCGGCGCCAAGGACGGCGCAGTTGGTCGTGATGAGCGGCAGGTAGATGCCCAGCGCCTGATAGAGCTTCGGGCTGAGCTTCTGGAGCGAGATCTCGATGATCTGCACCAGCGCCGCGATGACGAGGATGAAGAGCAGCACCTGGAGGAAACGCAGATCGTACACCTTGCCCTCGAATTTCAGCACCAGCAGATACCGGCTGATGGCCGAGGTGATGGCCGAAGCCAGCGTCATCACCGTGATGACCGCGCCGGACATGCCCAGCGCCGTGCTGATGCGCTTCGAAACGCCGAGAAAGGGGCAGATCCCCAGAAACCGGGAGAGGACGAAATTGTAGACCAGTATCGCCCCGACTGCAAGCTCTATGTATTTCACCGTCAGATCCTCTTTTGGATTGAAAACAACCGCTCCGCCCGGGGGAGGCCCGGTGCCGGAAGCCGAAATCAAAGGTTAATATATCATGCAATTTGCGTATTGCAAACCTGCGGGGGGATTTTCCCCGGAAAAACTACTGGTTGAACTCCTGAGCCTTGAGGACGGCGACGAAGGCCTCCTGCGGGATGTTGACCTGTCCGATGAGCTTCATGCGCTTCTTGCCCTCTTTCTGTTTTTCCAGCAGCTTGCGTTTGCGGGTGATGTCGCCGCCGTAGCATTTGGCCAGCACGTTCTTGCGCAGCTGGCGGATCGTCTCCCGGGCGATGACCTTGCCGCCCACGGCGGCCTGGATGGCGATCTGGAACATCTGGGGCGGGATGGCCTCCTTGAGCCGTTCGGCGATCTGGCGGCCCCGTTCGTAGGCGAAATCGGTGTGCACGATGGAGCTGAAGGCGTCCACCGGCTCCCCGTTGACGAGGATGTCCAGCTTGACCATTTTCCCGGCCCGGTAGCCCGCCGGTTCGTAGTCCATGCTGCCGTAGCCCCGGGTCATGGACTTGAGCTTGTCGTGGAAATCGATGAGGATCTCGTGCATGGGCAGCTCCGCCGTGATGATGACGTGTCCGGCATCGGCGCTGGCGGTCTCGGTGCAGACGCCCCGCTTGGACATGACCAGATTCATCACGTCGCCGATGTAGGTCGTCGGCGTCATGATGTGGCTCTTGATGAAGGGCTCCTCGATGCGGTCGATCGCGGAGGGATCCGGCAGATAGACGGGATTGTCCACGTTCAGCATCTCCCCCGACTTGAGGTACACGTGGTAGATCACCGAGGGATAGGTGGCCAGGATGTCCATGTTGTACTCCCGGCGCAGCCGCTCCTGGACGATCTCCATGTGCAGAAGACCGAGGAAGCCGCAGCGGAAGCCGAAGCCCAGGGCGGCCGAGCTCTCGGCCTGATAGACGAAGGCCGCGTCGTTGAGCTGGAGCTTGCCCATGCTGGCCTTGAGCTGATCGTACTCGTCCGTGTCGATGGGGTAGATGCCGCTGAACACCATGGGCCGCACTTCGCGGAAACCCGGCAGGGGTTCCGCCGCCGGATCGTCGCTGTCGGTGACGGTATCGCCGATCCGGGTGTCGGCGGGGCTTTTCAGGTTGGGGATGAGATAGCCCACGCTGCCGGCGCGCAATTCGTCGCAGGGCAGCATCTGCGGGTTGAAGAAACCCACTTCTTTAATTTCGCTGGTGACGCCGTTGCTGAAGAGGCGGATCTTCGTTCCCCGCCGGAAGGCGCCCCGGCGGACGCGGACGAAATTCACCACGCCGCGGAAGGTGTCGTACTGGGAGTCGAAGATCAGCGCCGCCGTTCCTTTTTCCGAGGACTCCTCCGGCGGCGGGACGCGGCGGATGATCTCCGCCAGAAGCTCGGCCACGCCCTCGCCGGTCTTGCCGCTGACCTTGAGGGCCTCCTCCCGGGGGATGGCCAGGACCTCCTCCATCTGCTCGAAGCACAGATCAAGATTGGCCGCGGGCAGGTCGATCTTGTTGATGACGGGGATGATTTTCAAATTCTGGGCGATGGCCAGATTGATGTTGGCCACGGTCTGGGCCTGGACGCCCTGCGTGGCGTCGATGAGCAGCACGGCCCCCTCGCAGGCGCACAGACTGCGGCTGACCTCGTAGGAGAAGTCCACGTGTCCCGGGGTGTCGATGAGGTTGAGTTCGTAGGTCTTCCCGTCCCCGGGATCGTAGTGCATGCGCACGGGGTGGGATTTGATGGTGATGCCCCGTTCCCGTTCGAGGTCCATGCCGTCCAGCAGCTGGTCCTGAAGATCGCGCTTGGCCACGGTCCCGGTGATCTCCAGCATCCTGTCAGCCAGCGTGGACTTGCCGTGGTCGATATGGGCGATGATGCAGAAATTTCTGATGAGTTCGTATTTCACGTTGCCGTCTTGTCCTGTCGGGGATATTTTCCCGGAGAACCGGGACGATCAGTTCGGCTCCCCCGGCAGAGCGGAGGGGCGGCCGATGATCTTATCCAGCTGTTTCTCCCGGTCGGAGATGATTTTTTCGAGCTCTTTCCTGTTCTTCAGGAAAAGCGCTTTGACGACGATCTTGAGCGCGGTTCTGGCCTCCGGTTCGAGGGTCGTCACCTCCCCCGCCAGATTGTTCCGGACGGGTGCCCCGTCGGGCGTGAGATTGCCGGGATTCAGCTTGGGATCGGCGGGACCGGAAAACCCTTCGCCGCCTCCGTAGAGGCCCACGCGGATCTCCTTCGCGGAAACCTGACAGACGGCATCCGCACCGCGGGCAGCGGCCTCGTCGAGCAGCCTTATGCGGACATCCTCCCGGTCCCGGGAAGCGGGGAACGTGATCTTCGCCCGGCCGATGATCTCGTACTCGCCCGGAGGAAGCGCCTCCTTCTTTTCGTAATACTTCGGCAGACGCATCGAAGGGGCGAATTCACGGCCGGTGTACTCGAACTCCATGCAGCCCGCCAAAAGCACGGCCGCGAGGAGCGCGGATGCCGATCTGAGGAAAAAAGCCGTCTTTTTCATGATTCAATCCTGTCTGGCGCGTTTCACGTTCAGTTCCCACACCTGATTGCGGCGCACCTTTCTCACGTAAAGTTCCGCGTTCCTGTGCCGGATCACGTCGCCCGCGCGGGGCTGACGGTCCAGCTGCTGATCCAGTTCGCGGGCGAACCAGAGGCCCACGGGTTCGGCGCGGCGGGGCAGATCCAGATGGGTGTCCCGCACCAGCTGGGTCATGGGCACGCCGCCGCCGACGACCCACAGCGATTCGCTGGGCGAGTAGAAGGTCCGGGGCAAACGGTCGAATTCGTCGTCCAGATCCCCCAGAAGTTCCTCGATGATGTCCTCCAGCGTGACGAGTCCGAGGGTGTGTCCCGTGGCCGGATCCCGCACGATCAGGATCTGGCTGTGCTGGCTGGCGAAACTGTCCATCAGCTCGGCGGCGGTGTCGTCCGGATCGGCGAAGTCGACGGGACGCATGACCTCGGCGATCTTCGTGACCCCGGGATGCGCGAGATCGGTGGCGACCAGCTCCTTGAAATTCACGTAGCCGATCACCTTGTTGATGTCGTTGTCCTCGCAAACGGGATACCGGGTGTGGTAATCCTTGCCGCAGGAGTTGATCGCGTCCTGCACCGTGACGGAGGCGTCGAAAAAGGAGATGCTCTCGGCCTCCACCATCACCTTGATGGCGGTGCGCTCCGAAAGACGGGGCACCATGCGGATGATCCGCTCCTGCCGGCTGGAGATGACCTGACTGCTCCGGGCCAGGGCGGCCAGCGCGGAGATCTCCTCCGCCGCGCTGACCCGCTTGACCGCGCGGGGTTCGAAAGGCCGGTTGATGAAATGCGTGAGCTTGATCAGCGGCAGCAGGACGATGGTCAGAATGTGCAGCGGCAGGGCAGCCCTGTTCATGATCGCGATGTTGAACCGGACTCCGAGGGTCTTCGGCAGGATCTCGGTGTACTGCACCATGATCAGCGTGAAGATGAGGGAGAACACCCCCATGTAACGGCCGTGGAAGATCTCGTTGAGACTGGCGCCGGCGATGGTCGCGCCGATGGTGTGCGCGGCGGTGTTCAGGATCAGGATCACGGCGATGGGCTTGTCGATCTCCCGCTTGAGGCCGGCCGTGAGCCGGCCTGCCCGCGCATCGCGCTGCCGCAGCAGAGCCACCTGGCTGGGCGAGAGGCTCAGCACGGCGGCTTCAAGCAGGGAACAGACGTGCGAGGTTATGACGGCGACGGAAATACTCGTGAAGAATATGAACCATTCGTACAATTTATTTTTCTCGCTTTCGTTGACCGGCGATCCCGGCGTCGATCGCGGCCTCGGCCTGTTCCGCGGCGATCTTGGCTTTCAGGATCTCCACCACCGCGGGCGGGAAGACCCGGATGCAGTTGTCCACGACGGTTTTCTTCATCTCGTTGAAGGGCGGCAGCTTCGTCCGGTCGCTGGCCCCCATGTCGGACATGTAGCTCCTGTAGATGAAACGGGCGATGCGCTCGTTGGCGAGGGCCGCGTCGTGGTCGTTGTAGATGAGGTAGTTGATGCTGCGGAAGATCAGACCGCTGATGATCTCGCTGGCCTTCTTGACGCTGGCGTCGCGGACATCTTCGGCCCACTGGGCCATGATGAATTTTTCAAGACTGCCCTCCTTCTGCTTGCCGTCCTCTTCCTCCAGCTTTTTGTAGTACTCCGCAGCCTTGGAGAACTTGCCGTAGTTGTAGAGGATCGTCACGGCCTCCTTCATGAAATTGATGCGGGCGCTGCGGAAGGTGGAGAACTTGTCTTTGGCCCCGTCGTGATATTTCTGCACCTCGACGAAGGTGTCGAACACGGCATCCACCAGCGCCAGGTTGGGAACGACGATGATGCTCTCGAAGTTCTTTTCGTCGATCATCATGAGCCGGCCCGCCCGGAAGGATTCGTAGAGGGACTGGGTCACGATGCGGTCGCAGGAGAGATCGTGCCCGCCGGGAGCCTTTTCCGCCCCCAGGGTCGCCCAGTAGATCGCCTGGGACTCCGGCACGCGCCAGTCGAGAAGACCGTACTTTTTGTTGATGGCGACGATCCGCGACACTTCCAGCTTCAGCTTGCGGCGCAGGAGCTCGGCGCGGAAATAAAGGGTCAGATCCGTTTTGAGCTTGTCGTTCCCGGCCAGCTGCGCGGCGAATTTTTCGGGCAGGTTCGGCGCCGACGCTTCGAAAGCCTTGTAGAGTTCGGCGTAATCCTTGAATCCGGCGGCGAGGGCGGCCTTCCAGAGGGCGTGGTCCGCGGGGTATTTTTTGAGGAAAGCCCGTTCCCCGGCGGGGGCCGACGCCAGCTTCTCCCAGTCGGGATAGCCCGCGTCGCCGACGATGGAGGCCATCTGGATGGCCAGCCGGTTCTTGTAGTAAAGATTGGCGTCGTCCAGGATGTTGCCCAGCTTGTGCGAGAAGATCCAGGCCAGCTCCTTGTAGATCACCGGATCCTCGGGATTGTAGTAGATCGCCTGGTCGCGGATGAGCCGGATCCCCTCGTTCACCCAGCGCCAGCGGTCGGCGAAGCTGGAACAGGTGACGGAGATGTTGTAGGCCATGTTCCAGGCCAGATAGGCCGTAGCCCCCGAGAAGGTGGGCTGGAGATCGGTGATCCAGCGGGCCAGCTGGACCATCTCGAAGTAGTTGCCCTTTTCCTGAAGGGCTCCGGCGCGCAGCCAGAGCAGATCGGCCACCAGTCCCCGGAAACTGCCCAGCGCCACGGTGGTGAAAATCACCATGGGAGGCGCGTTGCGGATCTCCCCCGTGAAGCGCAGACGGTGCTCGGCCACCTGGACGTCCAGCCGCTTTTCGAAGCGGTGCACGCCGACCAGCATCACGATCGTGACCGCCGCCAGGACCGTGTACATCACCAATGTGCGGAATTTGTTCATTTGCGGATAATCAACCCCAGTTCACGTTTGCGGTAGATCCAGATACACAGCAGATAGAGCGGCAGGGCGCGGCAAAGCAGATAGTACCAGGTGAGAGTCCAGACGAAGGACCACTCGATCAGTTCGCCGCTGGCTACCGCCCCCGTCACCTCGAAGGCCTGCAGGGGGATCACCACCACCAGCAGCAGCTTCGCGACGAAGACGCCGAACCTGTCGGCCGCGCCGGCCAGATAGGTCAGGCCCGTCATGTAGACCGCGAAACTGCCGAAGAGCAGGTATCCGGCCTCGACGAACACGGCCACGGGCATGGACATGCATCCGCCGAAGGAACAGGCGAACCCCGAGAGGATCACGAGCTCCAGCGCGATGATCAGCACCGCGCGCATGTAGTTTTCGAAAAATCCCGCCGCACGGATGAGCAGTTTGGGCCCGTCCGCCGGCTGGAAGAAGAGGCTGGTCCGGGAGGGGTCGAAGTTTTGCGCCGCGACCGTGACGCTGTTGTCCGGAGCGATGACGTTCCACTCCGGCCGCAGCATCTTCTCGTGGAACTCGCCGGACATGACCTGTTCGGGATTCTGCGAAAGCGGGATCATGTAGACGTCGTAATTGGCTTTCTTCGCGTCGAAGACGCTGGCGCCCGGCGCCGATTCCTTCTGCCGGGCGACCCCCGCGAAGAGCAGCAGGCGGGTCATGCGCTGATCCTCGCTGGCCACCTTGCCGACGTAGGGCCGGTAGCGCAGATAGACCGGCGTCTTGATGCCCTCGGGCAGACCGAAGAAGCGCCAGCTTTTGACCTGGCCGGCCTTGACTTCGGAGTCGGCGGAGACGACCTCGCGCCGGGCGTCCTTGAGCATCTTCTCCTGCGAGGAGGGACTGGTGTCCACCGAAGCCCCCTGCAGACGGAGACGGGCGATGCGCCGTTTGAGAAGCTCCTGAGAGAGCAGATCGAAATCCGGACGCGCCGCGGGAAAAACCCGGCGGCCCACCATGACCTCGTTGCGGATCTTCTCCCGCTCCTCCGGCGGGAAATCCCCGTTGTTGTAGCGGTAGAGGATGATCCCGTAGATCAGGAACGCCGAGAGCAGCAGCAGTCCGAGATTGATGAGATTGACCCCGGTCCACTTGGCCAGCCAGATGGTGATCTTCGACACCGGCTTGGAGACGATCATGTGGAGCTGGTAGCTGTCCACGTCGGTCGTCATGACGAAGCATCCCAGCCAGATGGAGGAGAGGGCCAGGATCAGGCTCACCGCCCACAGGCTGTACAGCAGGGAGACCCTGATGAAGTCACTGGCCGTCCCGCCGCCCACGGTCCCCGGGATGAAGGTCACCGCGAAGATCAGCACCGCCAGCAGCAGATGGAAGATGTGGGAACGCAGCGCGTGGCGGCAGGTCAGTTTGACGATGGCAGAAAAGGACCTCATTTACTTCTTCCCCAGCAAGTCGTCCAGCTTTGCGTTGGCGGCGGAGAGATCTTCCTTGGGCTTTGCCGGCGCGTCGGAGACCTCGGGAGGCGCCGGAACGCCGGAGGTCAGAGCCTCCAGTTTTTCCGAAACGTCCCCGGCCTTCTTTTCGGCGGGAGCCGGTTCCGCGGGGGCGGCCGCCGGGGCCCCGGCCTGCGGCTCGGCGATGAGGTCGGCCAGAACGGCGCTGGTCTCGTCGCCCTTTTCGAGGTAATCGGCGATCTTGCCGCCGCCCACGACGCCCGCGGTCTCCACGCTGTCGCGTTTCGCGGCGGAGATGACGTTGAGGAAGAACTCCTCCAGGGAGCGCCGGGGGTGGTCCATGGTGAATTCGCCGTCCTTGAGGTTCCGGCGCAGGATCTGCCGGATCTCCTCCATGGCCGGCTCCGGCAGGGAGGGCGCGACGATCCGGTTGGAATCCGAAACGGTGAGCAGCTGCGAGAGCTCGCCCTCGGCGCGGATCTTGCCGCCGTAGAGGATGATGACCCGGTCGCAGACATCCTCCACATCGCTGAGCAGATGGCTGGTGACCAGCACGGTCTTGCCACGCTTCTTGAGGGCGAGGATCAGGTCTTTGACCTCGCGGCAGCCCAGCGGATCCAGTCCGCTGGTGGGCTCGTCGAGGATCAGGAACGAGGGATCGTTGATCATGGCCTGCGCCAGACCGATGCGCCGCGCCATGCCCTTGGAGAATTCGCCGACCCGCCGCCGCCGGGCGTGGGCCATGCCCACCATCTCCAGCAGCTGGTCGATGCGCTTTTTGCGGTCGGCCGCGGAGAGGTTGAAGAGGGCGCCGAAGAAATCCAGCGTCTCCTCGGCGGTCAGGTATTTGTAGAGATAGGACTCCTCGGGGAGATAACCGATCTCGCGCTTGGTCTCCACCGCCCGGGGACTGAGACCGAAGACGGAGAGCCGTCCTCCGGTGGGATACAGCAGACCCAGCAGCATCTTCACGGTGGTGGATTTGCCGGAACCGTTGGGTCCCAGCAGGCCCACGACCTCGCCGGGACGGATCTCGAAGTCGATGTCGTTGACGGCCCGCGCCTTGGGGCGGCCCCAAAAATCCCGGAAAACTTTGGTGAGTCCCACCGCACGGACAACCGGTTCGATCTCTGCCATGATTGTATTCCTGCTCCTGAAAAGAAAGTTGTGATCAGTTTCCGCCGTTTCCGCCGGACTCCTCCAGCGTCAGCTCTTCTCCGGTGCGCACCAGACGGGCGCTGTTGAAAATGATGATCAGCGTGCTGCCCGCGTGGAGGACCGCCGCCCAGATCGGCGTCATCACGCCCACCATGGAGAGGATCATGCCGCCGAAGACGAAGAGCATGCCGAAGAGCAGATTCTGATTGATGATCATCTGGGACTTGCGCGAAAGGAAGACCAGCATGGCGATGCGCCGCAGATCGTTGGTCATCAGGGCGATGCTCGCGCTGTTGATGGCGATGTCGCTGCCGATGGCGCCCATGGCGATGCCCAGATCGCCCGCGGCCAGCGCCGGGGCGTCGTTGACGCCGTCGCCCACCACCGCCACGCGGCTGTTGCGCTTGACGTTCTCGACGAACTGGACTTTTCCGTCGGGCAGGCACTCGCTCCGGAATTCGTCGATGGCCAGCTGCCGGGCCACGGATTCGGCCACGGAGGGCCGGTCGCCGGTGACCATGGCGCAGTAGCGCACGCCCTGACGGCGCAGTTCGGAGAGCATTTCGGGGGCCTCCTTGCGGATCTTGTCCCGGAAACCGATCCAGCCGCGGACGCGTCCGCCGCAGGAGACGTAGACGACGCTCATGCCCTCGGACTCCTCCTTGCCGGCCTCCTCGACGGCGACGCCCTGTTCACGCATCCACCCGGAGCGGCCGACGAGCACGGCTTCGCCGTTCACCACGGCGGAGACGCCCCGCCCGTGGGTCTCGGAGAAATCGGAAGCGTCGTCGAAATCCAATCCCGCCTCGGCGGCCAGCTTCTGGATGGCCACGGCGGTGGGGTGATTGCTGTAGCGCTCCACGGCGCCCGCAATTTTGAGCAGTTCCGCGGGGCTCACGCCCTCGGCGGGCTGGAGCTTCACGACGGAGAGCAGTCCGTCGGTGAGGGTCCCCGTCTTGTCGAAGACGAAGCTGGTAATTTTGCTGGCCAGTTCCAGATGGCTCACGTTCTTGATGAAGATGCCCAGCCGGGCGGCGGCGGCGACGGCCGCCACGACGGCGGTCGGCGTGGCCAGCACCACGGCGCAGGGACAGGCGATGACCAGAAAGGCGATGACCGAGTTCATGTCCTCGGTGAACCACCAGGTGATCCACGCCAGCATCAGCACGGTGGGGGTGTAGTAGCCCGCGTAGCGGTCGATGATGCGCACCACGGGGGTGCGGCTGGACTCCGCCTGAAGGATCATGTCCTTGACCTTGCCCAGCGTGGTGTCCTCGCCGACCTTGGTGACCTCCAGGTCCACCAGACCGGTGAGGTTCTGGGTGCCGGCGAAGACGTCGCTGCCGACGCTCTTTTCGACCGGGATGGACTCACCGGTGATGGAGGCCTGATTGACGGTGCTCTCGCCGGCGATGATCCGGGCGTCCACGGGGAAGTTCTCACCGGGGCGGACGCGGATGCGGTCGCCGACCTTAAGCGTGGTGGCCTGCACCTCGGTCTCCTGATCGCCGTCCAGTCTCCGGGCGGTGTTGGGCGTGAGTTTGATCAGCTCCTCGATGGAACGCTGGGCGCCGCTGGCGGTCCGGGTCTCGATGATGATGGTGAGGAGCAGGAAGAAGGCGATGATGCCCGCGGTCTGGAAGTCCGCGCTGGCCAGCGCGGCGAGGATCGCCAGCGCCACCAGTTCGTTCATGTAGACTTTACCGTTGATGAGGTCCTTCACCGCGGTGACGATGATGGGCAGCGCGAGGATGAAGGCCCCCAGCAGGGAGCTGAGCTCCGAGGCGAAGGCCAGATCCGGCATGGTCCAGTCGATGAGGAAGGAGTTCAGCGTGAGGATGCCGCCGAAGAGGACGAAGAAGATCTTGCCCATGGCGCGGTCGTGTCCCACGCCGCCTTCGGCCTTGTGGTCGTGGCCGCAGATGCACGTGCCGTCCATGTGCTCGTGATGATCGTGCCCGCAGGAACAGGTCTCGCCCGCGTGATCGTGATGATCGTGATCGTGACCGCAGCCGCAGGCGCAGGTTTCGGCATGGAGTTTCTTATCGGTGTCGCTCATCATTTCTTCTCCTCGGCTTTCGGCGCCTTCACCTTGTTCTCGCGGTTGAGCTGGAACCACACCTTGCGGGGTCCTTTCCCGGCCGAGCCGAGAATGAACTTATCCTCGACGGAGGCCTGGAGCGCCTCCGTGAGCGTGGACGTGTACAGGGCCATCAGCACCGTTTCGGGACTGGAGGCGAACTGGGAATTGATGCTCTGAAAGTAGGTCGTCTCCGCCTTCATGACGGCCACGGTCTGGCGGCGGTAGGTCTCCGCGGCGGCCAGGATCTCGGCCCGCTTGGCGATGGTGTCGTTCTCGGTGGTGACGCGGTAGGTCTCGGCCTCGCTGCGCAGCGTGGACTGGGTGTTGCTGGCGGCGGTGACCTGTTCGAAGGCGGACTTCGTGAAAGCCGGGGGATAGACCCGGTTCAGCGTCACGTTCTCGACGATGATGCCGCAGCCGGCCTTGTCCAGCAGCTCGGTGAAGAAGCGCTGGGTCAGCTCGGCATAGCGTCCCTGCCCGGAGGCGAGGAGATCGTCCACCTTGAACTGGGCCGTGGCCCGGATGACCGCCTGGCGGAAGCTGTTGCGCAAAAAGGTCGCGGGCCCCCGGGTGCCGGTGTAGCCGTCGGCGTCCTTGGACTCCGGATCGGGCGCGATCCGGCCGTTTTCCACGGGCCGGAGCGGCGTGGCCAGGACCTGATAGTACTTGGCGGGATTCCCCACCCGGTAGCTCACGGTCCACGAGGTGTGGACGATGTTGGCGTCGCCGGTGATGAGGTAGTTGTCCTTGCCGGGGGTGAGGGCGTTGGGCGTCTCCTCGGCCGACATCGTCGGCGCGATGAAGTCCACGTTCATCAGCTGCTGGTTGGTCTGGATGCGGATGAACTGGTTCACCGGATAGGGCAGGAACCAGTGGCCGCCCGAGGTGAAGGTGTGGATGATGCGTCCGAAACGCATGACCAGCACGGCCTGCTGGGGTTCGACGCTGAAGTAGCCGCCCCAGCTGACGAAATAGACGAGGGTGCCGATGATCCCCGCCAGCAGCAGGCCGAAGGCCCACCGCAGGCAGCTCACCAGCGAGCGCAGACCGGCTTCGTAGCGTCCGGAACGGTCGAAGGCCGGCTCGTTGATCTCTCGATTGGAATCCATATTTCGACCCCTCCGTGTCACTTCGCCGCGGGTTTCAGGGTCTCGGCGCCCGGCTTCAGGAGATCGAAGGGCGCGGTATTGGTGTCCACCACCAGCGTGGTGCGGCCCTTCATGATCTCACGCAGGGAGTCCAGCTTGCGCAGGAACTCCGCGAGATCCGGGTTCTGCTTGAAGACGGCGTAGTACTTGGCGGCCTCGGCGTCGCCTTTGGCGCGGATCTCCTTGGCCTGGGCCTCGGCGTCGGCCAGTTTCACCACCTTGGCGCTGTCGGCGCTGATGCGTATTTTGCTGGCTTCGCTCTCGCCTTCGGCGATGTATTTGTCGGCGACGCGCTTGCGTTCGGCGATCATGCGGGAGAAGACCTTTTCGCTGACCGTCTTGGGCACGTTGATGGTGTTGATGCCCACCGAGAGGATCTCGATGCCGTAGTCCTTCGTCTGCCGGACGAGGTCGTTCTTAATCCTGTCCTGGATCTCGCCCAGACGCATCTCCTTGGGATCGGTGTTGACGATCTGGTTGAAGCGGTAGAGGCCGAAGGCGGAGTTCTTCGCGCCGCGCATCAGGGAGTTGAGCTGATCCTCGGCGCGGGTGACGTCCTCGAAGGTCACGAAGAACTTGACCACGTCGCCGATCCGGTAGTTGACGTAGATGCCGACCAGGAGATTGTGTCCGTCGCCGGTCATGGTCTCCTCGAGCTTGCCGGAACTGCCCTCATAGCAGCGCACCCGGTGATCGAAGCGGCTGATCTTCTGGAAGGGGAAGGGCCAGCGGAAGTGCAGTCCCGGTTCGGTGATCTGCGCCGGGCGGCCGAAGGTGGTGACCACCGCGCTCTCCGTCTCGTTGAGCTGGAAACTGAAGACAGCCGTCAGCAGGATCGCCGCGACCGCGATCCCCAGAAGCATCGTGGGCCAGTGTTTGAAAATGTTGCCGTTTGCCATAGTCGTCAAGTCCTCCAAAATATATTCGAAATTATTTCTTGTTTGTGAGCTGGGTTATGTCGGTGTCGATCAGGTCGAGCCGTTCCTTCTCCTCGAAGTTGAACTGGTAGACCTCGCTCCCGAGACCGGAAGACACCACGAATTTGCGCATGGACGCGCAGTCCTTTTCGAGGAAATCGAGATAACTGCGGAGTTTGAACATGGCGGGCATGACCCGGTAGGTGCGCAGCTGGGTTTTGAAGCGTTCGCTCTCGGCGGCGGCCACGGTGCGGATGCGGTGGTCGTAGGCCCGGGCGTCGGCGACGGCCCTGGCCGCCTGGGATTCGGAGAGGGGCAGCGTCTTGGCCGCGTAGGCCTGGGCCTCGAGGATGGCCGTCTCCTTCTGCTCCATGGCACCGATGACGTTCTGATAGGCCGGAGCGACTTCGCCCGCCGGGGGATGGGCTCCCAGAATGGTGAGGGAGACGACCTCGATCCCGAGCTTGCGGTCGTCGGCCAGCTTCTGGACGCGCTTCATCATGGCCTCTTCGGCCTGTTTTCTCCCGGTGGACATGACGGCGGTCATGTCGGAGCTGGCGAGGTATTCCGTGGCGGCCTGCTTGCCGATGTGCATGAGGGTCCGGGGCACGTCCACGTTGCCGTAGGCGTAACTGAAGACGCCGTCCCGGCGGATGCGGTAGCGGATGGGCACGGTCATGCGGACGAAGGAGATGGACGCGGCCTCGCTCTCGGGCGAGCGGTCGCCTTCGGGAGCCACGGCGACGATGAAGTTGTCATCGGCCTTGCCGTGTTCCTCGGTCCAGAGGACCACGCGGCTGGTCTCGCCCTTGTCGCGGACCCGTGTCGAGTCCGTGCCGTCGTCGGAGACTTCGCCGATCACGATGCGGTGCAGCTCCGTGCAGCTGAAGGTGCGGATATTGCCGAAGGGCCGGGGCAGCGTGAAGTAGATCCCCGGGGGCAGGAGCCGGCGCTCGGTGACCTTGCCGAAGCGCTCCCGCACGCCGACCTGGTCAGGGCCGACCTCGTGGAGGGTCGTGAAGGCCCAGAAGAGGATCCCCGCGCCGATGATGACGGGGAAGAACGAGCGTTCGCAGAAGCTGTAGAGCCACGTGCCGGAGACCTTGAATCCGAACTGGTAGTCCAGCGCGGAGGCGATGTTGCGCATGACGCCGCCGGGCTCGGTGAAGAGGCAGAGCAGACGGCTCTCGAAGACGGGCCGCGTCTCCTTCATGGTCCGGGGGCGGTAGAACTCGATGATGAAATCGACGATGAACTCGACGCCGAGGAGGGCGAAGAGCCAGAAGAAGATCTTGCCGACGGCGGCGTCGACCGTGGTGAGGTTGTTATGGTAACAGATGAAGACCACGGCGGCGGCGGCCAGCACGGCGAAGGCCGCGACGAGGTTGGTCCCGATGCTGCGGAGCCAGCGGAAGGCGGGCGTCCGGGATTGTCCGATGAAGAACGCGCCGGAGAAGATGGCAACGAGCATCATCACCGCCGCGATCAGCGCGGAGTGGATGGCGCTGCCGGAGATGCCCGGCCCCTCGGCGGAAGCCCAGCCCCGGTAGGTGAAGAAGAGGAGCAGTCCCGTGAGGAGGGCGCCGAAGATCGCGAGGACGTAAGGTGCAAAGCGTTTGTAGTTTTCGAAGGAACGTCCCGAGGTGAAGCGCACGTCCTCCTCCACATCCAGGGCGCTGGTGTCGGCCCGGCGCCGGGAGAGGAGCTGTTTCTCCTCCTCCTCCTGAGCGGCCGCCGTTCCCAGCATGCCGTAGATCATGGACGCCAGTCCGAAGAGAGTCGCCAGACTGAAGGGGATCACGGCCAGACCGAACACATGCCCGCCGCGGAGACCGCTGAGCACCGCGGTGACGATCAGCATCGCCAGAGAGAAGATCCATCCGATGACCGCCAAACGGGTCGTCAGACGGGCGTTGTCGATCGCCGTACGAATTTCGTTGTCGTTTATCACCATCTGCTCCTTTTTTGTAGTTGACAGACAAATTTTTCGCAACACATGACAATATGCCGATCTATATAATACACCGAAAAGCAAAAAATATCAAATATTTCTTGCCGATATCCAGGAAATCTTGCGAATTTCCCCGCGGATGTCCCGCAAAATCCGAAATACACCGCTTTTTTTGAAAAAGGACGGGGGCCCGGGGGTCAGGCGACGATCTCGCGGAGCTTCTCGACGGTGACGGGTTTGAGGAGGATGCCGTCGAAGCCGATCTCGCGGAATTTGGCGGGCATTTCGGTGTCGGCGGTGACGACGTGAACGGGGAGACCCGCGAATTTCGGATCCGCGCGGAGGGCCCGGATGAGCTCCTCGCCGTCCATCACGGGCATCCACATGTCGGTCAGGACAAGGTCGAAGGGCGTGTCGGCGGCGAGCAATGTATCGAGGGCCTCCTTGCCGTCTTTGGCCAGGACGACGTCGGAGATCCCGATTTTTTTGAGCATCGTCTTGAGCACGACGAGGTTCACTTTCTGGTCGTCGGCGATCAGGACGCGCTTGGAAACGGCCGTTTCGGCGGTTTTTTCCTCCGCTTCCGCCGCCGCGGGAGCCGGCGGGGGAGGAGCCGCCGCGGCGGCGGGAGCCGCGGGCTCCTCTTCCTCGACGGGCGGGGCGTCGGTGACTTTCACGCCGGAGAAGGCGACCGTGAAAACGGATCCCTTCCCGAGGACGGAGGAAACGGAGAGCTCTCCCCCCATGGTTTCGGTCAGCTTGAGGCAGATGGCAAGTCCGATGCCGGTGCCGCCGTGCCGGGCCTGCGCGGCATCCACCTGGACGTAGGGGGTGGTGATCCGCTTGAGATCATCTTCGCTTATGCCGCAACCCGTGTCCTCGACCTCGATCCGCAGGGTCCCCGCATCGGAACCCCCGGTCCGGTCGAAGGAGGCGCGGATCTCCACGAAGCCCTTCTCCGTGAACTTCACGGCGTTGTCCGTCAGGTTGAAGAGGATCTGCCGGAGCCGCCGGGGATCGACGAGGAGCGTGGGCATTTCGCCCGGCTTGCAGCGGAAATCGATCCCCGGCATCTGCCTTGCGCGGCGGAAGGTTTCCGAAAATTTCCGCAGCAGTCCGGGACAGTCCACGGGCTTGTGTTCGATCTCCAGGCGCCCGTCCTCGAGTTTGGCGAAATCGATGGCGTCGTCGATGAGGCGCAGCAGCGTCCTGCCGCCGGAGATGATCGACGAGAGGGCCTGCTGGCGCTCCTCCGGCCGGTCGGAGCCCATCTGGAGCATCTGGGAGTAGCCGATGATCGCGTTCAGCGGCGTGCGGATGTCGTGGCTGATCGTCGAGAAGAAGTAGCTCTTGGACTTGCTGACGCTCTCCTCGGCCTCGAGCTTTTCGACGATGAGGTTCGTCTCGCGGCGGTGGAGGATCGTGAACAAATTGAGGATGATGGCAAGGGAGGCGACGAGGATGAAGAGTTCGACGATGGACTTGATCAGCATGTCCGTGTTCACGAACGAGATGCTGCGGTGGGCCATCTCGACGGTGACCGTCTCGCCCACCAGATCGCCGAAGGCGTGCTCCGCGCAGTCGCACACGGCGAGGCGGAACCACATCAGGGACGAGAAGAAGATCACGATGAGCACGGCGATCCACACGAAGGTGGAGTGCCCGAACCGCTGCCCCGTATCCGACATGAAGACCCGGCGGTACAGCAGGAATCCGATGAAGCACCAGCCGGAGAGCAGCAGATACGATTCGGTCGAGAGCGAACTCCCGGAGAGGTAGTTCGGCACGAGCATGAGCAGACAGAAGAGGAACGACATGACGATCCCGAAGATCGCGGCGGCCTTTTCGGCCCAGTGACCGGTTTCCCCGTTCCGCTTGTAAAGCGCCAGCACGGCGGCGGAAGTGTAGCCGTAAGCGACGGCGGCGCCCAGATTCGACAGGTCCACCGACCAGCCGATCACCATGCGGCCCAGGAACGGGACCGCCAGGGAAACGCACATCACGGTGAAAACGGCGTGAACGGGGGTCCCCTCCTCGTTGCATTCGCCCAGCCATTTGGGGATCATGTTGTCGTCGGCCATGGCCCGCATCAGACGGCTGACGGCGATGTACGCGGCGAAAAGCGCCGTGAGCTGGGCCGACAGCATCGCGCCGCCGATCACGGCGATGCCGAGGGGCCCGAGGGCCCTTTTCGCGGCCGCAAAGACGGGCATGGCGGCGATGCCGTTGAGGCGCGGCAGGGCGGTGACATAGGCTTTCCAGTCGTGATAGCCCGCCGGCAGGGCCAGAACGGGGAGAAGCAGGAGGAGGATGTAGACCAGCGCGGAGACGAGGATCGCGGCCAGCAGCAGGGAGAACGTGCGACGGACGGGGAAGTTGAACTCCGACGAGGACTGGACCACCGCCTCGAAACCGACGAAGGCCCAGGGCACCATGGCCAGGATCCGGAGGATCTGCACCCAGACGGGGGTGTCCGGCACGAAGGCGGGGGCCATGGCCGCGAGGCCCCCCTCATGCCGGCACAGCGCGGCGATGAAGCAGACCGCGACGCCGCCGACCAGCACGAAGGCGAAGAAGATGTGGAGCCGGACGGCGGCCCGTTTGCCGAAAAGACAGACGGCGGCGCAGAGGACGATCGCGGCAAGACACGGCAGGATCTCCCCGAAATACACGTCGAACCCGACCAGCTTGTAGTGGAAGCCGAACTGGAGCAGACCGCCGAAAAGATACCGGGTCAGCAAAATGACCGCCGTCGCGTTGGCCCACAGGATCGCCACATACGTCGGGAACAGGAACCACCCCACGAGGAAACCGTGGTTGCCGCCGAAGATCTTCGTGACGTAACCGTAGGCGCCGCCGGAGGTCGGCATGCCCGTCGTCATCCGGTGGTAGTTGAAGGCCAGCACGGCGACGGCCGCCGTTCCGATCAAAAGTCCGATGAGCGTGCCCGCGGGCCCCGCGTTCGGCAGGAAGATCGCCCCCGGGAGCACGAAAGAGCCCCAGCCGACGGCGTAGCCGAAAGAGAGGGCCACGACGGCGAGAGGTGAAAGATAGGGGACCGGTCCGGTCTGTTTTCCGCCCGCGTCCCCGTCAGAACTGTCATTATCCATTTGTCTTTTTCCCGACTTGTCTTAATATACAGCCGGAATGCGAAAAGTCAACGGCGGATCTCCGGCGGGACCGGGGATCCTCACCACTTGACGGAGGTTTTGCCGCAGAGCTCGAAGTAGGCGGCTGTTTTTTCGGCATTTTCCGCGGC
>Ga0310696_10001934_pt1 | contig 28498 bp, 33 predicted proteins | sample AusTroGonzalo_MG_4_FD_203885 | JGI IMG/M metagenome (GOLD analysis project Ga0310696, IMG submission 203885) | Bovine rumen microbial communities from tropical cattle in Woodstock, Queensland, Australia - Gonzalo_02 (v2) (version 2) | ecosystem: Host-associated > Mammals > Digestive system >... | reverse complement strand
TCCCGCTAAAAATATAGTCTCGTAGGCTAAGTGGATTTAAACCAGAAGACTACGAATCTTCAATTTCCGGTTCGAATCCGGACGAGACTACTAGAGTTGTCAGCTCAACAACTTTAAATAAATGAGTTCCTGGAGTTTGTAGGTAGCTTCTGCACAAAATCAAAAACCTTCATCTATATGCGGTTATAGCACAGCCTGGTTAGTGCGCTGGATTGCCATTTCAGATACGCGGGTTCAAATCCCGCTAACCGCTCTAAAATATGCTAGCCTTCTGTTTTTGACAAGCGCAGATGGATTTTACGAAGGCCGGTAGATGTAACCGTTGGCGCAACATCATTTATGCGGTAGTAGCTCAACTGGTAGAGCACCGGATTGCCATTTCGGAGGTTTGTGGGTTCGAGACCCATCTACCGCTCTAAAAATTTGGATCTATATGATAATGGTTTTAGTCACGCTGGCTCTTACCCAGTGGGTCCTGGTTCGACTCCAGGTAGGTCCATTAAATCCCCCATTAACTCAGTTGGTCAACGAGTAATCGCCTCTTAAGCGATGAGTCCTAGGTTCGAGTCCTAGATGGGGGACTAAAAAATTCATCCCATGTGTGGTGTAACGGTAGCACGCAGGTTTGTGGCACCTGAAGATTGGATTCGACTTCCAACCTATGGATAATGCGGCTATAACATAGTCAGGTTTAATGTGCTAGACTTCCAATCTGGAAACGTGAGTTCGAATCTCACTAGCCGCTTAGGTAGTGCAATAAACGCTAGAGTAATTTTATAAATATATTATGGAAATAAAATATATTTGTAAATTTTGTAATAAAGAATGTTTAAATAGTAATTCTCATAGAAATCACGAGCGTTTATGTCCTAAGAATCCTGATAGAAAATATGTAAGTTATACAAAAGGAAAACCATCATGGAATAAAGGATTAACCAAAGATACTGATGAAAGATTAAAACAAAAAGGCGAAAAATTAAGTCAACGTTATAAAAATGGTGAGTTAAAAGCACCTCAAACAGGTAAATCAGTTTCTGTAGAAACAAAAAAGAAAATCTCAGAAAGTATGAAGAAAGCTCAAAAAGAAGGACGAGCTTATAATATTGGACAGTCACGTTGGAATAATGAACATAGTATACCTGAAAAATGGTTAATTACTGTTTTAAAAAATAATTTTAATCAAATAGAAAATATTGATTATAAAACAGAAATGTCATTTTATAGATATGCTCTTGATTTTGCATGGCCAGAAAAACGTTTATGTATTGAAATTGATGGTAAACAACATTTATATGATGAAAAACAAATTGAACGTGATATTGAAAAAGATAGATTATTAAAAGAAGACGGTTGGAAAGAGTTACGTTTAAAATGGGGTTATGTTGTTGCAAAAAAAGAAGAAGCAATAAAATTAATTACTGATTTTTTAAATGAAACAGGCGATATCACAATACCTTTATTTAAATCAAAAAATGAATTATGGAAAGAATCTCAAATTAGAAATGAATTAAATGGTGTTTTAAAGGATAAACAAGGTAAATATTGTCATCAAAAATTACCTGAAGAAGAATGGTTAAAACGAAAAGAAATATTATTAAATAGTAATATAAAATTTTCAGAAAAGAATTGGAATTATAAAATACAAAAAATAACAGGATTATCAAGAGCTGTAATTTATAGAACTATTGAACATTTTCCAGATTTGCAAGAATTGTGTTATAAACATAAATAATATGAATTATATAGAATTAAACGATAAAGGTAAGCTCGGAAGTGACGAGCAAAAACTTGCCGACTATTTTGGAGTCGGCAATTATATTACATTTTATAAAAAACATTTTATACAGAATAGATTTAGTATTACAAAAGATGATTTTATTGCTGGTGTTATTCCAGTAATGTTTTCTGCAATGAAAAAACTGGGTATCGAATATAAACATGAAGATTATCCAGAACAATTAAGAAAATATCTTTATCGTAAAATTTGGGAAACAAAACTTGGTTATATAAAAGATAAAGTATTTAATGAATACCTAATCAATCCAATTTTTATAAAACCAAAAGATAAATTAAAGAAATTTACTGGATTTTTATTAAATTCAAGAGATGACTGGTTTCTTACTGATGGTGCTGCAGATGGAACAAATATTATCTGTTCAGAACCAGTTAAATGGGTTACAGAATATCGTATTCCTGTAATTAACAAAATTCCTAGAGATTATTGTAATTATTTTGGAAATCCAAATATACAGGTAGATAAATCAGTCATCCAAAATATGATTGACGATTGGACAGATTCTCCTAAGGCATATTGCTTGGATGTAGGAGTTTTAGATACTGGCGAGACAGCTTTAATAGAAATAAATGATGCGTTTAGTTGCGGTAGTTACTCAATGAGTGCTGAAACCTATGGTGATTTACTGACAACAAGATGGAATGAGTTAAAAGGTTGACGAGAGTCAATCTTTTTTCTATATTATAATCAAAAATTATAAAAGGAGTAAATCATGGGTGCATTAGTATCTAAAGAATACGCAAACGAATTGTTAGAAGAACTTAAAAAGGCAGCAGAAATTAATCCTGCTATGTTTAATCAAGAAAAGATTAAAACGTTCTATGAAGATCTTTATGGAACTGGTGATCAGGGAATTGGACAAGTCTTTGCTGCACTTGACCATGTTTATGAAGAAGAAATCCGTTTTACTGACGAAGAAATTAATGAAATCAAAAAGGTTGTTGGAAAACACGGTTTTGAAATTTTAGAAGAATACAAAAAAGAACCAAAAGAAGAAGCAAAGGCACGTTTAGGAAATGATTACAATCCGGTTCGTGATGATTATAGCTTTATTGGTAAGCTTGGTGAAAAAGAATTTGTTTTTCATGTATGTAAGTTAAAAAAGAAAAACGGTGGTTTCATTGAAGATGCAAAAAACGGATTAGTTCCGATATATAATATTAATCAGTTTTGTGCGAATGAAAAAACGACTAAACATTATTTTACTACACCTGCTGTTCAATTTATTATGATTAATTATATTGACGCAGATTTTAAGGAAATGGTAAAGTGTCTCGATGCTGGCTTGAATTTAAAACAGTTTGAACAAAACAATGACGATGATTATTATCATGTGGTTAGTGAGCTTGAAAATTTGGAACTTGAGAAGCGTAAAAGAGGTAAAGTTCAAAGTCGTTTGAATATTCTTAAGAAATATGAAGAAGATTTAGAAAAGAAGAAAACAAAAAAGAAGAGAAAATAATGCGGTGTTGTAATTGTCAATACTGTTATGTAAATTCATGGGACGAAAGTGATTGGACCTGCAGTATCTTTGGTAGTAATGCTGAAGACATGATAACTGAAGATAAAAACGGAGATTATGGCTGCAGGTATAATTCACGATTTCTTAAGAAAAAAGAAAGAGAAAATGATGCATGGTGGGAACAACGACGAATAAAAGAAAAAGAAGAATTCGAATTAAGACAATCATTAAAATCAGTTCCTAAAGGAATTTTAAAACTAAAAGGCACTGATGAATTTAACATTTATGATTATTTTACTATTGAATAACTTAAAATAAAAATAGCGGGTTTTTGACCCGCTTTTCTTTTAATTACTTCCTATAAATTCACATGCATATTCTTGTTTAAAGAACGATTGACCATAATCTCTAATCATTCGTTCTTTCCATTCATTATTTCTATATGGAATACAGTTCCATTTAATCTTAGTAGGAATAAATGAATTTCTTTCTTCAAGTGCACGTTTCCAGATTTCATAAAATCCATGGTCAATACCATGTGGTGTAGAGATTAAAATCATTTGTGCATCTGGTCTGCTAGCTTGTGTAGGAAATACAGACATTAAGAAATTATCAAAATCAGATTTTTTCATAAACGCTGCTTCATCTAAAATCAATAAATCCACTGTTCTTCCTCTAACTGATCTCCAAGAACATGATGCGGCAATTAGATAACTATGATTTTCAAATTTTAATATTTCATTATTATTAATTGTTGCAACTGGTTTTATAAATTCTGGGAGATTACAGTATATTTCCCTTATTTTATGTAAAATTTCTTTTGCAGCATCTAATTTGTGGCTTGTTATTGCAACTACCTTATCTGGATTAAAAATCATATACCATAAAATGTATATTGCAATAATAGTTGTTTTTCCACACTGTCTAGGTCCTATAATAATATGATTTCGTTTACCAGTATATTCTAATTTTCCAGTTTCTACAAATTTTCTAAGAAGATCTCGCTGATGCTTATATGGTTTGAACTTATCTAAACCATGCTCAGTTAATATTTTTATAAAATGTGAAAATTGTATAATATTTTTTGCACTTGTTTTAACTAAATTAATTTGTTTCTTATTCATTTTTTTATCTTTTATTTTTTAATGTTTACCTTCGGACAATCCATGTCCAATGACATATCATGTTCATCCGCTATGAGTTTTTGAAGGAAAACCCTTCCGCCTATATGGCGTACTACACTGTCGTCTGACAATACGTTTTTGGAAACCTGAACGGTTTATTTATAAAACTGCCTATTTACAAATATAGCAGTTTTTACTATATTATATGTTAAGAAAATTATCTTATCTGGATTTTTAGAGGTAATAATGTTTAAAAAATTTCAGGAATATACGATCAAATTCTTTTATGGTGAAACTTCTTCGGATAGTTTTACTTTTTTCGAAGTCATTTATATGATTTTGATGCTTGCTGAGCTTGCATCTCCTTTTATTTGGATATATGCTATTTTTAAAATAGGATTTAATCCAGTTACTATTTCTTGGGGTGTTTCTACATTGACCTATTGGTTAACTTTTGGTTTGGGATATTATCTTGCAAGATCTAAACCAAGTATTAACTGGCTTAGGTATGATAAACTTAGCATCGAAGATAAACGATTTATACTTAAACTGTCAATAATTTTGTTCTTACACTTATTCTCGTGTGGTATCATGGTTGTAGCATTGCCGTTTATTATAATTATTGCTATTTTTAATGCAATCATTAACAGTATTACAAAACAAGTTTTTCCAGATCCAGTAAAGAAAAAAACTAGTAATGAACTTTCAAATGAATATGATTCATTAATCAAGGATTAATTATGGTTGACAATAATAGTTGCTTAAAATACAAATATCTTACATTTAAGGTTACTGCAGAACGTAATCCGTCTGATGCAATGTATAATTGGACATATACGGTAACTGGTATTGATGCATTTGAAGGAACCAACATTCTTGGTTACTATGATGAAAAGAAGACCGCTCCTGTTGTTCTTATGAGCAACAAGAATATCTATGAATATGACTGGACTACAATTCCATCTCGTATTCGTTCTGGTGTTTTTAAAGGCTATATGGATATGTTTAAAGATGATAAACATATCATTATTGTTAGCGATGCTGTTTTATTACAAGCTGGTGATAATAGTCCGCTTTGCACTGTAGAAACTGCTGGTTTTAAACTTTCTCATGCATTTGAAGGTTATACACTTCAATATATTAATCCTTCTGTATATGAAACTGTATCATCTGAAAATTTGATTCATAATCCAAATACTGAAGATGAAAAAAGAAAGAAACGTGAAGAAAAACGCGATGCTGAATGGAGAAAGCGTTATGGCAGTATTCCAGAAGAACAGCGTCCTAAGATTGCATTTCCAGAAGAAATTAAAAATATTGATTTAAAAAATGAAGAACCATTCTGGACAGAGACTAAAATTGCAGCATTAGCAATGCTTTTGGTTTTTGTAGGTGTTATTACTTGTGCGGTTATTGGTTCTAATATGGTAAATCGTTTTCAATCATGGTTAGATTCACGTTCCAAAGAAGCACTTGCAGCAAGTGTAACAAAAACTGTATCTAAAAATCCGTATTCTAGAGCACAAGCATTGGCGGTTGCTATTGATAGTATGTCAGTATTTGAAGACGGAACAAAAGATTCAATCGATGTAAAAGCTTTGGCTGATTCTATTTATGCTGCAGACCTAGAACATAGAGCTGATTCCATTGCACGAGCTACAATTAAGCGTGATAGTCTTATTTCAGAATTACCAAAAGAAAAGAAAGTTCAAATTGAACTTGTTGCAGTTATTGAAGATGGTGTTACTACAAGAAAAGTTCAAACCGCTGCTGTATTAGATACAATTAGGGAAAATGATGTAAAACATTTGACTAAAGCTATTACTATGATGGCTACTAATATGGCTAAAGATAGACAAACGGAAATTGATACTTCTAAATCATATTACAAAGTAGCTAATAAAGATAACTTTATTAAATTGGAGTAATTTATGGAAGAAAAGTTAACACCATATGAATGGTTACGTGTAATCTTTTATCTAGTTGTAACAGTTGGTGGATTTTTTGCTTCTATGTGGATTTTGTCTGTAATGCTTAGTCCAGATCCATATCAAAAAGCTAAAGAAAACTATAAAGTCGAAAATATTATGTCGACAAAACCTGTTATTAAACATGATATAACAGTTGAAACAAATGTATTTGTTTCTGATGGTGTTACTAGAAGAACAATGAAATCAAAAATTGTCGCTGATACAATTACACATAATATGATACGAACAATTAATAGTAATATGTTAAATGCAACATATCATATGGTTGATACTAGACAAAAGGAAGTTGATTCTGATTCTAAATATTGGAGTAGAAACGTAATACCAGTTAATAGGGAGAAATAATGGAAGAAATACTTAAAAAATATTTAGTTGTCATTGCATTTCTTGGTGGACTGTCAGTATTTTATTTTGTTGGCGATATTTGGCATAAACCGGCATTTCAAAAAGAAGTTGTAGAAGACCGTAAGTTTTCTATGCCTGTAACTATTGAAATGTATACAGTAATTAACGATGGTGTTACAAGACGAATTGTTGCATCTAAGGTTGTAACTGATTCTATTACTCATAAAGATACAGAAATAGTTAATCGTGCAATTAAAGAAGCAACACATAAGATGATTGCTATTCGTCAAAATGAAATTGACCATAATGAAAAATATTGGCGTTCTGCAAAATTTGTTGATATTGGAAAAGAAGCAGCAGATTTTACAAAGTTAAATATTTCTTTTTCAGAGGATGAAAATTAATGGATAATCAAGAACATCATCCACATCTTGTTAAAGTTGGTTGTGAATATAGTAACGACTATTATGAAAGAGAAATAGTTTTTACTAAAAATGATTTTCAAGTTGGTTGTATTTGCTTTCTTTTATTAATGGTTTTGTTTTTGTGTGGATTATTAGTAATGGTAGCAGGTAATAATACAAATAAATTTGAAAAATATCAGATTGATAATGAAAAAATAGAAGCACATAAAAAATTTGTTGAAGATAGTATTGCTCGTTATCAAGTATTACATGATAGTATATTTGAAGCGACAAGAATTCAAGACAGTATAAATGCAGAACTAATAAATCAACAAAAAATTAAAGTTGATTATATTGCATTTATTGACGATGGTGTTACTTCTCGACAAGTTGTAGTTAATACACTTGCTGATTCAATAACACCTAACGATATAACAATTTTAGGAAATTCATTTGCAAAAATGACATATAGTGCTGTTAAAGACAGACAAAACGAAATCGACAACAATAAGGAATATTACACAAAGCGGGTTAAATATGAAGAAAATTAATGATTATGCTAAGAGTCTTTCAGACGGTTATCCAGTAGTGGATGATACTCCTAGTTATCCAGTAATTGATGAAAAAATTAATCAACCAATATTAGATAAAACGGAGACACATACTCCACATATTGAAACAGAAACTCCTCATTATGGAAAACCAAATATTGGATATAAATTTCTTGTAAAATATGGTAAGCTTATGCAAATTAATACACTTGTCACAATCATCGTATTTTCTTTCATAATGGCAATTACATTGTTAATGACTGATATTGAAACTAAGAAAGCACCAATTCCGGTAAATGTTACAACTACAGTTGTTCAACATGATGTAAATAAGGCAATTAATAAACAAAAAGAAGAAAAGAATTATTCAGAATTTAAGCATCATCTTGATTCTTTGTATGAAGCGAGACGTTTTGCTACATTAGAAAAAGAACAAGCTGAAAATGAACGTCATAAGCAGTATATTCGTGATAGTATTATGCAATATCTTCATACTAGAGATTCTATTAGGTTAGAATTGTTGCGCGAAGATAGTATCAAGATTGAACTTGAACGTCAAAAGAAAGTCAAAATTGATTATATCGCAGTTATTGATGATGGTATCACAAAAAGAACTGTAAAAGTTAATTCTATTGGCGATTCTTTAACTGCGGAAAATACAGAAGTTTTAGGTAAATCTTTCTTTACGGCAACATATCAAGCAGTTGTTGATAGACAAAAAGAAATTAACAAAAATAAGAATTATTATAAGTTTCTTAGGTTAAATCCTGAAGATTTCAGAGAATTTGAAAAAATAAAGATGAAATATCAGCAACTATAAATAATACATGGTAGCTGAGGTAAAAAATACAGATGCATATCCATGGTTATGTGGAACGCTTAAAGGTTTGACAAATCCAGTAAGCGATGGAAATAATATAGTTTGTACTAACGAAACTGATACAGCAGATAGCATTGTTACTGATGCATATGACACATTTGGTCTTAAATGTGTCTATTATCGTGTAACTGAAGATTTGCTTAGAGACAAATTATATGGTGAAGACCAGTTAAGAATGATTCAAAGAAGCTGGTATTTCAATGGATATGTCGAACAGTTACCTCCTAATGTAAGAAGCTATCAATTACAGGGAATTTGGGGCGAAGATGTTGTAACGATGTTTGCAAGCATTGACGCATTCAATTATTATTCAACTTATGGCGGTGTTGATAAGAATACTCCGGAAGTATATGAAGAACAACCGCCTTCTATAGGTGATATAATTTATATCCCTGCAAATGATTATTTTTATAGAATTGTAGACGTAAAATATTATGAACAGGCATTCGGTTTAAAACCACATACTTATACTTTTACATTAAAAGTTTACAAAGACAATAAGTATACAATTTCTGCAGATTCTCCGACATTATCAGATCCGAATGACCCAATTTATAAAGTTGCACCAGATTCATTACCAAGTCAATACGAAATTAAAGATATTTTGGCTACTAATGATATGGTTAACAACAGTGCAAAGGCAAATCCAGATCCATATAATAACATAAATGTCATGTATGATCCTTCCAAGGAAACCGGCATATATGTTGATGAACTATAGTGGGTATTTACAAAAACCCACTATTTTGCTATATTTAAAACAAGAAAACCATTAATTGAAAGGAGTAAAAAATGGTCATTATTCTTGTTAAAGCACTTTGTATTACTGTAGTTTCTCTTTTACTTTCATATTTTGGAATTAAATTCATTTCAAAACATATGAAGAACTTTCTTATTATTCTAGGAAGTCTGACATTTTGTGCATGTATTGGTTTAGACATTTATTTCGGTAAATTCTATGAAAAGAATGAAATCGCAATAAAAGTATCTGAAGAAATTAAACGTGAAATTGCTACAATTTCTAATGAGTTTGATATTCATGACCATGTTATGAAAAACAGTCAAAGAAAAGATGGCGTAAATCCAACTTGGGTTTCTAGTCTTGATACTGCATTGTATGAAATTATCGGTGTTTATCGTAAGATTCTAAATAATCCTAGTTATATGCCTTTGATTACTAGTGCAAATGATTATAATGGTCATTCTAAGAATTCTGCACATTATCGAGGTGAAGCAGTTGATATTCGTATTAAAGACTTAAATAAGACAGATAAGAAAAATATTATCGATGCACTTAAGACTACATTAGGTAAAGGTTTTTCTATCTTATATGAAGACGAAGGAAAACCAAACGAACATCTCCATGTCCAACTTAAAAAGGGATAAATATGAAGAGCAAGAATACATATGAAAAATGTGAATGTGGTAAAATCTGTTATAAGAAAAAGATTGATGCACAGTTCGCATTATATAAATGTGAAGCTGCTAGTCGTATGAAAAATGATCATGATAGACATGAACAAAGAATTTATTTTTGTCCATTATGTCAAACGTTTCATTTAACTAGTAAACCTAAATTACCTACTTGGCGAGAATATAAAGGAAAACAAAAATGATAAAAGAATTACAAATGCATCTTTTACGTGCTTATCTTGGCAAGAGAAAAGGTGAAGAGTTGTGTTGTATGTTATTGCTGTCAATAATATGCGGGATATGTAGTATAATTGCCAATATTGTAATATATGATGCTATATATTGTGTTGGTATTATTAAATTTTTAAACGTTTGCTGGACAGTTTTGATATTCATTAGTATATGTACAGGCTTAGCTTTACTTACAACTGAATGTGATATTATTTCTATAGCAAAGCATAGTAGTTTAGATCTAAAGTATAATAATCTTAGTATTAAGGATAGAAAAACTTTATTGCTATTTTCATTTTATGCTTATACTACATTATGTTGTACTGGCGGAATATTTATTTATATTCCATGTATTATTATATACAAAATTTTTAATTTAATTGCTATTACACTTCTAAATAAGATTATTGATCAATGTATTAAGGATGAACCAGAAAAAGCGGTTACTAATAATAAACCAATGATTCAAAAATACGATGATTTACTTGATAAAAAATAATTTTATTTTAGGGGTTTACAAGAACAAAACAAATTACTATATTTAACAACGTTAAAAACAAAAACAACTTTTAGGAAAAAAATTTTATATATATTATAAAGGATTGAACAAATGAAGTCTCTTAGTTTACAGTGTCAGTTACTCAGCAACAGCTTGCTCAGCTGGTGCTTGCTTAGTAATACTCCTGTAGGGACTAAATAAGTTTAATCTGTAATAGATAGAATTTAAAGGTTCCTACGAAAGTTAGGGACCTTAATTTTTTATATAGCTCTATGTGGTAATTGGTAACCGACGTGACTCCAAATCTCGGGTTCTCTGTTCGAATCGGAGTAGGGCTGTAAACGGTCTGTGATTGGAATTGGTATACAGCATCGGCTTAAACCCGGTGGCCGAGATAAAAACGGATTGGGGGTTCGAGTCCCTTCAGATCGATATAACGGTATGTGATGGAATGTATACATGCGGGCTTGAGAGGTCCGTGCCTGAGAGGGATTGGGAGTGCGAGTCTCCCCGTACCGATAAAAATATAAACGTCAGATGGAGTAATCTGGTAGCCTCGCGAGAATGAGAGTCTCGTGTCCGAAAGGACGTGTGGGTTCGAGTCCCACTTTGACGATATTGCCGGTTGGTGTAATGGTAGCACAAGTGCCTCTGAAGCATTTAGTATTCGTTCGAAACGAGTACCGGCAACTAAATTCAAGCTGTCTTGTAACCGAGTGGTCGAAGGTAGCGGTCTGCAAAACCGCTGTGGAGAAATCCCCGTCGCAGGTTCGAATCCTGCAGATAGCTCTAAATCTGGAGTTGTGCACGAGTGGCTTATGTGGGCACCCTGCTAAGGTGCTGGGCGCGAATAGCGTCCCGAAGGTTCGAATCCTTCCAACTCCGCTAAATAACGATCTGTGATTGGAATTGGTATACAGCGTCGGCTCAAACCCGGCGGCCGAGATAAAAACGGATTGAGGGTTCGAGTCCCCCCAGATCGATAATATATCCCTGTGTGGCGAAAATGGTTAATACGCGTCAGACTTAGAATCTGGTGGATTAAATTCCGTGGGGGTTCGAGTCCCCCCTAAGGGACTATAACGATGGTTCGCCATCGTTTTTTATTTTTACGGAACTGGTAGACTCATCCATTATATATAATGTATGGGTTCGAATATAAAACTAAATAAATGGAAATGTAGACATTGTAATAATGTGTTTGAAACAAAAATGTCATTATATGAACATATGCATATAATGCATCCTGAAAATTGTTTTAAAACAAAACATAAAGAATGGATTTGCCAATATTGCAATCAAATATTTTATTCACGCCGAAAATTATATAAGCATTATAAAGATTGTGAAGAAAAAGCTAAATTACCACATGATTCATTAGGTAAAATTATAAATTACGAAAGTAAGCGAAAAGCGACAGAAACATTAAGACAAAAAATAAAAAACGGAGAAATAAAATATAAAGGACATTCTTGTTCTGCTGATACTAGAGCAAAATTAGCAGAAAATATGCAAAAACGCAGAAAAATTCAAAATTTTCAATGTAATTATAATGAATGTGCTTGCAAATTTATTGATGAATTAAATATAAAAAATAATTGGCATTTACAGCATGCTATGAATGGCGGTGAGATTCATGTTGGTCCATATAGTTTAGATGGTTATGATAAAAATTTAAATATCGCATTTGAATATGATGAAAATAAGCATAAACATACAAGCATAAAAGGGCAAGCACGTGATAAATATAGACAACTTTACATAATAGAAAAACTTAATTGTGAATTTTGGAGATATTCAGAAAAAGAAAATTTATTATATAAAATTAATAAAGAAAAAACTATTGAAGATATTAAACAGTTTGAAATTAATTATCCAAATATAACAATTAAAATACAAGAAAAATTACAAAAAATAAAAATTAAAAACGAAAAGAAACCAAAAAGTAAAAAAGAATCAATATATCCAAAAGATAAATCTGGTAAAGGCAATCCAAATATTATATCAGAAGAAATTTGGATAGAACGTAAAAATCTTATTTTGAATTGCGGTATTGATTTAATGAAATTTGGATGGGTTGGCAAAGTTAAAAAACTAACTGGATTAACCCAACGTGAACTTGAAAATACATTGGAACATTTTAATACTGAATTCGAAGGTAAATATTTTAGAAGACATTAGTATTAAAGGGGTTGACAAACGTCAATCCTTTTTCTATATTGTAAAATGACGATAGCTTAGTAGAGGGTGCTGAAATTCGGTTCGAGTCCGATTGAGTCATGGAATGATAGCCGTTCGACCCGGCGTTGGCGTGGATTGCCTGGCAGTATCGTTATAACATTTAACCAATTATGCTTATGGAATTTAGAGTAATTAAAGCAGATTATAAATCAAGATATCATAATTCTTTTTGCTATAATTATGGTATTAAAAATATTCAATATTATATTATTCAATATAAAAAAGACCCATTGTTTTTTGGTCTTATTAAACATGATTGGGAAACTGCAGTATATAATGCACAAGCATTAGCATCAAGCAAATATAATAAAATTAAGGTTGGTAAAAATGCAGGTACTTATGTTTATCCAGAACTTGATATTTTAGCACCTGGTTATGATGTTGCTATGGAAGTGCTTAGACTTGTTAAGGAAAAGCTTGGAGTTGATACTGGTCCTAGAGATGGTATTGTTGTATATGAAGAAATCCATAAAGATAAGAAACCATCAATTAGTAGCAAAGAATTAGCACATAGTTATGATGAATTAATTGAAAAATAGGGGTTTACAAAATAGAAATAATTTACTATATTGTAATACATGAAAATTAAAGTAATAAATGAATCATCAAAAGGATTACCTCAAGAATTACTTTCTGCAATTTCTAGTTTCAAAGATTTTGATACAATCAATGATATTGCAGAAGAATGGAATTTAAAGGTTAAGTCTATTGATTTCATTTATACTGAAGATGAAAAGTTAACAGAACAAAAAATTATTATTGGTAACGATTTTTAGCGAAAAACAAAAAATAATTTTTATATATAATATAAAATAAGGAATAACAATGCAAAACTTACATTATACATCATTTGTAATCTCATCGAACTCAATGTTCGGTTATTCCTATTATATGATGGGGTATAGCGGCAAGTAAAGTTTATTATCAAACTTAAGCTTTATTTGTCGCAGGAAACTGCGACATTTTTTATTTTATAAAGCTATTTACAAACGATAATAAATTTACTATATTACTCCGCACAATAGATTCCTTGGTCCCTTGAGACAAATGTTGTATAGGATTGACTAAGGAAACACCTGGTGAAAGTCCGGGAAAATTTTGGCAGTTTCGGATAGCGGCAATTCCTGGAGGCTGTAACCCTCCCGTCCTAACGGGCTTCCGTAGGTTCGAGTCCTACAGCTGTCACTAAACATTTTGGGTAAGCGCCGAAGTTGGAGAGTCGGATGTGACTGTAAATCACACGCCTTACGGCTGAGTAGGTTCGAATCCTACCTTACCCACTAAAATCGCTTCTGGCACTGTGCGAAAAGAGGAATCTAAAACAGTGGTCGTGTTTAAGAATGCAACAAAGGTGGAAGTCCACTGAAGTTTTGCGGTATCTTCGAGTAAAAACCGTTGATGAGTTTATCGCGGGATGATGCAGTGGCTAGCAGAAGAGGCTCATAATCTCTTAGTCGTCGGTTCGAGTCCGACTCCCGCTACGAAATTTAGTTAGAGGTGTTGCAGAGGGTTCGAGTCCCTACAATGGTCCTGCACAAACTCTAGCAAGGCATGAATGAAGTAACGATCGGTATGGATTTCTTGCCGGTACTTTTAAAAAATAGCATAAGAAGTTCCTATACGCCCAGTGGGCATCCGACTTGAAATCAGACTAATTTACTTCTCGCTATTATTTTTCCGGTGTAGCTCAGTTGGCCAGAGCGACAGAATCATAATCTGTGCGTCGTAGGTTCGAATCCTACCATCGGGACTAAGGGAAACTATAGGAGGCAGAACGGACTGACGGCTCCTATATACGGTGCGCAACGTCGAAGATAAGGTCTAGGGTTTGTAAGTTTCAGTATAGGAGAAACTTATACAGCACGGTTCACTGGTCACTATGAACCATTTTTCGAGGATTCGCCCAATTGGTGGGGCACCTGACTAGAAATCAGACGTGGGAAACTGCATGGGAGTTCGAGCCTCTCATCCTCGGCTAAAAATTTTTTATGGCGGTGTGGCCGAGTGGATTATGGCAACCCGTTTGAAGCGGGACGAGGGTTAATAGCCCTCCGTGGGTTCGAATCCTACCGCCGCCTTGAAAAAAGCCTGTGATTTTATCACAGGTTTTTCTATTTACAAAATAAAAATATTTTACTATATTATAAATTATGATAGATGATGTTTTAATTGGTTCTTTAATCTTTTTAGTTTTGCTGTTATTTGGAACAGCCGGATATGTTTATTTTTATGATTTGGCATGGGACAGATCAATCGTAAGAGTAGGTAAAATTAAAATTAAACATGAACATGGTTTTTATGTAGTTTATGTTTATAATTATTATTGGGAAAATGGTGGAGCAACTACTGGTTTTCATTATGAACGTATAGGTGAATGCTATACAAAGGAACATGCCAAAATAATGGCTGATAGTGCATCAAAAACAATTAAAGATTATTTTGTAGATTGGAGTTCAAAACATAGGGTGGTTTAATTATGATTGATATTCAGGGTCGTTATAATACAGCGAAAGTTTTTACGGATAATATTGATAGTGCGGCATATTCTCAAATTTTAAATATGATGTGTCAATGTTGGGCAAGAGATGTTCAAGTAAGAATTATGCCAGATTGTCACGCTGGGAAAGATTGCGTCGTTGGTACTACTATGACTATCAAAGACAAGGTTGTTCCTAACCTTGTTGGTGTCGATATTGGTTGTGGAATGCTTGTCGCTAAGATTAAGGCAAAGTTTATTGAATTTGGTAAACTTGATAAAGTAATCAAGGAAAAAATCCCATCAGGTAAGGAACACAGAGCAAACCGCCATAGATTTGCAAATAATTTTGATGAACAATTTGAAAATCTTATTGCTGATGTTAGAAGAGAAGAACTTCTGAGTATTTCTAGTCTCGGCGGAGGCAATCATTTCATTGAATGCGATAAGGATGATGAAGGAAATTTCTATATTGTCATTCATTCTGGTTCTCGTCACTTAGGTGTTGCTACTTGTGAATATTGGCAAAATATTGCAATTAAGGATTGTGCTGATTTGACAGCAATTCGTGGTGCTGAAATTTCCAAGTATAAGAACCAAGGTAAGACAGATGCAGAAATTAAGGAATTAATGAAAGATTATGACCATTTTTCTGTTCCTAAGAATTTGTCTTATTTGACAGGTGAACACATGCAAGGATATTTGCATGATATGGAAATTGTCCAACAATTTGCAGTTATGAATCGTGCTGCAATGCTTGATGTAATCGTCAAGGAAATGGGATTTAAGGTTTTAGAAAAGTTTGAAACTATCCATAACTATATTGACCTTAAGAATATGATTCTCCGTAAAGGTTCTATTTCTGCACAAGCTGGAGAACGTGTAATTATTCCTATGAATATGAGAGATGGTTCTTTGATTTGTGTAGGTAAAGGAAATCCTGATTGGAATTTCAGTGCACCTCATGGAGCAGGTCGTTTAATGACCAGAAGCGATGCTAAGAACTCAATTTCTATGCAGGCATATAAAGATGCTATGAAAGGAATTTACACGTCCTGCGTCAGTTCTGCAACGATTGATGAGTCACCTATGGCATATAAGCCTATGGATGAAATTATAACTAATATTGAACCTACTTGTTCTATTGAAAAGATTATCAAACCAGTTTATAACTTTAAGGCAGCTTTCTAATGAAACGTATTTTTCCAATGTATAAAGGTGTTAGCTTAGACAAAGCTGGCATGGGTTATTCTTCTATCCAATCTGCAAAGCATTATATGGATGAAAAGCCAGTGCAGAAGGATTTTGATAAGTTGTTACCAAAAAATTATTGGTATAAGTTTGAATATGTCTACAAGCACAATGGTAGAGAAATGAGTAATCATCATATCTGTGCTGTAGCAAATTACACCTTCCATGATACTGACTACGAAGAACAGTTCTATATTAAGGATTTGACTGGCGAAGATAAGGAACTGTGGGATAAGGTGTTCGCCATTGAGGACAAGTATCGAGGTCGTGGTTGGGCATGGGCTGGTAAGAAGGTTGAAACGAAAATGTATGCATTATTTGTTGAATTGGATAAGCGTGGTTGGTACCACTCGCTGTTTGAAAATGAAGTTGATTACTGTAAGAAGTATAGGGCGTATAAGAAGGCAAACGTTGAATATGTTGAAAAGTCTGTCGAAATAAAGGTAGAGTAAGAATAATTACAAATTTTAATTTCTAAAAATTATATATACTTTATAACATTGAACAAGACGCATGGCTTTTAGACCATGCGTATATTTATTTTTTATAAGTGAGGTATATATGATTAGACCAGTAGTACAAATTGTCAGATTTTATATAATTAACCAGGGCATCACTGGTAGAAGTATTGAAAGTTTAATGGATAATCCTAATTATAATCCATTACTAAAACATTGCGTTGAAACTGTCAAGCATCATCCAGATTGGGCTATTGAACAGTGTAGAAATTATAGAGATCAAATTGATAAGCGAAAGTTCAAATTTGAATCTGGTTCCTGGGCAATGGATATTCGAGACGAAGATTTGCCAAAAGGAACAATTTTAGAACCATTTACCTTAAAACAAGCGTTTTTGGATATTATTAATTGGATTGATAAAAATAGAGCAATATTTACCCAGCGAATTGAAAGAGAAGAAAAATTCAGAAATGAATAAATAGAAACCAGCATTTTGAATGCTGGTTTTTTATTATAAATAATATAAAAATAAAATCTCTTTAAAGGAAATATAATGAAAGACACATTTAAGGCATATTTAGCCCAACAGAAAGCTGATAACAAGTATATGACAGCTCCTTCTAAGGAATTGCTTGGCGAAGGTATTTTTGCTAATAAAAAATATGATTGTTATGCTGTAACGTTGGATTTCAGTAGTGAATATATGACTAAAGCATTATCTAATGTTTTAATCAATGAATATAAAAGTGCATCTGGCGCTGCAGGTTCTAGCGGAACAGATCCAGTTAAGACTCTTATTGGATTAAAACCAGAAGAATTTAATAACAAATTGAAAGAAAAAGTTATTGAAATTCTTGATGAAGTAGCTAAGGCTTCTAAAAATCTTAGAACATTTTTCGGTTTAGGTAAAGAAAGTTCTGCCCTTGCTTATATTCAGACAGAAGGTAATGATGATGGTGAATCCACTATTCTTAAATATATTTTCTTTAAAGCTTCTCCAAGACATCCAAAAGCTTATGCTGAAAGATTTAAAGATGAAATTGGACGTAATTCTAAGATTTCCATTCTTAAAAATGGCATAGATATTGTTTCTGAAACTTATTATAAAGAAGATATTACAAAGAAGAGAAAAGAAAAGGAATTTGAAAAGTTCTTCAAACCAGAAGCTAATAAGGCTGAACTTCTTAATGATAATTTCACGACATCAATCGTTAACAATTTACAAGATAATGTTAAAAAATACTTAACAGAACTTAATGAAAAGAATGAAAAAGGTAATTTAATTTCTGTTTATTCTGTTCCATTTAAAGTTGATGATAAGTTAATTAATGAAACTGCAAGAAATACAAATAATCTTGATGATTTCTATACAGAACTTGCAAAGAAAATTAATGACGCTCTTGTTGCATCATTAAAACAAGTTTCTAAGATTGATGATTACATCGGTTTTATTCCAACAAAGTCTTATGGTTTCAATCTTTACTTTAAGGATAAAGACACGGCTTCTGAATTTGCAGAAAAGATAAACCAAGAAGGTGAAGCTAAAGTAAATGAAAGAAAACGTTATGAAAACAAGATGTCTAAACTTTATCAGTTGCTTGGTGCAAATTCTGATTTAAGTAGCTTATCACATCCAGAAAGCAGTGCCGATGAATTCCTTAGAGGAACATTATTTGCAAGAACTCATATTGCAGATCTCATTAAGGAAAAATTCCCAAGTGCTGAAGACCAGCTTGTAATCTATCAATATATTGTTAAGTATGATGAAGATGAATTAATGAAATTCTTACATCACTTTAATATTGATGTTGAAAATCATGAAATTCGTGCAGCAGTTAAGGATAAATTACAACTTGTTCTTGATAATATTCAGAAAGTCTATTCTGATGAACTTGTTTCTATGACTTCTGAAGGAACTAATATTGTATTCTTCTTCAGAAAAGACGCAAAGATTGACGGCGTTAGAACAAGAATTGCTGAAGCTATGTCTTGTGAAATGAATAGAATTAAGGTTATTAAGACTGCATTAACAAAGAAGGAAGTTGATGCATTTAAGTCTAAACTTTCTGACCTTGAAGATCTTGAATCTTTCTATAAAGCAGTTGAAAAACTCAATGGCGAAACGGTTAAACTTATTAAGGGTGATATTACATTAGACGAATCTGCAATTAAAGAAACTGTTACAGATAGTTATCAGGATCAAGTTCTTGATTTACTTATCGGTATTACAAAGAGTGCAAAAGAAGTTGAAGGTTTTGTCGGTATTATCGTTGCTAAATCCAAAGGCGTTATTGAAGTTTATTTCAAAGATCAAGAATCTTATACACTTGGTAGAAAGAATATTTTACAGGAAAAGGGTAAATTTATTAAATCTATGCCAGAACAAGGTTCTTCTGTAGAAATTGCTAGAGTTGATGCTAAGAAGATGACTAATATTATTCAACCAGATAATATCAAAGACTACTTCGAAAATATACTCAATCAAAAGAATCAAGAAGCTGCAGAAGAAGCTGATAAAAAAGCTAGAGAATTTACATATAGTACAGTTATTCCATTTAGTGTAGAAAAATTTATTGAAAAACACAAAAATGATAAGCTTGAACGATTAATTGATGCTTATGGCATAGAAGTACCAGAACCAGAACAAGTTCGTACTGAATCCGTTGCATTTAAAACATTGTTTAAAAATTCTTTATTAAAATCTATTAATATGCTTAATGAAGCAGAAAAAATTAATCCAAAAGAATCTACAACTAAACGTGTTATTTTAACATTACAAATGTTAAAAAATGATAAAGATAAAACACTTGAAAAATATTTAGTTGAAAACGATCAAGGAAAAAGCATTTTTGATGATTTAATTAAATATAAATGGATGTATGTAGTTGATGATGCTATTAAGACAGCGATTACTTCAAATAATTTTGTAGATTCTAAAGTTATTGCAGAAAATTATAAATCTGAAATAAGAAATGATGAACAATTCATTATTTATTCAACTGGAAAAGCTCAAGAATCTTTAGGAAAAATACTTAGAAGTAATTATTCAAAAATATTTAGTAATATTTTTATAAAAGATAGTACTGCAGTGGATTTACAACATATTGAATTAAAACAATCTAAAAACTTTGAATAAAAATTAAAAACCAGGTTAAAAGCCTGGTTTTTTAATATAAATAAAAATATGGCAGGAATAACAACACAAATTAATGATTTTACCAATAACAAGTTTATAGTTCGTTTTTCAAATCTTGTTAATATGACGAACTTTGACCTTGATACTCATATTTTAGATAACTATGTAAAGAATGTAAGTGTTCCGGATTTTTCTATTCCAATGCTCGACACAAGATATAATCATGAACGTCAATTACATCCGAATCCGATTGGTGCAAGAGATTTGCAGACAATGAATATCGAGTTTATGCTTGATGAAAATATGCAAAACTATTATTTGTTCTATTGCTGGATTTATTGGATGCGTTTTGGCGAACCTGTTGGAAAAACTAATGCAAAAGGACAAGAACTTTTACGTATGGACTGTATTGATGCAATCGAATTAATTTCTTTAAATAATAATAACAAGATTATTTCAAAGATGAAATTCAAACATGCTATTCCAAATAATTTGGCACAGCTTTCATTGCAATATGGTTCTGCTGACAATGTTACTTATGTTGTTACATTTGAATATGAACAAATTGAGTTACAATTAGAAAATAAAGAAGATTTAACTGAAACTATTGATAGAACTATTCAGTAAAAATCAGATTTAATTATTTACGGGCTTTAAACAGCCCGTTTTTTATTATTTTATAAATATTATAAGTGTTAAGAGACGAATTACATATAGATATAGATGATAATGAATGTGAATTAACCAATAATATAGTAAATGGTTATTTTTATATTATGCATTATCATGCATCAACCGAACAAGCCAATAAAGAAGGTTTTGACCGTGCACCAATAATTTATTGTTTCGCACCTGATCAAAATAATATAAATTGTTTTTGGGGCGTCAATTTTCATTATTTTGATAAATCCAAGCAAGTGTATATTTTAAATCGTATGATAAAATATTATAATATAACTGATGGAATGAACAAAAGAGTATTAATCGATACTAAAGGACTATATAATATCTATTCTAATATAGTTGAAGGAGTTAGATGTTATAATAGAAAAAATGTATTAGGAGCATATAGAATTAAAAATCTATATATTCCTAAATATATTGAAATTCCATCTAAATTTGTCATCACTACAGATAATAAAGAATATACAGATTTTGCACTTGCACCTGGAAATAAAGGTTTTTAATGGATTATCAAAAGATATATTGGAAAATAATTTATAGAGCACAGACACGAGATAACAATTTATTATTAGAAGTAGAAAAGCACCATATTATTCCACGAAGCGAAGGTGGTTCGTCTAAAAAAACAAATCTTGTCGAATTAACTATAAAAGAACATTTTATAGTCCATATGCTATTAATTAAAATGGGAAAATGTCTTAAATATTGTTATAGACATCTTAAATCCAGTAAAGACTATATTAAAGAAAAAAGAAAGGAACGCAAGAAGAAAGGTCTTTACTATGAAGGAAAAGAACTAGAATATGATGATTATAAATAATGTATGAGATTATTACAGGAAGTTTCTAGTTCAGTTATCAAAAATACTTATAAAGTATTTACAAAATTATTATTTAATAATGATGCCAGTAAAGGCGAAGCGGTTATGACCAAAGATGGTAAACCAATTAAAACCATGTCTGGTCAAGAACAAACAGTCAATCAGTTTTGTGAACGTATGCTTGTAGAAGCATTATTTAGAACTGGAACTACAGAAAATGTAGATAGACGTTTTGAACCTGGCGCTGCAAGAATAGCAATTACAGAATGTGGTTGGAATCCATTAATAGATAATAATGAAAATCTAGATCCTGTTAAATTAGGTAGATTTAAAATCATTCTTGAATACATAACAAGAAATTTCAATAATCGTGAAAAAATAACTAATGATCTCAATGGTGAAACTTATCAATCATTGTATGATACACTTGCACCAAGAATTAAAGAAGAATCTGAAAAAGAAGATGCTGAATTACGTAATTTACAAAACATCAAAAGCGACCATGAATATAAAATAATTCGTATCGATAGTTTTAGAGAATCAAGACTTTATTATAATTACACTAATCCAAATTCACGTTGGTGTCTTACATATTCTATTACAAATTATAATGGATATACAGCAAATGGCAGAAATACTATGTATTTTTGTTTACGTGATGATATTGATACTGTAAAATATGAAATTGGACCAAATTGTCCTTTGGATGATTATGGTAAATCAATGCTTTGCATTATAGTTAATCCAGATGGTAATCTTTCGACATTTACTACCAGATGGAATCATACTGATGCAAATAATAAAACTGTTGCTGCAGACCATGGTGTTGGTAATAAAAAAACAATTAGCCAAATCGTAGGTGTAAATTTTAATGACGTATTTAAACCATATAATGGTCCTAAAAAGGAATTTAAAGTCGAACGTAAAAATGACTTTGAAATTGGAACATTAATGCATGACGATAGTCAATTTATTGATTCTGTTCATGATAATTTAATCCAATTATATAATGAATTACAGTCGCAATATGACGAAGACAATGATTCTTTTGATGATCCAGAGGATTTAACATGGCAAGATATGATGGATATACGTGACTGGGACATGAGTGCTATTTTTACGCCTGATGTCTTGGAAAATCTTAATGAAGAAAATACTAGTGCATTTGGTAATACTTTATTATTGGTTACAAATAGTGGTTATTATAAATTAGTATGTCCTGAACAGCCAGATAATGTATCGTCAGATTGGTGCGATGATATTATTGCTGTTTCTATAGGTGGTAGTGATAAACGATACGGAATATTTGCTATAAAAGAACATAATGTTGATTATTATAAATTAATTTCAGTTGATACTTATAATAATGGTTTACTTGATTTAGAAATTAACTTTGAAAATAAAATTTCAAAAATACATGGTGAATCAATATATGATACTACTGAGTATTTTGTTACTTTTTCTAATAATACTCATGGTCTTTTACATATTTCAAACAATTTTAGAAAAATAACGCTAGAAACAACTGAAATAGAATTGCCTGAAGCATTTATTAACAATTTAGAAAGAGTAGAAAAAATTGCTGGAAATGATGAAGATAAAAATTTGTTTTTTAAAGTAAGAAATCCAGAAACACAAAAATTTAATTTAATATATCAAAAACATAATTTTAAACTTGAACTTAAACCAGAAGATGAATTTGAATATACAGAAAATAGTAATGAAATTAGAAGAATAGTAAAATCTTCAGATTCAAAAGATGTTACTAAGTTAAATATGCCATTGATAGTTTCATTTGGTTCTTTAAGCGGTAAAAAAGCAGCAATAGATTTAAAAACATTTACTTATCTATTTAATAAAAAAGGTTGTATTGTAGAAACTGGAAATCAAGAGGTTTTTACATATATACCAGATGTTGAAACTAGTAGAGAACTTAAAGATATTCATCATGGTAATATTGAACTTTATACATTTGATTATCAAACTAAAAATTTAATTCATAAAACTATAAATGATGTATATTTTAATGAAAATGTAATAAGTAATATAGCTCGTTCAAAATATAATTTTAGATTTATTGGCGCTGCATATACTAATAAAGAACGAACAATGATTATTGTTTTTGATGTTAAAGGTAATATATTATATAAAAGTAAAGAACCAGAATTTAGTCTTGATGAAAAACATGATGTATATTTACATTGTGATTATAGTGAAGATATAGCTGTACTTGATGATAGACATCTTTATGGTAAAAAGCTAAAATTAATTAAAGCAGATGAAATAAATAAAATAACAAATGAATCATTTATTTTAAAATATGCGGCTTATTTACTAGGTTAATAAGAAAAACTAAATTATTTTTACAAAGTATTGCAATCTGCAATACTTTTCTATATTTAATGTAAAATTAAGGAAACATATAATGAAAGTATTAATATTTGACATTTCAAATCTTATGATGAGATGTCTGTTCGCACAGATACCAAGTCCAGCAGAAACGAAATTCAGAGAATTTAAAATGACTTTCTTATCATCGTTTATGAAAGTCATTAAAGACAATAATCCTGATAGAGTTATTGTTGTAGAAGATTCAGAAAGTTGGAGAAAAGAAATATATCCAGAATATAAAGCTAATAGAGCAGCAAAAAGAGAAGCATCAGTTGTTAACTTTGATGTTTTCTTTCCTGTTTTTGCTGATTTTCTTGAAACATTACAAAAATGCTTTGGTAATATTCAATTTATAAAATTACCCAGAACCGAGGCTGATGATATCATAGCAGTTATCGTAAAAAATAAACCAGAATGGGATATTATAAACGTTTCTGGTGATAAAGATTTTTATCAGTTATTTTCTTGCAAAAATTATAGACAATTTGATGGCGTAAAACACGAATTTATTGAATGTTTTAATCCTGAACAAGAATTGCTTGTAAAAATTATCCTTGGTGATAAAGGTGACAATATTCCAGGGCTTAAAAGAGGTGTTGGTCCGGTAAAAGCATTAAATATTATAAATGAAAATCTTGATAAATGGTTGGACGAACAATGTCTTAGAGACCGTTATGAAATGAACACAAAGTTGATTTCTTTTAATTGTATTCCTAAAGATATTGAAATTCCAATATTAGAAACTTTAAATAGTTTTGTTCCTGGCAAATTTGACGCTAAACAATACTTCAAATTTGTTCAAATGTCGGGACTTCCTGGATTAATGTCAACATTTTCTGAATATTCAATAATTATTAAAAAGTTAAAATAAAGGAATGGAATGAGTTATACACCAAATCAATATTTAATTGAAGGTCTTTCAGCTCAGCATGTTATATACGGTAGATTTCTTAAAAAATATAAAGAATTACCTAGATATGATATTGAAGAAGCGCCAGAAGGCTCAAAAATGGACATGGAAGACAAAATTGATATTGTTAAACATGATACTGTAGATGATATTAAAACATTTTATGATGTAAAAAGTTCGAAAAATGCTGATAAAATTACTTATACACATATTAATGGTAGAGGTGAAAAAAGTAAAATTTATTCAGGCGATTTTTCTATCGATTTAATCTTTACATTTGATACATATACAGAAGGTTATATTGTAAAAGCTAAAACTTTTTATGATGCATTAATTTCTAAGATAAATTCTGGGCAAGAACAAGTCAGTAAAAAATATCCAGAAAAAGGAAGATATGTCTGGTTTACTAAAGACGAAATAATTGCACTTGCTATTGATAATATTTAAGAAATAAGGGTTGACTGAAAACCCTTATTTTTTTATATTTTATATCATGGAACTAAAGTATAAACATCTTTACAAAACAGTATTAAAAGAATATCAGAATCTTAGTAAATGTGCTAGACTTAAGGTTGCAGCATTGCTTGTAGAAGAGGGAAGAATTATATCTTGCGGATATAATGGAACTCCATCCGGTCAAACAAACTGTAATGAATTATTTAAAGTCGAAGCAGATAAATATTATTATAGAACGACCAAAGAAGAACCATGGCTAGAAATTGAAGAATCTGAATGGCGAATAAAACATCATGAATTTTCTGAAAGAAATGAAATTCATGCTGAAATGTCAGCTATTGGTTATGCATTAAAAAATAAAATTGATATTTCTGGTGCTTCTATGGTTCTATCTCATGAACCTTGCGAAAATTGTAGTAAATTAATTTATAGTGCTGGCATTAAACATATTATGTATGTTAATAAATATGATCGTGGTTCAAAAGGTCTTGAATTTTTAAGTAATAATGGAGTTGAAATAGAACAAATATGAGTAGTATAAATTATAGCATGATTGTTGCAGCATCTGAAAATAACGTCATTGGTAAAAATGGAACAATGCCGTGGCATCTTAAGTCAGATTTGCAGCGTTTTAAAAAACTTACAGACAGTCACTGTATTATAATGGGTAGAAAATGCTATGAATCTATTGGTAAACCATTACCTAATAGAACAAACATTGTAGTTTCGTCAAATATGGAACTTGAAATCCCAGGCTGTATTGTAAAACCATCTTTACAATATGCTGCAGATTATGCAAATTCACGTAATGATTCAACACCTTTTATTATTGGTGGCGGAACATTATATAGACAAGCAATTAATCTTGTCAATTATCTTTATTTGACTCGTGTCCATACAATTATCGAAGACGGTGATGTTTTCTTCCCTGAAATTAATATGAATCAATGGGAAATCATTTCAAGCGAAGATTTTAAGGCTGATGCAGATAATGATTTCGATACGACATTTATGGTATTAAAGAGGAAACGATAATCATACATTTTAAAAAGTTTATAAATAATGTATGATAGTAAATTTCCAGGAATTAGACAAACGACTTGAGAAGGTTTTAAATGTTATAGTCTCTATGGGCTTTTCTTATGAAATGTTCTCAAATCAAAAAATTAATATTATTGATAATAACGTAAGTTTTGCAGAAAAACGCAATATTGGTGTAATAACCTTGCTAAAATCTGGTAAACTTACGGTTCGTGTTTATGGGTATAGAAAAAGAGTAACCCTTAAATATCGTATGAAATCCAATGAAATTGTATTTACTATAAATGCAAAATTATCGGATGTTGGATCCAGAACACGTGCATTACTCAAAAAATACATAACTGTAAATAAAACTTTATAAATAATATAAAAGAATTATAGGAGTTTAAAATGGATTCTAAAGATATAAATTTCAAAGAATATCTCGAAAATAAGAGAAAGATGGACGAAGAACTTCAGATGCAGCAGCAACAGCAGCAGAAATCTGAAGCTGAACAGAGCTTGCAGACCCAGGCTATGAACGGTTCTGCAGAAAGCTTGATTAATCGCTATGTCGGTCGTGGTGATTTGAAGGCTGGTCTTGCTCAGCTTGGACAAGATTTGGGCAATGCAATCGTCAATTATGCACTTAAGACATTTGTCACTGACGATATGTTCGATTCTCAAGACGCTAAGGCTAAGTATCAGAATATTATTAACCAAAAGATTCAGTTACAGGCTGTTGGTTCATTGGTTGACATTCTCAAACATATGGGTATCGATATTCAGAATACAAAGACTGCATTGACAATTTAATTTTCAGTAAAATTCTTTTAAAAAAGACTGGTTTTTTAACCAGTCTTTATTTTTATTTAACTAAAAAAATTATAAATAATATAAAATTAAAGGAATTATATATGAATTACTTATTTAAACATACATTACATTTTCTTAATGAAAATATAAGTGACGATATTAAGCGTCTTGAAAAAAATATAGCTGATATTAAGAAATCACTTAATGCATTAGATACAAATTATAATAGAACTAAGACTGCATTTGAAAATGGCGAATATTTAAACTCAGAAAAAGAAAGAATAGATGCAGAACTCAAAAATGTTTCACTTCCGCCTAATATGAGAGCTGAATTAAGACGTGAACGTTCTCAATTGCCTACTAAAATTAGAGATGATTCTATCAGATTAACAACAACTTATAATAAGAATAGAGATGATTTAATTAATAAGTTAGAAACTGCACAAAAAAAATTAGATGATTTAAATAGTAATTATGATACTGTAATTGCTAAAGAAACTGCTGCAAAAAATGAAGTTGATAGATTATTATCTTCTACAAAAGAAGATTTAAGACAAGAAATTGTAGATAATACTCGTTATTTTAATGAGTATGATGGTAAAGAAGATTATGCAACTTTTTATTATCTATTAAATAAATTAAGTACAATATATAATAACGGTTATAGAGATAGTGGTTTAAAAAATATTATTGATTTTTTAAATATTTTAAGAACAAAAATTACCACTGGTAGAGGCGCAGAGGACCGTGATAAATTTGTTGATTTTGATGAAATTGTATCTGTAATTAATGATAATAGAACGCAAATTGAAATTAATCGTTATAATGATACTATTATTACTAATATAATTGACGGTATAGTTGAACGAAAAAAAGCACAGAAAAGAAAAGATGCTTATGGTGAAACAGAACAAGCTAAAAATGCAAGAGCTAAAGCAGAGTTTAAAAAACGTTTAACTGAAATTCAAAATGCGTTAAATGCAAGAGCACGTGGTAAATATTTAGTTACAACTACTGCTACAGGTGATGCTGGTAATGTTTTAATTGTTGATAAACAAAATAAATTGCAATATACTTTATCTGTTGTAGAGCAAGCAACATTATCAAATGCAACTACATCTGATATTGTTAAAACAATTTTGGG
>Ga0310696_10001932_pt1 | contig 28546 bp, 18 predicted proteins | sample AusTroGonzalo_MG_4_FD_203885 | JGI IMG/M metagenome (GOLD analysis project Ga0310696, IMG submission 203885) | Bovine rumen microbial communities from tropical cattle in Woodstock, Queensland, Australia - Gonzalo_02 (v2) (version 2) | ecosystem: Host-associated > Mammals > Digestive system >... | reverse complement strand
AGATGTAACTGCCGCAAGCGCTTTCGGTGACAGCGGTGTGCGTCGGGTTGTTGATTGTCAGATGCAAGGTGTCGACCTGCGTGCAACCGTTGGCATCCTGGTGACTGTAGGTATAGTCGCCGCTGGTAGTGAACTCGGTACCGTTCCAAATGAAACTGCCGCAGGCGCTCTCAGTGACGGCGGTGTGCACGGGGTTGTTGACGGTGAGGTGCAGGGTATCCACCTGCGTGCAGCCATTGGCATCCGGGTGACTGTAGGTGTAGTCACCGCTAGTGGTGTACTCCATACCGTTCCAGGTGAAGCTTCCGCAGGCACTCTCGGTGATGGCGGTGTGCACCGGACTGTTGATGGTGAGGTGTAAAGTATCCACCTGCGTGCATCCGTTGGCATCCAGATGACTGTAGGTGTAGTCGCCAGTGGTGGTGTACTCGGTACCGTTCCAGGTGAAGCTGCCGCAAGCGGTGGCTTCGACAAGCTCAGCCACCGGGTTGTTGATGGTTAGATGCAGCGTATCCACCTGCGTACAACCGTTGGCATCTAGGTGGCTGTAGGTGTAGTCACCGCTGGTAGTATACTCGGTACCGTTCCAGGTGAAGCTACCGCAAGCGCTTTCCGTGACGGCAGTGTGCACGGGATTGTTGGTGGTCAGTGTGAGGGTGATGACACTGTCGCATCCGTGGACCGTTTGCAGAGTTTTGGTGTACTCGCCTGCCGTGCTAAGATTTTGTCCAAAGAAATCATAGCTGTCACCTTTACAAATAGTAGCATCTATGGGTGTGTTGTAAGTCGGATAGCTGGTGATAGTAACAGACTCGGATAGCTGATTACCTGTGGTAGAGGTTATCGTCACCGTATAACTTCCGGCCCCAACAGTAATCTGTGCTCCCGTTTCCCCTGTGCTCCAACTATAAGTGCCTTCCACATCAGAGCTGGCAGTCAGGGTTGTAGTAGTCCCAGGACACACGCCATTCGCCCCACTAATGTTTACGTATGATGGAATGATACTGTTGTCTTCAGTGGTGAAATTCATAGAAGTTCTCCAATCACTTACACCATTTTCACCGCAAACGGCCTGCACTTCCACCTCATATTCGGTTGCCGGTGACAACCCCGTGATAGTAGCGGTAGAGCTGTTGGTGACAAGCGTTTGCCATGCTCCGGTCGAAGAACCGTTACTGTATATGCCGAAGTCATCAATCATAAGGTAATCTTGGTTTTCATCGGTAAGGCGAAGAGCAATATATCCGGTTGCTCCATGATAAGCAGAAAGGTCCACAGAGACTTCCGTCCATGTTGAAGATGCTTCACCAGGTGAATACAGTAGCGTGAAATCACTAATGGCATTGCCTCCTGTGGAGACATATATATCATAATGCTCGTGATAACTTCCGTCGTCTTTTACCCAAAACTTCAAAATACCGTCAAGTGTCACGGCAGGGGTAATAAGCCAGTTGTCAACATTATACGCACTTGATGCCCAACTTCTTCCTATCACAACGTAGGTGCCGCTGTAAGCATCAAAACCACCGGATGAAAAATTATGTGGATCAAATTGATGCCAATCGGTGGACGTAGTGCCATTACCGCTGCGAATAACAGTCCAATTATTGATACCATTTTCAAAATCATCGAAGAAATAAGTTACATCAGTACCTGCTGTCCTATAACGCACATTGTAACTATCAGCCTCTCCAGTCCAGCTAATCACAGCAGACGTAGAACCTGGCTCTGCTACAAGGGATTCTGGTGAAATACAGGCGTTTACGGGTATGTTGACGGTAACGCATATATTGTCAATGCCGCAAGTGTAATATGAGGATGTGTGGTGCCACTTAAACGCTAATCGTGCACCTTCTGGAATATTGGATGCTGAGAGTGAATAGGTGACAGAAGTTCCTTGTGTAGTATTGGCAGGAACCGTTTGCAAGGATACGAAAGTGCTGGCATTGCTGACATCGGTTACATATCCCAGATACAGCGTTCCATAGGAGGTACTTTCATAGCGGTATTCAAATGTGATGCTTTCAAGCGTACCATCGTATGCAGGAAGTATAGCATAGTTGTCAGTGCCATAACTGGTACTACCGGATGTGAAACACAAACCGTTTCCACTGGAAATAACAGCATCGTTGTATATCACTGTTGCCACATGTGGGGAATATGCGGAATTGGTGCCGGAAAAAATGGCATTCCATCCGACAGGCAAAACCCCTGCAACATTGTATGCGGTACCCGTATATGCCTCAAAATCCTCGCATTCAATGATCTGATTCGAAGGCTTGAACGTGCATACATCACTCCATTGGCTGTTTCCATATATACTTCCACAAGTTGCTCTCACTCGGGCATAATAGATGGTCTCTGTTGTAAGGCCGGTGAGAGTAATGGAAGGATTTCCGTTCACCGTCATCTCGGTATATGTGCCTGAGGTAAAATTACTGTTGGTACCATATTGCAGTGTCCAACTGTTGGCAGAGCCGTTCTCTGTCCAACTGAGGTTGGCCGTTGTCGTGGTGAAGGTCACGCAGGCAAGGCCGGTGGGTATGGGACACGCGACGGGCGTGGTGAATTCGACAGTCTTCCAATAGCTGGTTTCCCCGCTGCAAACGGATTGCACCCGCACTTGGTAGTCGGTGTTGTCCTGAAGACCGGTAAGCGAGCAGGTGGTGGAGGTTATGTGGGTCGCCACTGTAGTCCAAGTCGAGGAATTCGTCTTCCGCTGGACATTATAGCTGTCCGCGCTGCCTGTCCAGGAGATGGTGGCCGTGAATGGAGTGACGTTCGAAACGGCCAAGTTGCTCGGGGTGGCGCAGGCCCCGTCGTCCACAACATTGATGTCTTGGAAATAAGGAATGCGGTTCTGCGCAAGTACCACCAACTCGTAAGATCCTATTTCAAGGGAAGTGGAAAATGTCAAAGTCGCTGTGCCGCTGGCATTTGCAAAAGCGGCGGCGACGTATTCGGTGGTATTCTTCTTCAGCGCCACATAGGCGTATGGAACTGCTTGCACGGTGTATGAGGTGCTGCTGACAGGTATGTCTGAATTGGCTGTGACGGTCATGGTGCTGGGAATACCCATGTAGACACGCACCGACGGGTCGCCGAAGCAGTGGTAAATCTCCCAATAGTATAGTTTTCGGGAAGAGGAGGATGACTGCACCGACATGTTGCCGCCTTGCAGGATGCCTCCGATGGTGGAGACCCAGTTGCTGTATGCTTCGTTGTGCGTATGGAACCACTTGTCGTAGGCGCCCAAGTTAGACGCATTGTAGCTCATGTTGGCATTGATGCTGGAGCGGACACCGACAGCCCAGTAAACATCTTCGTTCCAGTAACTGTTGTTGGATGCACCGATATAACCCATGGCCCCCTTGTTGGCGGCCCTCAGAAGTGATTCGCCAAAACATACACTTTCGTCAAATTTACCAGATACGCAGCAGTTTCCAATTAAAAGACCATATTTTCCAGTATTGGTCATGGATGAGACGTGAGAAGTCGTGAAGGCGGGATCGGCCCAACCGGAGGAACTTCCGTGGGCGGTGTAGTTGGCAATGCTGACACCGGCGTTGATTTCACTGCGGATGGTCGCGGCATCCGATGAACAGTTGTAGTTGTGCTTATAGACAGTGGTGAAGTTATGAGTCGTACTGTTGGGGTTAATATAATAGTTGTAGATGTAGTTGACCTGCCCGTCGGCGTGAGTAGGGGAGTATCCGTTGCCGTCCGTACCGGCAATCAGCACGGCATTGCCCAAATAGGTCGGGTCAGGCATGGTATATTGCTCGTACATCAGAATCTTGACGATCTGGTTGGATAGTTCGGCGTTGGTGGTGGCGGACATACGTCCGTAGTAGCAATCGGGGAGGTTGTCGTTGCCTGTGAGGGTGGCGTAGTAGAGGTCCGTCACGTGACCGCTGTTGGATTGTCCGGTAAATGCGGGAAGCTGTGCCACGTCGCCAATCAGCAGCAGGAAGGTGGGTGCGGGATCAGCCGTGGTGGCATTGTTGTACTTGTTCTGGATGAAGTTCTTGATGGAAGTAGTGGTGGTGCCCACGTTGGCGTCGTTCGTGAAGACCAGCTCCACCTTATAGCCCAGCCGACGTTTCCATTCCACGAAAGAGGTCAGGTCTGCGTTTGTGGAGAACATTGAGTTGGCAATAATTAAATACTTGATGGGAACGCCTTTGTACTCGTCCTTGGCATCGTGTTCCATCGGGTTGAGTACCAAATCGTAGTCAAGGGAAAACATCGGCGAAGTATACTGGTTCAGCCGCTGGGTGGCGGTCATATTGGTATTGACGAACGTAAACTCCACATCTATCCGGGTGTATATGCGGATGCGGCTTGTGACGGGATTGTATTGGATTGGAGAGACATAGACGTTGGCCAGGGCAATGTCGCGGCGGATACCCGCTATCTCCGCCTGTACCAATGGCAAAGCATAGAACGCATCTGTCGAATAGACACTCTGGTCGTAGGCAAACGGCGGGTTCACCGCACTCTTCGACACGCTTGGTTGGGACGGGTAGAGGGGATGGGTAATACCCAATTCGGCGGCAGGATATTCCGTGAATTTCGCATCAACAATGGTGACAACTACAGAGTCGCAAACGGGAATCTGCAGCAGTTTGGCTAACAGGGGCAGTTGCGGCTCGCCCGGGTTGTTGGAAACATCGTACCCCTGCATGGATAACAATGAAAAATTTCCTTCGGGTATGGACACATTCTCCACGGAAAAGGAATCCGTAGTGAACGTTATCCCCACCTTCTCATGGGTGTTTTGGGTCACTTGAAGGCTTTGGGCCATCAAAAACGGACAGAGGCATACGAATAGTCCAATAATATAGAAGTTCTTCATTATAAATGTATTATAATTTTGATAAGACCAAATTTTACTCGGCTAAAAAAACCGCAAAGATACAATATCTTCATTTATCACCGAGTTTTAAGCGGCGTTTTTTATCAGTATGTATGTTTTTGTGCTCAAATGTTACATGTGCGAAGATGGTTTTTTGGAAATTATGTGCTGTCGCTTTGCAATATTGCAGGATTTTGTATTTTTGCGACTTAAAATTCCGAGTATGAAAAAAGTTGTATTTTCGACCTTAATCCTTTTATTGATAGCCGTTTGCGGCTTCTCCCAGACCAAGAAAATCACCGTTGAGGACATCTGGGACAACTTCTCCTTCTACCCGCGCGGCGTGAGCGGCTACACCGCCATGCCTGTCAGCGACGACTACACCGTCGTGAAGCGCGCCGGCATTGAGCGGCACCATTTCTCCGACGGCGCCGAGGCCGGAGTCATCCTCTCCCACAGCGACCTTACCGCCGCCTCCAAGGACCGCCTCTCCATGGCTGGCCTCGACGACTACGCCTTCTCCGCCGATGAGAAAAAGATCGTGCTTGCCTTCGACCAGGAGAGCATCTACCGTCGCTCTTCACTGGCGCATTACTACGTCTATGACATTGGCAAAAAGCAACTTACGCCCATCTCCGATACCGCCCACTTGCTTCGCTTCGCCGAACTCTCCAAGGACGGATCCAAGGTGGTCTTCGCCCGCGAGTGCGACCTCTACTACCAGGACCTGAACTCGGGTAGGGTAGTGCGGATCACCCGCGACGGCAACCCCAACCACATCCTCAACGGCTTCGCCGACTGGGTCTATGAGGAGGAACTCGACATGTCGCAGGCCGCCTCGTTCTCCCCCGACGGCAGCAAAATCGCCTATCTCCGCTTCGACGAGAGCCGCGTGAAGGAGTTCACCATGGCCATGTACGACAACCTCTATCCCACGGAATTCAAGTACAAATACCCGAAAGCCGGCGAGGACAATTCCCTCGTGGAGGTCCATATCTACGACCTCGCTACCGGCACCGACACCCGCCTCGACCTTGGCGACAACAGCAACTGCTACTTTCCGCGCGTCTATTGGCTGCCCAACAGCCGCGATGCTATCGTGCTGAAGCTCAACCGCCATCAGAACCAGCTCGACTTCATCCGTTATAATACGGCAACCAAAGCGCAAGATGTGGTCTATCAAGATCTCAACGAGAAATGGCTCGACGTGACCGACAATTACTACTTCCTGAAAGACAACAACTCCATGATTGTGACCTCCGAGCGCAACGGTTTCAACCACATCTACATGGTTACGTTCGGCGGCGAAATCAAGCAGCTGACGGACGGTCAATGGGAAGTGAATGAAATCCAATACGTGAACGAGGCCAAGAAACAGATTTACTACCTCTCCAACGAATCCGGCGTGCTCAACCGCGACCTTTATGTCATCAACTTCGACGGCAAGAAGAAACAGCTTTTGACCGCTGGAAACGGCTGGGCGGCCACGGAGTTCTGTCCGACGGGCAACTACTATCGTCTGCAGTATTCAGACCTGAACACGCTCCCGAAATACACCATCAACGACAAAACGGGTAAAGAATTGCGTGTGCTGAACGACAACTTCGGCGTGAAGAACGTGATGGATTCGTACGGTTTCGTGAACCGCGAGATCATCAGCTTCACCACTGAGGAAGGCGTGACGCTCTACGGCTGGATGATGAAACCCGCTGATTTCGACCCCAACAAAAAGTATCCGGTGATGATGAACTGCTACGGCGGTCCCGGCTCGCAGCAGGTGGAGAACGCCTACAGCAGCGCGCAGGACCTCGCCTTCTACCAGATGCTGGCGCAGCACGGCTACATCAGCGTCTGCTTCGACGGCAGAGGCACGGCCACCCGTGGCGACGCCTTCAAGAAGGTGATTTACCAGCAGATGGGCAAGTACGAGGCCATCGACCAGATTGCGGCGGCCAACTGGCTCAAAACCCTGAGTTACGTTGACGGCGACCGCATCGGCATTTGGGGTTGGAGCTTCGGCGGCTATCTTTCCGCACTCTCCATGTTCCGTGGCGACGGTGCCTTCAAGATGGCCATCTCCGTCGCGCCGGTCACCAACTGGCGTTACTACGACAACATCTACACCGAGCGGTTCATGCGCACCCCGCAGGAGAACCCCGACGGCTACGACCTCAACTCCCCGACGACCTACGCCAAGGACCTCAAAGGCAAGTACTTGCTGATCCACGGCACCGCCGACGACAATGTCCACTTCCAGAACGCCATGGAGTTGGTGAAGGGGTTGAACGAAGCCGGCATCGACTACGACCAGTTCTTCTTCCCGAATAAGAACCACTTCATCATGGGAGGGAACACGCGAACTTACCTATATAACAAGTTGGCGAAATACATTCTGGAGAACTTATAGTAGTCGACGCTTCCGAGCGTCGCGCAAAACCGAGAAAAAAAGCGCCACACAAATCCGTGCGGCGCTTTTGCTATTTACAGGAAAATCTGTTATTTGAAAGTGTGGAAGTCAACCACTTCGTCTTTTTGGCCCTCGCCATCTGTGTTGGTGTACATCAGGTTGACTTTCATGCCGGTGTAAATGACACCTGCTTGGTTGTAGTTTGGACCATCCTCAATGCTTTTGGCAGCTTTTTGGAAAGATTCTTTCGCTTTCTTCATGACTTCTTGTTTCTCGCCGCTGAAAATGAGCGTGCCGTTTTCGGGATAGGACTCTTTTGCATCCTTTGCCATCGCGTCGAACATTTTGGGGTAAACGAGAACAGTGTAAGAAGAAACGTGTTCTTCCACAGATGCGGGATCCAGCTTGATGCTGAAGAAATAATCGCCCTTTTCCTCCGGTTTGCATGAGGAGAACGCAATGCCTGACAAGGCTACCATGCAGCAAATAACTGCCAATGAAAAGATTTTTTTCATTCTTTTTTGAAGGATTTCTTGGTTAATAATTGTCTGATGCCATTGCCTGACCTTATGCGAAATCCTTTAACATAAGGCCACGCAATGACCGCGCAAAAATACAATTTTTTTTGTTGTTGTGTATTTATGGCAGAACTTTTGTGTTGTATTGAAAAATTTTGCATCTTTGCAGCTTGATTTTTTTGTAGGCAAACAACTAACTAAATTTATTCATAAAATCAAAAAATTATGGAGCATCAAGAACTCGTTAAGTATGTATGGATCGTGTTTTGCGCATCCATCGTCGCGCTGGGTTTCGCTTTCTTCTTCTATCGCAAAATGCTGAAGGAAGACGAGGGTACACCCACCATGCGTGAAATCGCCTCTCACGTCCGCAAGGGCGCTATGGCTTACCTGAAACAGCAGTACAAGGTGGTGAGCATCGTGTTCATCATCCTTGCCGTGCTGTTCTTCATCATGTCGCTGTTCGATTTGCAGAACGGCTGGGTGTGGTTCGCCTTCCTGACCGGCGGTTTCTTCTCCGGTTTGGCCGGTTTCCTCGGCATGAAGACCGCTACCTACGCTTCTGCACGTACCGCTAACGGCGCACGTCAGAGCCTCAACAAAGGTCTGCAGATCGCTTTCCGCAGCGGTGCCGTCATGGGTCTCACCGTCGTCGGTTTGGCTCTGCTCGACGTCTCTTTGTGGTTCTTCATCCTCGACCACTTCATTCCGGAGGAACACCACCTCGTGATTATCACCACCACGATGCTGACCTTCGGTATGGGTGCTTCCACGCAGGCTCTGTTCGCACGTGTCGGTGGCGGTATCTACACCAAAGCTGCTGACGTGGGCGCCGACCTCGTGGGTAAGACCGAGTACAACATCCCAGAGGACGATCCGCGTAACCCCGCCACCATCGCGGATAACGTGGGTGACAATGTGGGTGATGTCGCCGGTATGGGCGCTGACCTCTACGAATCTTACGCTGGTTCCATTCTTTCCACGATGGCTCTCGGTGCCGCTGCTTTCGCCACTCTCGGTGCTGAAATGCAGATGCGCTCCATCCTGGCTCCTATGATGATTGCTGCTGTGGGTGTGCTTCTCTCTGTGATTGGTATCTTCATGGTCCGCACGAAAGAAGACGCTACCATGACCGAGCTGTTGAAGGCTTTGAGCCGCGGTACCAACACCGCCGCCTGCCTCATCGCCGTGGCTACCTTCTGCATCATGTACGTCCTCTTCAAAGATTCTACCGACATCGTATGGTGGCAAGTCTCCCTATCTGTGGTGGTGGGTCTGCTCGCCGGCGTGATTATCGGTAAATCAACGGAATACTACACTTCCCAATCCTACAAACCGACCCAGAAGGTGGCTGAAGCTTCTCAAACGGGTCCCGCTACCGTGATTATCTCCGGTATTGGTTTGGGTATGATTTCCACCGTGATTCCGGTGCTCACCATCGGTGTCGCGATTATCCTCGCTTTCCTCTGCGCCAACGGCTTCCAGATTGAGTTCAACGCTGTGAACTTGTCCAAGGGTCTTTACGGTATCGGTATCGCTGCTGTGGGTATGCTTTCCACGCTGGGTATCACCCTCGCTACCGACGCTTACGGTCCTATCGCCGACAACGCTGGTGGTAACGCTGAAATGAGCGGCCTCGAACCTGAGGTTCGTAAACGTACTGACGCTCTTGACGCTCTGGGTAACACCACCGCTGCTACCGGTAAGGGCTTCGCTATCGGTTCTGCCGCTTTGACCGCTCTCGCACTGCTCGCTTCCTACGTGGAAGAAATCAAGATTGCGCTCGTGCGTATCGGCACCGACACCCTCGACCTTGGCAACCGTGTCGTTGAAACGGCTCAAGCTTCCCTCATCGACTTCATGGAATATTATAATGTCTCTCTGATGAACCCGAAGGTGCTCGTGGGTGTCTTCATCGGTTCTATGATGGCCTTCTTGTTCTGCGGTCTCACCATGAACGCTGTGGGTCGCGCCGCTCAGAAGATGGTGGAAGAGGTTCGTCGTCAGTTCCGCGAAATCGAGGGCATCCTCACCGGCGAGGGTACTCCTGACTACGCTCGTTGCGTGGAAATCTCCACCAAGGGCGCTCAACGCGAAATGTTGCTGCCCTCTATCCTCGCTATCTTGGCTCCCATCTGCACGGGCTTGATTCTCGGTGTGGCTGGCGTGCTCGGTCTGCTCGTCGGTGGTCTCGGCGCCGGTTTCGTGTTGGCTATCTTCATGGCCAACTCCGGTGGTGCTTGGGACAACGCCAAGAAGTATGTCGAGGAAGGCAACTTCGGTGGCAAGGGCTCCGACAACCACAAGGCTACGGTCGTGGGCGACACCGTGGGCGATCCCTTCAAGGATACCTCCGGTCCGTCCCTGAACATCCTCATCAAACTGATGAGCATGGTATCCATCGTGATGGCCGGCCTGACGGTGGCGGTTCACCTCCTGTAATCCCCTGTAGAGACGCGGCGCGCCGCGTCTCTACGACAAACGACGCACGACCGGGGAGACGCACGGCCGTGCGTCTCTACAAGCGCAATAAAAACGGGACATCTTCGGGTGTCCCGTTTTTTTGTACATTTGCACCCAGAAATTTTGATTACCCAACCAAAACCACGCAATATGAACAAACTGGCCATTGGCATTGATATTGGCGGCACGAACACGGACATCGGGTTGGTGAATCCGGACGGCAAGGTGCTGCAACGCAGAGGGTTGAAGACCCAGGAATACGATGATTCCGACCGTTATATCCACGATATGGCGGAGGTGGTGCGGGCGTTGATGGTGGAGAACGGCCTCACAGAAGTCGGCGGCGTCGGCATCGGTGCTCCGAACGCCCACTTCGACACGGGCTGCATCGGGGCGAACACCGCCAACCTGCGGATGAAGGAGGAGATTCCGCTTTGTGAGAAGCTCAGTGCCTTGCTCGGGCTGCCGGTCACGCTCTCCAACGACGCGGACGCCGCCGCCATCGGCGAGCACATCTACGGCGGCGCGAAGCTTATGCAGCATTTCGTGACCATTACCCTCGGCACCGGCGTGGGCAGCGGCATCTTCGTCGACGGCCGCCTCATCCACGGGCACGGTTGCATGGCCGGCGAACTCGGTCACGCCATCGTCAACCCGCTCAGCGACCGGCTCTGCAGCTGCGGACGGAAAGGTTGCTTAGAGATGTACGCCTCAGCCCGCGGCATCTGCCAGACTTACCGCGAGGAGGCCGCCAAAGGCGAACTCCCGGATCATTTCAAAAGTGCTGAGCTCACCTGCAAGGATGTGGGCGAGATGGCCGTTGCTGGTGACCCGTTGGCCCTCAAAACCTACGATACCACGGCCTACTGGCTCGCCATCGGCATGGCCAACGCCGCGTCGTTTTGCTCCCCGGAAGCCTTCTTCCTTATGGGCGGACCCACCCGCGCCGGCGAAGCCCTCCTTCGTCCCCTGAGACGCTATTTCGCTGAAAATCTGCTCTATATCTATAAGGACAGAATTTCCATTCAATTGTCTGAATTACAGGCCAATGATGCTGCCGTGTTGGGCGCGGCGGCGTTGATACATCTGAAGTAGCTTTTAGCTTTTAGCTGTTAGTTGTTGGCTTTGACTTTGACATTAACATTAACTTTAACATTGCCCCATCAACTGCTAACAAAAAAAATGTATCTTTGCACCGTGCGATTTGTAACAATCATTAACAAACCCCGACGGAGCCGGATGGGTTATAACACGGCAACAACAAAAGATGAAAAAAATCCTTAAAGTTACGAGCTTAGTGGCTCTTGTGATGACGGCGGTGTTCGCCTTCAGCGCCTTCACCCCGGTGAATGACACCCAGTCGGAGAAATCCTGCAAAGTAACCGTTAAGTATGCAAACGGCGACCCAGCCGAGTCGGTTACGGTTTCGGCCTACTACAAAAGAGGTACCTACCATGACTTCAAAACCGATGACTATGGAGTAGTGACACTGACTTGGGATGACAGCTATATTACTCACCTTTATGTGAAAGGCGACAAGTACGAGGTGGACTACAGCGACGGCAAGAGCTATACATTAACCCTCAAAAAGAAAAATAAATATGACTAAACGATTCTTTATGGCGCTGGCATTGCTGATGGCGATGCCAGCCCTTGTCCTTGCGCAGCAGCAACCCCAAAACACCCTCACCATCACCGTGAAGGGAGTGAGCTTCAAGATGATACGCGTGCAGGGCGGCACGTTTACCATGGGCTGCACTTCCGAACAAGGAAGCGACTTTGGCGACTGCTTTGATAATGCGACACCTGCCCATGGGGTGATGCTCTCCACCTACTACATTGGCGAGACCGAGGTGACACAGGAGCTTTGGAAGGCCGTGATGGGAAGTAATCCATCGGAATTCAAAGGAGACAAACGCCCGGTGGAGCATGTGAGTTGGGAGGACTGCCAGACATTCATTCACAAGTTGAACGAACTCACGGGCAAGTATTTCCGCTTGCCCTCGGAGGCCGAGTGGGAGTTTGCCGCGCGTGGCGGCACGAAGAGTGCGGGCTATAAGTACAGCGGTAGCAACGACATCGGCGCAGTGGCATGGTATAGTGATAATTCAGAAATTCAAGACAAAAGCAGCCCCAACTACGGCACCCACGTCGTGAAGACCAAGAAGCCGAACGAGTTGGGTATCTACGACATGTCGGGCAACGTAAGGGAGTGGTGCTTGGACTGGTACGGAGAATACCATAGTTTTGCTCATGGCGTATATAACAACCCCGCAGGCCCCTCTTCTGGTTCCGGTCGCGTGGTTCGTGGCGGCAGCTGGACAAGCGTTAACTGGCACTGCAGTTTCTCCTATCGGATTAACCAACGCCCCGACCTTTGGGTCGACGACCTTGGCTTTCGTCTGGTCATTCGGCAAGAATAGACTCGCGAACAACGGCGGGGGGGGCTTAATTAAAAAAAGCCGCCCAAGCCGTTGTGAGCGCTAAAGCTAAAACGAGCAGTAGGGCTGTCGCACTGCGGCAGCCCTACATTGTAACACGGCAGCCCTACCTTGACGGCAGATTTGCGAACAAATCGTTAGCTGTGAGTTGGCTGTGAATGAATGCGGAATGCACTCCTCGGGTTATTCCCGACGGGGTGATGAACGTGTGGACGACACCGTGGGTGATTCCCGTAACCGACATGAACAGTTCTTTGCGCTGTTGCAGCCTTTCTTCGTAGTCCTTAGTGATGGTGTAAGAGGTTTCAGAAAATTTCATTTCCACAAGGTGTATGATCTTGTCGGCGCGTTTGATTACCAAGTCGATTTGCGCACCTCGGCGAGGGTCGTCTTTGGAGGGCGCGAACCTCCACGATGAAGACTCCGTGGCTATGCCGGAAATCCCCAACCCGAACTTGATGTGGGGGAGGTGTCGCAGGCAAATCTCTTCAAATGAGAATCCTTCCCACGTCTCTGTGCTTCGGTCAGTGTGGTGATGCTGCCAGTATTCTTCATCCCTACTGCGGTTGTCCTCCACGTATCGGAAATAGAAAAGGGTGTAAAAGTCCGCAAGACGGTATAGCGTCTGTTTGGTCTTGTTCCCGAATTGGGCCTATGACACCGTGAAGTCGCATCGTTCCAGATTGTCCAGCATTTTGGTGAGACCGCCGCCGCTGAACCCCGTTCTTTGCTCGATGTCGTTTCGTGTAAAACCTTCCCGCTTTGTAGAGAGTATTCAAAAGCAAAATAATTAAATTGTCCAAATCTCGTTTAAAAACATACATTTGGATAAAATTCGATCGGATCTTGTCTAAATGTGATTATTTTAAAGGGATTCGGATGTTTTGTAGGGCTGTCGCCATGCGGCAGCACTACACCGCAAACCGCAAACTGCAAACTAAAAAATTGTACCTTTGCACCGCGAAAATCACCGAATAATATGCGTACCAAATTCAATATCCCCCATACCTTCACCATCGTCTTCTCCATCATCGCGGTGTGCGCGGTCCTCACGTGGATTGTGCCGGGCGGAGAGTTTGACCGTCAGACCGTTACGGTGGATGGTCACGAGCGCAACGTAGTGGTCGCCGACTCTTACCACCGTGTCGATCCCGCACCACAAACTTGGCAGGTTTTTACCGCCTTCTTCAAGGGCTTTGAGCGAACTTCCGCCATCATCGTCTTCATCCTGATGATCGGCGGTGCCTTCTGGGTGATGAACGAAACCGACGCCATCAACCGAGGCATCTGGCTCTTCCTCGACAAAACGCAGCGGATGCAGCAGCACGCCCTCTTCCGAAAGGTGGGTGTCAACAACCTGCTGATTATCGCCATCATGCTGATGTTCAGTCTGTTCGGGTCGGTGTTCGGGATGAGCGAGGAGACCATCGCCTTCATCGTGGTCTTCGTGCCGTTGGCCGTCTCCATGGGTTACGACTCCATCACGGGCGTGCTGATGTGCTACGTGGCCGCGCACGTGGGCTTCGCGGGTGCCATGCTCAACCCATTCACCATCGGCATCGCGCAAGGACTCTCCGGACTGCCCACCTTCTCGGGCATTGGCTACCGGCTCATCTGTTGGATTATCCTCACTGTCATCGCCATCGTCTTTACGTTGATTTACGCCGCGTGGGTGAAGAAAAATCCAGAGAAATCGTTGACTTACAGCATTGACAGCTACTGGCGCGAGAAGACTGCCGACACGGAGGACAAACACGAGTTAGTGAAGTCGGGTAGGGGAGCGTGGATAGTCTATGGCTGTATCTCTGCGGTTTTGCTTTATTGCGCTATTACGATGCCTTATACGGACATCACGGTCGGGTTAGGCAGCCGCAGGGTGATGCTGTTCCCGATTTGGGCGGGATTGTTCATCCTTATCGGTTTCTTTGCCACCCGCAAGTCGGTGCACCATCTGATTCTCACCATCCTGTTGTTCACGATTCTGACTTTAGTGACGGGCGTGTTGGGCTATGGTTGGTACGTGATGGAGATTGCGGGCCTCTTCTTCGCGATGGGCATTTTGGCGGGTTGCGCTTTCGGGATGCGCTTCGACAAGATCTTCCGCAGCTTCTTAGAGGGTTGTAAAGACATCCTCGTGGCCGCACTCGTGGTCGGGTTGGCCGGCGGCATCATTATCATTTTGGAGGACGGCCACATCATCGACACGATTCTCTACGCCGTGGCGCAAGGCATGCAGGGTGCGGGCCGTATCGGCAGCACCGCCGCCATGTATGTTATGCAGAACCTGCTGAACCTGATCATCCCGTCGGGCTCTGCCAAGGCCGCGCTCACCATCCCGATGATGGCCGAATGGTCTGACCTGATGGAGATTCCGAGGCAGCTTACCGTGCTGGCGTTCCAGTTCGGTGACGGCTTCACCAACATGATCACCCCCACCTCCGGCGTGCTCATCGGCGTGCTCGGCGTGGCGCGAATCCCGTACGCGACGTGGGCAAAGTTCATCTGGAAGTTCCTGCTGGTGCTGATTGTGCTGGGATTCCTCCTGCTTCTCCCGCCGCTCTTCCTCTCCTTCGCCGGTTTCTGACGGCGAAAGGTGGTCGGCGAATTGGGCAAGTTGAGCGAATTGATTGAGCGAATTGGTGACACTTTTTCGAAAAGACAACTAATATAAACCTAAATGTAATTCCTTAAGCAGCCTCGAAGAGGCAAAACGCGCGAAGCGCAATTAACCCCACACAAGGCGAAGCCGCAGTGTGGGGCTCTGACGAACCCCAAACAATAACAAAGAATGAACGAATACGACGACCTTCTCCGCATCGAACCCACCGGCCTCTCTCTGGAGGCGGGGCGGCTGTTAGTCTCCACGCCCTACTTCAACGACCCGTTTTTCAACCATTCGGTGGTGCTGCTGACGGACTACATGGAGGAGCATACGGCGGGGCTGATTATCAACCGGCAGTTGCCGCATACGGTCTATGACGTGGTAAACGAGATCCGGGTGGACGACCCTATCTATTTCGGAGGGCCGGTGATGCCCGAGGCGGTGTTCTTGTTGCACAGCTTCGACTCGTGCCCCGAGGCCACGCGGTTGCTGCCCGGCGTCTATGTGGGCTACAACCCCGTGCTCCTCGCCGTCTTGGAACAGCACGCCATCCCCAACCTTAAGTCCAAGTTCTTGCTGGGCTACGCGGGCTGGTCGCCGGGACAGTTGGAGGACGAGCTGGAGCGCAACATGTGGGTGATTGCCCCGGCAGCCCAGTCGCTCGTCTTCGACACCCCCGCCGAGGATCTCTGGACCCGCACCGTGCAGCGTCTTGGCAAACGCTACGCACACTGGCTGCGAATCCCGAAAAATATTGCGTATAATTGACAAAGAGGTGAGACGCGCCACGGCACGTCTCTACAAAAATAACGATATATCCTATTATACATGGAAGAACGGAGTACCCCATTCCCCCCTTTAGGGGGGTGGCCGTTAGGCCGGGAGGTATTCTAACGAAAAAGGACGAACCAACGATAATCCCAATGGCCGAGCGAGAAACCTTTAACAATCACAACGTATATTCCCTGTCTGAGGTGGCGATGAGCGTGCACCGCGTGATTGAGCGCACCTACACGCGGCCCTACTACATCAAGGCGGAGATTCTGAAGCTGAACTACTACCCGTATAGCGGGCATTGCTATCCGGAACTGGTTGAGCGTGAGGGGAATACTATCAAGACAGAAATGCGGGCGGTTATTTGGTCGGCCAACTTCAAGGATATCAACCGGCGGTTTGAGCAGATCACGGGCGAGCCGCTGAAGGAAAACATCCGTATCCTTTGCCTTGCCACCGTGCAGTTCAGTCCGAAGCACGGTCTCGCGCTGCACATTGAGAACATCGAGCCGAGTTATACGTTGGGCGAGATGGTGCGTAACCGCCAGGAGGTTATCGAGCGGCTTAAGAAGGAGCAGGTCTTCGACCTTAATCGCCGATTGACGATGCCGCCGCTGCCCAAGCGCGTGGCAGTCATCTCGGTGGAGACGAGCAAGGGCTACAGCGACTTTATGCAGACCCTGCATCGCAACGAGCACGGCTATCGTTTTCAGACAGAGCTGTTTCCGTCCATTCTGCAGGGCGACAAGGCTATTACGGGCATTATGGGGCAGTTGCAGAAAATCGAGGTGCGGCGCGACGAGTTCGATGTGGTGGTCATTGTGCGCGGCGGTGGCGGCGATGTGGGCATGAGCTGCTACGATGACTACGGGCTGACTCAGCGCGTGGCGACTTTCCCGCTGCCCGTCCTTACCGGCATTGGCCATTCTACCAACCTTACCGTCACAGACATGGTGGCGCACGCAAACTTCATTACCCCCACGGATGTGGCATTCTCGCTGTTGGAAGCTTTCCGTCGGTTCGATGAGGAATTGAGTGAAACGATGGGACGTATCGTGCAGAGCGCGCAGCTGCGGCTTGCGGAGGTGCGGCAGGCACTCACGCACACGCAGACCGTGCTCCAGTATGAACTTCCGAAAGTCATCGACGGTCATCGAAACCGTTTGGGTGATATTGCCAAGGTGTTGGTTTTCAAATCGAAAGAGCTGACCATGAATCAGATGTTCCGGCTGAAATCGCTATCGCAGGACATGGCGCGGGGCATACAGCTGCACATAGACCGCGAGCGGCAGAAGGTCGGGCGTTTTGCCGAGATGTTGCCGAAAGACTGCCGTGTGCTGATGCAGCGGCGCATGCGCGAGTGCGACGATATGGACGGCAAACTACGACTGCTGAGTCCCGACAATGTGCTGCGGCGCGGCTACAGCATTACGCTCAAAGACGGCAAAGCGGTAACGAATGCCGCAGACCTACGTCCGGGTGACAAGATTGTCACGAAATTGCATGAAGGCGAGGCAGTCTCTGTGGTGGAAGGTTGACCGAAATCCTGTTATGACACCAAGTCTTTGACGGTGTTGCCGACGTTGATGAGGTGGTCGGCGACACGTTCGGCGTTCTGCGCCAAGGAGAGGTATTCCGCGCCCACGGCGGGACTGCACGTGCCTTCGTTCAGACGGCGGATATGGTTGCGCTCCATCTCTTCAGTCAGGTCGTCAATGCGGTCCTCGATGGCGTTTGCCCGCCTCAAGGCTTCCAAATCCTTGTCATGATAGGCAATCCTCACCTCGCCGTACAGTTCGCTCACTAACTTCTCCATCTGTAGAATTTCATTGATGGCTTCTGGGGAGAAGGCGGCATCCTGTTCCTTGAGGGAGTCGGCGTATTCCACGATGTTTTCCGCATAGTCGCCGACGCGCTCCAAGTCGCTGACAGTGCGGATGGTGCCGTTCAAGTAGCGCTGGTCGTAGCTGTTGAGGTTGTTCTCCGACAAGAGGACGGAGTATCGCAAAAGCTCTTTGTTCAGGAAGTTAAGCTGGTCTTCAGTATCCCGGAACGCCTCGATGTCGTCGTAATCCATCGTAGTGATGGTTTTGATGGAGCGGTGGAAGTTGGTCATGGCCATCTCGGCCATGTTTTCGATTTCGGTCTTGAGCTGGCGGAGCGCCACGGCGGGCGTGCTAAGCATGGAGGGGTCGAGGTATTTGAGGCGCGGCGCGGCGGAGGGGGCAATCTCCTTGTCGGGGACGATTCGGCAGACGGTCCTCACCAGAACGTCGGTCATCGGCAGGGCTACAAGCATTGTGCAGACGTTGAAGAACGTATGGAACATGGCGAGTTGCATTTGCGGGGCGTTGGGGAACCATCTTCCGAAGAGGGCTCCGAAACTCCACGCACCGCCGGTGGAGATGCGTAAGATCAGGGCGAGGATTAGGAACATGACAACGCCCATTACATTGAATATCAAGTGGATGAAAGCGGTTCGTTTGGCGTTCACCCCGCTGGTCATACCGGCAATCATGGCGACCACGCAGGAACCGATGTTGGAACCCATGGTCAGGTATATGCCTTGGTCGAGGTTCACCAGGCCGGTGACGACCATGGTGATAGCAATGGAGGTCATCACGGAGGAAGACTGGATAACGGCGGTGAGCAGGGCGCCGATGATGACGAGCAATATCGGGTTGCTGATGGCGGCCAGCATGGTTTTCACCTCGGGCAGTGCGGCGAACTCCTCCATGGCCGACGACATCATGCCTAAACCCACGAATAGCATGCCGAATCCAGTGAGGATGCCGCCTGTCTGCTTCCATTTGTCGCTTTTGGCGAACAGTGAGATGAAAGCGCCGATGCCTGCAAAAGCGGCGAAGATGATCGTGGTGGAGATGCTGTTGCGGCCGAACATACCGAGGGCGACCAGCTGCGCGGTCACGGTGGTGCCGATGTTGGAACCGTAGATGATGGTGGCGGCTTGGGTGAGGCTCATAATGCCCACGTTCACGAAACCGATGACCATCACGGTGACGGCGCCGCTGCTTTGGATGGCGGCTGTGCCCGCAAGGCCGATGCCCACGCCCAACCATTTGTTGTCACCCGTCTTGGCGAACAATCTGCGAAGCCCGCGGCTGCCCGCAGCCTCCAAATTGCCGCTCATCGTCTGGCAGGCCACTAAGAACACACCGATACCTGCGGTGAGGGTCAGGATTGCGATGATGACGCTCGATATATCCATTTATTATAGGTTAAAAAGGTTAAAAATCAAGGGTCAAAAAAACTCTACCCCAATTTAATAACCGGGTGCAAAGATACACTTTTTTCAATTGCTTTGCGTAACCGAAAAAAATGTAACTTTGCACGTTTGTTTTTTTTAACGTTCGTTATGATGAAATACGACTGTAAACAAGGGATTTTGTATGTTTTATGCGTGGTTGCGCTGCTGTGTTCGGGAATGGGCTCGGTGTCGGCGCAGAAGGATAATGCTCCTAAAAAGACCCCGTTTTTCAAGACGTTGCCGTCGGCTTCGTTTCTCACGATAAATGCCGAATATCTGGGCGGTTATCGTCCCGACCAGACCTTCAGCGCACAGGTGCCGGCGTTCGGCTTCAAGGCGGGCACGATGCGCAATGTGGGCTGGTATGTCGGCGCGATGACGAACTTCAACTTCAAGGGCGCGTTTGTCGTCTGCGATGAGTCCGAACTCAACCCTCTCTCCACCAGCAGCTCCTATTTCGATGTGTTGGCGGGCATCACGCTTCGTTATTGGGCGCCGCTGTCGTTCCATCTCGGACTTGGCTACAGCTACCGCTCTTTCAATAATGAGACGATTTACGGACAATGGGCGCATACGGCTTCGCACATATCGCAGGGGCCGGCCGCCGCTGCGGGGTTCATGTTTCATCTTGGAGGCTTTGTGGTCTCGGGCGAGGTGCTTGGTTTGTATAATGTCCAAGGACTACAAAGACCTTTCTATCAGGTGGATAAGAACCGTTTTTCATTTGGTGTGAAAGCGGGTCTCGGTATATGCATTCCTTACCGTTACCGTACGGAATTTCAGGAACGCGAGCGTCGCGGCACCCGTGCGCCCGAACCGATTGTCACGGAAGCACCGGTCGCCACGCCTGCCGCTCAGCAGCCGCAAACGCCTGCTCCGGTCACAGTTGCTCCGCAACCAGTTGTCGCGCAGCCGGTTGTCGCGGCCAGCCCGCAGCCTGCCGCCCCGACTGCAAGCGGAACGGCGACTCTTGAGGTCGTCACCATGCCGGTCTCTCAAGTGATGCCCGGAAGCGTCACCGTTTGCGGGCAGGTCACTGGCAGCGCCATCGAGGAAGTTATCGAACGCGGTGTCTGCTGGGGCAATAATCCTTATCCGTCGGTTACGGGTGCACATACGTCCGACGGCGAAGGCGACGGCTACTTTACCACGGTGATTACCGGACTGAATCCCGGAACAGTTTGTTACATACGTGCTTACGCTGGAACAAAATCAGGTATCCGTTACGGCAACACGGTTTCTGTCACAATACCTGTGCAACCGATCAACCAGCCTGCGGCACCGCAGGCACAGCCTTACCAGCAACCAGTTCCTTTCCAGCAACAGTCTCCCGTCCAATCGCCTGTGACGGCACCTGCGCCGCCTGCGCAACCCTATCCGCAGCCTGCTCCTTTCCAGCAGCCGAATCCTTACCAGCAACCGGCTCCTTACCAGCAGCCGAATCCCGCCCAAACTCCTGTGAATACTCCTGCTCCGTCGGTTCAACCGACGGCTCCCGTGCAGCCTGCCGCCCCTCAAGCTGTTGCTCCTCAACCCGTCGCTCCGCAGACTGTGGAACCGACTGCAGCTGTTGCGGCCGCCGTTGTGCCTGCCGCAGTAGTGCCCGACTGCCCTTCCACGATGAGTGATATGGAGGGTAATGTCTACCATACGATTCGGATCGGCGGGCAGTGCTGGATGCGTGAGAACCTCCGCGCCACCCGCTTTGCCGACGGCGGGTTGATGGCGCTTTCCGACTCCGCCCTCCTCGACAGCCCCTGTTTATACTATCCCGCTGGCGACAGTGCCAATGCTTCGGTCTATGGCTGTCTCTACAACTGGTCGGCGGCGTCGAACAAGAGTACCCTCTTGGATGCGCTCAACGGCACCCTGCAAGGGGCTTGTCCTGACGGCTGGCATCTTCCCTCGGATGCGGAGTGGTCGCAATTGGTTGGCTATCTGGCACTGCAGCCCATCTGCGTGTGTGGGACGGGACAAGACAATATCGCCAAGTCGTTAGCCAGCCAGACGGGATGGAACACGGTGCAGCTCAGCGGTGCAGACTGCGCAGTAGGAAAGGATCTAGAGCGAAACAACGTTTCAGGATTCACGGCGATGCCGGCGGGTGTCTTTTATCAAACTCCCGCCAACTTCGGCAGCAGCGCCGGTTTCTGGACTTCCACGCCCGGTTCAAAAGGCATTACCGTGCGCCTTCTCTTCAGCGAGAGTGCCCAACTAACCGCCTACGGCGACGAGCCCGGCATGAACGGCTATTCGGTGCGTTGCCTGAAGAATTGATTATTTGATACGTAGAGACGGGGCGTGCCCCGTCTCTATAATATCTGCTTGTGTTTGAAATTTATGTACATTTGCCCGTTTTTAAGAGTTAAGTCGAAATAATTATAACGTAAAGTATATCAATAAAATAAAATCATCATGATGAAACCCAAGATTGTTATCGGAAACTGGAAAATGAACAAGGACTTCGAAGAAGCGGAAGACCTTATCACCCAAATAGAGGAGCAACTGGCTGATTTTCAGTTGCAGACCGAGGTTGTGCTTTGCCCGCCGGCCGTGTATGCCGAACTGGTTACCGACCACGCCGACATCGAAGAGAACCACTTCTATGCAGGCCTGCAGAACGTGAGCGAGTTCGAGAACGGTGCCTACACCGGCGAGATTTCCGCCGAGATGATGGCCTCCATGAACGTCGACTTCTGTATTGTGGGACACTCCGAGCGTCGCAAATATTTCGGTGAAACTGATGAAATCGTCCTCAAGAAGATGCACCGTCTGCTGGCCAACGACATCGTGCCGGTGATGTGCTGCGGCGAGACGTTGGAGGAACGCAAGGGCGGCAAGCATTTCGAGGTTGTCCAGAAGCAAATCGAGGCCACCATCTGCACGCTCACGGCCGACGAGTTGGAGCGCGTGATGATTGCCTACGAACCCATCTGGGCCATCGGCACCGGTGAGACCGCCACGCCCGAGCAGGCGCAGGAGATGCTCGCCTTCATCCGCTCCCTTATTGAGAAGAAGTTCGGCACCGAGCTCGCCGTCTTCACCTACATCCTCTACGGCGGCAGCTGTAATGCCAAGAATGCCCTCGAACTCTTCTCCCAGCCCGACGTTGACGGCGGCCTCATCGGCGGCGCCTCCCTCAAACCCGACGAGTTCGTCAAGATCATCGAGGCAGCCGAAACCGTGATTAAGGAGAATTAGTTTCAAGTTTCAAGTTTCAGGTTTCAGGTGTTCTTGAAACTTGAAACTTGAAACCTGAAACCTGAAACCTGAAACCTGGCAGAATGAACCGCATCACACTCATACTGTTCCTGTTCCTCATGGGACTCTCCTGCGCCACTTTCGCGCAGGATGACGACCCGTGCAAACAGACGATGGACAAGAACAGCGAGAAAGTGTTCAAAAAGGCACGGGACTATCACAAGTCGGGGAAGAAGGAAGAGGCCTACGAACTCTACGAGGAGATATTGGCTGACCACCCCGAATATTTGGAGGTAAACTACTATTACGCCCTCGGCTACTACCTTCCGCTTAAGGATAACCAGTTCATTTCCAGAAAAAAGGACAAGTCAGACGTAAAAAAGGCGCTGGCCGCCTTCAACCGCATGTTTGAGGTGTGTCCCTATTACCGCCCCTATTGCAACCTTTACGCGGCGCGGATTGCCTACTTCAATGAGTTGTATCCCGAAGCGGTGAAGTTCGCGGGGGTGATTGTCGACAATCCGGATCTTTTCAGGGATTCCAAGGATACGAGCAAGGTTGATGTGGACAAGATTCGGGAGGCGAAGCTGATTCTCCGCAAAGCCCGTTTCTACGACAATATCCTCAACCATCCTGTGCCTTTCGACCCGTATCCGGTGCCGAACATCTCGACCACATCGGATGAGTACCTCGGCACTCTCTCGCCCGACGGGCATTTCTTCTATTTCACCCGCCGCAAGTACGTCGCCGACAATTCTCCGTTCGGCCAGGGCGGTAAGGTTCAGAAAGAGTTCTTCAGCTGCAGCGAGAGGAAGAACGGGCAGTTTGGTGAAGGGGCTGCACTGCCCGAGCCGTTCAACAAGGCGGACGGGGAGGGGAGTCCCACCATAAACCTCACCAACGACCTGCTGATTTTCGTCCAGCGGCATACGGTCCAGCTGGCGGGCGGCAACTACCCCAATTACGACCTCTACTACTCCGAATACGACGGCTTCGAGTGGTCGGCGCCCAAACCGTTGCCGGGCAAAATCAACCGCAAAGACACGTGGGAGTCGCAGCCCTCGCTCAGTTCCGACGGCAGGGTGCTCTTTTTCGCCAGCGACCGGCCGGGCGGCTATGGCGGCTCTGACATCTGGTATGCCACCCGCAAAAGCGATGGCTCCTGGAACGACCCCATCAACATGGGTCCGTCTATCAATACCGAATTAAACGAGCGGTCGCCGTTCCTCCACACCGACAGCAAAACCCTCTATTTCTCCTCCAACGGCCACGATGGTCTTGGCGGGCAGGATATTTTCTATTCCAAGATGGACAGCAAACGGCAGTGGTCTGCCCCTGTCAACATCGGGTCGCCCATCAACACGGAGAACGACGAGGTCGATTTCTTCGTGAGCCTCGACGGTAAGACGGGCTACTTCTCCTCCAACAACTACGGCGACAAGGACTGGAACATCTACCAGTTCGAGCTGTACGAGGAGGCGCGACCGCACACGATGGTTATCGTGAAGGGCAAAGTGTCTGTGGACGAGGGCGACTTGGAAAACGCCGTGGTCGAGATTCGCGACACCAACGCCAATGTGGTTTCCACCGGTATTGTGAGCGTAAACACCGGCAAATACGCCGTGGCAGCGGAAATTCCACACGAAAATCCGCAACCGCTCATCGTAAACGTGAAGAAAGAAGGGTACTCTTTTGATACTCAAATTATTAAGCCGGAAGATATAACAGAGGACGTCATTGAAAAGGATGCCGAGGTGAAGGCTGTGGAGCCTGGCAAGGTGTGCGACCTGCGCGACATCTACTACGAAACCAACGACTTCAGCCTCACGCAGGAATCGAAGATGCTGCTCGCGCTCTTCATCGAGTTCCTGAACGAGAATCCGACTGTCAAGGTGGAGATTCAGGGCCATACGGACAATATCGGTCGCGACGACGACAACCTGCTGCTTTCCGAGAACCGTGCCAAGTCGGTTTATGACTATGTTGTTTCGAAAGGGGTGAACGCCAATCGCCTGCGTTACAAAGGGTACGGTGAGTCGCAACCCATTGCTGACAACAACACCGCGGCGGGGCGTGCCAAGAACCGCAGAACCGTTTTCCTGATTTATGAAAAGTAGAACGATATACTTTTTAGGCATCGGCGGCATCGGCATGAGCGCCATTGCGCAGTATTTCCTGCAGCGCGGAGAATGTGTTACCGGTTACGATTTGACACCTTCGCCTGTAACGGACATGCTGTTGCAGAAGGGTGCGGAAATTCATTTCGTGGGGGATGTAAAGCAGATTCCCGATGATGTGGATTTTGTAGTATATACGCCTGCAGTGAAGCCGGATTTTATTGAGTATCAATACTTTGTTGAGAAAAATATCCCGATGTACAAGCGTTCGCAGGTGCTCGGACACATCACCGACGAGTTGAAGACGTTGGCGGTGGCCGGCACGCACGGTAAGACCACCACCACCTCGATGATTTCGCATCTGTTGTGGCCCGAGGAACCGATGGCAGCCTTCATTGGCGGCATTGCCAAGAATCTGAACGACAACTATGTGTGCTCCCCCAATCCACAGACCGCAGTGGTGGAGGCCGACGAGTTCGACCGCTCCTTCCTGACCTTGCATCCAGAAGTTTCTGTCATCACCTCCATGGATGCCGACCACTTGGACATCTACCACGATGTCGAGGACTTGCGCGGCGCGTTCCGGCAGTTCGCTGCGCAGACCTCGCGCACCGTGCTCGTGCACGAGGCGGTGGCGCAGTACATCACACAACCCAACAAAAAGACATACGGCAGTGACGCCCAGTGCGACTATCGTGCCTACAATATTGGATATCAGCAAGAAGTGTCTTGTTTCGACCTGCACACGCCGAATGGGGACATTTTGGGCTTGCGGTTGCCGGCGCACGGCATATATAATATATGGAATGCCACCGCGGCCATTTCAGCCGTGTTGGAAGCATTTCCGAATATCTCGGTCGATATTATCCGCCAGAAAATCAGCACGTTTGCAGGCGTGAAGCGCCGTTTCGACTACATCGTGCGTCGCGAGAACTTCGTCTATATCGACGATTATGCGCACCATCCCGCCGAGATGCGCTCGTTCATCACGGCGGTGCGCGAAATTTACCCCGACAAGGTGATTTGCGGCGTGTTCCAGCCGCACTTGTACACCCGCACCCGCGACTTCGCCGACGAGTTCGCAGCGGTGCTGGACCTGCTCGACATCCCGATTCTGCTGCCGATTTATCCGGCGCGGGAAAAGCCAATAGAGGGTGTTACTTCCGAGTTTCTCCTCGGTAAAATGCATAATCCCAATAAGTTGCTATTACAAAAGGACGAGCTGGTATCCTATATTCGTCAGCATCGTCCCGATGTGTTACTCACTATCGGCGCCGGCGACATTGACCGCTTGGTGCCGGAATTAGGAAAACTTTAGCTATGGATTTTCACAACTTCGGAAATTCGACCAACCCGACGCTGTTGCTATTGCCGGGTCTGGGCGTGTCGCACGAGATTTTCCTCCCGCTGGTGGAGCTGTTGCAAGACCGTTTCCACATTTTGACGGCCGACATCGACGGGTTTCTGATCGGAAAGCCTTCGCGATTCACTTCTGTTGACGACCAAGCGGCGCAAGTCAACCGTTACGTGCAGGAGCATTTTGGCGGGAAATTGGACGTGGCTTACGGACTGTCGTTAGGCGGTAAGATTCTGTCGAGGATGATGGAGCGCGAGGAAATCACGATCGATCATGCCATTATGGACGCCGCACCGCTGCTGCCGTTGCCAAAATGGAGCGTGGGACCGCTACGCTACTACCAAGCCTTCAACGTGTGGAGTTGCTACCACTGTACCGGTTTCTGGCGCTGGCTGTTCCATTCGCACTACTTCGACGTGCTGCTCGACGAGATGAAGAAGGTGTTCCCCTCCGACGGCACCCGCGCCGTGAAAGAGGGCTACAAGTCCGTATATACCAACAAGTTGGAATCCATTAGCGGTCCCGACATCCACTATTGGTACGGCACCAAGGAGGCCTTCGCCGCCAAACCGCAGGCCAAGCACTTGCTGTCGCTCTGTCCCGAAGCCCATGTGGAGGTTTTCCCGAAGATGAACCACGGGCAGCTGTTGGTGGATTGTCCGGAGGAGGTGGCGGAGAGGATGGAGATGATAGTTAAGAGTTAATAGTTAATAGTTAGTAGCACGAAGTAGAGACGTCATATTATGGCGTCTCTACACAGTAACCCCACATGAGCGACGAAGGAGCGCAGTGTGGGGACGATGTGAAAAGACAAAGATCAAACAAGAAAAACGTAATAAAATGAGAAACATCAACCTTTTGCTGGTCCTTGCGACCGTGACGTTGACCGCCGTCTCTTGCGGTTCGAAGAAAGAAGCCCCGAAAGAGGAAACCCCGAAGATGCTGGTCCTCTACTACTCCCAAACCGGCAACACCAAAGCCGTGGCGAACGAGATTGCCACAAAGTTGGGTGCCGAGATCGAGGAGATTACCATGGTGAATCCCTACGACACAGGGTTCAAGGCAACAATCGAGCGTTGCATGCAAGAGCGCGAGCAGGGAATCATTCCTGACATTCAGCCGGTTAAGGCAAATATTGCCGACTACGACGTCATCTTCCTTGGCTTCCCTGTATGGTTTGGCACCTACGCGCCGCCCGTGCAGAAGTTCCTCCTCGATGCTGATTTGAGCGGCAAGAAGATCGTGCCGTTCTGCACCTTCGGCAGCGGCGGTCTGGAGTCCAGCGTGAAGGAATTGGTGCAGGCTGAGCCCAATGCGGAAGTGCTGCCCGGCTATGGGGTTCGTGCCGCCCGCATGGACGCAATGCCCAAGGAGGTGGACAATTTCCTGAAAGCCAATGGCTACCTCGAAGGCGAGTTCGTGAAGTTGGAGGAATTCCCTGCGCAACACGAAGTTAGCGAAGAGGAAGCCGCCATTTTCGACGCAGCTGTGGATGGCTACCCGATGTTGCACGCCAAAGCCAAAACGGTCGCCACGCGCACCCTTCCCGACGGCGTGGAGTACCTCTTCACCGCTGAGGATCTTCCCCGCGAGAACAACCCGAAAATGCCGCCCGCCGGCGAGTTGCTGGTCTATGTGACCGTTGTGAACGGCCAAGCTCCGGTGTTCACCAAAGTGATTCGCTAAGATGAACAAGCTGAAAGAAACCTTTGGTTACGCCCTCGGCTTTGTGCTGTTTGTGGTGTTGATCCCCGTGATCATGTGGCTCTGTTCTGGTCGGCCCGCCACGGACGTCAACACCGCACAAGTTATCATCACGTTACTTCTTGCTGTAGCAGGCTTGGCATTAAGCATTTGGGCCATCGTTTATATGCGCCGCGTGGGCGACGGCAACCCGATGGACGCCTTCGGTCACGAAGTCGCCCCGCGCACCAAACACCTGATGACCGACGGTCCCTACCGCTTCAGCCGCAACCCGATGCTCACCGGCATATTTATCTATCTGATAGGCTGTTGCATCTGGCTCTGGACCTGGCAATCGGTACTCGTCTTCATAGTTTTCGTCGCCATCATGCTTGTGCAAGTCCGCACCGAAGAAAAGCGCCTCCGCCGCGATTTCGGCGAGGAGTACGAGGAGTATTGCAAGAAGGTGGGACGGTTTTTGCCGTTTAGGTTGAAGTCATAAAAAAGGTGAATCCTGATAGGAGAAATGCTTTACCTTATTCTGGCCATAGTCTTTTCGTCGGGTGTGTTTGTCACCATGCGCTTTTTCAAGCGCTTTGAGTTGGACAATCATCAGGCGTTGATGTGGAACTATGTCTTCGCCACGGTCACCGGTTTCCTGATATGCCGTCACTACGACACGATTCCCCAATTGGTCCACGAATCGTGGTTCGGTTTGTCGTTGCTGACGGGCTTCTGGTTCATCTTCACCTATTTGCTTATGACTGCCTCCACGCAGTCATCGGGCATTACCATCACTTCGCTTTCCAGCAAACTGTCGGTGGTGCTACCCACGTTGGCCGGTGTGCTCATCTTTC
>Ga0310696_10001931_pt1 | contig 28547 bp, 25 predicted proteins | sample AusTroGonzalo_MG_4_FD_203885 | JGI IMG/M metagenome (GOLD analysis project Ga0310696, IMG submission 203885) | Bovine rumen microbial communities from tropical cattle in Woodstock, Queensland, Australia - Gonzalo_02 (v2) (version 2) | ecosystem: Host-associated > Mammals > Digestive system >... | reverse complement strand
CTTGGCGAAACCCGTGACGACGCCGGGCGTCCCGCAGGCCCGCTGTCCCCGCGCGTCCAGATAAGCCTCCTCCGGGTTCTTCTCCACGAAGTCGTCGGGGAAAGCGACGTTGATCCCCAGCACGGGCGAAGACTCCGGCGCTTTGCACAGGGCGGACTCGATGATCTCGAAGAGGGGCGAAAAATCCAGTTTGCCGGAGCCGTCCCGGATCCCCCGGAAGGGCGGGTAGCGGCAGCTGCTGCGCATATTCACCGTCACCACCGGCTGACGGATCCCGACCTCGCGGCAGAAAAGTTCGCAGTCGCCCAGCGCGCCGTTGAAGCTGAGCATGAAGACGGGGGAGACGGTCTTTCCGTTGAGTTCCAGAACGCTCTTTCCCCCGGACGTGCGCCCGATGCGGGCCGTCACCGCGGGGCGGCCGGCGATCCTGCGCAGCGTCTCCTCCAGAGTGTGTCCGGGGGTGCTGTAGGTGCGTCCGGCGTCGGCGAAATCGATCTCCCGTGCGGGGAACTCCAGATCGTCGAGGTAAACCGTCACGGGATTGCCGTACAAAACCACAGCCGGACGCAGAGGCTGGTCGTACTTCCGCAGACCGGCCAGGATCAGACGCTTGCCCCATGCGGCGCCCGGGGTGTTGACGAGGACGCTCTGCCCCTGCCATCCGGCGCCGCCGAAAAACCGGGTGTCGTGCCACTGGATGGAGCCGTCCGGCTTCAGGAACCGGGGCAGGAGAAGCGAATTGTACGAAGCATCGCCGCAGCGGTAGTGCAGACGGAATATCCACGGCTTTTTCCCGTTCCCGGCGGGGATCGTCACGGGGAAGGCGCTGGCCAGAAGAATGTATCCTTTGCCGTTGGTCTTGACGATTTTGAGCGACTGTCTCCCCGTCCGCGCCCGGTCGGAAACGACTTCATAACGGCCCTCGGCGCCGTCCTCGAACGTGATCCGCCAGCCGTAGAGGGCATCGTTTCTCGAGGCCTCGAAACTGCTGTCGGGCAGAAACGACGGACCGCTCAGCGCGTGGGGGGGACTGGCCCAGCGCACATACCCGGCAAGCTCGGGCGGCGTTCCCCCCGGCATGCCGCGGACGGTATTGGCCATGCAGAGGCGCACGCCGAAATTATTGGAAAGCAAGGCATTCCGGATGAAGGGGAAGGCCCCCTTCCCCAGCCGGGTCAGGGCCGAGGCCGCGTGGACGCGAACGGCTTCGTTGCGGTGGGTCAGCTGGGAAGCCAGCGTCTCCGCGCAGGGCAGGGCCGCCTCCCCGAAGGAGCCCAGTCTGTACGCCGCCCGGAAACGGACCTGACGCTCCGGATCGTCCGGCGTGTCCTCGAGGGCCAGAACCGCCCACGGCACGCGCCAGTCGGTGGAGCCGTCGATCAGCCTGATCCGCTCCTCAACCGGGCGGCGTGAGAAGTCTTCGGGGAGCAAATGGACGAAACTTGCCGCCGAGGGCGTCCCGCAGGAGATCTTTTTTACGCTCCCCGCACCGCTCAGGGTCAGGACCGGGACGAGAAAGGCCGTCCCCTCGGGCAGTTCCGCCGGAACGGAGACGGCGGCGTCGCCGAAAGGCTTCGAGCCGCACCTGTGACTTTTGATGAATCTCCCGGCCCGGTTGTAACAGTAGAACGAAAAACGCGCCTCGCCCTGCCCCGCGGCCGCCGCCGAAAAGAGGATGTTCCCGTTTTTGAACTTGTCGGCGTCCAGCCGGAAATTCCGGCCGCTGACGACCACGAGGCCGCCGCCTGAGGAGAATTCGATGCGCCCGGCGCCCTTGACCGCCGCCGCGGCCTTTTTGCCCTTGAGGGTGATCTGCCAGTATTTCAACTCCTCGCGGCTGTCCCCGGAAAACCGGGCAAGGCCGGGATCCGGCAGCAGCTCGGCGGCAAAGCACGCCGCGGATACGGAAAACAGTCCCAAAAGAAATTTTTTCCAGTTCATTTGCCCTTTCCCCATCAAAAACCAGACGGGAAGTAAGTTACATCCCCTGCCGCCCCATTGCAAGCCGCCGGGAAAAAGTTCTGTTGTACGGCCCTGCCTTATTGTTGCAAAAGATTGCTGTCTGACTGAATGCTGTGGATACTGCGAATACTACGAATACTGCGTATCCCGGGCGCGGGACACCTCATACCTCATACCTGCCGCTCTGCGGCGTCCGCCCGGCAAAGATGGCGGCGCCGCGGGCCAGGGAGTTGTCGAAGTCCAGCCGGATGAAATGGATCGCAAGATCCGCCCTCACCGGGGAAAACACGAGTTCCCGGATCACCCGTTCCAGCATGTCCTGAAACTTTTGTCCCAGCTCCAGCATCCGCCCGGTGACGACCAGCCGATCCACGGGGCAGCTGTTGAGCTGATTGGCGATGGCCGTTCCCAGAAAACGGGCGGCCTTTTCCGTCTCCTCCGTCACGACGGCGTCGCAGGATCGGAAGAGCCGGCACAGGCCGTCGAACCCCAGACCGGGCTCGCCGAGCTTCTCCCGGCAGACCCGCAGCAGGGCGCGGATGGAGGCCACGGTTTCGAGACACCCTTTCCTGCCGCAGCCGCAGGGCAGGCCCCCGGGGACGCAGATGCTGTGCCCCAGCTCGCCGCCGTGGTTGTTCCGGACGAAGAGGAAACGCCCCTGCTCGGAGATCAGCGAGCCGATGCCGCTGCCCGAAGAGATCAGCATGACCGATCCGGAACAGAATTCGGGGAAATTCCGGGTCAGGAAAGCCATTTTCGCCACCAGATGGTCGCAGATCGCCACGCCGCCTCCCGTCTCCGCCTCGAGGAAGGGCCGCAGAGCCAGTCCGTTGAGCGCCGGGAGGGCCGCCGCGTTTTCCAGCGTGAAGTCCGGTCCGCCGTAACTGCCGAAAACGGCGGCGCCCGTCCCCGCCAAACGCTCCCCGGCGTGAGCCCTCACGGCGCGGATGACCCGCGAGACGGCGGCAAGAAAATCTCCGCGGCCGGGGACGGCGGGGAAGACGATCTGCTCCCGGGCCCGGATCTCGCCCCGCAGATCGGTCACGACGCCGGTGATGCGCTCGGCCTCAAGCGAGATCCCGGCCAGCGCCGGACCCGCCGGATCGAGCAAAAGTTTCTCCCGGGGACGGCCGTGTTCCGATCCCGCTTTCTCCCCGGGCATGAGGATCTTCCGGGCGATCAGTTCGCGCACCGCCCGCGAGACGGTGGTGTTGTCGCACCCCATCCGCCGGGCGATCTCGGTCCGCGAAAGCCCCTCGGACTCGAGCAGTATCTCCAGCACCGCCTGCAGGTTCCTGCTCCTGATGTCGTTCAGTTTAAGTATCTTTTCTTTCATGATGACCGTAAAATACTCTTTTTTTCGAAAAATTCAACTCGCTTTCCGCATTTTTCATTTGACTTTCCGGTTTTCCGGTGTATTTTTAGACAAGTGAAAATAAATACCCGAAAGGAGGTGTTCCGTGAACGACGAACAATTGAAAACGTGCCGGGAACTGGCGAAGAAGGTGAGGATCCACTGCCTGAAAATGGTGCACAAGGGCAAGAGCGGCCACATCGGCAGCATGCTCTCGATGGCGGACATCCTGCCCGTGCTGTACACGCAGATCCTGAACACCGCCCCCGCATCCCCGAAGAAGCCGGACCGGGACCGGTTCATCCTGAGCAAGGGCCACGGGGGCGCCGCCCTGCTGGCCACGCTGGCCGAACTGGGCTTCTTCCCCCTGTCGTGGCTGGACGAATACTACTGCGACAACGGCAAACTCAGCGGCCACATCTCGCACCACATCCCCGGAGTGGAGTTCTCCACGGGCTCCCTGGGCCACGGCCTGCCCGTCGCCTGCGGCATGGCCATGGCCGCGAAACAGGCCGGGAAGAAACACCGCATCTTCTGTCTTGTCAGCGACGGCGACCTCGACGAAGGCTCCAGCTGGGAGGCGGTCATGCTGGCTGCCCAGCACCACTGGGACAACCTCGTCATGCTGGTGGACTACAACCGCCTGCAGGCCCTCGGGAAATCCCGGGACATCATCGATCTGGAATCCCTGAAGGAGAAGCTGGAGATCTTCAACTGGGCCGTCCGCGAAGCCGACGGGCACGATCAGAACGCGATTTTTGAAGTTCTCCGGGATCTGCCCCTGTGCAACGGCAAACCCTCCGCCGTCATCTTTCACACGGTCAAGGGCAAGGGCGTCTCGTTCATGGAAAACAACTACAAATGGCACTACGGCGGTCTGACCGACGAACTGCTGGCAAAAGCCATCAAAGAGGTGGAGGCGGCGAAATGAGAAAGGCTTTCAACAAGGAACTGCTGAAGATCGCGAAGAAGGATCCCCGCATCTTCATGATCCTGGCGGATATCGGCTACGGCGAGATCGAGGAGTTCGCCGAGACCTTCCCCGACCGCTTCATCAACTGCGGCGTGGCCGAACAGAACATGACCGGCGTCGCCTGCGGCGTGGCCATGGAGGGCAACATCGCCGTCACCTACTCCATCGCCAACTTCCCCACGCTCCGCTGTCTGGAACAGATCCGCAACGACGTCTGCTACCACGACGCCAATGTGAAGATCGTCATCATCGGCGGCGGCATGGCCTACGGCGAACTGGGGATCTCCCACCACTCCACCGAGGACATCACCATCATGCGCGCCTTGCCCAACATGGTGGTGCTGGCCCCCTGCGACAAGGCCGAGACCGTCGCCCTCACCGACGCCATGATGGCCTATGACGGCCCCGTCTACTTCCGCTGCGGCTACAAGGGCGAACCCGATCTCCACTCCGGCCCTGTCAAGGTCAAGATCGGCGGCTCGCTCCGGCTCCGCGACGGCAAAGACGCCACGGTCTTTTTCGCGGGGACCGTCGGGATCAACGCCAGGAAGGCCGTGGAGGAGCTGGCCAAAGAGGGCATCGAGTGCCGGCTGGTCAGCCTCTACTCCGTCAAGCCCGTCGACAAACAGGCGATCCTGCGCGCCGCGAAGGAGACGGGCGGCATCGTGGTGCTGGAGGAACACAACATCTGCGGCGGCGTCGGCAGCGCCGTGGCCGAGGTGCTGATGGACGAGGGCGCGGGAGCCGTCCCCTTCAAGCGCCTGGCCATGCCCGACGTCAACGCGACAAAAGTCGGCTGTCAGGCCTGGATGCGCGACCAGTACGGCCTCGGCGTCAAGGACGTGATCGCGGCGGTTCGGGAGATCGTGAAAAACAGGAGGCGTTCTTCGAAATGAGTTCGGACAATACTTTTCTTTCGCTGGCCGGGAAAACGGCCGTCGTCACCGGCGGCGCGGGCGGCATCGGACTTGCGGGCGTGCGGCTCTTCCGCAAGGCCGGCGCCCGTGTCATCATCGCCGACATCGACGAGGCGGCGGGGCAGCGGGCCGCCGCCGAGACAGGGGCGCTCTTCGTCCGCTGCGACGTTTCGAAAAGCGCCGACGTGCAGAACGTCATTTCCGCCGCGGAGGGGAAGCTCGATATCCTCTACAACACCGCGGGCGTCTACTGGAACGGCCGCGACGGCCGCATCACCGACATCGCAGAGGAGGACTGGGAACGGGTCCTGGCCATCAATTTGCGGAGCGTCTTCCTCTTCTGCAAGTACGGTCTGCCCCTGCTGATGAAACAGGGTGGAAGCGTCATCAACACCGCCTCCAGCGCGGGCGTGATCGGCATCCCCGACTGCGACGCCTACACGGCGACCAAGGGCGCCATCGTCCAGCTGACGAAATCCATGGCGGCGGAGTACGGCAGGTACAACGTCCGGGTCAACTGCATCGCGCCCGCGGCGATCATGACGCCCATGATGCGCCAGAGCAATCCGGAGAACTCCACCTTCGACGAGGAGCGTTTCCTGAAACTGCGCACCCCCCTGCGGCGCTACGGTACCCCGGAGGAGATCGCAAAAGTCGCCCTCTTCCTGGCCTCGGCGGAGTCCAGCTACCTCAACGGCGCGATCATCGTCGCCGACGGCGGGATCACCATCAACGGCGATCTTTCGAAGTGCTGAGGGACCGGAAAAAAGACTTCATTTCCAGCAGAAGCCGGTCGAGATCGTCCTCGGGGACGTCTTTCCGCAGCCGCGCCCAGAGTTCGGGCAGGGGCAGCTCCAGCGTATGCGCGATCTCCGCCGAAGCCGTATCCGGCGAGGCGAGGAGATCGGCGATTCTGCCGCACAGCTCCCGCACGGGGATGAGGCGGAGCATCACGTCGTCCACGCGCTCGGGCTTTTCCCCCCGGGCCGCCAGACAGGCGAAGGTGGAGACGACGGAGTTATAAAAGGGTTTGCTCCCCGGCCCGAAGGTGTTGGGCATAAGAAGCGCCGTCGCGTCGATCCCCTCCCGGGCGAAGAGCGCCATGGCGTCGCGCTTGCTTTTGTGGTAGGGCAGATCGTGATCGATGACATGGGGACTGCTGGCGAAAAAGAGGCGCGTCTTCCTCCCCTTCAGCGCCCGGGCGAGTTTTTCCGCAAGAAGCATGTTTGTCCGGTAGAGGAAATCCCCGTCGGCGTGGCGGCTCAATCCCGCGAAATGGATGACCCTTTCCGCGCCGGAGAGGGTCTTTTTCAACAGCGCTTCGTCGTCCCACAGGGCGCGGCCGATCGTCATGTACGGAATTTTCCGCGCTTCCAGTTCTCGGATCATGAAGGAGCCGATGAAGCCCTCCGCGCCGGTGACGGCGGTCGCCGCGGGAGGCAGTCCGAAGGGCGCGGGGCTGGTGAAACGCATGGGCTCCCCCGTGGCGGGGTGGCGGAAAACGATCTCCGACGCGTGGAGCGCCTGCCGGGGGAGAATGAGTTTTTTTCTGTCCTCCGCCGTCAGTTCGTCGGTCTTCTGCCGGAGATAGAAGTTTTCGTCGAGCCCGTACAGTTTGTCCCCGACGACGGGATACCCCAAACTCGACAGCGTGGCGCGGATCTGGTGCATCCGCCCGGTGCCGAGGGTCGCCCGCAGCAGGGAAAAGTCACCGCTCCGCCCCAGGGGCTCGAAAAAAGTCTCGGCGCTTTCGCAGGGCCCTTCGGGAGCCTCCCGGGTGAACCTGCGCTTCTTGCGGATGACGCTGGAACAGTCCTTGGAGAGGAATCCCGCGGCGTGCAGGGGCCCGTCGAACCGCCCGTGGACCATGACGGTGTAGACTTTCTTTTCGATCAGGCTGCGGGCGCCGAACCGGGCGGCGGCTGTTTTGTCCCGGGCGGCGATCATGAGGCCCGAGGTCTCCCGGTCGAGCCGGTTGACGAAGTGGATGTCCCCGTACTTCGAGCAGAGCAGATGCCACAGGGTGTGCTTGAAAAAGGGCCCCGCCGGATGCACGCAGAGATTCCCGGGCTTGTCGATGACGAGAAGCTGTTCGTCCTCCCACACGGCGGACCAGTTCATGTCGGCGGGAGGCTCCGGCAGTTCAGCCGGATGGTAGGAGATCACATCGTGCATCTCGAGACGCCTTTCCGGCTCCGCGGGGGCATCGTTGACGGTGATCTCCCCCGCGGCGATCACGGCGCGCCACCCCGGTTCGTCCCGGTAGGGGAAGCGGGAGACGAGAAAGGCGATGAGCGTCTGCCCGCAGCAGCTCCAGTCCACGGTGGAACGGACTTTGCGTCTTTGGAGGGAATCGGGGGTATGCTTCATTTTCCGACGATGACGACCCGGCTTTGCGGGATCTCTTTTTCGACCTTGTCCGCCAGTTCGCGGCCCCGCAGGAAGACGGCGGTGGAGAGCCAGTCCGCCCGCATGGCCGAGGGACAGACGACCGTGACCGCGTGCCGCACTTCGGGAGGAGACCCCGTCGCGGGATCCATGATGTGCCCGTAGACTTTTCCGCCGTAGGTCACGTTCCGCTCGTAGTCGCCGCTGGTGGAGACGGCCGCGCCCGGCGCGGCCTCGATGACATGCCGCGTCAGCCGGTCCGGGTGGGCGGGATCCCGGATGCCGACCTTGTAAAACCCGCCGCCCTTCCGCGGGGCGGGGAGAAATTTGAGGTTGCCGCCCAGATCCAGCACCCCCGCGGCGGTTCCGGGAACGGCCTGCGCGGCCAGATCGAGGGCGAACCCCTTGGCGATGCCCCCCAGATCGAGGGCCATGCCTTTGATCCCGAACCGGACGGTGTGCCGCTTTTCATCGAGGATCAGTTTGCCGAAGCCGACGCGCTTTTTCGCTTCGGCGATCTCCCGGTCGGAAGGGGCCGTTCCCCGTTTGCGGTAAAAGCCCCAGAGATCCATGAGAGGCTTGACCGTGATGTCGAAGGCGCCGCCGCTGAACTCCCAGGCGAAACGGGCCTCGGCGAGCATCGCCCACATGAGGGGGGAGCAGGCGAAATCCCTTTCCCCCGCAGCGGCGTTGAGGCGGCAGAGCTCGCTCCCGGGATCCCGGAGATTGGCCGTCTGCACGACGCGGGCAAAGGCTCCGGCGGCCTGTTCGTTGAGTTTCAGCGCCGCGGGAGCAGCGGTGCCGTGCCATGTGAAGCACGCCACGGTGCCCATGGTCCGGAATACGAAACTCTCCCGCCGGTCCCGGGGCGAAGACGGAAAAATCAGCCAGGCATCCGCCAGAAGCAGAAGCGCGGCGAGAACCAGTCCTGTCCGGGTCCGTCTGTCCATGGTGTCAGACTCCGGGCTGCGCGGGAAAAAACGCCGCGCGGCCCGGAGAAAAGCGGATCACTTCGCGTCGGGGAAAGGCGTGAACTTGGGGTTCTGGCGCTTGACCTCGTTGGTGACGCGCACGACCTGAACGGCCTCTTCCAGCTTGATCGGGAAGGGAACACCCTCGCGGATGGCCCGATAAAGGTGCTTGTAGATGTCGTAGATGGTGCATCCGGCGGCAGGCTCCACCATGATGGTCTTGCGGACCCAGCGGGGCTTGTAGTCGCCGCCGAAACCGCCGGAGAGCGGGGGCGTGCCCGGATCGGCCTTGTCCGTAGGAGTCTTGAAATCGGGATGCAGGTATTTGAGCTGGATGTCCTGCTCGTCGGGGCTGATGAGGGATCCCCGGGTGCCGTACACGGCGTAGACGGGAGAAGGCAGCGCCACGCCGCCGGAGATCTCGATGTCGATGACCCGGCCGTTCTCGCCCCGCAGGATGATTTTGAGGTGATCCTCGGCGTCGCCCAGGGCGGCCACCCGCTTGAGGTCGCTCCAGACGGAGGCCAGCGGAGACTCCAGCAGACGCAGACCGTGGTCGATCAGGTGCGGGCCCCAGTTGTTGAGCTGGCCGCCGCCGCATCCGATCAGCGTCTGCCAGTCGTTGCGGAACTGGAAGCTGTGGCGGCAGAGCTTGATCTCGTAGACTTCGCCCAGAACGCCGCTGGCCATGATCTCTTTGATATGGTTGAAGGCCGCCTCGAAACGGCGGTTCTGACGGCAGAAGAGCTTGCCGGGGAAACGCTTCGACGCCTCGATGAGCCGGTCGCAGCCCTCGTCGCTGATGGCGATGGGCTTTTCGGCGAAAACGTATTTCCCCGCTTCGAGGGCGCGGATGCAGTATTTGACGTGATCGGGGGAGCGCACGGCAACGGCGACCAGCTCCACATCCTTGTCCTTGAGGAAGGCCTCGCCGTCGGTATAGGTGCGGATCCCGGGGACTTTTTCCGCGATGAGTTTGCAGCGTTCAGGGTCGATGTCGCACCCGGCGGCGATCTCGAACATCTCCGGATACATCTGAAGCTCTTTGCTGTGCATGCAGTTGCCAGCGCGGCCGAGGCCCCAGATCCCGACTTTGATCTTGCTCATAAAACGTGTTCTCCCTGTTTTGAGACGTTGAAAAACGATCCGTTTCATAAGATACCACGTCAACGTGTTTTTTCAAGCTCTTCCCGCCACCGGGACCGGGGGGGAAGATGGATCAGCTGAAGGTGAAAAGTTTTCCGTTCCCGTCGGGGTAGGCCATGAAAGTGAGGCGCGCCACATGGTCGCCGCCCATGGTGGGGATGTATTCGATGTCCGGCAGGAGCACCGCGGCGCCGAAGGAGAGCTCCTTCTCCCCCGCATCCTCCGTGATGGGCGTGAAGGTGAGGACCTTGCGTTCCGAGGAGGCGGCGATGTCGTCCCCTTTGGCGAAATTTCCGGCCAGCGTCAGCGCCGCATCGATGTTCTTGGTGTGGATCGTGATCTTCGCCGAGGAACGCGTGATCGTGCGGCTGACCTCCTCGCGGCCTCCGTTCTCGTAGATCAGGGAGTCGAAGACCTTGATCTCGGACTCGATCTTCGGCGCGTCCGCCAGCGGACCCAGAACGGTCCCGTCGTACGCGGCAAGATAAGGATGCTGTTTGATTTTGGTGATGTCGTAAGTTTGCGGCATGAGGAAAACTCCTTTTTTTTCAGTTGAGCGTTATGCATCTGACCGCCCGGATCTCTCCGGAAAGATCCCGGCACGGCCTGACTTCTGTGATCTCGTGTTCCCGGTTCCCGTCTCTGATGATGTCCCCCGCCCCCGGCATCACCGCTCCTCCCCGCAGCAGGTACACGGCCCGGCCCCCGTCTCCGAATCCGTCACGGCCGCGGCATTTCATCTCTTCCGTGCACAGGGCCTCGGCAGCATGATCCGTGTACGCGCCGCCGGGTGTGAAGATCCTGACGGCGACCTGTTTTGAATTGTTCGTCATAAATGCGACCTCCGTGTCTCCCCCCGTCTTCGTCACCCGGGAAGAGTCGAAAAAACCTTTTCCGGTGCTGATGTAAGACCGTGACGGAAAAGGGAGAAAGACCGATGAAAAGATTTTTTCCGTTTTGCCTCTCTGCACTTCTCTGCCTCTGCACGCTCCCGGGAGAAAGGACAAGCAGTGGACCCGCCTCGACCCGAGGGGATCCGTCTGCACGGGGAGCGCCTTCTACGACACGGACCTGTCGAAATTCAAGCGCAGGCGGATGAACGGCAATCTGGAAGAGAAGAGGTACGACGCGGACTTCGTCTCCCGGTACGCCACGAGCTTCGAACACGGGGACCGGGCCGAAACATTCGCGTACATGATCGTCGAAGGGCCGAGATTCCTCCGCCGGACGGAGAAGAGCCCGGTCCTCAAAAAAAAGATGGAGTACATCATCGAGATCACCGGAAAACGGGATCTGCTGGGCAAAGACTTCCGGGGAAAGCTGTTCCGGCCCGAAAGGACCCCGCCGCCTCCGGGCCCCGCGCCCTGACGCCCGCCCCGCGGGCGGGGGATCACTGTTTGTACATGACGGGGAAGGTGGCCAGTCCGGGGTCTCCCGTGGGCACGTCCACGGGTCCCTGCCGGTCGACCAGTCCCCAGCGGCGGGAGAAGGGCCAGAAGGTGAAGAAGGCCCGTCCCACGAGGTTGCGCCGGGGGACCGCTCCGAAGAAACGGCTGTCCTTGCTGAAGCGCGAGTTGTCGCCCAGCATGAAATAATGCCCCGGGGGAACGGTGTAAGGCTTCCCCGAGGCGATCTCCTCCAGACCCATTCCGGAAGCGTGCCCCTGATAGCCGCCTTTGCCGGAGTAGACCTTGGCGAAGCGGGGAGAGAGCTCCTGCGCCCTGACGAATTTTTCTCCGCCCGCCGGACGGATGAAAAGCTGACTGCCTTCGATCTTCACCGTGTCGCCGGGCAGCGCCGCCAGACGCTTGATGTAGTAGTGGCCGCTTGTGGCCGCAAGAGGCGTCCCGTCGGTATCCTGCAATCCCCCGGTGGTGAAGACCATGACTTCTCCCCGTTCCGGCGGCGCAAGATAAAGACTGAACCGCTCCACGAAGAGGTGATCGCCCAAAGAAACGTATCCGTCGGCCAGCACGTCGCCCGTTCTGTACTCTCTGGCGGGATCGAGTTTCGCGTAGTCCGCAACTTTGACGGGATCTCCGGGGAGCGTGTACGTCGTCCCTCCGATGGTGAAGCCGGTTCGGTCGAAGACGAAGCCGCTCCCGTGCCGGAGGGACGACGGATCCAGCACCCCCGGAGCCGTCACCCGGGCCCGGGCGGGAGTGTTGGCGAAAAACAGCGCCCGCAGGACCGGGGGAAACTTTTTCTGGATCCTGTTGGCCCCGGCATCGGCCTCCTGATAGTGGATGCCGTACAGCGTGGGCTGCATGGAGCTCGTGGGGATCCGGAAGGGCTGGAAATAAAGTCCCCTGATGCCGAAGGCCACCGCGCCGACGACCAGCAGCAGATCCAGCAGATTGCGCAGGGAGGAGCCGTTCCCCGGCAGAACGAGTTTTTCCATGCTTTTTTCGGCGTTCTTCACGGCCAGAGCCGGATCCTTTTCCGATCTGAGGCCGGCGAGGATCCGGTCGAACTCTTCCTTCTGCCCGGCGGAGAAAAGGTCGTCCCCGGAACGGCGGAGCGTGACGAGCTCGGCCAGGTACTTGCGGCGGCGGCGGTTTTTGAAATAACGGAAGATCATGGTTTTTCCTCCCCGGCGCCGATCTCCCGGACGAGGGCGTCCACGGCCTCCCTGATGGCGGCAAAAGTCTTTTCGTAGACCGCCGCGCCGCCGCCGAAGGGGTCGGCGATGCCGCTGCCGGAACGCCATTCCCCCAGTTCGCGGATCTTCGGCGCGAATTCCGGCGCGGCCGAGATCAGCGCCTCGCGGTGTGACCGGGTCATGCCGATGACGAGACCGGCCTCTTCGAGAAGGTACCGGGAGACCCGCCGGGAGCGGAAGAGCGACGGGTCGATGCCGTTCTGCGCCATGACCTCCCCCGCGTGGCGGGAGATCGTCTCCCCTGGGAAGGCGGCCAGTCCCGCGCTGGCGGCCCGGTGCGCGCCCCCCGTCCGGTCCATGACGGCGTTGAAGTACAGCTCGGCCATGGGACTGCGGCAGGTGTTTCCGGTGCAGACGAAGAGGACTTTCATATATGCCGCCTAAAATTTGAGCTTCATGATGGCGGCCCGCAGGAGCTTCTCGGAGGTCTGCTCCTCGGCCGGGATCTCGGCAAGAAGCTGATTGAGCACTTTGGTGATGGCGTCGCGCTTGAAGCCCAGCTGTTCCAGGGCCAGAGCGGCGTCGTTCGCGGCGTCGCTGACGGGCAGAGGGGCGTTCCCCGCGGCGCCGCCCGCAAGGTCGATCTTGCCCTTCAGGTCCACGATGAGCCGTTCGGCGGTGCGCTTGCCGATGCCGCTGATGCGCGAGATGGCTTTGACGTCGCCGGAAGCGATCGCGGCGCTGAAGGTGGAAACGGGCATGGTGCTCAGAACGTTGAGCGCCAGTTTCCCGCCCACGCCGGAGACCTCGATCAGTTTGAGGAAGAGCTGTTTCTCCTCGGACGTGGAAAAGCCGAAAAGCGTGATGGCGTCCTCGCGGACTTGCATGTAAGTGTGCAGACGCACCTTTTCCCCCGGCTGAGGCAGTTTCTCGAAGGTGGAGAGGGGGATCTGCACCTCGTAGCCGACGCCCGAAACATCGATGACGCAGCAGGAAGCGCTGCTTTCGGCAAGAGTTCCCGACAGGAAGGAGATCACTTTTCCACCTCGATATCCAGAGAAATGTCGGCGGACTTGACCGAGTGGGTCAGCGCGCCGGAAGAAACGAAATCGACGCCGATCTCCCCGATGGAGCGCAGCCGTTCGAGGGTGATGCCGCCGGAAGCCTCCAGTTTCGCCCGGCCGCCGACGAGGGCAACGGCCTTTTTCATGGTCTCGTTGTCCATGTTGTCCAGGAGGATGTACTCGACGCCGGCGTCGGCGGCTTCCGAAACTTCCTCCAGCGTGTCGGCTTCGACTTCGATCTCAAGCTCCGGATAGGCCTTGCGGGCGCGGGCCACGGCCCGGGAGATGGCTCCGTCGCCCTCGAGGGCGGCCAGCTCCCGGTGGTTGTCCTTGATCATGATGCGGTCGTAGAGACCGATGCGGTGGTTGGAGGCGCCGCCCGTGAAGACGGCGTATTTCTCCAGATTCCGGTAGCCGGGGGTGGTCTTGCGGGTGTCGAGGACGACGGTTTTGAACCCCTCGAGCTCTTTCGCGTAGCGGTGAGACATGGTGGCGATGCCGCAGAGGCGCTGGAGAAAGTTCAGCGCGGTGCGTTCGGCGGTCAGGATGCCCCGGGCGGGGCCCCGGATGACGGCGAGGATGTCACCGGCATGGCAGACGTCCCCCTCCCCGGCCCGGGGATCGAACTCCAGACGGGGCTCGACGATTTTGAAGACCCGTTCGGCGATGGGCAGTCCGCAGACGACCATCTCCTTTTCCTTGCACCGCAGCACGGCGCGGCTGACGGCGGTCTCGGGGACGACGGCCAGCGTCGTCGCATCGCCGATCATGTCGAGATCCTCGTTGAGCGCCAGTTCGATCAGGTGATCGGCCCGTCCCCAGTCGATGGCGTACGATCCATCGTCATCCAGATTGCTCACTTGAAACACTCCTGTTCTCAAAAATTTTCTCCCCGGTCGGGGATCTTGCAAAAACACGCGCTCACTTCTTCGGGGCGGGCCGGGGGGCTTTCCCGTCGGGCTTCTGCGTGCGCAGATCGAGCCACTCCGGCTGGTTGTCCCTTATTTTCATCATCCACTGGGCCGACGGGGTGAAAAAGGTCCCGCGGATGAAGACGGCGACCCATCTGTCGGGCAGCTGCCACGAAATGGTGGCGTCGCCGGTCCGGTCGCCGCTGTAGATGATCCTGAGTTCGGGATCCTTGCTGCGGATGATCGCCTTCTCCCCGGGCGTCAGCACTTTGGACCGGGTGAGGGTGCTCCGGGCGATGCTGGCAAGTTCCAGCTCCTCCCGGGAAGAAAGCACCTCGCAGGTCACCCCGTTGATCTCCCGGGTGGGCCCGCCGCAGCCGCAGAGGAACAGCATCGCAAAAAACAGGAGCGATATCGCGAAACGCATGTCTTTTCACCTTTCGAGATGGTGGAACTCCAGCAGGGAGTTCATCCAGTTGTTGAGGCTGTTCCAGTATTCCGGACGGCACGCGGGAAGGGGCGAGTCGTCGATGCCGGAGGCGACGAGGTTCTCCAGAAAGTCGTTCTGCTCCCGGGTCACGCCCTCGGGCAGCAGGCCGTTTTCGTACAAGTAGGCGCACTTGAGGACAACGGCGCACTGGACGAGGCTCCAGACATTTTCCCCCTCCTCCGGGGCGGACAGATGGCGGTACACCGAGACCGCCGCGTCGTAAGTGTAGGGCTGGGGCAGATTTTCCGGCAGACTGCGCAGCAGGAACGCGCCGATCTTCACCGCCATCTTGTAGGAAAGCTGCCGGTCGGCGACCCCGGTGAAGTCGTTGAGGAGTTCCACCCGGTCGGCGGTGTGCAGATCGCCGGGCACGTCGTCCTTGTACTCGATGCCCAGTTCGCGGTAGAGATCCGCCAAGGGAGTCTTCTTTTCGCCGATCGTCTGGGCGCCGTGGATGACGAAGCTGATCCGGCCGCAGTCGGGGCTCGCGCCCCGCACGATGAGCGCGGACTCCCGGTACGGGCGCTTTTCGAGGATCAGCAGCTGTGTGGTGACGATCATGCGGGAAAACCTACTGCAGCTGTTTTTTGAGTTCGGCGATGACCAGCTGGGGATTGGCCTTGCCCTTCGAGAGCTTCATCACCTGGCCCACCAGATACTGGAGCACCCGCTCGTTGCCGGCGCGGTACTCCTCCGCCTGTTTGGGATTGTTGGCGATCGCCTCGGCGACGACGGAGGAGATCGCTCCGCTGTCGCTCACCTGCGCGAGACCCTTTTCGCCGATGATGGTTTTGGCCGATTTGCCCGTGGCGTACATTTCGGCAAAGACCTCCTTGCCGATCTTGCCGTTGATGACGCCGGAGGAGATGACATCGGTCAGCTCCGCCAGACCCTCGGGGGTGATGCGGCACTCCCTGATGGAAATCTTGTCCTCGCCCAGCAGACGCAGCAGTTCGGAGGAGATCCAGTTGGCGACGAGCTTCGGGGTCTTCGCCTTTTTGGCGGAGGCGTCGAACCAGGCGGCCAGCTCCCGGTCGGCCGTCAGGACGCCCGCGTCATAGGCCGTGACGCCGTAGGACTCCTGAAAGCGTTTGCGCATGGCCGCGGGCAGCTCCGGCAGTGCGGCGCGGACGGCTTCGATCTCCTCGTCGGTGAAGACCACGGGCATGAGGTCCGGATCCGGGAAGTAGCGGTAGTCGTGGGCGGCCTCCTTGGTGCGCATGAGGTAGCTTTCGCCCTGATCGTCGTTCCAGCCCCGGGTCTCCTGACGGATCTTTTCGCCCCGGTCCAGAAGTTCGCTCTGCCGCCAGATCTCGTAGTCCACGGCCCGGTGGACGGCCCGGAAGCTGTTGAGATTTTTGAGTTCGATCTTGGTGCCGAATTCCTTCTGCCCGACGGGCCGCAGGGAGATGTTGACGTCGCAGCGCATCTGGCCCTTTTCCATATCGCAGTCGCCCACGTCGCCGAAGCGCATGATCTCCTTGAGGGAGGTGAGGTAGGCGTAGGCCTCATCGGCGCTGCGCATGTCCGGTTCGCTCACGACCTCCATCAGGGGGACGCCGGCGCGGTTGTAGTCAACGCCGCTGCCCTCGGCGGAGTGGACGAGCTTCGCCGCATCCTCTTCCAGGTGGATGCGGGTGATGCCGATATATTTGTCCGGCAGGGGCGCGCCGGAGAGCCCGGTCCCCTCCAGTTTGATCCGGCCGTGTTCGCAGAAGGGCAGATCGTACTGGGAGATCTGGTAGTTTTTGGGCATGTCCGGGTAGAAGTAGCTCTTGCGGTCGAACTTGCTGAACTTGGCGATGGTGCATTCGGTGAGCAGTCCCGCGCGGACGGTCGTCATGATCGCGCGGCGGTTGGGGACGGGGAGCACCCCCGGGTACCCCATGCACACCGGACACACGTGGGTGTTGGGCGGCGCGCCGCTGCCGTTGGCGCACGAGCAGAACATCTTGCTCTTCGAACGGATCTCGATGTGGGTCTCGAGACCGATGACGGCTTCGTATTTCATCTTTTCGGAAACCTCTTCTTTATAAGGATGATTTCTGCATACCTTATAATTTAACGGGAAAATGTCTCTTTGTCAATGGAAAAAATCTTGCAAGCGGGGCTTTTTCATGTTACTTTATAACGTCGATCAAGGAAACGGGCTCCATGGAAAACAGTCTTGCGCAGAACATCCGGCTTCAGCAGAAGCAGAGCATCTCCCCGCTGCAGCAGCAGGCGGCGGAGCTTCTGCATCTTTCGCGGCAGGAACTGGAAACGCGCATCGACAGGGAACTTGCGACCAATCCGCTCCTGGAGGAGGACACCGCGCCCCCGCAGGAGAACGCCGGGGAGGAGACGGAACCCTCCCGGGACGACGGTGCGCGGGACGACGACGCGCCCTCCGAACTGGACGCCGAACGCATGATCTGGGGCGACGATCTGCCCGTTTCCGCCGCCTCCCGGGATCCGGACGACGACGGGGACTTCTGGTCCGGCGCGCCCGCCCCCCCGCCCTCCATGGAGGAACAGCTCGCCTCCGAAGTCGCCACAAGCGGCCTCGACGACAGGATGAAGGAGCTGGCCTCGTGCATCATCGACAACCTGGACGCCCGGGGATTCCTCGCTTCCCATCCCGCCGATCTGGCCATGCTGTGCAACGCGGACATGGAGGAGATGGACCGGGCGCTGGCGCTGGTCCGCTCCTTCGATCCGCCGGGGATCGCCGCCCGGGATCTGAGCGAGTGCCTGCGCCTCCAGCTGGCGAGGAAGAACGCCCTCACCCCCCTGATGGAAAAGCTGACGGAAAAGGATTCCCTCGACGAGATCGCCGCCAATCACCTGCCGCGGCTGGCCGCCCGGCTCAGCGTCTCCATGGAGGAGCTCAAAAAAGCCCTGGCGGAGCTCAAAAAACTCAACCCGGCTCCGGGATCGGAACTGGCGCCCCAGACCCTCATGCCCGCCGATCCGGAGCTGGAGATCGTCCGCCGGGGAGACGATTACGCGGTCGTTTCCTCCGGCTCCCGGGAGCGCTCGCTCTTCATCCCGGAACGCTACGAGAAACTGCTGCAGGACCCGAACCTCTCCGGCAGCGACCGGTCGTACATCGAGGAGAAGATGCGCTCGGCCCGGGAGCTCATCAGGGCGCTGCGCCTGCGGGGCGACACCGTCTCGGGCATCGGAAAAGTCCTGATCCGGACCCAGCGGGATTTCCTCGACAGGGGCCCCGCCGCGCTGAAGCCCCTCACCATGAAGCAGGCCGGCGAGATCCTCGGTCTCCACGAAACCACCGTCAGCCGCGCCGTGGCGGGCAAATACGTGCGCACCCCCCGGGGGATCTTCCCCCTCCGGTACTTCTTTTCCGGCGGTTACAAGAGCAGCGAGGGCGAGGACGTGGCCTCCCGCGCCGTCCAGGAGAAACTGCGGGAACTGGTGGCACAGGAGGATCCCCGCGATCCCCTGTCGGACGACAAACTGGCGAAGCTCCTGCGCGAAGAGGGGCTCGATGTCGCCCGCCGCACCATCGCCAAGTACCGTGAGCTCCTCAGGATCCCCAGCTCCCGTCTGCGGAAGCAGTACTGACGATCCTGCGCCGCCACGCCCGGGGCGAGAGGCCGCAGCTCTTTTTGAAATCCCGCGAAAAATGGGCCTGATCGAAATACCCCGTGCGCCCGGCGATCTCCTTGATGCTCAATTCGGAGCCCTCCAGCAGCTGGCGGGCCAGCCGGATCCGCGTAGAGCGCCTGTACCCCGAGGCGGTGGTGCCGCAGCAGCGCCGGAACGCCCGCTGGAGCGTGGAGACCGAGCATCCGGCGCCTTCGGCCAGTTCCGTCAGGGGGAGATCCTCCCCCGGCCGGGTCTCGATGATCCGGATGGCCCGGTTGAGAGCGTCCGGGTAGGCGCTGTTGCGCGCCCCCTCCGCCGAGAGGGTCGAAATCAGTTCGAAGATCCGCCCGTTGACGACGGCGACGGCTTCCGGGGATTTCCCGGCCAGCGCCGAACCGATGGCGGCGATAAGCCTCTCAACGGCTTCCGGGTCGCTCAGGCGGATGAGGCGCGTTCCGTAGAGCGAAAACCCCGAGAGAGCGGCGTCCAGCAAAGTCCCCTGAAGCAGCAGCGCCCGCTTGCGGAACCCCCGGCGGCTGTTCAGCACGGCGAAGTTGGGATGACAGATCATGAGGAGATCCCCCGGGACCAGTTCGAACTTTTCCCCGTCGATGTCCGCGGCCAGCTCCCCCTCCAGCAGAAGTTCGATGGCCAGATACGGCGGATTGCGCAACTCCCAGCGGTGGGCCCCCGCGTACTGCGCCCCCGTCACCGAGAGCGGCCACAGCTGCCGGGCCTGGGGACTGCCCGCATCCCATGACGCGTTCTCGTGCCACACCACCTTCCCCGAAAACGGCGCCATTTTCCCTCCCTTGAGCTGTTTTTACACGATTTTTCCCGGCATCAAGCTGGATTTTTACAAAAAAATGACCTGTTTTTACAAAATATACAACATCATACCCGTTGTTTCAAGCCGGGTTCCGGGGTATAATATGTCATGTTCGATGATTTTGCATCCGAAATTTCCAACAAAAGGAGTGTCTTCATGTCCGTCAATGTTTTCAAGCCGTCCGCGGGGAAGGGGATCCGCCGTTTCACCCTGATCGAGCTCCTGGTCGTCATCGCCATCATCGCCATCCTGGCCGCGATGCTCATGCCGGCCTTAAGTCAGGCCCGGGACCGGGCGAAACGTTCCACGTGCCAGAACAACCTCAAGCAGATAGGGCTGGGGGTTCATCTCTATCTGGCGGGCAGCAATGAATTTTTCCCGCTGCTGCGTCTCACCTCCACCGCGGATTCGTCGTATGCCCTGTCGAAATTCGTGGAAAAGATGAATCCCACGCTCAAGACCCTGCCTTCGATCTGTCCGGCCGACACCGAATTGCGCAAGGCCACGGGCTACAAGGGCGGCTGGGGCTCCACGTTCTATTACAGTTACGGGATCAACAAGCACGTGGTACACGACCACAGCTGCCGTTCACAGAATCTGGCCAGTTTCAGCAAACACTCCGAACTGCTGCTGCTCGCCGACGGCGGCAGCCCTACCATCGCCTGCAACGCGCAGCAGTTCCGCACCCGGCACAACAGCGACTTCAACGCGCTGATGATGGACGGCCACGTGGTGAGCTTCAAGGGCAAGATCCAGGGCGACTTCAATCTCAACAATCTCCCCAGTCCCTACAAATACTATTTTCAGGCCAACGCCAAACTGCCGATCTGGGGCGGTTACAGTACGGACGGCGTGAAGCAGTAGAGGAGGGAGAACATCATGCGTTTCATCTGGTTAACATGTCTGTTTCTCTTCGCCTCGGCGGCCGCGGGTGAAGTGACGCTGGTGCGCGACGGCAAACCCTGCGCGGAGATCGTTCTGCGGAGCGATGCCGTGTCCTCCGCTCAACTGGCGGCCTTCGAGCTCAATCACCACATCCGCCTCATCACGGGGACCGAACTCCCCGTCCTGCGGGCCGCCTCCGGCAAGGCCGAGACCGTCATCGAACTGGGGACGGAGCAGCGCCCCTTCAAGGAGGAATACGCCTGCGTCTCGGTCAAGCCGGGCAAGATCCGTCTGTGGGGCTACGACGCCCCCCGCCGCGACCCCGTGGATTACGCCGACGCCAAAACCTTCCCCAAGGGGTCGCTGGGGACGCTCTTTGCCGCCTATGATTTTCTGGAAAAATTCTGCGGCGTCCGCTGGTACGCCCCCGGACCGGTCGGCACGGTCTGCACCCCGCGCAGGACCCTTGCCGTGCCGGAGGGAGAAAACCGCGTCGTCTCCGGCACCACCAATTTCCGGCGGCTCTCCCCCATGCGCAACCGCTGGACCATGAACAAATTTTACGGATGCACCTCCCGCGACGTCGCCCTCTTCAAAAAGCGTTGGCGGACCTATGAATACAGTCCCGGGGACCAGCACAACATCTACCCCATCTTCTACGAATACTACGCCCCCGCCCAGCGCGACCCCGCATTGCGGGCCATCTTCAAGGAACGCAAACTCAATTGGTTCGCCCAGGGCTACGACGGCGTCATGGCCCCCGTGGACAAATACGTCCGAAGGGAGTACCCCAACGACGTCAACCTGCCCCCCGGCATCTGCTTCTCCGACCCCGGTCCCGTGAAGTATTTCGCCAACATGGCGCTGCGCAAGTACAACGGTGAAAAGATCGTGGGGCTTCCCCGGCCCTACACGCCCCGGCTTCAGGGAAGACCCTTCTACGACGCCGTCAACCACATGGACGCCACCAGCGTCTGCCGCTGCGCAAAGTGTCAGGCCGCCCTCGCCGCGGGCAAAAGTCTCCAGTGGCAGTTCATCGCCAACGTGGCCCGCGAGGCGGCCAAACTCAACCCCGAAATCAACATCCGCGGCAGCTGCTATCAGGAGCGGGCGCCCTTCCCCAAAGACGTCAAGTTCCCCCCCAATGTCGGCACCTCCCTGGCCCTGGGCATCCACGCGTGGTGGAACCCCGACTTCTACAAGATCCAGCACGACGAATACTACGGCAATTACCTCAAGCACTTCGGCGGCAGGAGGATGATCGTCTGGCTCTACCTCTTCGGCCCCTCCTGGGACTCCCTCACCCGCTACAAGCACAAGTACTTCCCCGGCATGTACCCCCGCCTCGCGGGAAAGATCGTGAAGGAAATGGCCCGCGACGGCGTCACGGGCGCCATGCTCGAAGTCGAACTGGAGCAGAACACCCTCGAAGCCTATCTCGCCTGCATGCTCTTCTATAACGCCGATCTGGACGTGGAAAAGACCATCGACGAGTATTTCGACAAGTACTACATGGAGGCCGCCCCCGAGATGCGGGCCTTCTACGCCGAGATCGAAAACGCCTTCTGCAACTGGAAAAACTATCCCAAAGACATGTTCGGCCCCAAGGGCGCGGCGGAGAAACAGCGCCTCAACTCCCTCGGCAGCGGCATGCTCACCGCCGACCGCAACTGGTCCGTCGGCACCCCCGAGCGCATGGCCAAACTGGAAAAACTCTTCACTCAGGCCGAGAAAAAGGCTTCTCCCCTCGTGAAGAAACGTCTCGCCCTGCTGCGCAAGGCCTTCTGGGATCAGGCCCTCGCGGGCATGAAAGACAATCTCCTGCGTCAGCGCAACCTCAAAGCGCCCGTCAAAACCGCGACGATCCCCCGCATCCCCGACGCCTCGGGCGATCCCGACCGGGTGGACTGGGAAAAGGCCGCCTCCATCGGGGACTGCCACCTCATCACCACCGGCGAGGAAGTCCCCGGCGCCTTCCTGCTCCGCATGGCCGCCGACAGAAAATATCTCTACATGGAGCTCATCGACCGCCGCCCCATCACCGCCCGGGGCCACTGGAACAACTATCTTGAAATCTTCCTCTCCCGCGACGGCCAGATGCCCGTGGCCCAGCTGGGCTTCGGCATCGGCTGGAAAAGCATGCTGGCGTGGAAGACCGACCTCATCAACGACGCCGTCAACGTTTCAAGCGTCCCCCCCGCCGAAGTCTACGGCGCGAACTTCAAGCTCATCGACGAGCAGAAAATCTGGCACTGGCGCGCGGCCTTCTCCCTCGAAAAACTCTTCGGCCCGGGCCCCCTCGACCGCTTCCGCATGAACCTGCGGCGCAAGACCCCCGAAAACCGCCTGTGCTGGAACCGCTTCTTTGCCTCCTCTCAGGACTGTCTCGAACCCGGTATTTTGGGCAGCGTCCTCATCCGCGACAGGAACCGCCCCGAAGATCTGCCCTTCGCCCAGACCCGCTTCCGCAACGAGATCGGCACCTGGCGGATGCTGGAGGGTTTCCTCCGCTTCACCTGTAAGCCCGGTGCGGCCCATGTCCGCTTCACAGGCAAAAAAGACGGCCTGATCTTCAACACCCCCGTGGCCGCCGGGAAGGGCCAGTCCGTCACCGTAAGTTACCTTTCGTCCAAAGACGTCGCCCTGCGCATCATGCTGATCCCCCGGGACGGCGTCAAACGCTTCCCCTCCGTGGTGAAACGGGCGGTCAAGGCCGGGAACGGCCGCTTCTCCGCCGCCTTCCCGCCCCTGAAGCAGGGCGACGCCTTCACCGTCGTCCTCTCCTCCGACGGGCCGGAGGAATTCGACATCTCACAAGTCCAAGTTTCGTTCAAATGACGTTCCGTAAAAATTACGACATCGCCGTCTGCGGCGGGGGCGTCGCGGGCGTCGCCGCCGCTGTGGCCGCCGCCCGCCGGGGGTGCAAAACCATCCTCATCGAGAAGACCCTCCAGCCCGGGGGCCTCGCCACCAACGGCCTCGTCCTCGTCTATCTGCCCCTCTGCGACGGCAAGGGAAATCAGCTTCTCTACGGCCTCCCCGAAGAACTCCTGCGTCTGGCCAACAAGTACGGTCCCTGCCGCCTCGACGAAAACTGGCGCGAAAAAAACGAGCGTATGCAGGTGAACTTCTCCCCCGCCTCCTGCGTCCTGGCCCTCGACGAAGTGCTGGAAGACGCCGGCGTCGACGTCTGGCTCGACACCGTCATCACCGGCGTCAAAATGGAAAACCGCCGCCTGAAAGCCGTGGAGGTCTTCAACAAAAGCGGCTTCGGCGCCATCGAAGCCAGGTGCTTCGTCGACGCCACGGGCGACGCCGACGTGGCCTTTCTCGCCGGAAACGCCTGCCGGAACTCCGCCAACGCCATGGTCCTCTGGGCTCTGGAACACCGCGGAACGCCGGGAAAGGACGACATCCCCCAGGACGAATACGCCGCGGGCGTCATCCCCGTGGCGGGCAGCATCTGCGCCGCCATGCGCGCCGATCCCCTGAAAAAAGTCTTTTCCGACGACCCCCTCTCAGGTCAGCTCGTCACTCGCTTTGCCCTCGAAGGCCGCCGCCGCTACCGCCGCGACCTCGCCCGCCTCGGCGAGGGCAAAACCTCCCGCTTCCCCGTGGCCCTGCCCGGTCAAGTCCCCCTGCGCCGCACCCGTGCGATCCTGGGCCGCGCAACGGTCGTCGACGAAGACGAGGGCAAAAGCCTCCCCCAAGCGGTCACCCGACTGGGCGACTGGCGCGGAAGAGGCCGCGTCTGGGAGATCCCCTACCCCGCCCTCCTGCCCGACAACGTCGAGGGACTCCTCGCCGCCGGACGGTGCATCTCCGCTGTCGATTCCGCCTGGGAGGCCGTCCGCGTCATCCCCGTCGCCGCCAAGACCGGCGAAGTTTCCGGCATCGCCGCCGCGCTATCCGTCCGCCGGAACCTCACCCCCGGCGCGCTCCCCTTCCCCCTTCTCGCAAAAGAACTGCAGGCCATAACCCCGCCCGAGGCCCTGCCCCGGGCATGCAAGGAGATCTGAATCTATGAAAAATCATTCCGTCATTTTCGCCGTCATTTTGATCTTTTCCGTCACTTCCGCCTCCGCCGCACCTCGGGAATTCGCTTTTTCGACGGCGCCCGGCACGGACGGCCTCTGCAGCGCCTGGGCCAAAGGCCGCTACGCCGTCGACCCCGACGGCATCCGCCTCGATAAAAACAAATACTGCTACAACGCCAGCGTCATCCCCCTCCGCGGCGCCAAAAAAGTCCAAATCTCCTTCAAATATCAGGGCACCGGCACCGAGTGCGGCCTCTTCATCTACTCCGGCACCGGACTCCGCGGCCGCGACCTCCATTACCTCCCCAACACGAAGAAACTGCGCGAATTCACCGGCGACTTCCCCATCCCCGACGTCGTCGACAAAAAACGCCCCACCGGAATCCGCATCGTCTTCCGCACCACCGGTTCCGCCCTCATCTCCGACGTCAAACTCCTCCTCCCCGAAAAATAATTCCCCTCTTTTGCTTTTGATAAGGGAGGATGCGGTTCCGGGGGAGGGGGAAAACTTCTTTTCCACGTGAAAAACCGAACGTCGGCTCCGGTATAACTGCGGCCAGCCCTTCGGGGGGCCGCAGGGGGAAAGAGCCCGCATGTCGCCCGGCGCGTCCCCGAAGGGCAACGCGCCGTTATCCGCCAGCGGGTGCCACCCGCCCCTCCCCCGGGTCCCCTCTCTTTTCAAAAAAAGCGGAATATTTTGGGGATGGGTTTGACGTCGCCGATGAGCAGAAATCGGGGCTTTGAGGGCCGGTTCTCCGTACCCGTCCGTACTTACTGTTCCCGGCGGAAACAGGCGTAACCCGCGCCGTCGGAGAGGTCGGAAGGCAGGATCAGCTCCTGCGAGACCCGGCGGAAACCGGGGTGGCGGGCGAGAAATTCATCGGCGAGTTGTGCGTTTTCCTCGGGCTCGATGCTGCACGTGCTTGCGACCAGCTGGCCGCCGGGCGCCGTCAGCCGGGCGGCGTGATTTAAGAGTTCCCGCTGCAGCGTCCGGATCTCCCGCAGATCCTTCTCCGAAAAACGCCACAGCGCGTCGGGCCTGCGGCGGAACACCCCCGTGTTGGAACAGGGCAGATCCGCCATGACAAGATCGAACGCCCCTTTGAGCGTCTTCGGATCCCCCGTCAGCACCCGGTGGGGCAAATGACGGCACGCAAAATTCCGTTTCGTGAGCTCCTGACGGGCTTCGGAACGGTCGAAAGCCGTCAATTTTCCGTCATCCGTCAAATTTTCCGACATCATGAGAGACTTCCCTCCGGGCGCGGCGCAGAGGTCGAGGACCGTCTTCACGCAAGAGTAATCCGGCGCGGCGGGCGCGTGGGCCGCCGCCGGGTCCTGGATGTAGATGCGCCCCTCCGCCAGCGCCCGCGAATTGAGGACTTCCCCCGCCTCCCCCGTCCGGAACGTGAAGGGCCCCACGTCGCACAGGAATTCCGATGCAAAGTCCAGCTCCCCCGCATTTTTCTCCACCCGGAACGTGAAGGGCGGCTCGGAGAGGAACAGCGCCGTCAGCCGTTTCAGTTCCTCCGGCGAAAACCGCTTGCGCCACCGGGCGAAGACCGCGGGCGGCAGAATTATTGACGGCTCCTCCGAAAACGGAACGTTCTCCCGGAGATACCGCCGGAGCACCGCGTTGAAAAACTTGTCGGCGTGAAACCCTTTCGCCAGCTCCACCGCAATGGAGACCGCCGACTCCGGCGCGACCGCATTTTGAAACCGCGTCTGCGTCATGGCCGCCAGCAGCAGCGGCCGGATCTTCGCCCCGGGCGCTCGCGTCACCAGTCGGGCAAGCTCCCGCTCGATAGCCCCCCGCCGACGGCAGAAAGTCAAAAGAAGATGCCCCACCGTCCTGCGGTACGCCTGCGGCGCATGGAGATCGAGAAAGTCGTCCAGCGTACACCGCCCGCTCTCCATGAGCCGTATCCCCTCCTCCGCCGCTGCGAGGATCTTCTCCCCGGCAGAGTTCTGCAAATGCGACGTTTCCGATAAGGGAAGGGAATTCCGGGAGGAAGGGGAAGAACTTCTTTTCGCGTGAAAAGAAGTTTTCCCCTTCCCCCCGGGCCCCCTATCCCTTTTCAAGAAAAGCGGCGTATTTTCAGATGCTTTTTTCATAGACATGCCTTTGTGATAAATTATGCTTTTTCATTTCCGCTCCGAAGCCGGGATGAGGAAGAACACCCGGACGTCGTCACTTTTTGACGGACCGACGTCAAGTCGGTGCAATCCGCCGTCATTTTTGCGGTTTCTGCCCGCGCTCCACACGGCGACGCCCTCTTTTTGACGGAGGACGGGCGGCTCGAGCTGTTTTTTCGCGCCGTTCCAGACCGTCTCGGGAACGGGGATCAGGCCCTTGCGGTAGAACATGGGTTTCCCCGTGAAGGGGTCTGTGGGAGGCTCCTTCAACGCATCGGGATACCGCCCCGTGCGCCGCTTTTCCAGCACCGCTCCGATCAGCGCCGCCGCGGCCCGATAGCGCGCGGAAAGGCCGTCGAGACGGCTCTGATACCCCTCCCCGTAGGGGTAAAGCATTTTAGACAGAAACCCCTTGCGGTAGTCCGGCTGCTTCATGTCGCCGAACTTTTTGACATCGAAATAGCTCAGCAATATGTTCCTGTCATCGGCGGCAAACCGCCACACCTGCGGAAAAAGAAAACGCAGACTGTAGAGGCCGTCGACGGCTCCCGCGCGGCGGCGATCCCCGAAACGCCGTTCGTCCCGCGTCAGGCCGAGGCCGTGGGCGATGCGCCGGCAGACATCGTCCATGGAAACGGCTTCCGCGTAAAGCGTCTCGAAATTGACGCGGTCCAGATCCCGGTCGTGATCGAGGAGGTCCTTCTGCCACGATCTCAAAACTTCATCCGGCACGGACGCATTGCCCGCAAGCCAGACCATGCCGTCGGCACGAAAGAACTCCGTCGCCGTCATGACAAGGGCGGAGATGAGCCACGCGGGCCGGGCCCCGAGATAATCCGAGGTGTTTTTCATCCGCGCCAGCGCGGCGTACGCTCCGGCGAGTTTTTTGTCCTCCGCCGCGAAACGGATCCGCCACTGCTCCGCCCGGCAGAGATCGCGGCAGCAGTTCAATTCCCTCAGCTCCACCGAAATCAGATCGCCCGGGACGAACCGCTTCGTGCCGTCGGCGGGCAGGGGGGCATCGAACAAATTTTCCCGTTCGGAGAGAGCCCGGCCGTTTTCGTAAAACTTCCGGTACTTGCGCAGAAAGTCAGGCGAAAAAGTCCCTGTGAAAGCGCCGGACTCGGCATGAAGGTAAAAATCGATATCCTTCCATTCCTCATGGATCTTGTACGTCAGTTTTTCCACCCTTTTCCAGAAGCCGTCATCCCTTTTCCGCCCGGCAAAATACATTTCCTCCAGCCCCGCCGCCGAGAGGGGGCGACCGAAACGCGCCTCGAGTCTCTTCACGGTGTTTTCCGTCCGCCGGTGCGCGGCCAGCGCGCTTCCGAGAAAGAAGACGTACGAAAGCGCGAGGAGGACGAGAAGGATCTTCGTCGGAAGATTGAAAACTTTTTCAAAGGGCATCCGCGCACCGAGAGCGCAGAACCGGGCGGTCAGCAGATAGGAACCGGCCAGCAGCAAAATCCCCGCGACGGCGAAAACAAGCGGTCCCGCCGCATCGACGATCCGGGCGCAGAAAAAGTCGGTCTCGCCCGACCAGAACGTATATTTGACACATCCGCCGAGAAGATATTGCCAGCGGAGGCCGATGGATCCCAAAGTCAGGGCAAAACAGCCGATCGCGGCGAGAAGGGTGAGGATGCGGGCGGCGGCGAGAAGCCAATGGCGGCGGTAGGCCGCAGCTCCGGACAAAAGAAAGCCGACCTCGAGGATCAGCGCGTACAGGAGCAGAGAAAAGCAAACCTTGACAACTCCGAGGAAGACAGGGCCGTGGCAGAGATAAGCTCCGGCCGCTCCCGGCAGGATCCAGAGGGCCGCGAACAGCAGCGTCCAGCCCGTCACCACCCCCGGTGCCGGCGTTTCGACGAAAAACAGTTTTTTCAAAAACGCTTTCATACCGACCTCCCTTTTTTCTGCTGCTCAGTTATCGCTCCGCCGTCACCGTGACAAACGGACGTCTACGGACTTTTACGGACTTCTACGGAGAAGGCCGAAACGGGAAAAACCTCCCCGCACCTGCGGGCGCCCCGCTCGCGTCCCGTGGGCAAAGTGTGCCGTCGAGACGTTCCTCGCCCGTCACCTGCCCTCGTGGGGAACAGGGCCTGACCAAAAAACAAACCCCATGTCGTATAATATCGCCGAAATCCGCAAAAGTCAAGCAAAATCCGCCGTCGTCCCATAAAAAACCCGTCCGTTCACCAGATAGACGGGACTGCCAAAAGCCGCATCGATGAATTTTTGACGGATCGCAAAAAAGACAGACGGGGTAATTTGAGGGTGCTGCCCGCCGC
>Ga0310696_10001930_pt1 | contig 28548 bp, 20 predicted proteins | sample AusTroGonzalo_MG_4_FD_203885 | JGI IMG/M metagenome (GOLD analysis project Ga0310696, IMG submission 203885) | Bovine rumen microbial communities from tropical cattle in Woodstock, Queensland, Australia - Gonzalo_02 (v2) (version 2) | ecosystem: Host-associated > Mammals > Digestive system >... | reverse complement strand
GCAATACCGCTGGCAATGCAGTCCTGCTTGTAAGCCTTTGCCTTTACTGTTGTAGGTTCGGTAATTGTGAGAGCAGTTTCATATACATCAGATTCTTCAGTCGGGTCGGTTCCATCGAGAGTGTAGTGGATAGTTGCACCTTCGGTTGCACAAAGGATTTCAACGTTCTGAGCCGAAGAATAGTTTCCAGCAGGAACCGAGAATGTCGGGGTTGCAACAAGCGGAGCGTGGTCGCCAAGGTCAACGAAGAAGTCAAGTGCGAAGTTGTACAGCCCTGCGTTAGTATTTTCTGCATTGCTGTTTGCATAAGCGCCAAATACATTGTTATTTGCGTTTAATGCTACTGAGCGACCAGTATTCCCAACATTTGTAATCTTATAGCCGGAATATTCAGAAACTAATGCAGTTGCAACGTTTGTATATTCTGCTATAGTCCATTCCTTGTTTGATGCGCTTGTGAAAGCTGTGCCGCTGGTACCATAACCGAGTGTATCGTTGGAAGCATTTACAAACTTATACATATCATCTGCAATCATTACAGTCCATACAACTGAATCGACATCGGTTGAAATGATTTCATTTTCAGCATCTACTGCAACACCATTGAATCTGTTATTTGCGATTCTTGTCGGCGCTACATAGTAGTGAGTAGCATCGTCATCGTAGCGAGCAGCGATTATAACTTTGTCGCCATCCTGCAACTGGTCGAGTGATGTGATGCGGGTGTAGTTAACAGGAACAATAGGCTCCAACTTGGTGAAAATAGCTTCTGCGATTACACTGTTGTTCATTCCTGCCTTAATAGCGATTGCCTTTACTGAGGTTGTTGCTGACAATGTGAATGGTGCATTGTAAGGAGTTGATTCTGCTGTCGGGTCGGTTCCATCAAGTGTGTAGTAAATAGATGCATCGGCAGTTTCGCAAGCCAAGGTTACATCAACCGTTGTTTCAAATTCGCCACCGTTAGGAGTAATAGTCGGGGTTGCTACAGTTGAAACAACTTTAGTGAAAGTAGCCTCCGTTACAGCACTGTTGTCCATGTCTTCCTTAACAGCGATTGCCTTTACGGTAGCTGATTCGGTAAGTGTGAATGGAGCTGCATAAAGTGTAGATTCTGTTGTTGGTGTTTCCCCGTCCAAAGTGTAGTATATTGCAGCGTCTTCGGTTTCACAAACCAAAGTTACATCAACCGTTGTTTCAAATTCGCCACCGTTAGGAGTAATAGTAGGAGTTGCAACCGTGTTAAGGTTAGCAGTGTACTTGTAGAACGCTATTCTTGTAGATGCAATGTTGGAGGAAACGGAAGTATATCCTCTCCAGTCCTGATTACTGTAAACGCCAAAATAACGTGTCACATAATCGTCATTTGTTATAAGGTAAGGGATTTCTGCGTCTGACAACAAAAATAAATTTCTGTTTCCTGTACCAACTCTTAGGTTGTTGTTGCTTCCAGAATTAGCTGTTGTGCTGCAATACAACCAAGTTTCTGTTGTGCCATTAGGATAAAATATATATCCGTCGGTACCGTCGCCACTAATGTTCCACTTTACATTATCGGGAATTGTAGCAGTTGTTACCTGGCTGTTGTCGGCATTGAATGACAAACTGACACATGCAGGAGCGCTATTGGCACCATTGTCATTTGTCATTGCGTTTCCGCTTGCCGTATCGACAATCATAAATACATCTGTTGATGTCAAGTCGGCAATATCGACCAAATTCCACGACTGCCCGTAAAACGGAGCAGCAATAAAAATCATAGCCATAGCCACGACTACAGCCCTTAGTTTCTGCGAATGCCGTCTAAGGCCTTCCGCAAGTTTTCCAGCACGGAAATGCTGAGAAACATTCAAGTATAACTCTCTCATGCTTAAAATTTTAATTTAACCTAATTTACAAAACTCAAGGATGCAAATTTAATATTTTATTGTTATACTACAAGACAAAAAACTTGTTGTTTGCAAAAGATATTTTCATTTACAATGCAAGCAGATTTTTCTTAAATTTGCACTGTAAAATTATTATTATGATAGCAATAGCAGACAGCGGTTCAACAAAAACCTCATGGATAATTTCGGATGGAAGAAAGAGTGAGAGATCTTTCAGCACTATAGGTTTCAATCCTTATTTCGTAACTCAAAAAGAAGTGGAAACTTGTATTTCCGAGGCGTTTCCAAAAGATATTTCGGTAAACGAAATCTCAAACGTATATTTTTATGGATCCGGTTGCTCCAACTGCGACAACTATGGTCATCTGCAAAAAGCACTCGAAAACTTCTTCTGTTGTGCAGAGATAAATATCTATTCCGATATGCTCGGCACTGCAAGAGCCGTACTGAAGCACGAAGCAGGTGTAGCCGCAATACTCGGTACTGGCTCCAATTCTTGCTTTTTCGATGGCAACGAAATCACAAAGAGTCCTGTTTCGCTAGGCTACATATTAGGCGACGAAGGAAGCGGAGCTACAATAGGAAAAACATTTATCAAACGTTATCTAGAAGGCAAATTCGAAACAGATCTTACACAACAAATATTCAAAGAAACTGGTGAAACAATAACAACAGTTCTAAATTCTGTATATAAGGGAGAACATCCAAATAGATACCTGGCAAACTTTACTAAGACAATCAAAAAACATATTGACCATCCGCAAATGAAAAGTCTTATTAGCCAATCGTTTAGCGATTTCTTTGAAAACTATTTATTCATATATCCCAATTATCTCGATTATAAGATAGGCTTTTGCGGTAGTATTGCTTACTATTTTGAAGAATTATTAGTTGAAGGACTAGTAAAAATTGGCTATAAAAAAGACAACATATATATTGTCAATAATGTATTACCCGAATTATTGAAATATCACTTATCGTAGAACATATTAAAATAAAATTTCTCTCTTTCTGCAAATTGCACTAAATTTGCAACAGTTAAATGTTTACTTATGAAAGAAAACATTGTCATTATACCAACATATAACGAAATCGAGAACATCGAAGCTATCATCCGTTTTGTTTTCGGTCTTGGAACAAGATTTGACATTCTTATTGTTGACGATGGTTCGCCTGACGGCACTGCAGATGTTGTGAAAAAACTGATGACCGAATTTCCCGAACGTCTGTTCATTCTCGAACGTCAAGGAAAACTTGGCCTGGGAACCGCCTACATCATGGGCTTCAAATGGTGCCTTGAGAATGGCTACGAATACATCTACGAGATGGATGCCGACTTTTCGCACAACCCTGCTGACCTCGAAAACCTATACAAGGCATGCAAGGAAGGTGCCGATGTTGCCGTTGGTTCTCGCTATAAGACAGGCGTAAACGTCGTAAACTGGCCGATGAAGCGCATCTTGCTGTCGTACTTCGCATCGAAATACGTAAGGTTCATAACGCGCATGAAACTGAACGACACCACCGCTGGATTTGTGTGCTACAACCGCAAGGTGCTCGAAACCATCAACCTCGACCACATCAAGATGATTGGCTATGCTTTCCAGATTGAAATGAAATTCAAGTCGTGGCTGCACGGATTCAAGATTGAAGAAGTTTCGATAATCTTTACCGACAGGCAGAAAGGTACGTCGAAGATGAGCGGCGGAATTATCGGCGAAGCCATTTTCGGTGTGCTGAAGATGAAGCTACAAAGTGTATTCAATAAGAAGAAGTATTTGGCGTAAAGGGGGCTTAAAGGCGAACAGGCTTGAAGGCTTGCCCCCATCTTTAAGGCCATTAAGGCCTTTAAAGACCTTATGGCATGTGGGGGCAATAAGCATTCAGTCTGGCTGTTAGCCTTCAAGCCTGTTAGCCTTTTTGCCCTACAGACTTACATTTCCTTCAATGCTTACTTCCTCGTCGAGATAGGCATTTGCAATAAGTGAAAGCTTTTCGGGAGAGTCGGATGAATACAGACTGACTGTTCGATGTGGATTTTCTGTACGCATCATATTGGTAGTCATAAGGATGTCCTTGGTGCGACGGGCAATAGCCTCCGATGAATCTATGATTTTTATTCCATCGCCAGCAACACGCTCAATTACAGGACGGAAAAACGGATAATGGGTGCAGCCTAGCACAATATGGTCAACATTGTTCTGCTTTAGAGGGGCGACATATTTCTCGATTATGGCATCGACCTCGTCGCCACTGAAAACGCCTCGCTCGGCAAGTTCGACAAGCTCCTTGGCTATTTCCAAATGTAACGAAACATATTTGCGGTACTTGTCGCTGGTATTCTTGAAGTGAGCACCACGGAAAGTCCCTTCGGTAGCCAGAACGCCTACGTGTCTTGTACGGGTTTTCAGGCAGGCGGGCTTCACGGCAGGTTCAAGTCCTACGATTGGCACCTTGAACTCCTTGCGCATTGCATAAACTGCCGCCGCCGTTGCCGTATTGCAGGCAATTACAACAATCTTACAGCCCTTCGAAACTAAAAAGTTCACAATCCGCGACGACAAAGCCGTAACTTCCTCGACCGAACGCGGACCATACGGAGCGTTCTTGCTGTCGGCAAAATAGATGAAATCCTCGTCTGGAAGTTCAGCGAGAAGTTCGCGAAGGACGGTAAGTCCGCCTATTCCGCTGTCGAATACTCCTATGGGGCTGTTTTCGTTCATTGTAAAACGTCATTCCACAAGTCAGAACAATAACGCGATACGGAACGAGGAGCGTATATTGTTCGACTGTGCGGAATCCCCATATAAAGGAGATTCCGCATAAACAGGCTCACAAGGCTCGTTCCTGCGCCTGTTCGCTTTGTTTTGCGGAATGACAACATTAAATATTTACTTCTTTATTCCAAGTTTTGCCTTCACATCGTTGGTGATGTCGGTAGCATCGGGCGAAGTATAGAGCAAGGTAGTCTTGTCGTAAACGTAGGTGAAACCCTGTTCGGATGCCACTGCTGTAATAGCATCTTTAATCTTGTTGGTGATAGGTTCGAGCAAAGCGGACTCACGGTTTTGAAGGTCGGTTTCGGCTTGCTGCTGGAAGTTCTGGATGCGTGTCTGCAACGACATTATGGCTTCTTCCTTGTCCTGACGGATAAGTGCCGACCAATTATCCTTGTTCTCACTATATTCCTTCATTTTCGACTCGTATTCCTTATACATCACCTGCATCTGGTCTTCGAGTGTCTTTGCATAATCTTCCACTTCCTTGGTTGCTGCAGCCTTCTCTGGCATTTCACCGAAAATTGCCTGCACATCAACATGAGCCAACTTAACTGCCTTCTGAGAGAATACAAATACGCTGCTCACGCACAAAACCAATACTAAAACTAATCTTCTCATCTATTCAAATAATTTATTGTTAGCACTTTAATTCTTGTATCCCAATTTTCTCAATACTTCGTCGCTCTTGTCGTGACGTGGGTCGGTGTAGAGCATGTTGAGGTTGTTTGCGGTATCGAAGATAACTGCATAGTTGCCTTCGGTAGCAATTTCCTTTATCGCATTGTAGATGTCGTCCTGAATTGGCTTTATCAATTCTTCACGCTTCTTGTAGAGCATTCCGCTTTCACCAAAGTACTTCTGCTGCAACTGCTTGAGTTCCTGCTCCTTCTTCATGATTTCATCCTCGCGTTTTGCACGAAGTTCCTCGGTAAGAAGTATTCTTTCCGACTGGTAGTTCTGGTACATCTGGTCGATTGAAGCCTTTTTTGCGTCAATTTCCTTTTTCCATTCCTTAGTAAGATCTTCGAGTTGGGTCTTTGCCGATTCGTAAACAGGAATGTTATTCAAAATGTATTCGGTGTCAACGTATGCGTATTTCTGGCTGAATGCAAATGTTGCAAACAAAATGGCTACTGCAAGTAATGTAATTCGTTTCATATACCTAATGTTTTAAAGTTTCTAAATTTCTCTGGGCTTCGCCCGTTTTTTAGTTTCTAATTGTTTCTATGGCTAACGCCGTTTCTGTGTTTCTCGTTTCTAAGTTTCTATGGGCTACGCCCGTTTCTAAGTTTCTGGGTTTGCAGGCTTGCTGTCTAACAGTCTTGCAGTATTACAGGCTGACAGCCAGACTGCTTGACAGGTCTTCTGCTCGACAGTTAGACTTTTAGCCTTTTCTTCTTTCTGCCTTTGAACCCAAGTTGATTCAATCAATTTTGCAAAGTTAATTCAAAAAATCATTTACAACTGTTAGTGTTTACTAAAATTTTCAAAAAATGCAATTAATTTTTCTGGGGTGTTGTCTGTTCGGGACGTTTGCCACACATTATCAGCACCACAAGTGGGCATACAAGAAAACTTACATAGAAGAACCGAACATCGTGTCCGCTTAATAATAGCATTGTGCCGAAGTCGTATGTAAAAATAGGAAGGCATAGAAGGATTCGCTTCCAGTCTTCAAAACTTCTGATATTGCTTTTGAAAAGAATGAATGCAAGCATGACAAGGATTGTGAAGCCTATAGTAAAAACCAAATGCAAAGGAGTTGTATAAACGCAATAACGATAATTTTCTTCCATGGTATTAATAGCCTTTACACCATTATAAGTTACACCATAGTCATTTGGGGGTATATCATTCAGTTCGCGCCCGTTTACTTCCAATCCATATACAGGAATTGTAAGACCGCCAACTGCTTTCAACGACTCCTTGGGTGCAACAAAAAGACAATGGCACATCATCTGCAGAATACCTTTAACCCCTGCATTTTTAACTGCATCGTTATTTATGCCCAAATTGCCATTTTCATCCCATTTTACAGAATTTAACCCAGATATATCATGACGCATTTTCCAATCGGGCTGCTTGTTCATCAAATCGGCGACAAAATCTGAAGTCTGCCTGTCAAGGCTTTCGGGACTTTCTTTTGCCACATTAATAATAACACTTAAAGGCAACCCCATAGTTTCAAGGATTCGCCTGTCGGGTTTATTAACATCATTATACCGATACAGTGGAACTTTTATGCAGAATAGAATTACACAGGTTGATGCGAACAAGAAAAACCATCTTTTTCTTTGCATAAAGAAAAACAAGGCAAACAATAGAATTAATGTAAACAAGACACCATTGTGCCTGAACAAAGTAGCACAAGCAAGCATAAACGCAAACATAAATATCCTATATAGTTTGTCACACCATTTTCCATTTGTAAAATATATGTTCATTGCATAAAGCATGCATAATGCGGCTGCTATTGCAAAAGCAACGTCCTTAGTAGGATACATAACTATTTCAATAGTATATGGATTCAGCAAAACGAAAGCCACGGACAGACATGCATACACACGACCAGAATATACGTATATAAGTACTGCCATATAGCCTATCAGAAGTGAAAAATATATCATCTGGAACAGCACAACAGAGCCAATCCAACCTCCAGTCAGTTTTAATGGCATGGTAAATATTAAAAATGTATGCCATGCAGGATTCCAGTCATCATAAGTGCCATTAACTACCTGGCTATATTGATATATTGAATCGGGTGAAAAAGAACCTGGATAGAAACCGATGTAAAAGAAAGCCAAGACAATAAAAGTAATCCCTCCTGCAAGGCCAAAAACTTGGATTTTTTTCTTCCGTGAAATATCATGTGACTGCGTAAATGACAAATTACCTATCCAACGATGAAATTTTGGTGTGAGTGCAAAAGCAGAATAAAATACAAGAGTTACGAACAATACTATTCCGAACATATTGTCTTTATATGCAGTAGTATAGAAAATTGTGGTGCATACGCTTGTCATCATAATCAAAAGCAGGTAACATCCGAATATTATTTCGGACGGATTTTCCCGCAAATGATGCCATACTTTTTGTAACAAACCGTTATTTTTCTTCATGGTACTCTTTTTCTGTATTAACATTCCAAATATTCGACTTGTCTATGTTGCCATTCAGAATATTCTTAACCGCCTCAAACGAAGTCATCATCGAGTGGTCGATGTTATTGTAGCGGTGCTGCCCATTTCTTCCTACGCAGTATAAGTTTGGAATTTTATCAAGCCAACATTTTAATGTGTCAAATTCAGCGTAGGTGTCAAAATAAGCGGGATAGGCTTTTTTTACTCGTTCAAAATGAGTATCGATGACATCATTTTCACTTTCAATAAGGCCTAACTTTACCATTTCGCTGATTCCAAGAGTGGCAAAATCATTTTCAGTCATTTCCCATATTTCATCGCCCTCGTTTACAAAGTATTCAAGGCCAAGCCATATTGTGTTTTCCAAGTCCTGCACCATATACGGCGACCAGTTGTTGTAAATCTGAAAACGTCCCATTTTTACATTTCGGTCTTGGACGTACACCCAACAGTCCGGTACAATGTTGCCTATAGAGCGCAGGGATGTTTCGTTTTTCTGTTTTAACCGTCTTACCAGAACGCCAAGTGTCATATAGTCGCGGTATGGCAACCCATTTGCTATTTGCGCCACATCCTTTGGCACATCGTTCATTCCTGCAACCAAATCCTTTATTGGCATCGACGAAATGAAAACATCTCCTTCAGCTTCTACAGGTTTCCCATCTTTTTCATAAACAAGAGATTCAATGCTTCCGTTTTCATTTTTTTTGAAAGAAATAACCTTTGCGTTCCTGATTATTGTTCCACCCATTTCTTCAATTTTCTGTGCTGCTATTTCCCACAATTGTCCTGAACCAAATTTCGGATATTTGAAATCTCCTATTAGCGAAGTTTCTATCTTGCGCTTTTTACTATTGAATGTTTTCCCAATAATATCTCTGAGCAGCGTAGAAACAGATAGTCCTTTCACACGCTGTTTACCCCAGGAAGCATTGATTTCCCGTGGATGTCTGCCCCAAAGATTTTCTGTGTAGTACTCAAAAAACAATTCGTATAGTTTGCGGCCAAAACGGTTTATATAGAAGTTTTCAAGATTGGTCTCGGGTAATTTGTGAAAAACCGAATGGATATATGATCCGCCTATTTTTAGTGATGTGCAAAAACCTAGCTTTTTAAGTGTCGCTATTTTTAGCGAGATAGGGTAATCATAAAAATTGGAGTTGAACAATATGTGCGAAACTCTATGCCTTATAAGCATTACTTTGTTTTCCGATTCTGGATTCGGACCACCATTTGCAAGCATAATATTTCTTCCAAGCAAAATGTCATCCTTTGAAGGCTGACCTTGAAGCGGAAGCAGATTCTGCCACCAGTCGTTTACTTCCGATACTTTGGAAAATAACCTGTGTCCTCCTATGTCCATACGGTTTCCCTTGTAGTTTACGGTTCTGGAAATTCCACCTACAAAAGGACTTTCTTCAAGGACTGTTATATCATAGTTGTTTGATTTGGAAAGAAGTTCGTATGCTGCTGTAAGACCTGCAGGTCCAGCTCCTATAATCAATACTTTATGTTTTGCTGTTTTGTTCATCAAGTTGCGTAGCACAGCAGTTACAAAGCTAATGTTTTTATATCAGCACAACGGAGTTCATTCCTGTCTAATGGTTTCGATTTAGAAGTTCTGACCTATAACGAAGTGGAACTGACTGCCGTTTGCGCCTGTAGCACCAGGGACTTCGTCAAATCCGTAGCCCCAGTCGACACCAATCAGACCAATCATCGACATATAAACCCTGACTCCTACACCAGCCGAACGCTTGACATCGAACGGGCGGAAATTCTCGATTGAATGCCAGCAGTTACCAGCCTCGGCAAACACAATTGCATAGAATGTCGCATTCGGGTTGAGCGACATCGGGTAACGCAATTCTACCGCATACTTGTTGTACACATAGCCGTTTGATGCAGGGGTAAGTGACTGGTTGGAATAACCACGGAGACCAATATTCTCTGCACCATACAGGTTGTATCCGTAAAGTCCGTCACCACCTAACTGGAAGTACTCGAACGGCGACTTGCCGACGTTCTTGTTGTACATTCCGAGCAAACCGAACTCTGCCTTTGTGACGAGCACCAATGCACGCGAGCTTCCATCCTTAGGACCGAAAAGCGTGGTAAACCACCTTGCCGAAGCCTTATACTTGTGGTATTCAATCCATTTGTAACGTTCCTGCAAGGTCATATTGGGGTCGGTATAGTCCTTGCCGTTCATATATGAATACGGTGGTGTAAGTTCTGCCGATACAGAGAACTCGGAACCCATTGTCGGGAAAATCGGGTTCGGTCCAGACGATGAACGTCCAAGCACAGCCTTTATCGACAAGTTGTTTGATACACCCTGCTTGAACAACATTGCATAGTCGTTGTAGTTGTTTATGTTGTAACGTTTGTACGACAATTCAAGATACAAAGTGAAATAGTCGTCGGGAACTTGCAAGCGCTGACCTAAACCGATGCCAGCACCTGTAACCTTGAAGGTTTTCCTGTCTTCTTTCGCTTCGTCCTGACTTGTATATTGCCTTACATTTGAATGGTAAACCGATACAGAGAACGAATTCGGCTTCTTGCCTCCAAACCACGGGTCAACAAACGAGAAACTGTAGTTCTGGTACCAAAGTCCACTTGCAGATGCCTGAACAGACAAACGCTGCCCATCACCTGTTGGCAAAGGGCGATAACTCTTGAAATTGAAGATGTTACGCAACGAGAAGTTGTTGAACGTAACACCCAAAGTGCCGACAAACATTCCCGAACCATAGCCGCCCGAAACCTGAATCTGGTCGGAAGGCTTTTCCTCTACGGTATATTCAAGGTCAACAGTACCCGAAACCGGGTCAGGATTGAAATCGACATTGAGTTTTTCGGGGTCGAAATAACCAAGTTGTGCAAGTTCGCGGATTGTTCGTTGCACCTCGGAACGATTGTAAAGGCTTCCGGGACGGGTACGAACCTCTCGCATTATGACGTGGTCGTTGGTACGGTTGTTGCCGACAAGAGTAACACGGTTCACGGTAGCCTGCTTTCCCTCGTAGATTCGCATCTCGAGGTCGATGGAGTCGTTCTCGACCAAAACTTCCACTGGCTGCACATTGGAGAATAAATATCCATTATCCTGATACAGAGCCATTACGCCTACAGGGTCGTAAAGTAACTTTTCGTCCAAAACCTTGCTATTGTACACATCGCCCTTCTTTATGCCAAGCACGTGCGACAATTGCTCCGAGGTGTACATTGTATTTCCAAGCCAACTTATGTTGCGGAAATAAAACTTGTGTCCCTCTTCAATACCGATATAAATATTAATGGTCTTCTCGTCGTATGGCGAAATCGAATCGTAGGTTATAAGTGCATCGCGATAACCTTCCTCGTTGTACTTTTCAATAATTTTCTTCTTGTCCTCGGCGTAATTCTTCGGGATGAACTTCGACGCCTTGAATATGTTGTACCAGGTCTTGCGCTTAGTCTCCTTCATCTTGCGGCGCAACTTAGCATCCTTTATTGAATTGTTGCCTTCGAAAATAATGTCGTTAATCTTTATGCGCTGGTTTTTCTTTATGTCGAAAATAAGGCTGACACTGTTTGCAAGGCTCGAATCCTGTTCTTCAATAATGTTGACTTCTGTATTGAAATATCCCTTGTCGATAAAGAAGTCCTTGATGTAGCGTTCGGACGAGAGTTTCATATTCTCTGTAACCTGCGAACCTTTTGTCAACTTTATCTGTTCGCGGATGTCGTCGGCTTCACCTTTCTTTACGCCCTTGAACGAGAATTTTGACAGTCGCGGACGTTCTTCAAGGTAAATGTCGAGGAAAATCTTGTTGCCTATTGTGTTTGTGACAGAAATTTTAACGTCGGAGAAAAGTCCCTGCTCCCAAAGTTTCTTAATAGCATCGGCAATGTCCTGTCCGGGAACCGATATTGTCTTTCCTATTTCAAGTCCAGTGAGATAGAGAAGCACATTCTGGTCGAGGTACTGCACTCCCGATATTGTAACACCGCCTATCTCGTACTCCTTTGGCGACAAGTAATCGACACTGCTGCCACTTGAGTGTATATTCTGTGCATTCGTAGTCAAAACCGCGAAAGCAAACATCAACAATATCAAAACAAATCTTCTCATCCCGCTACTTTTTTACTTGTTCGCTGGTTTTTCCGAATCGGCGTTCCCTGTTCTGATAACTAATTAGAGCCTTATACAGTTCCTCCCTGTCAAAGTCGGGCCAAAGCACATCGGTAAAGTACAACTCGCTGTAGGCAAGTTGATAAAGAAGGAAGTTGCTTATTCTTGACTCGCCGCTTGTCCTTATCATAAGTTCTGGGTCGGGAACATTGGCAGTAGAAAGGTAATCGGAAAACATATCGCCATTGATGCTGTCGGGAGAAACTTTTCCTTCAACGCAGTTGGCGGCAATCTTCTTTACGGCCTCCACAATGTCCCATCGTCCGCTATAACTAAGTGCCACGATGAAATTGAGATTGGTGTTGTTTTTTGTCCTTTCGATGACGTAGGCAACCTTTTCGCGAAGGTATTTCGGCAAACGTTCCATCTCGCCAATCATCGAAACGCGAACGCCGTTCTTCATCATATTCTCTATTTCATCGTCGATTGCGCTTGACAGAAGTCCCATTATGCCGCTTACCTCGTCGGCTGGACGGCTCCAGTTTTCTGTAGAAAAGGCATATACTGTAACGTATTTTATTCCAAGTTCGCCTGCTACTGTAAGCATTTCCTTTACGGTCTTCACACCACGCCTATGTCCGAAAAGCCTAATTTGCCCTTGCCTTTTAGCCCAGCGCCCGTTGCCGTCCATTATGAACGCAACGTGTTGCGGAAGTTTCGACCTATCTATTTGCTCCAGTAAACTCATTTCTACTTCTGATGTTTTTTATAATAAGCAGGACAACCAAGTCCACCAATCTTAAATGTGTATGATATACCAACCAAAGCCACCGAATACCAGTCGTTTGTATAGCGGAAGCCGAGTTGTTTCATATTTATGTCCTCTGTAAGCGGTTTGCCGTATGCAATCTCGTAGTCCGTCTTGATGCTTTCGTTTGTAATGCCGTCAATCATATCGGAGAAGGTCCAGCGGAACGACCATTCGATGCTAAGCACAAGCCGAGGCAAAATGTTCTTCTTGAATCCGAATCCGAAAGGTATCGCCATCGTGAAGAAATCCTCGTCGTTGGCGGTTCTGCCTATGAACGTTCCTGCAATTCCCACCTGCGCGTATGGGGTAAAACTATTGCGGGCTACATCGCCATAGAGATATGGAAGGAAATTAATTTCAGCCATTGCAGAAATTTCATCCAGAGTAACAGCAAAGGACTTGTTCCTGACCTGCTGGAACACATTGTTGAAATCGGCATCGTTGCCCACAAGCCTAGAGTTGAAATATCCAAGTCTCAAGTCTATCCTGTCGCCGAAATGGAACTTCATCGTAGCACCTACATTATGTCGTGGATGGTAGAACTGCCGAGCATAGTTTATGTCGCCCATATAGTACGACACGCCAGCATTAATCCCGATTTCTAGACCATACTGAGCCTTGACAGACAGGGTTCCAAACAAAAAAACAAACGACAGTAACGTCGTTACCGTCATTTGTTTTATAAGTTTATATGCTCTAATATTCTTCCTATCCATATTGGATATAACGCAGAACCATCAGAATTATTTTTAAAATTATCTTAAAATTTCGATCTGCCTCGATGAACAGAATTAATCTTGTAGGTTGCCTTTATGGTAAGGAACATATAAGCATCGTTCCAGTTGCTGTCGCCACGCTGGTCGCCAGCACCAACTCTATACTTGCTATCAGGATTGCTGAAATAACTTGCAATAGGATCATCAAATAAGTCTGGATCTACGTATGTGCTGCTTACATCGTCAATATAATCGGTAAGTGTGTAGCGGAAACCGAAGTCGAAACCAATACCCCAACTTTTAGTCAACATACAGTTAAGACCTACACCCAATGGAATAGACATCTGTATTCTGCTGTACTTTGGACGGGTAGAAATAACGCCCTGTCCTTCGGTTCCGAGTGGTTGCAACGAGTACCATTTGCCATAATCTGGATTTGATTCGTCTGGATTACCATTTGCATCGGTCGGCAAATATTGTGCTCTAGGATTGAAATAGAAACCGCCAATACCTGCAAAAATGTACAAGTTCGGCATTGGTCTTCTACCTTTTGCTTTCTTTATATTGTACCTATGTCCAAATCTTTCACGCAGAATAGAGAACTCAACAACTTCGCTCAATTCGATGATAGGAGAACGGAAACTGAGGTTACGTCCGTTACGTGCATATTCTGGAGTGTATTCGTCACTTCCGTAAACACGACCATAGTAAATACCAGTACGCAAAGCAAACCTATCGCTAAGTTTATAGCCATAACCAGCCATAAATGCCCAACGGTTTGCCTGAATATCAAAGTCCTTTACGAAATGAGAACCAACACCTTTACCTCCACCAAGGTCGCCCATAAATGCAGCAGTGCCTGCTCCAAAAACGAATTCGTGCCTATATCTTCTCCAATCTCCCGTCTGCGCAACGAGCGAAATCGTCGCAAACGTCAGAAAAATCAGCAAGATTGAAAATCTTTTCATCTTTTTATTAACAATTATAACTTTCTAATATTCAACAATATACATGCAGTTAGTTCCTTAAATCAACTCCCCACATGAGTTTTTCTCGTAGGGTGCAAAAATATGTATTTTTAAATAAATTCACAAAATTTATGTAAAAATTTGCTTTGCGAATCGAAATTTGTTTCAGGTTATGTATCGGATATGACTTGTAATCCAGTGATGCTAAGACAGTTCCCTCATTTGAATCGACTGAAATTTTTATTTCAGAATCGGCAGAAATCACCAAGGGACGAACTGTAAGATTATGGTTCGCAATCGGCGTAATAAGCATAACATTCGACTGCGACGTGACAATCGGTCCTCCACAACTTAAGGAATATGCCGTGGAACCTGTAGGAGTCGAAACTATCAGTCCGTCAGACCAATAGGTGTTAATATAGTTGTCGTCTGCCGACACCTTGATTTTAATCATACTCAACCGCGACTTCTTGAGTATGGAAAAGTCGTTGAGGCAAAAGTTTATGTCGCCATAGAACGGCGTCTCAGCAGACACCTCAAGCAACATACGTTTTTCTATCGTATATTCCTTGTTTACAAGTTGTTCGATAGCCTTACGGATATTCTGCGAATTGACATACGAAAGAAAACCAAGCCGACCGGTATTTATGCCGAGCATCGGTATTCCCGACGCACCAACAAAAGTTGCCGATTCGAGGAAAGTGCCGTCGCCGCCAATGCTAAGCATAAAGTCAAACTTGACATCATAGGGCAACTTGTCGGAATACAAGCCTTTCACTTCGGGACGGAACAAGGTCTTCTCAACCATAAAATTGTAGAACTTCTCGTTGACATACAAGTTCATACCGTATTCCTTCAACATCTCAAACAACTGCATCAGCATTCCGCTGAAATTGCTTCCGAAGTTCCGTCCGTGAATTGCTATGTTCATATTTCCAAATTGTCTTAAAATTTCTTATAAATAGGTGTCCTATAGTCAACAAAAACACCGAAAAAATTAAAGTTGCCATTGTACGCCGCATATACTTTCAGTACACGGTCGTAGTAGGTCTCGAAACTTAACCCTGCACCTGCCGAATATATCAACTTGTTTGCCAATGGGTTTTCCGCTTCAAAATCAGGCGCAAAGTTACTACAATATGCCAAATCGGCAAACATATCGACATATATCTGTATATATGGGTTCCTGAACTTCGACGGAATCCACTTTGGCAACATAAAGTCACGTCTTTTCAGTATCTTCACACTGAAAGTATTCTGGAAAGCGGAGAAATTTCTACCTATTATATAATAGTAGTCGAATCCGCGTATAAGGTTGTTGCGGCACAGTTCGATTTGCTTGTTTGTGGGAATGCCGTCGTATGAGCCAAATAATTGGTTGTGCTTCAGTGCACCATGGTAAAAAAGTCGGTCGCAACATATTGGGGTGTTGTACTCAAAACCGAGACTTGCAAAGGCAAAGGTCTTGGATGCCAGTTCAGTAAATACTTTTGCATCGAGTTCTGCGTGCAAACCAGTGGTTGGAGAAACCTTGCTGTCGCGGTTGTCGTAGTCAAAAGTTAGTGCAGGCACAAGGAAATTCTGTACAGGCGATACCGACGATAGAAGCAAGGAATCGTTGCTACGGATATGCTGATAGGTCAGCGACAACGAAAACTCGTAGTTCATATCTGGTCGGAACACATAGCCCGCTCCAGCATCAAACATACTGCGTATGTATTTATTTTCGTTTTCGGCATACATGGGCTTGCATTCCGACACCAAAGCAATCTCCTTTTTTTGCCTGAAATATTCTGTCCGCACCCATATTCCGCTACGTTTGTTTTTGCCCATATTTGGCTTCTGGTACGAAACGGCATAATGTTCCTTGTAGCCTAGTCGCACCTTAAAGGTTAGCATCTCGTTGCGACCGCGGAAATTGAGCCAGTCGAAAGCCACGCCATAGTTTATCTTCTTGAAATCTTTGTAGTAGAAATACGATGTCAGGTTGCGGTCGGCAATTTCGAGAATCGGATATACCCAGTAGTACCAGCGTTCGGTAACATTCACGCCAATTGCAACAGCGCCAGTGCTATCTGCGTCCGTACACGACACTTCCACGTTGTTGAACAGCATAAGTCTGTGCAAGTTATCGGTAAAGTTCTGTATTTCCTTGTCGAGAATTGCCTCTGGGATGCTGTCGCCTACCGAATAGCGAAACTCGCGAAGGATTGTCTGCGGTTTAGTCTTCTCGTTGCCCGAAATCGAAATGTCTGCCACGCGGAAGTAGCGTTCCTGCGCCATAAGTCCCGAAAGACAAAGCATTTGCAACAGCACGAGAAGAAACTTCCTCATATCTTCATATAATTCATCAGTAACTCGTACCTGTCGCGGTAGAAATCGTCAATCATATTGCTTCCCGAAAAGAAAGCGTTTACATTGTAGCCGTAGCGTTCGAGCGATTTTATCACTGGCGATATTTCTGATTTGTTCGTCACAAGCAAAGCAATTTGCTGCAAAATTACATGATATTTTTTTTACACACACAAGTGTAATAAAAAAACATCGCCATAAAAATAATGCTTCAAATTACGAAACATAGTAAATATTAAGCAATTCACTTATTTGTAAGATACTGATTTTTTATTAAATCTTTAATTTCAGAAAACAAAAAAATATGTAAATTTGCAGATTGGTAAATTTCTTTAAAGATATTGCTATGAAATTAAAAATTGCCATACTGAGTGTTTTTGCATTGATTTCTGCAAACATTTATTCGCAAGAGGGCGAAACTCTCCTTCAGAACGGACTATATGCCTTCAATCAGGACAATTTCACAAAGGCCATTGCCGACCTTTCAAAATATGTTGAAACGAACACCGACAATGCAATAGCATACAATACGCTCGGTCGTGCATACTCGTATATGGGCAACCTTGACAAGGCAATGCTAAATTTCCAGATGGCGATTAAGCTCAATCCCAATTACTACGAAGCAGTAAAGAACCTCGGATATGTTTATTACGACGAGGGCGATTTCGACAAGGCAATAAGCCTCTTCCAAAACTCGATAAAGATTAATCCCAAGTACGATACTGCATACAACGCACTTGGCAATGCCTACGATGAACTGAAGAACTATAAGAAAGCCATTTCGTACTACACAAAAGCTGTATCAATCAGTGAATTGTACGATGGAGCATACAATAATCTCGGTCTTGCTTATTCGCACAACGGTAATTACGAAAAAGGCATTGAATGTTGCAAAAAAGCAATTGAAATTAATCCTCGTAACGATGACGCCTACAATGCAATCGGTGTAATTTATGAAGATCAGGGCGAATATGCAGAAGCAATTGAATGGTTCAAAAAGGCTATCGAAATAAACAAGGACAATGCCGATGCTTACAACAATCTCGGTGTTGCATATTACTACTCCGATGATGTAAAGGGCGAAAACAAAGCTGTGAAGAACTATCTAAAGGCTCTCGAGCTTAATCCCGACAACATTGACTCGTACAACAACCTCGGAGCTGCATATTTCTCCACCAATCCTGCAAAGGCAATGGAATACTACAACAAGGCTTTGAGCATCAATCCAAACCATGTTGATACCAACTACAACATTGCAAAGCTATACATGTCGATGAATCAGGAAGCTGATGCCATTGCACATTTCCGCCGTGCTGCACTTGCTGGTCAGGAACTTAGCCGTAAAGAACTGAAACAGAGAGGTCTCGACTGGTAATTTATCCAATGGATGAGCTGTACATGAGACGATGCATCGAACTTGCCAAATGCGGGTTCGGAACTGCGTCACCAAATCCTATGGTGGGTGCTGTAATCGTATGCGACGGCAAGATAATTGGCGAAGGCTGGCATCGTAGGTGCGGTGAAGCCCATGCCGAGGTGAATGCCGTAAATTCTGTTGCAGACAAGTCGCTGCTCAAGAAATCTACAATATATGTGTCGCTCGAACCTTGCGCCCACGTTGGACGTACACCTGCCTGTGCCGACATGCTTATCCGCGAAGGAATACCAAACATCGTTGTCGGTAGCATCGACCCGTTTGAAAAGGTGGCAGGCAAGGGCATAGAAAAACTGAAAAATGCAGGTCGTAACGTGAAAATAGGTGTACTCCGCGACGAATGCGACTGGCTCAACCGCCGTTTTTTCACTTTCCACACAAAGCACCGTCCCTACATAATACTGAAATGGGCGCAAACAACCGACGGCTTTATCGACAATATTCGTAACGATAACAACCAGCCGCCATTGGCGATTACAAACGAGCATTACAACCGTCTTGTACACAAGTGGCGCACCGAGGAAGATGCGATCCTTGTCGGCACACGCACTGTTCTGCTCGACAATCCTCAACTTACCGCACGGCTTTGGTCGGGAAGGAATCCTGTACGAGTTTGCATCGACCGTAATTTGAAACTCTCTGCACAAAGCCGAATTTTCGACATTCAGGCAAAAACGATAGTCGTAAACGAGATAAAGGATTCCGTCGAAAACAATCTGATATACAGCAAAGTCGATTTTGGTGAAAATATTGTGCCTCAGTTGCTTGAAATATTGTATCAACAAGAAATCCAGTCGGTGATAGTGGAGGGAGGAACGCAAACTATAAATTCTTTCCTGTCGCTTGGTTTGTGGGACGAGGCAAGGGTCTTTACTGGCAACATAGAGATTGGAACAGGTGTAAAGGCGCCTCAACTTAGCCATAATGTTGCCCAAACGGAAGGTTGTAATGGCGTAAAGCTCGATTACTATTATAATAAGGATTATCATGTTCAAGCGTGAATGGTCATCGGCAGAAAAACTTTTAGCAATAATAGTATGCTTGTGCCTTGGCTTTTTGCTTAGCTCGCTGGTAGTAGGAACCTTATATGGATATATGCACGAAGGAGCGTCCTACAAGCTGCTACTTATTATATCTTCGGTCATTTCGTTTGGACTGCCGGCATTCTTTGTAGCAAAATTTGTTGAATCAGGGCAAGGAGCCTTTTCTCACATTGGAATGATGCGTAGTCCTGACATAACAAAGTATGCTCTTGTTGTTGTATTTATGTTTGCCATTATGCCTGCAATCGAACTTATTACAAGTTTGAACGCATTGTATTCATTTCCAGATTCACTTAGCGGTTTGGAAGAATATTTCCGCAATGCAGATGCGCGAGCAGCACATGCCACGCAGGTAGCACTTGTTGCCGATAGTTTTCCGATGTATATATTGAACTTAGTTGCTATTGCAATTACGCCAGCCATTTGCGAGGAGATGTTTTTCCGCGGAATATTGCAGAACTATTTTGTAGGAGTGATGAAAAATAAGCATTGGGCAATCTTGCTGACTGCATTAATTTTTTCGGTGGTACATCTGCAATTTTCAGGATTGATTCCACGGTTCATTCTCGGAGCGGTTCTAGGCTATATATATGTCATGACAGACTCGTTGTGGCCATCTATTGTAGCCCATGCGACAAACAACATGTTGGTTGTAAGCGTTTCATTTTTTGCCGATGTAGATGTGTCCGAAGTTCCCGACCTTGGCTCCTATACCAATCCGTGGTGGATAGCAACACTAGTATTTGGTCTTGTCGTTGCAGTGTTTGCCGTGTGGTTGTTCCGAAAACAGGACGCAGACGAATAGTCAATATGCCTCTAATCATGTATGGACTTTAAGTGGTTTGTTAATTGATATGAACGGTCTAGTTTGTTGCTAAATTAATGGTAATGAGCGAATTGTGTACAAGTGCCATTTATAGTGCCCTCAAAAAAATGCAAAAGCAGGGCTTTGTGATTTACTCAAATCCTTATGAAATAGAGGATCCTATCTTTAGAAAATGGATTTTAGACTTTGTGTCATAATGTACTACTAAAATTTTCGTAACGAAAAAAGTCGTAATGGATAAAACCATAGTTTACAGGGCATAATCGCATCAAATTGTTGCAATCTTCTCAATACATCAATCCAAAATTCCATATAGGGATGATATTGGCGGAGCCAAACTCAATGTCGTCCTTAACGATGTAACCTTCTTTGGCTTCGGAGATTTGTTTCTTGCCTTTTTTCTTTCCTCCAACTTCAAAAGTTTTTCCGTCAATCTCAAAATCGCTGGTTCGCGAGCTGATAACATCCGTAGTGACACGCAACTGGTTATAGAAGAATGTTTCGCGGATATTGCCAATGTCGCTTGCTTCTTCGCCCAGCATGTAGGCAAGGCTTGTGTTGTCAAGATAAACCTTGTCAACTTTTCCGATACCCCTGATTCCGCCAGTATCGTCACGCAACTGCCCAATCATACCAGCTTGCTCCATATATAGGAAATAGTCGGGCAGGGCATTTCTGCTCACACCAATAACAGTTGCTATCGAATCCATAACAGGCTTGAACGGTACGCTCTGCGCAATTACAACCAATAGTTTCTTCAGTTTTCGGCCAGTCGAAACATTCATTTTTGCGTACTGTGGAATGTCAACCTCCATGGTCTGGTTGACAACCTGCCGAAGTCGTAGTTCAAAGTCGTTCTCATTGGAAAACGGATAATAGCCACGCTTCAGATAGTCTCGAAACAGTGGAAGCGGATGGTTTAGCGTAGTCAGTTTTGCTTTTTGTGCAATAATATCGTCCAACGAATATATGGGAGCCTCTATCTGATGGAACATAGCCAAGTATTCTCGGAACGATAAGCCTTGCATCATATAGATAGGCGCCCGGCGGCTCAGGTCGGCATAACCTTTATATATGTCGAGTACAGACGAGCCTGTAAATCCGACTTTTACATCGGGATGCGTATCGTAAATCTGCTTCAGTTCACGCGACCAGTTCTCGTACTTGTGAATTTCGTCAATAAATATCTGCTCTCCACCTTCCTTGGCAAACTCATCTACCAAATCGACCAGAGTATGCAATGAAAAATACAAATGGTCGGCTGAAACATAGAATAGTCGTTTATCTTCCTTATGTTCCTTGATGTATTGCAGAATCATTGTCGACTTGCCAATTCCCCTAGGACCGACAAGTCCAAACATACGGGCTTCCCAGTTAATTCTATCGTACATATAACGATGAAAAACAGATGTTGTCTGCTGTAGTTGCGTTTCCATATAAGCCGAAAGCAAGATATCCATAGCAATAAGTTTTGATATTTCGTAGCAGCAAAGATACACAAATTGCACTATGAAAGTGCAAAAATTTCGAAAAATTGCACTATTGTAGTGCAATTTTAATCTAAGTATTTTATATCTCATTGATTATTAATGTGTTTATTTTATATTTTGCCACAAATATCTAAAAATTATGGTTCGTGGCAAAATATAACTCGCAAACAGGAGTAATAGTTTGCTAATCAACGCATTATGTTCTAAAACAGCTTTTTGTCCAACCAATCCAACTCTACAAAAATGCGTATATACGCAAAAGTAGTGCCTGTTGAAGAGTGGTTGCTTGGAATTTGATTTTCTATTTTATCAGCATCAGATTTCCCTTTTTCGTCCTTATGCTGCCATCATACATTTCGGCTTCTACATAGTAGGAATAGGTGTCGATGTTCTGGACTTTGCCGCCAAGTGTGCCGTCCCAGCCCTTGTTGAGGTCGTCGGAGAAGAACACTTCTTCGCCCCAGCGGTTGAAAATGCGGAACTGCAACAAACGCCTTATGCCAAGTCCGCGCACATATACAATGTTGTTGCCGTCGCCTTCGCTGAGCGGAGTGAATGCTCCCGGCACATCGAGCGAAAACTTCATGTCAACATCAATATGTATGTCGAACTTGCTTTCGTAGCAACCAAGCGAATCGCTGAGCCATACCGAATAGTCGCTGCTTCTGCTTGGGAAGAAAAACAAGGTGTCGCAGCCTAATGAAATCACGCTGTCGGTTGGCGCCCAGCGGCAATTCAGGTCGCTTTCGGAAAGTATTACTGCAACAACGGTATCTCCGATGTTTATTGACGCATAATCGGGTTCAATTTCGGCTTCGACTGGCGCAATCACATCAATATGAACCGAATCGCTTGCCGAGCATAAATGTTCGGTATATACATCTACATAGTAGGTTGTATTTTCGGTTGGAGCAATTGTCTGACGCGGATTGCTGTTGTTGATAGGCGCATTCCAGTAATACGAATTTCCGCCTACAACAATAATGTCTATTTCGTCGCCCAAGCATATTACCGTGTCCCTGCTTGTTATCGGATGCGGGCTTGGGAAGAGCACATATTCGTGCGAAACGCTGTCGTAGCAGTTGTGCTCGTTGGTTACGGCGAGCGAAACTACAAACGTAGAATCGCTGTACGACTGATTTGTCCAGTATACGGGAATTTCCTCCGACGATGCGCCAAATCTGCGACCATTAAGATACCATTTCCACTGGGCATTTTCCGACGACTGGTTTACCAAAGTTGCTGACAATGGCGCACACAAGCCTTCGGTTACTTCCACGCTGTCGGCATACAGGCCAAAACGCGCATCAACTTCATAAACATATATCATCTCGGTTATGTCAACCGAACATTCACCACTGGTAAGAGTAAGAACCACAGGAAAATATCCTGACTGTGGAACATAGTCGTAGGTATGCGTAACCGTCGATGTAATGTAGTTGTATCCTCCACCCACAACCCATTGGAACGACTGTACGTTTTGCGCATTCAGCATTCTGAACGTAACATCGTCGCCAGCGCAAATGGCTGTGTCGCTGATGCTGATTTCGGCGGTAGGACCGTTTATCGAAACATTTGTGTTTTTCACTGTGCGGCAACCGGCAGGAGTTGTTACTTCGAGCGTAATTGCATAGAAGCCTGGTGTATTGTAAAGATATTCAGGGTTTTCTACATAAAGGTTGTCGCCGTTTCCCATGCTCCAGTGGAACGAGGGTTCGGTGCCGTCGGGCAAGGCGGTAGCCGACACATCAAAAACAGGTTGGGCAGGATAACAGTTGAAACTCTGGCTCATTGGCGAAAGGTTTGCTTCGAGGCTTTCGACAAAAACGCCATCGGGGTAGTCGGCAAAGTCGGTGCAGCCAATTCCTCCCGTAACATTTAGCGTCACGGGATACCTGCCAGGAACAGAATAGCGATGCGATACCACTGGTCCGCTATTTTCCCACACTTCGCCATCGCCAAAATCCCAGTCGTATTGAAAATCAGGATTGTCAACATTCGAGGTAAAGATAACCAAATCGGTATTGCAGATGCTGTCGTCAAAGTCAACTACAAGGTCGGGAATGTCAATGACATGTATATGGTCTTCAAACGACTGGCGGTCGTAACATCCATGCCTTGTCGTAACCATATAGTGTATAGAGTAATAGCCTGTGTCAGTGTATTCGTGCGATACAGGATTCCCATTGACAGTTTCACCGCTTATAAGATTCCACTGCACATTGCCAATCGGATCGTTGGTATTGGTAAGTATGCACTCGAATTCGACATTTGCAGGAGCGCAAGCTATTGTTTGTGGCGGCATTATGGTCGATGCAGGATCAACAACATATATCGGCTTGGTAAAAATCGAAATACATCCGTCACCTTGGCGGAGATAGACTGTTACAATGCGGTCTCCTGCATCGTTAAACCTGTGTGTGTGCGAACGGTTAGATTCAATGTCAAACCATTCAAGTTCATCTATTGGAACATCATCGGTGCCCCAATTGTAGGCAATATCCAAGTATTCTGGCGCAAAATCGATAATTTCGACTGAGGAATATCCGCCCATGCATACAGTATCGTATTCAAGGTACCAGTCGAATGGAAGTACGCTGATATTACTGCTTAATCTTTCGATAAATGAGCATCCTGAATTGTCGTTATGCCCTATAAGTGTGCATGCATACGCTCCGTAGTCGGGATATGTATAGTGTAATATTGACGAAGTGGAGTGTGGCTCATGGTACAACGTGTCTGTTCCTGAAGATATAATCCACTCCCAATATTGTGCCCCTCGGTTGTCAACAATGGTATATGTAAAATCAAACGGAGCTGAACAATGGGTGTACTGTCCGAAATGCACAATTGGAGGCGAAACATATACTCTGTCCCACCAATAAGTACTTGACTGGCAGTGCAGATATTCTGTGCGTATGCCTACATTGTTCCAGCCTGTGTCAACATCAAAAGAAAAAGTGTTGTACATTCCGTTGGCATTGCCGCTGTTTCCGGAGTGGATTGATGCTATTAGCCATAAAAAGTCGATGCTGTCGGAACTTGCGTACATGGAATTGTAGAAAAGATACAAATCTTGCGGGCATACGGTGTCGCGGTTTATCAGGTTGAGATTCAGGTCTGTAGCCCAGAAATCCTCAGGTGGAATCTGCATGCCTATTTCTATGGCGTCGCAACCGCCGTCGAAGGCATTCAACGAGCGGGTATCGGTACAGCCATTACGGTCTGTTATTGTAAGTGTTGGCGCATACACGCCTTGCTCCGTATATGTATGCGAAACTGGCGTATATGTGGTATGCAATGTCGTTCCGTCGCCGAAATCCCAGAAATAGTCCACAATTTCGCTGTTTTCGGTATATACGACGTGATGGTCGAATCTTACGGTTTCGGGCGCGCAATTACCGCAGCTGTTCGATTCTACGTTGCCTTCTGGGTGGTTTACTGTTATTGTCGGACCTTCAAAGGTGTCGTGGCAACCGGCACTTGTATAGGCGGTCAAGGAGGTTTCGTAAACACCGTTCTGCCTGTATGTTACCTCGGGATTCTCTGCCGAATACAAATTGTTTGGTCCCAGTCCGACATCGTATCTGTACGAAACATCGTCGCCAACGGAGGTGTTTGTAAACTGCACCGTGTATGGATAGTCGCAGGAAAATGTTCCGTCAACCACAAACGACGCCTCAACATATTGCACATTTACAGTAAAGTTTTCGGAGCGCTCGCAAGGTCCGCCCGGATCGGCGGTAAATGTACCTGTGTATGTTCCCTCATTCATGTAAACATGGTATGCAATATAGTCGTACGATACAGGAGTGCCGTCACCAAAGTTCCATGAGCAGTTGGTTGTTCGCGACATAAGGCTACGAAATGCTGTGGAAACTTTTTTGCATACAGTGCTAGGGGCATCGAAACGCGGTATTAAGGGGGCAATTGAAATCATATCGGGATAAACGTGCGTGGTGGAGCATCCGTAGCTGTCGGTAGCGGTAACGCTCACATCAAAATGCCCGTGTGTAGTGTAGGTATGATTAGGACTGTCGCCTGTGCCAGTCTGACCATCACCGAAATTCCATGTCAGAGTATATGCCGTTGAAACATTAGGTGCAGTTGTTACTTGCGAAATAAAAGGCACTTGCAGGGGCGGTTCGCACCATTGGTCAACTTCTGGCGTTACCGACAACGATGGAGCCGACGATACATTTACAGTCTGCGCATATCGTTCGCCTATGCAGCCATTTCCATCGGTAACACGCAACGAAACCGTCAAAAGCCCTGAATTTAGGTAAGTATGCGAAACACTCTGTCCCGTCGATGTCTGTCCGTCTCCCCAGTACCACAGCCAGCTTGTAATCGGGGCATCGCCTTGCGTTGACATGTCGCTGAGCGAATAGTCGAAGGGCGTACAGCCCGAGACTGGCGTTTCGTTGAAGTGCGCTTCGGGCGACTGGAAAATCACAACTTCGCGGCTGGCACTTGCTGTTGCTCCGCTGCTGGTTATAGTTACCGAAACGGTATATGTACCGCCTTCGAGGTAGGAGAATGTCGGGGTTGTAAGGTGCGATACATCACCGTTGCCAGATGACCACGAGTAGGCCACATTAGGTCCTGCACCAGTAACGATGCAGCCGAAAGTAAGGTTCTGTGGCGAGCATCCGCTGAACGAATCGCCTGTGATGGTTACGGAAAGCTGCGACTTTGCGGCAAATGCCGAAAGCAGGAACAATATTATTAATATGCAGAATTTCCTAAACATCATTTTAATTCTTTTGCGTCAAATAATCATTTAAATTGTCGGATTCCCATTTCGCCACATTATTTTCGATGTATTCGGCAATCTGGTTCATGTGGTGTCTAGTGGTGTTGAGTGGTGTCGCGGCGCGCCACAACCCCACAACGGATTGTTTGAAACCGCCCATCGCGATTGATAAACGACCCTTGTCGCTGGCCATTTTTTGCATGGTTTTGTTTTTCCCATCGGCGGGATCATTTGTAGAAACGCACCATGGTGCGTTTCTACAATCATCACCGGAATTTATTACAATCAAATGGATATGGTCGGGCATAATAACATATTGGGGGATTTGCGCGTATGGGTTGTGTTCCGAAATTTTTTGCACACATTCATCCGTATATTTCCCCACCGCCGACAATTGCATTTCGCCGTCAACGATTTCCCCGAAATAATGTACCCTGTCCTTTGTGCATATCGTAATGAAATATTCGCCACCGTTGTAATCGTGCCACGATGCGCGTTTTGTCCCAATACGGTATTTGTTTTGAATTTTTTCGACAGGCATAATTTGATATATCGATCTGTTGGCGAGAAAATTAATTATCCCTTACACACCTGATTTTAAACCCGAAACAAAGATATGTATCTACATCTACAAAGGAAATATTGGAAGAATTATAGTCGATTATTAATAAATCTGAAGACCCTGCAAGGTACATTGCTTTTTTACCTTCGTAATAAGGAAAACCGTAATAAGATTTTTCACTACGTCCCAAATATGCGCATCCTGCAGGGTTGAGTCCAAGACCGCTAAAATTGTTTCCAGACTGGTTGTATCCTGGAGAGCACTCCACATCTGATGCCGACCATCCTGTGTCAGAAACCATTGCTTTTGCGACACTCGTAGAACCATCGCAAGTGTATTCCTCTCCTATTCTCATATAATCTATAAGTAATTCCCATTCCGATTGGCTTGGCAAATGCCAGCCAGAAGGACAATAACCATGACCGCAACAGTTTCCAGCAAACCAATCATCATAATATCCATTGCTACTATAATAACCACAAGTAGCACCCTGTGCTGAAGGAGCATCGCTACCATCCGCATAATGTGTAGTTAACAAATCTTCGGCAAACCAAGTCTGGCAACCATACTGTATAGTACGATATGTTCTATCATCGCGTTCATCGTAGAATGTTCCTTCAAGACCATCTTCGCTAGTAATTGTAAGGTGTAGCAATACTATGCTGTCGCAACCGCAGGAAGATTGCAGGGTTCGCAGGTAATCGCCGCTCTCGGTAAAGTACTCGCCGTTAGACATTTGATAGTAGGGACATTCACTGGCAGTAACCTCATGTACGGTGTTGTCAGCGTGTTCTATGGTAAGGTTTAGATGCACAACCGAATCGCAGCCGTACTGGTTTGTAAGTGTTACTGTAGCAGTGTTGTTGCTTTCTGTGTAGGTGTTGCCGTCAACCCAAGTAAACGAATCGCAGGCACGTTGGATGTCAATCACATTGTCGCTTCTAAAATACAGATACATACGGATGGTACTGTCGCAGTCGTATGAATTAGTGTATGTGTATGTGGCAAAAGCATATTGGTATTGTCCACCAGAATAATATCTTGCATCATCAATAGTATAAGTTTCACCGTTTATCCATGTGTAACTTTCGTTATTGCAGAGGTATATTGTGTCGTATATAATATTGCTAAGTTTTGTAAAGTGCAAGGTTACCACGCTGTCGCAACCGTTTGCGGTAGTGTATGTCCTAGTATAATCCCCAGTTCGGGAATAATTCTGCCCATCCCACTGGTATGAATCACACTCTTGAACATAAAACTCATACTCAATGCGCGTTATGGTCAGGTTAAGGCGAACAACCGAATCGCATCCGTTTTCTGCAATGTAGGTATAGGTTGCCTCGTTGTTGCTTTCGGTGTAGGTATTGCCGTCAATCCATACAAACGAGCTGCATTCCTCCCTCGTGTCTATAGTTTCGGTTGAGTGGTTCACATGGAAATTTATTGCTATTATGCTGTCGCAGCCGTATCGGTTTTGGTATGTGGTCGAGAATGTCCTGTCATCGGTATATGTCTGCCCTTCCCACTCGTAGCTGTCGCAGACGGTAGAGTCGGTCTCGTAGGTTCGGGGATGTAGGATATGAATGGAGAGTACTATAGTTGAGTCGCAGCCATCAACTGTTTGATATACGATTCTGTAAATTCCTCCTGACGTATA
>Ga0310696_10001929_pt1 | contig 28550 bp, 37 predicted proteins | sample AusTroGonzalo_MG_4_FD_203885 | JGI IMG/M metagenome (GOLD analysis project Ga0310696, IMG submission 203885) | Bovine rumen microbial communities from tropical cattle in Woodstock, Queensland, Australia - Gonzalo_02 (v2) (version 2) | ecosystem: Host-associated > Mammals > Digestive system >... | reverse complement strand
AGAAGTCCAGGCATTCTTTGATGCTCTGAACAAACTTCAAGAGGCGAAAAAAGATGATTGAAATTTATCAAAATGTTAGTCAAGATGCAAAGAATTTAGCTGAAGCCGCATGGAATATTGTATTAACACAAAAAAATCCTGTTGATGCAGCAAAATTCCTTAATAGCATTACTGAATATTCTAGATATTTTTTAAATGATGAAGATGTAGAATTTCTCCAGTTCTACTTTAACATGAAAATGGAGATGATGAAAGAATGAATAGAACAATTTTAATCAGCGGAAAAGCTGGTAGCGGTAAAGATATGACCGCGCAATTTATGAAAGAAGAACTTGAAAAACATGGCAAAAAAGTTCTTATTATTAAATATGGTGATGCCGTAAAATGGGTTCTACGTGATTATTTTAATTGGGACGGTAAAAAAGATGAGGTCGGCCGCACGCTACTCCAGCATATTGGAACTGATGTCGTAAGAGCCAAACATCCAAATTTTTGGACCGCAATTGTAGTAGGACTTCTACAATCTTTTGAACCATATAGTGATTTTGATATTGCTTTGGTTCCAGACGCACGATTCCCAAATGAAGTAGATATTGCGCTACAAGAATTAAAAAATTGTGTTGCAGTACGTATTGAAAGACGCAATCCGGATGGATCTGAATGGATTAATCCGCTAATGACAGAAGACCAACGTAATCATGCTAGTGAAACATCATTAGATCATTATGCATTTGATTATATAATTCACAATGATGAGGGATTAGATACTTTAAGAGAAAGTGCTATTACAGTACTTCAGGATTTAAAAATAGTTTAAGGAGATTTAGAATGAATTATTTTGAAAGCGAACCGATGAAATATTTCGCGCCTAGTTCTACTATGACTAAAGAAGCACGGCAACTTAAACTTGAACAAATGGCATCCTCGGGCGATTATCTATTTGGATTAAAAACCGACGGTAACTGGTCTCGCGCCGTTATCACTGGTGACCGCCAGGCATTACAAACTCGCGGAATTTCCACTGTAACAAAAACTTATGGAGAAATCCAAGATAAAGTAATGTTCTGGGATGACGTATGTAATGCTTTTATTACAGGAGATTTAGAAACTGTTATCCTTGGTGAAGTCTATTTGCCAGGAGCAATTGATAAAGATGTGGGTTCTATTTTACGTTGTTTGACTCCCAAGGCTCTAGCGCGGCAGAAGGATAATCCACTTAGATGGCGTATCTTTGATGTACTTGCTCTTGATGGAGTAAATTTTATGAATGAGCCTTTTGAGTTTCGTATTTCTCATATCCCTGAAGTAGTCGGTCGTATTAATTCTCCTTTGGTAGAAGGAGTAACTTATTATGAAATGGATGATACATTCTTTGATAAAATGGCTGAAATCTTCGCAGACGGCGGAGAAGGTGCTGTTTGTTATAAAAAGAATTCTTTATATATTCCCGGTAAACGCGGTCCTCATGCTTGGGATACAGTAAAAGTAAAGCAGGAAATTTCATCTGAAATTGATGCCTTTATTAGTGGTATTGTCCCTGGAGAACGTGTATATACTGGTAAAGATATAGGTTCCTGGGAACTTTGGGAAAATCAACGTACTGGTGAATTAGTACGTGGTAATTATTTTGGAGAATATCAAACTGGCGGCGCCTATATTCCTGTTACTAAAAACTTTTGGTACGGATGGCCGGGTGCAATTCAAGTGTCAGTTTATGATAGCAATAAGAATGAAGTTCCATTATGTAAAGTATCGGGTTTAACAGAAGAATTTAAAACTTCTTTACGCGATGACCCCGATAGATGGATTGGTTGCCCAGTTACTATCGGTGGCATGATGGTTTCATCAGCTAAAGCAGATTCTGAAGGAAATGGTATCTCTATTCGCCATCCGCTTTTGAAGCGAATTAGAGAAGGCGATTTAACAAAAGAAGATTGCACTTTAGCAAAAATATTTGATTAAGCGCATTCGCGCTGAAGGAGGTTCTTATGGATTTAGAAGAACTACTTTCTGGTATTTGGGAAAAACTAAATGCTACTGAACTTAGTCCTACTATGTATCAGTATTATAATTAGCTTTTCAATCATAGAACTATTATACTAAATGATGATATATCAGAACATATTGTAGAATATGTATATCTTCCATTAAAAGCATTTGAAGAAGATGATTCTATGGAACCAGTTACTTTAGTATTGAATAGTAGCGGCGGTTCAGTATCTGATGGTTTCTTTTTAGCATATTATTTATCTCAATATTCTAAACCTTTAAATATTTAGGTCTTAGGGTATGCTTGCTCTATGGCTACAGTTTTACTAGCAGCTGGCGGCAAGAATGAAAATATAATTCGATCCTGTTATCCCTGTTCTTATGTTTTAATTCATGATGGTTATGTGGCACTCGCCGCGGCAGAGTCTAAAACCGCGGCTGATATTATGTCATTCAATAATGAAATTGATGAAAAAATTCGTCAGTTCTTTTTGGATAATACCAATCTGACAGCTGAAGAATATGACAAACACGCTAGGCATCAGTGGTTCTTATTCGCCGATAAGATGAAAGAAAAGAACTTAATTGACAAAATCATCGGAGTTGATGAAGAATGAATAAGCATTTCGCAGATACTTCTGCATTATTACATCAGCCTTTATTAAATCCTGAAGTTAATATAATTATAAGTGCAATTACACTTAGTGAATTAGAACATATTAAAAATGATAGCAAAGAAGATGAAAATACAAAATATAAAGCTCGTGAAGCAGTAAGAGCAATTCTTACATCTAATAAATTTGAAGTTCTTACTACAGATAATCGTAAAATTGATAAAATGCTTAAAAAGTATCCTTTTTTAAGCAATATTCCAGATCATCGTATTCTTTGTGCAGCAGAATTAAAAGCAATTGAACAAGATCAAGATCTTATTTTTCTTACGAGTGACGCATTACAATATTTATTCGCCTTGTAGATGCCACATCTAATGGCTACATATCCAATGGGAACTGAAGAAGCCTTTAAAAAAGAAGAGGACTGGGCAGGCTGGGGTAAATACTATCCAGATGAAAAAGAATTAGCTATTTTATACGCTGATCCTAAAATAAATATATTAAAATGCAAAACTAATGAATTTGCTGAAATATATGAAGGTGCACAATTAAAAGATGTCTTATTTTGGAATGGTTCTGAATATCGTAATTTAAAATATAAGAGTTTTACCGCTCCTACTGGTGAAACTATCAGTCCCCGCAACATTGAACAAAAAATGTATTTAGACTTATTGCAAAATGATGATATTCCAATTAAGTTATGTATTGGCCGCTTTGGTACTGGTAAATCAATGTTTGCAGAAACTTGGGGTACACATCAGCTTCAAATGGGTAAATTTGATAAGATTATATTTGTTAAAAATAATCTTGATGTTAAAGGCGCGGGAAAACTAGGCATTTTGCCTGGTGATGAAATTGATAAACAGTATCCTTGGCTACGTCAAATTGAAGACCATCTTGGTCCACAATTATTTGAATAGTATATTGATGAAGGAAGAATTGAACCTGCTCACTTATCTACTCTGCGCGGGCGCGATTTAAAACATTGTTTAATCCTAGTTGATGAAGCAGAGAATCTCTTAACTACAAATATTCAACTATTGCTTGGACGCGTTGGCGAAGGTAGCCAAATTATATTCTGCGCAGATGTAAAACAATGTGACTATAAAGATGCTAAAATGAGTGGTATCCCAAGATTAATCTCTGGATTAGCTGGTAACCCACTATTTGGTATGGTTAAACTTATTAAGACCGAGCGCAGCGCTATTGCTGCCTGTGCAGATTATTTAGATTGATATATCATTAATTTGATATATAGAGGCGACAAGCCTCGGGCCGTTACCATTGGGACAGATTGAAAAATCTGTCCCTCTTTTTTATTTGACTTTTTATGAATTTTGTGATATAATAAAAAAAAATGGAGGAATAAAATGGTTACAACATATTTTAATAGAGCAGATCTTGAATATGCTTGCTCTTTAATACGTAGAAAAGGTGAAGAACCAATTTTATATACTTCTATGAAAAATGCAGCAGAATTAGTTTCAACAACTCTTTTTGAAGATTGGGATAATGATACTAATATTGATCAAAAAGCATATGAAGGAAATGATGGTTTTATTGGTACTTATTATGGATGTTATGTATATGCCACTGATGCAGTAGGAGATTTATGGGTTATTGTACCTAGATGTAAGGAGAATTAACATGAACGAAGAAAAAAGACCACTTGGTTATCTCGGCGGCGATATTATGACTCATGGTAGCAATCTTGCCCGCCAGGAAGAATATGATAAGTTTAAAGAAGCAGGAATCCCTGGAGAAGTCTATAGCCCTGTACAAAACAAATCTATTAATGATAAGTCAAATATGACAGAAGAAGAAAATAATCACTTGGCTGAAAAGATTGTCGCAGCTGATGTTGAACGTCTTTGGAATAGTGATTATACTGTTTTATGTCCAGAACAGAGTGCCATTGGCACTATGTGCGAAATGGGTATTTTGTATGGATGGAAGTATATGGCAGATAAATTAATGAAAATATTTACGTCTGTACCATGCCCAGAATTAAAATCATTATCTAAAGAAGAACAAAATGAAGCAACATTAAATTATATTAATAAAGTTGCAACAAAACTTATTTATGAAATTAAACGTATTCAAAAAAAGAAAAACTATGCCCATTACTTTGATATTCGTACTAATCATCTAAACGAAAAAGATTGGCGCCGTAGCTTCTCTATTAATCAGTTCCTATATGGAATTATTCTTGCAGCTACAGAAGATGGAACTTTACACAATTCTTTTGACGAAATTCTTCCTATTCTACAAGAAGAATATAAAGAAGATAAAATGGATTTTGAATCCGATTGGAGGTAATATATGAATACAACTACAACAGATAAAGTCTAGGTTGGAAATTCTACTACTGAGACTTCAACAAGTACAACATATACTGTTGACTCTAGACCATAGGCAGAACGAGGCTGGGAATGTCCTCGCTGCGGGCGCATCAATGCACCCTGGAAATCACAATGTGATTGTGCTGGAAATAATTATTGGTATCCTACTTGGAATCCATGGGATTACAGAGAGCCTTGGTGGAAACAAATATATTGTGATGCTGATACATTTAAAGTACACCCAGAAACAACTACTTGGAAAGCACCAAGTTCAGTTTGTGAATCAGATAGCGCAACTGCAAAAGCAAACCCAAATGTTTACACTTATGTTACTGGCCATAATCAAATGGTAGGCGGTAGTGATTATTAGGATGAAAATCAAAAAACTTGGGCAAATGTTCCAACGCCACAATCAAATACGACTACTTCAGTAGACAGCCCATGGAATAAATTTAAAACTGTAACATATCAAATAGAAAAAACATTATAAAGAAAGGTGTATAATATGGAAGAAATTATTTATTTTGAATTAGACAATTGGTTTTGTGGTAGAGATTATCCTAATGCAGAACCATTTATAAGTTGGATGAGCAAAGATTACGGATTTTGCTTTGGTAATGATGAATGGTGCAAAGAAAATAAACTATGCGTCGAAGCCGGAGCTATTGATATGTCTACCTGCTTCTGCATTTCTGCACCAAAATCATGGGTTGAAAAAAATTGTCCAAAACTTCTAACAGATGAAGAATGTGGTTCAGAATTTCACGTAACCTACTTTGATAAAGAAAAAGATGAACGTGTTGAAGAAACTAGATATGAATCATGTAAATATTCTAAATTTGTATGTAAGCCAGATGAAGATGGATATGTATATGGTCGTATCAGTGATTGGCCATTCCGTGAATATAAAGAAGAAAATTTCGGAGTACATTGGAACGATTGGTGGTGGGGTTCCAATGATAACGATGAAGATGAAGAAGATGTGGAGGAAGAAGAATAATGCTTTATAATATTAATGATAAGCTACCTGCAAGACGGTTATTTGTCGCGGCAATGCAGCAGGTCATTGCCTGTTTCGTTGCTACTGTACTAATCCCACAAATTTGTGGAGTTCCTATCGCGCCAGCAATGCTTGGTGCTGCTCTCGGTACTCTATGCTATCAGTTAATTACTCGTGGTCAGAGTCCTATGTTTATTAGTTCTTCGGGTGCATTTGTCGCTGCAGTAATGGGCGCGCTTGCACTAGGTACTGCGCCAAATTACTTGGCAGTCTTTATTGGCGGCTTGATTGTATGCGCTGTTTATTTTGCGGTGGGCCTAGCAATCAATCATTTTGGAACCGCTTGGATTAATAAAGTATTACCACCAGTTGTAATAGGCCCGATTGTGGCAGTTATTGGTCTGAACCTTGCCACGTTTATTCCTACATACTTCCAAATCAATGGCGCATATAGCCTAATTGGATTTGGATTAGGTATGTTAACTTTGATTATTACTGCACTAATCTCACACTATGGAAAGGGCTTTATTAAGAATTTACCATTCCTAGTAGCAATTATTATTGTTTATGGGTTTGCTTCACTACTAACAGTATGCGGGGTACCTATAATTGATTTTAGTGTATTTAATAATATTAGTATTGTTCAAGTTCCAGATTTTTCATTCCTACATTTTGGCAGCTGGGATTGGGCACTACTTCCACAAATTTTACTACTATTTGTGCCACTATCTCTCGTAACTTTGTGTGAACATACTTCAGACCACAAGGCATTAAGTGCCGTTATCGGTACCGATTTAACGCAAAAACCAGGTCTGGGTTACACTCTAATGGGTGATGGTGCGGCTACGGCTCTCGGTACTCTAATTGGCGCCATGCCTAACACAAGTTATGGAGAGAGTGTAGGAACAACAGGATTTAGTAAGATTTGTTCTAAATATGTTATTACTTTAGCTGCAATCATTATGGGTATCGCCGCATTTATTGGACCATTACAAGCATTCCTTGTAAGTATTCCTAGTGCTATTTTTGGTGGTTGCGCCGCTATTCTCTATGGTTATATTACTCTATCTGGTATTCGTACTATTAAGGATAGTAATATTGATTTAAATAATAATAAAAACGTTACAATTATTGCCAGCGTTCTTACTCTTGGTGTTAGCGGAGCCGTATGTAACTTTGGAGTAGTTAGCATCGGGACAACTGCACTCGCAATGATTGTCGGAATTATACTCAACCTTGTATTAAAGGAGAAGAAAAATGTGTAAATACTGCGATGGGACTCATGAATATCGCGATCTTGAAGATCAAGAGGTTGATGCATTTGTACGTAATGATAACGCATTAGAAGTACTAATGTGCTTTTATGATGAATTACGACCAACTAAGATAGGATGCGCTTGCGCTCTAGCTATAAACTATTGTCCTTGGTGTGGCAGAAAATTGGAGGAAGAAAATTCAACTAAAGAAGAGCATTCATGGGATATTTGTTATGGTGGCTCTGATTGCTAAGGAGTTAAATATGTATAGAATAATTGATAAACGTGGGAGTGGTAAAACCTCTCGTCTAATGTTACTTGCAAAAGAAACCGATGCTACAATTGTTTGTTCTAATCCCGAAGCCTTTGCATATAAAGCAAAGGCTTACGGATTAGAAGGTATAGAATTTATTACCTATGAAGATTACTTTAATTATATTCTTGAAGATAAATCAAATAAATATTTGATTGATGAATTAGACGGACTTTTACAATGTTTTGATAATAATATTATTGGTTATTGCCTAACACCAGAAGATTAATATTTGACTTTTTATATAATTTATACTATAATTTATATAGAATAAAGAGAAATTAATTTAATACTTGTCCCAGTAATGGGACAGGTATATTTTTGCTTGGAGGTGTGTGCTATTTGATACAATATATTATAGACAGATTTAAAAAATATATGGCGGATAATAGCCTAACTCAAGGAGAGGCCGCCGAGCTAGTAAATATAAGTAGAACGCATTTAAATAAAGTATTGAATGGAAAAGAAACTCCGTCAATGGCTCTCCTAATGCGAATCGAAAAGGCAATGGAGGGACACGATGGCTAATTATGCAAATCAATTAACTATTAAACTAGATTTAGAGAAGGCTGTATATAAAGGTAATGGAAATAATGGTGAAATGTATGCTCCTTGGATATTTTGGAAATATAAGAAAGCGGCAATGAAGAAACTAACAGGTAATGGATATAAACTTTGGGAATATATGTTTTCTTGGGCAGGAAATGGTAAATTTGATTTATCGCCAAAAAAGATAACAGAAGAAATTGGAATTAGTGATAAAGGCATCCGCTTGGCGCGAAAAGAACTTGAAGATAATAACTGTCTCAAATTAGAAGAAGGTAAAACGAATGTTTATGTTTTTAACCCCGATGGCATACTGTAAAAATTACCGTATTCAATAATGTAATTTTTACCGCATTGAATACGGTAATTTTTACAGCTTCTATGCGGTAATTTTTACCATAGGCTCCTGTAAAAATTACCATAACCTACTGTAAAAATTACCATAACTTCCGGTAAAAATTACAGGAGTAATAATAATATATAATAATATATATAATAATAAAAATAATAAAGATAATAATAATATGGTTGGCGCGAGCGCCAACATGGAGGTAATATGAGTAAAACAAATTGTTGTAACTGTGGCGCAGCACTAGACATCTTTTCTCCTAAATGTGAATTTTGCGGAACAAAGAATATTAATATGACGGAAATTGATCTTGATTCTGGTGAAGCCGCAAACTTTATCTTTAAAATGCCAAAAAATATTATTGATTCAGATGGTAATCAGCTTTATATGAGTATTCTTGCTATTCCAGAATTAGAAAAAATGGAAGTTACTAGTAGCCCAGTAATTATTTCGGGCGGCTGGAGCCATACAAAATTAGCTTGCTATAATAATAGATCATTTGAACTTGGTATTAATTTACATGCGGTAGAAAGAAAAAATCACGAACTTTGTAGTTTGACAATAAGATAAAATTATGATATAATAAAAGAAAAAGGAGTATCTATATGAGATTAATTGAGACTATTCCAATTCATAGTACCGCAACATGGGTTGCAATTATTGGAGTTATATTCTTTGTTTTTACCCTTATTTTTGCCTTTGTATATGCATTGACAGATAAAAAATCAATGCTTATTATCTTTATAGCAAGTATGGTTATCGTATTAATTATGTTAGGTTTAACTGTTACTCATGCAGCCGATACCTTTAATCATGAGGAATATGTGGTCGAATTAACTGATATAACCGCGCGAGACTTCTTTAAAGAGTATGAAATAACTAAAACATTTGAATACTCAAATGTTGTACAAATTAGAGCAATAAGATAAAAATAGGAGATTAATATGTTTTGGACTGGTGGAAAAACTATTTATAATAAAGATGAACTTACTACAATGGTACATAATACAATTGAATATTATGAAGAAGATAACAAACGTATCGGAGAAATCAATAAGAAATTAAAAGAAGATGCTGAAGGAGTTGTGCGCGCTGAATATGAACAGAGAATTGCACGACTAGAAGAAAAACTCAGACTTTCATATGGTGAATTTGCTACTCAGAAAGAGAAAGATGCTTATGATGATTTTGAACAGCGGCATATGCATGAGCGTGCCACTATGAAAGCACAAGGTGGAAAATGTCCATATCTCATTCCAACAGGAACCGGCATCGGTACTAATTTAAAAGTAGTATGTCCTATTTGTGGTGAAAGTGAAGATATTACAGATTTGGAGGCTTGGTAATGATTACTTGGGAAGATTATAATAATATAGAATTGTCAGAATATTTATTTACGAATAAAGAAAAAACTGATATTGCTTGTCCTCGGTGTAAAGCAGCATTATTCAGAAGAACTGATATTGTATTAGCAAGTTATCCACCGCAGAGTCAGTATGAATGTGAAGAATGCGGCTGGGTTGGATACTCATACAGATAAGAGGTAATTATGTGGAAAATTATCATTATAGCAAGAGAACATTTTGATTCAATATGTGATGCTTTTACTAAATATGATGTAAAATATAGACGGATGAAAGATTTTATGGAGATAAAAGATCCATTAATTTATATAACAATTTTCCGTAATCCTACATTTGTGCGAGGATATCGTGCAGATATAATTTATTGCGATCGTGAAGGTCAAGAAGATGAGTATGATTATATAATAACACCTTGCGCGAATGGTGGAATAATTAAACCATTATGTAAACTACTAATGAGGTTAAATATAAATGAAAACGTATGACTATAAAAAAGAAATGGTAAAAGATATTAAAGACTGGATTCTTATGAACGGTATTCTTCAACAGGCAAAGCAGGAAGAATGGTCTGATGAGGAATGTAGAGACTGGCTATATGATGAACTATGGGATAAGGATTGTATTACAGGAAATGGTACTTATGGATATGCGCCGGAAGATAAAAGCGAAGAATATGTCTGCGGTAACTTAAAGTTATTTTTTGAAGTTGCTATAGAATGGGATATACCAGTGATTAGTAAAGAAAATGCGCCTAGATTGTTTGAAAAGCCAGCGCAATATATGGATGCAACAATTAGATGTTATCTTTTGGGTGAATGTATTGATATCGCATTGGAGGAATTGAAACATGAATGATTTAAGAAATTCATTAAATAATCTTTTAAATCATTATAATGTATATAATGATGATGAACGTTATAGGCTAATTTATAAAAGTATTAAAGAAGTATATGAAGAAATGCCCGATGATAAGCGTGAAGAACTTAAATTATTGCTATTTGAAGAAGGTATAAAGCATCTGGCGGGTATTTGACAATTTTTTAAAATTATGTTATAATTAAATGTAAAAAGAAAAGGAAGTGATAAGATGCCGGAAAAATATGATATTGATAGTATTCAGAGCTTGGACTTCAGAGAGGGTGTCCGCACCCGAATTCAGATGTATCTTGGAAGCGATGATATTGAAGGTGCGTATCAAGCAATAAAAGAGATTATCAATAACAGTACGGATGAAGCACTTGCTGGTTATGGTGATAAAATTGACATAACATTTAATCATGGTATTAATGGAATTCGCGTCCGTGACTACGGTCGTGGAGTTCCTTTTGGTATTCGTGAAGATGGCGAGAATGTTCTCGTATCCATTTACACAAAATCACATACCGGCGGAAAATTTGATCATAACGCATATAAAAATGCAAGTGGTCTAAATGGTATTGGTGGTTCATGCGTATGTCTTTCATCTTTATACTTTGAAGTTACTAGTATTAGAGATGGGAAGATGGCTACTGCTAAATTTGAAAAAGGCATCCTTACAGAATATAAAGAAAAAAAAGAAACGCATGTAAGAAATGGCACTGATATTTATTTTATACCAGACCCGGAAGTTTTCTCAAACGGAGATATTAAATATGATTATGAGCGTATCTGTAAAGATATTGAAGATATTTCATATTTATATCCAGGTATTAAGTTTACTGTAACTAATGGTACTTCTGATACTACTTACTGCGCGAAAAATGGTATTGTAGATTTTGTTGCTGATAATATGAAGAAGCCTTTGCATAAGCATATTATCACAGGAACCGCGACTGACGGAACAGACAGTATAGAAATTGCATTTCAGTGGGGCACAAAACATGAAACCGCTTATGTATTTGTAAATGGACTACGTTGTCCCGAAGGTGGAAGTCCAGTAACTGGTGCTCGCGCAGCAATTACAAAAACATTTAACTCACTAGCTAACGCTTCATTTGATGGAGAATATATTCGTAAGAATTTATTTTATGTTATTAATTGTAAAGTAGAAAATCCATCATTTGCTAACCAGACAAAATCAAAAGTAAATAATGCTTCACTTCGTACTCTTGCTTCAACTGCATTTACTAATGCTCTTAAAGATATGAGCATTACATATGCGAATGAATTTAATGCAATTGTAGAAATGCTTACTAAAATTGAGAAAGCAGAAGCCGCAGCAGAGAGAGCACGCGAAGCTGTTCTCAATATGGAAAAGAAAGAAGTTGAGCAGCGCAAGCGTAAAATTAGTACTTCTGATAAGTTTAAAGATTGTGAAAAGCATGGACAAGATTCAATGCTTATTATTAGTGAAGGTAATTCTGCATTAGGCGGTCTAATGCCTGCGCGTGATGTAAAGACAGAAGCACTTTATGCTGTGCGCGGTAAGGTTAAAAATCTTATGAAGCATCCACTTGATGAGTGCTTGGAGAATCAAGAAGTAAGTGACATTATCCTGGCACTTGGATGCGGTATTCAAGAAAAATATAATAGTAGAAAGTTGAACTATGGTAAAGTTGCAATTGCAACAGATGCTGACGTAGATGGATATGCAATTATGTGCTTAATTGCTACAATGTTCTATGTTCTAATGCCGAAGTTCATTGAAGAAGGCAGACTATGTTGGCTGCGTGCACCTCTATATCGCTTAACTAAAGGTGATAAAAGAGTATTTGCATATGATGATGCAGAACTTGAAGAACTCAAAAAAACTCATGTAGGCTGGGAACAGGGTCGCAATAAGGGTCTTGGAGAAATGACCTCTGCTGACATGAAAGCGTCTATGATGCATAAAACTGATAGACATTTGGAAATCCTTACTATTGGTGATGCAGAGGCTGCGCGAGAATCATTAAAAATGTTGATGGGCACTAAAGTAGATGATAGAAGAGATTTCTTATTTGAGAATGTTGATTTTAGTATATTAAATAATTGAGGTAGAATATGAAAATAGTAACTAGTAAAGAATATTGTGATAGATGCGGCACAGAAATTGAACTAAGTAAAATATGGGGTAGTAAACCCATTCGATTCTCATTGCATAAAAAGATTAAGCTTATTACTTTTAGTGCTAGACCTTGGCGTGTCAGAAAGGACGAAGAGATTACCGATTGGCATTATGAAGAAGGACAATATCAAACACTATGTCCTACTTGCGGGGAAGAATTTGTAGAATGGTGGGAAGAAAAAGAAGATGATAAGAAACGTAGACTTTCAGAAAACAACTGAGGATGCTTTTTTAAAGTACGCCGCATCTGTTGCTCAGGAACGTGCAATTCCAGACGTGCGCGATATGTTGAAAATTGGACTACGGCAGGGACTTTATGCACAATATACGAATAAACTTACTCATAAAGATAAGTTTCAGAAAGCGCAGAAATCAGTTGCTGCCGCTATGACACAGAGTTATGTACATGGTGATGTAGCCATGTATGATACTCTTATTCGCGCGGCAAGACCTTGGTCAACACATTATCCACTAGAAGATGTCCAAGGTCAGTATGGAAATCCATCTTCTCCTGACTCTCATGCGGCTGCTCGTTATGTAGAAATGCGTTCATCTGAATTATCAGATTATTTCTTTGCTGGATTAAAGAAGAATGCAATTAATGAGTGGTATGATAATTATGATGATACAGAGAAAATTCCATCTGTATTCCCATCAATTGGTTATTGGAATATTGTAAATGGATGCTCTGGTATTGCAGTTGCGATGGCCACTTCTGTACCGCAGTTCAATCTTAAAGAAGTTAATGCTGCACTAATTAAAATCATTAAAGATCCAAATGTATCTTTTGATGAAATTTATTGTGCGCCAGACTTTGCAACAGGTGGAACAATCACAAATAGTAAGGAAGTAAAAGAAAGTCTACGTTATGGTGGCGGAAAATCCATTCGTATGCGTGCGACACTCAAATATATTCCTAATGAGAATATGATTCAGGCAACTGAACTTCCTTATAGTGTATTCACCAATACTGTAATTGAACAGTTAGCAAAGTTAACTGAAGAAAATCCAGATTATGGTATTGCTAAAGTTACAGACTGGACTGGTGAAGTCGCTGATATTCGTATTTATCTTGATAAAGGCGTTAATCCGCAGAAAATGATGGCTAAACTTTATCATGATACTTCACTTGAAAATTGGTTTTCTGTGAATATGGTTCTTCTTGATAAAGGAAGATTTCCAAAAGTATTTGGATGGCGTGAGGCTTGTGATGCTTATATCGCTCATATTAGAGAATGTGAACGTAATATCATCCAGTTTGAATTAGATAAGGCCGTAGCGCGCGAAAATATTATTGAAGGACTTCTACTTGCAATAGCAAATATTGATGATATTGTTGCTATTATTCGCGGTTCAGATAATCCAGCTGCCGCCGCGAAAGCGTTAATGGAGAAATATCATTTCAATAAAGAACAGGTTGACGCAATCCTTGCTATGAAACTATCTTCTCTATGCCGACTTGACGGTGTGAAATTAAATGAAGAGCTAGAAGAAAAAAGAAGGTTTATTGCAGACTGTCGCTACCTATTATCTGAGCCTACTGCCCTAGATAGAAAACTAATTGAAATGCTTGAAGATGTAGCTCAACGCTTCGGAGACGCTAGACGCACGCAGATTACTAATGTTCTAAATGAAGAGGAAGAGCCTGAAGAAATTAAAGAACAGGATATCGCGGTTATTTATAGTGGTAGAACCATTAAATTAGTAGAAAAAGAAAAGGCTTCCAGAATTACAAAACAGGAAGTTATTTATACAACTAATCTTGGTTATCTTACTTCTATTACAGATAGCGGCAGAATGTTTAACGCTTCATTAAGCAAGTTAAAACTTGGTAAGGAATATAAACTTTCAGAAGTATTTGAAATTGGAGGAGATCATCCGTGCCTGCTAATTGATACTATGAGTTTTAATGCCTATCAGTCATTGACTTGTATAACAAAGAATGGATTAATTAAAAAGAGTCGCATTTCAGAGTATACAACACTTTCTAAAAAAGGTTCTATGATAATGAAACTTGATGAAGGTGATTATGTAGTCGCGGCAATCCTAAGTAGTGATGATGATGATAAAGTTGTTATTATTGCAAGTAATAACTACTATAATTGTTATCCATTAAAAGATATTAGCTATACTGGGCGTTTAACTAAGGGCGTTAAAGCAATTAAATTAGATACAAATTGCTATGTTAAAGATGCTAAATGGGTAGGCGATAATTCATATAAAGTTACCGGTAGGGCGGTAAAAGGAGTAAAGAATGGATAAGAAATATGTTACATTATTTAAAGAATTAGCAAAAACAACAGCTGCTTCCGCTGAAACGGTAATGGAATATGATCGCGAAAAAGGCGATGAAAAGGGACTTGAAACCGCTACAATTATGCGTGATGATTATCAAATGCTTACTGAAGCCATTACTAATGCTGGAGATAATTATGTGCCTACTAAAAATGAAGCAGCTAAATTATTGGTTGGAGCAATGGTTGTAGTAAATCAACTACAAGATCAAATTAATAATTTAAGAAAAGCTATTCAAGGCTATCAAACTAATTTGATTCCTAAACTACAAGAAATTGTAGATAATGCGACGACAGACGATGATGCACGTCAAATGGCAGAAGCAAGTTTTATATTTGAGGATAATAAATAAATATTTGACTATTTTGAAAATTTATTATATAATAATTGTAGAAAAGATGAGAAGCCCGTGTGCGGGACAAAATAATTAAAAGTTAAAATTGAATAATTTGTAAATAAGCGAAATCGCTTAACATAATAAAATTGTAAAGTACAAGGAGAAATGGTATATGACAATTAATAGTGAAAGAGTTTTAAATTTCCTAAAAGAACATTATGGTAATGAGTATTCCAAGAAAGAAATTGCAGATGCTCTAAATATCTCTCTATCTGCAGTAATTGGTTCCATCAATCCACTAGAGAAGAAGGGTTATACGCAGATTACTCGTGAAGAGACTGTAGAACTTGAACCCGCAACCGAAACTCGCAAGGCAAAGACAAAGGTAGTTAAGTATCATACTCTAACTGAAGCTGGTCTAGCCTATGATCCAATTGCTGAAGAAGCAGAAAAGGCTGCTGCAAAGCAGGCTGAAAAGGAGCGTAAGGCCGCTGAGAAGGCTGCAGCTAAGGCCGCAAAGGAAGCTGAAGCTGAATTTTAATAAATAACTTAAAGTAATCGAAGCAAAGAAAAAGGAGAAAAGAAAATGAGTAAAAGTATTTCTAGTCAGGCTAATAACAAACTAAATCTCGCTGGTACTCTAATGGATGTATCTTTTGGCAATGGTACTCTTGCCGATGGACGTCCATATCAGCGCGCAACCGTGACCATTCGCGTCAATCAGACTTACGGTGGCCATGATGAAACTAGCGACGTCCAGGTTGGTATGTTCGCAACCGAGTATACTTCCAAGGGTACTACTAATCCCGCCTGGAAGAGCCTAAATGATCTAAAGCTAATGAAGACCGCGCAGAATGTTGGTATTGACAATGCATCTCATGTACGTCTTACTGGCGCAACCCTACAGGAGAATAACTTTGTTTCTCGTAATGGTCAGTTAATTAATGGTTGGCAGATTCGTGGTTCTTTCATTAATGAAGCACGTGTAAGTGATGTTGCTTCCTTTGTAACAGATATCTTCATCATGGGTATGAATCCCGAATTTGATCGTGAAGGAAATGAAACTGGCCGTCTAAAGATCAAGGGTGGTATTGTACAGTATGGCGGTAAGCTCGACGTTGTTGAGTTCATTGTCGAAGCTCCAGATACTGTTGAATATATTCAGCGTAATTGGGAGAATAATGGTACTGTAACCGTAAAGGGCCGTATCCGTGTTCTTTCCCAGGAAGAAGAAGTGCAGTCCAGCGGTTGGGGTGAAGATGTTCCGGAAACCACTACTCGCTTTGTACGCGAACTAATTATCACAACTGGTGACGATGAATGCAAAGAAGAAGATTTTGCATATGATCCAGATGAAATTAAAAAGGCGTTCAATGAGCGCCAGGCTGCTATCGAACAGATGCAGATTAATGCTCGTACAACTGCTCCAAAGCAGGGTGCAGGCAGTGCGAATGCCGCTGAAGCTTCCTCTAAGAAGTATGATTGGGAGTAAGGCATAAGCCTTACTTCCCATTTTCTTACGAAAGGAGGCGAGCTAAATGGCAGATATTGATATTTTCTCTCTTGAACCATCAAAGATTTCAAGAGATTTAAAAGGTAAGTTCCTATTGATTTATGGTCAGCCAAAGACCGGTAAGTCTACATTCGGTAGCCAACTACCGCGCGCATTATTCATGAACTTTGAACAAGGTACTAACGCATTAGCTGGTATTAAGAGCCAACCGATTCTACGTTGGACTGATGCAAAGAAAGTTCTTACACAGCTACGCAAGCCACAGGCAAAAGAAATTTACGATACAATCGTAGTAGACACGGCCTCAATTGCTTGGCAGCTTTGTGAAAAGTATATTTGTCAGCGTGAAAATGTTGATAGTATTCGTGATGTGCCGTGGGGCCAGGGTTGGAATATGTTAAGACAGGAATTTTCCGAATTTTGGCGTGAAATTACATTACTTGGATTTGGTATTCTTTTCATTGCTCACAGTAAGGACAAGCCTACTGAAATGAGAAATGAGGATGGAGAAGCTATCACTGCAGTTTGTCCAGATTTACCAAATCAGTGTTATACGATTATCAACTCTATTGTTGATATTATTGGATATTTACAGGTTCAGATGAATCCTGACGGAACATCAGAACGTTTCTTATATACTCGCTCTACTCCTACAATTTTTGCAGGAAGTCGGTATCAATACTTAAAACCAAAGATTAGGTTCGGTTATCAAGAACTGGTAGATGCTATTGGAGATGCGATTGACCAAGCAGTTGAAAAGGATGGTGCGGAAGTGACCGACCATACTGAAATTGCACAGATTAAAGATCGTCCATTCCAAGAAGTTATGGCAGAAGCAAAAGATGTATGGATTAAGTATCTCGAGAGCGGCGGTGAGGAAAATAAAGATCAGCACCTGGCAATTATGAAAGATATTATTAAGAGAGTGTTCGGCTCGGAAGAATTCAAGATTAGCCAAGCTGTTCCATCACAATCCTCACTTGTTGAGTACTTTATTGATGAAGTAAAACAGTTGATGTAATATACGAGGAGCCGAGAGGCTCCTCTTTATTTGACTTTTTTTAGAATTTATGCTATACTTATTATAGAATGAAAGTATAGGAAGTGAATATATGCAACTCACACGAAAATGTTATGGATGTAAGCAAGACATTCGTAAAGATGAAATGATTCAGTACGCGACTTTAAGCGGTAAAACTTCATATTGGTATTGTAGATCTTGTTATGAAGAGAAGTTGGCGCGAGAAAGATTTCAAAATAAAGTTTGTCAGATTTTTGGAATTAAGTCTCCAGGGCCACTTATTTGGACGCAAAGAAAACGTCTAAAAGAGACGTATGGATATACCGATGATGCGATTGTTGATTGCCTTGAATATATTTATCATGTAGCACATATGGATAAATTAAAAGAATCTTTGGGTCTTGTTGGTCCACGAAGTATGGCAGAAATGAAAAAGTGGCGTGCAGAGAAGCAAGGACAAGCAGGCAGTCTTGTCGCCGCGATGACTAATACAGAAGTCACAAAGGAAGTCGTTCCCTTTAATGTACAAAAGAATATAAAGAAAACAACAGTTTTGGATGATTCAATTTTAGAATAAAGGAGGAATTATATGACGCTATCCGACACTATGGCGTATCGCCAAGTAATCGGTTGCTTAATGTATAACCCTCTATTATTTTTAGAGTATCAAGACATGGAAGTAGGAGACTTCGATATTGAAGTCCCCAAAATATGTTTTACTGCGATTAAAAAATTATATGAGGAGGGCGCGCGAGAATTATCACCAGTAGAAATAGATCAGGAGGTAATGCGAAGTAGCCCTGGCATAATACAATCATACACAAATAATGGTGGTTTGGAGTTTCTTAAAAGCTCTTATAAATATGCCCAATTAAGCAACTTTTCGATATATTATAAGAGATTAAAGAAGTATTCATTATTGAGAAGGTTAAAAGCAGCACATTATGATATTAGCGAATATTATATTGAAGATAAAGATATTAAAGATCCAAGCATCGAAAATGAACTTATTCAACGTTTAGATGATGCTTCACTAGAGGATATATTAAATAGTGTAGAAAGAGATTATAGTGAAATTAGAAATCATTATTTAAATGGTGGTAAGACGAAAGGTGACCCCGCAGAAGGTCTAACACAATTATTAGATGATTTGAGAAAATCTCCCGATATTGGTGTTGGATTAGAAGGAGAATATTTTAATACAGCGTGTCGCGGCGCGCGAAAAGGCTGTTTTTATTTAAAGAGTGCAAGTACGAGCGCGGGTAAATCTCGTACAAGTATATTTGATGCTTGTCATATTGCATATCCAAAGAAATGGTCACATACACAGAATTGTTTTGTACAAATGGTTAATTGTACTGGTGAACCACTTGAACCTCAGAAAGTTTTATTCATTGTAACAGAAATGGATAAAGAAGAATTGCAAACAATTATGTTAGCTTATCTCTCAGGCGTAGATGAAGATCATATTTTAAGAAATGCTTATGAATTAGGAGAAGAAACAAGAGTTAAAAGAGCAGTAGAAATTATGGAAGAATATAGTGGTTATTTTATTATTGAAACAATAAGTGATCCTAATCTTCAAAATGTAGAGGCAACGATTAAAAAATATGCAATTATTGATAATGTAGAATATGTATTCTTTGATTATATTCATTCGACAGCGAGTATGATCGCTCAATTTAGTAAGAATAATATTCGTGAAGATGTTATCTTGATGATGATGGCTAACCAGTTAAAGCAGTTAGCAAAAGATTATCATTTATTTATATTTTCTGCAACACAGGTTAATGCATTAGGTATGGGCGATGAAGAATTAGAGTTTAAAGATGAAAAAAGTATTCGTGGCGCGAAGTCTATTGCAGATAAAGCTGACGTTGGATATGTAATGACAAAGGTCACAGAAAAAGCATGGAATTCTGTAAAGTCAACAATGGAACAAGCGGTCAGAGAAAATAGACTAGATCCATCAGTATTAAATATTCGTCCATCTCATGTATTAGATATTTATAAGATGCGGCGTGGTCGTTATAAAATGGTTCGTATTTGGACTTATATTCATTTAGGAACAGGTGAACGTCAAGATATATTTATGACAACAGCTAGTAATCAACCACTAGGAGAACCAATAAATTTATTCTCAAATATAAGTGAAAAACCTATTGAATAATTGAAAGAAGGATAAATATGGTGATGTCATTACAGGGAACAGATCCCGCGCTTGAATTACTTGACATAAGTATTCAAGATATAATTAATTCTATTACATTAGAAGATGTTAAGACATTTTTAGAAAGTTTGGGTGTAGATCAAATAGCGGTCTATGAAGATAAAGGATATTTAGTATGCCCAACAATTTGTCATAATCCTTTAGATGAAGCTGAATCTATGAAGTTGTATTGGTATCAAAATAATAAAATATTTAGATGCTATACAGAATGTAATGAAGCGATGTCAATTTTTACTCTTTATCAAAAGTTCATGAGAATTAATTATCATAGAGTAGAATTTGAAGAAGCTGTAGATTATGTTAAGAAATGTCTTAAACAAATAAATATATCAAAGAAAAAGAAATATAAGCCAGATATTGACTTTGAACAATATAATTTTGATTCAGATATTCCTCAATTAACAGAATATCCTAAAGAAATGTTATCATATTTTCTTTCAAAACATCATCCACTTTGGCTTAGAGAAGGAATTAAACCAGAGGTTATGGATAAGTTTCATATAGGTTTTTGGAATAGAGAAAATAAGATTACAATTCCGCATTTTGATATTAACGGAAGATTAGTTGGTATTCGCGCGCGAACGCTAGACAAAGAAGAAGCAGAACAATTTGGTAAGTATCGTCCTGTTCAAATAGGTGATACACTATATTCGCATCCGCTTCATTTTAATCTATATGGAATATATGAACATCAAGAAGCTATTAAAAAACGTAGAAGTGCTATAATAGCTGAAGGAGAAAAATCTGTATTATTAGATGATGGATATCATGGCGAATTGAGTAATACAGTTGCGTGTTGCGGTTCAAATATCAATAAATTTCAAATTAGTTTATTAACAAATATATTGGGCGCAAATGAAATAACAATTGCTTTTGATAAAGAGTATGAAGATTGGCGCTCAAATGAAGCACGAGAATATCGTGTGAAGATTGAAAATATATGTAAGAAATATAAAGGACAAGCAACATTTTATTATATATGGGATATGGATAATCTTTTAGGATTAAAGGATTCTCCATTTGATAAAGGTAAAGAAGTTTTTGAAGAACTTTATAAACATAGGATCAAAGTGAGGTAATATGTTTAAATATAATTTAGACGTAGAAAAAGATAAACAATGCTGGTTATATAAATATAATTGTCCTTGTCGCACAGGTGGCTGTTATGGTTTACCGGATGAAGGATGCCCAATATATAGATGGTTTAAACAAGTAATTGAATATCAAGAATTTAGGAGTAATGATGTAGAATGAAATATAGAAAGAAACCGGTTATAGTTGAAGCGGTCCAGTGGACTGGAAATAACAGAGAAGAAATGGAAAAGTTTATTCCAAACACTATTATTGTTAAAAAGAATAGTGAAGATGAACTCGGTATTGGGACTCTCGAAGGTGTAATGACTGCAAGTAAGGGTGACTTTATTATTAAAGGAGTACATGGAGAATATTATCCATGTAAGCCGGATATTTTTGAACAAACTTACGAACTGGTGGTTGAAGAAAAATGAAATATAGATTAAGAAATAACTATAGTACAGATTCAGACAAAGCATTAAAAGAAATACTCCAAGATAGAGGAGTTAAAGATATTGAACATTTTCTAAAACCAAGTGCTGAAACTTGTGAATTAGATCCATATAAGTTAAAGAATATTGATGCCGCGGCAGAAAAGCTACTTTATCATCTACGTAAAAATAGTAATATTTTATTTATTGTAGACTGTGATGCTGATGGCTTTACAAGTTCAAGTATTCTTTGGCTCTATATTAAGCACATCTTCCCGGAAGCAAAATTAGAATTTACTGTACATGAACATAAGCAACATGGTTTAAATGATAAGATTGATTGGATTTCTGATGAGGCACAATGGGATTTAGTTATTTGTCCTGATGCAGGTAGTTATGATGTAGAAGAACATCGGGCTCTCGGTGAATTAGGCATGGATATTATCTGTTTAGATCATCATGATCAGTTGTATGATAATCAAGGAAATCCAATAATCTCTAATCTTCCAAATGCAATTGTCGTAAATAATCAACTATCACCAGAATATACCAATAAATCACTTTGCGGCGCTGGTGTAGTATATAAATTCTGTGAAGTGCTAGATAATAAATTAGGTATCGACCAGGCTCATAATTATATTGATTTAGCCGCACTTGGAGAAATTGCAGATGTTATGGATAGGACTGATATTGAAACTAACTATATCATGCTAGAGGGCTTAAAGAATATTCATAACGAAGGATTTCGTACTCTCATTGAAGCGCAGGCATATTCTCTAAAAGATAAAGCTACGTCTCCATATATTGGATTAAGTCCTATTGATATTGCATTTTATATTGCTCCATTAATTAATGCTATTACACGTGTAGGCACAATTTCTGAAAAAGAAACAATGTTCTATTGTTTCATTGAGCCTAATAAAGCTGTGCAGAGTACTAAACGTGGCGCAAAACCAGGAGATATTGAATATGCAGCAGAGCAGACCGCGCGTGTAGGTAAAAATGCAAAAGCGCGTCAAGACCGTCTAAAAGAACAGGCGATGGGTATTGTAGATTTTAAGATTCAGAAAGATGGTCTTGATGATAATAATATTATCATTGTAGAACTAGATGGCTCTGATAACATTCCACAAGAATTAACTGGCCTTATTGCTATGAATGTTGTTAGTAAATATCGTAAGCCTGTAATGATTGGCCGCAGAAATAATAGTAATGAAATTCAAGGTAGTATTCGTTCTGATGGGAATTTTGCTGGATTACCTAGTTTTAAGAAATTCCTTGAAGATAGTGGTTTAGTTACTTATACGGCTGGACATGATAACGCGGCAGGTTGGGGCCTAAATGGAGATAAATTACAGGCATTACTAAATTATGCAAATAGTCATCTAAAATCTGAGGATTTTGAAAATTGTTATCTTGTAGATTATATTCTAGATGGTAATGATTATAATGATGAACTACTTGGTTCAATAGCTATGCACCCAGAATACTTTGGTAATCATATTGATGAGCCAATGCTTATTATTAAAAATATCCCATTAATGAGTATTATGGCGATGGGAACTAATAAAGATAGTATGAAGATTTCATATAATGGAATTGATTATGTGAAGTTTAAAGATACTGATTTTGTAGAAGAAATACAGAATAATAGAACAAAAAAGCTAACTGTCTACGGGCGCGCGAACCTTAATGAATGGATGGGAAAGCAGTCTGTACAGGTCTTTATTAGTGATTATGAATTAGTTGAAGATACTAATAAGTATGATTTTTAAGGAGTTTATATGAGACTTAAAGAAAAATTAATTCATTGGCTGGGTGGTTATACTTTTCAAGAACGTAAACAAGTTAATATTATACAGACCACAAAACCAATTATTACTTTACGCTCTGTATCTAAAATTGATCCATTCTTAATTATAGATAAGGAAGCACAAGAAGAATATGTTAAACAAGAGTTAGCAATTCAATTAGCTGAAGATATGGCAAATAAAGGTTTTATTGAATTTTCTACTGATGAAAAAGATTATATAACTGCCACTGTGCGTGTAGTAGATATGCAATAAATAATTTGACAAAAAATAAAATTCGTGATATAATAGATATAGAAAAAGAGGTGAGATAATGTCTAGATATCCTGGTTCGCTTCATAACCACAGTCATTTTAGTAATCAGACTTTACGCGATTGCATCAATACAGTTGAAAGTCTTATGGATTTGGCTGTGGAACTAGGACATGAATGTGTAGCTTTGACAGATCATGAAACTATATCTGGTTATATTAAAGCAGAAAAGTATTATAAAAAGATTAAAGAAAAGAATCCAAATTTTAAGTTGATTCGTGGTAATGAGATTTATCTCACAAGGAACGGATTAACAGCGAAGAATTATGATAAAACAAAAGATAGATATTTTCACTTTATTCTTCTAGCAAAAGATTTGGAAGGATATAAGCAAATTTGTGAACTATCTACAAGAGCATGGCATCGCTCATATATGAGTCGGCGCCAGCGTAGACGTCCAACGTATTATCAAGACTTGAAAGATATTGTAAAACCTAATCAAGGGCACTTGATTGCATCAAGTGCCTGTTTGGGTTCGCAGTTAGATAAGTTTCTTCTTCAATATATGGATACAAATGACGAAGAATATTATGAAACGGCGAAACGTTGGTGCCAATATATTGTTGATATATTTGGTAAAGGTAACTTTTATTTAGAACTTCAACCATCTAATAGTAAAGAACAAATCTTTGTAAATAAATATTTAGTAAAGATTTCTCATGAACTAAATATAAAATATATTATTACAACAGATAGTCATTATGGTCGTCCAGAAGATGCAATGATTCATGAAGCATTTCTTAATGCTCAAGATGGTGATCGTGAAGTAAAAAGTTTTTATGCAACGACCTATATGATGAAGGATGAAGAAGTTCGTGGGTTTTTAAAGTATCTCACGGATGATGAAATTGAAGCTGCATATGCAGCGATTCGTGAAATTAAAGACAAATGTGAAGATTTTAGTATTTTAAAACCGTTGAAAATTCCGAGTTTGCCGTGGCGTGAGTTTCCAATGTATGATCCACAGAAAGTTGGACATTATATTGCAAAAATACCTGCATTAAATAAGTTTTTAGGTTCATTACATAAGTCAGACAAAACATTAGTGCTTGCATTAATTGATGGTATTGAACGTCATGAAGATCTTCAAAATGATGAAGCATATAAAGCATTAAATGAATGTCTTGAAATGACTTGGGAATCTTCACAAGTAAATAATGCACAATGGAGCGCATATTTCCTTAATCTTCAAAAGATTATTGATGAGTGCTGGAACGCAGGAACAATCGTTTTACCGGCGCGTGGTTCTGGTATGGGATTTGTTCTTTTGTATGCACTGGATATTATTCAAATTAATTGTCTGCGTGAAAAGACGAAGACATATCCTTGGCGTTTCTTGAATCCCGCGCGTGTATCTGTTCTTGATATTGACGTTGATATTGAAGGCGTTCGTAGAGCACAAACTCTAGAACATTTGAGAAAAGTATATGGCACAAATAGAGTATCAAACGTAGCAACATTTAAGACAGAAAAATCTAAATCAGCAATCCAAACAGCTTGTCGTGGATTAGGAATTGATGTTGATGAGGCCGCATATATCTCTAATTTGATTCAAGCAGAGCGTGGTCAAGTATATACATTAAAGCAAACATACTACGGCGATGAAGAAAATGGTATTGTACCGAATCAAACATTTATTAATGAAGTAAGTAAACATCCTGGATTATGGGAGGTTGCTCAAAGAATTGAAGGTTTGATTTGTGGTCAGGGTATTCATGCAGGCGGTGTAGTATTCACGGATGAGGACTTCACAGAATCAAGCGCATTAATGCGGGCGCCTGATGGCACAATCATCACCCAGTTTGAGTTACATGACCTTGAAGATGTATCAATGATTAAGATGGACTTGTTAAGCGTTGAAGCAGCAGATAAAATTCATACTTGTCTTGATTTATTAGTTGAACAAGGCTATGTAAAACAATATCCAACATTACGTGAAACATATGAAAATGCACTTAATGTTTATAAAATAAATCGTGATGATGAAAAGATGTGGAATATGGTTCAGAATCACGAAATAGTTTCTTTGTTCCAGATGGAACAGCAAAGTGGAGTTCGCGGAATTGCGTTGACACATCCGCGGAGTGTTGACGAACTCGCGGTTCTTAACTCGGTTATCCGATTAATGGCAACAGAAAAAGGCGCAGAAAGTCCTCTAGATAAGTATGCACGGTTCCGTGAACGTCCGAAAGATTGGGATAAGGAAATGATTCAAATGGGATTGACAGAAGAAGAACGAGCGATTATGCATCGTGAACTTGATATCTCTGATGGAATGTCAATCACGCAGGAACAGTTTATGCAATTAGTTCAGTTGCCGGAGTGCGGTGGCTGGGACTTACAATTTGCTGATAAACTTCGTAAGTCAATTGCGAAAAAGAATCCAAAAGAATATGATGCTCTCACAAAACAGTTCTTTGATAATGTAAAAGAAAAAGGTTTAAGCGAAAGATTTTGTAATTATGTATGGAATATTGAAATCGCGTTAAGCCGTGGATATGGATTTAATGCAGCACATACATATTCATATTCAATGATAGCACTTCAGGAAATGAATCTCGCACGATTCTTCCCAATTATCTTCTGGAATTGTGCTAACTTAATTGTTGATAGCGGCGGTATTCAAACTGAAGAAATTGTAAATGAAGATGAAGGTTTAGATGTTGAACCGGAAGCCGATGAAGATGAAGAAGAAGAGGAACAAGAAGAATGGGAGGAAGAAAATGAACTTACAGAAGGCGAGAAAGAAGATAAGAAAAAAGACAAGACTAAAACAGTTGATTATGGTAAAGTTGCGGCGGCTATCGGACGGTTCAGTAACTATGGAATTCAGGTCGCTCCACCCAATATCAATGATTCCAGTTACACCTTTACTCCAGTGGTTGAAAGTAATGAAATCCTCTACGGTTTACGTGGCATTACGAGATTATCCACGTCAACCATCAAAGATATTATGGGTCAGCGCCCATTTAAATCAATGGAAGACTTTTTGGATAAGATTAAGGTCAACAAGATACAAATGGCGAACCTCATTAAGTGCGGAGCATTTGATAAATTAATGGGATTGCCGAGAGAAGAAATCATGGCAAAATATATCGACATGATTGCAGATAAGAAACAGAGATTGACGCTTCAAAATATGCAAATGTTGATTAATTATGATTTGATTCCGGAAGAATTAAGTTTTTGCAAGAAGTTATTTTCATTCAATAAGTTCTTAAAGCAACAAAAGAAAGTTGAATATTATGAATTAAATGATTCTGCAATAAACTTTATTGCAAATAATTTTAGTGCTGACTGGTTATCTAATGGTACAAAGATTTCTGCCGCTGTATGGGATAACCTCTATCAAAGAGGAATGGATCCAATGCGCGCGTATCTTAAAGAACATAAAGATGAAGTACTTGGTAAATTAAATCAAGCATTATATGATGAAATGTTTAATAAGTATGCAGCTGGTTCTATATCTCATTGGGAAATGGAGTCAGTTAGCTTTTATAGCCACCCACATGAATTAGCACAAGCACAGCATTATTATGATGACTTCTTTAAACTACCAGAAGAACCTGAAATAGATTATTCATTTACTGGTAAAGATGGTAATGAAGTAAGAGTATATAGATTAAGAAGAATTATTGGTACAGTTATTGATAAGAGCAAGATGAAGAACACAGTTACATTATTAACTCCAACAGGGGTTGTTAATGTAAAGATTTATAAGAACCAGTACGCAGGTTATGATAAACAATTGTCAGAACGTGGCGCTGACGGAAAAAAGCATGTTAAAGAAAAGAGTTGGTTTTCACGTGGTTCTTTGTTAATGGTACAAGGTATCAGAAGAGGACAAGATTTTATTCCGAAAAAGCGTAAGGACAGTTTTTATCCGATCATCTCTAAAATAACGAATATACATGAAGATGGAACATTAGAGTTCCAAACTGAACGAGCACTTATAGAAGAATAATAGATGTGGTGGCGGAATAGGTAGACGCTTATAGGTGAGATAAGATGAGCAGAAAGAGAAAAACTTCTGCGTTGTCCCGTAAAAGTGTGCGAATGCCGCAGCGGTCTGACGAGTACCATCATATAAGGTGCAAATCCTTATCCACATTTATTTAATAGGAGGTATAAATATGACAGGTATATTAGTAACAAATAAAGGTTCTAAGGAAGAGATATGTGAATTGCCGCAACCATTGGAAGTTTCTGGTGTTGGAAAAGCACATAATTTAAAGAATAGAAGTGGTGAAACTTTTAATGGAATTCATATTTTATACCCAGTAGAGCGTAGCAATGATGGACATATTAAATATTTAATGCAATGCCATTGTGGTAAATATTTTATTACTACTGCTAAAAATATAGTCAATGGAAATACTAAAAGTTGTGGTTGCAGAAAAATCAAATCTGTAATTGATAGAAATCACGCTAAAACAGAAAATCTTATAGGGCAAACTATTGGATATTTAGAAGTATTAGAATTTTCACATTATGAAAATGATAATTCTGGTGCAAGAAATGCAGTATATAAATGTTTATGTACTAACTGTAATTCTATATGTTATAGAAAAGGATACCGACTAAATTCAAAACAAAATTTATCTTGTGGATGTATGAATTCTTATAAAGAATTAGAAATTAGTCAGTTATTAGATAATGCTAATATTCAATATCAAAAACAATATAGTTTTGAAGATTTAATCAGTCCAATATCAAATTATAAATTAC
>Ga0310696_10001928_pt1 | contig 28561 bp, 24 predicted proteins | sample AusTroGonzalo_MG_4_FD_203885 | JGI IMG/M metagenome (GOLD analysis project Ga0310696, IMG submission 203885) | Bovine rumen microbial communities from tropical cattle in Woodstock, Queensland, Australia - Gonzalo_02 (v2) (version 2) | ecosystem: Host-associated > Mammals > Digestive system >... | reverse complement strand
ACAAAAAGGAACAAGGCTTCGTTTTCCCCAAAGAGTGCATGACAATAGCGCTCTTTGGGGGCTTCTACCGGGTGGGCGGGTGGGAGAAAACAATGAGAGACGGCTGGTGGGGGTCGTCTCTCGGATGTGGGGTGCAGTTGCTTGTTGGGTTATAGTTGTTTGAAGAGGTTGAGCAACTTGGACAAGCAAGAGCGAGGAGTGAGCGGGAGTCAAAGACGCTTGGAAGCGTCGTAGGATTCAATCGTTTTTGATTGGATCAGGACTGTTGTGTCGCCGCGTTGGACGTAGGAGCTGCTTGTGGTCACGGTGCGGGTGACGTTGCAAGAAGTGATTAACGCACCAACGGCAGTTATCAACGACACAACGAATAAAGTCAAAAATAATCGCTTCATAGAATCGCATTTTGTCAAAAAATTACCAAATATTTACGATTGTCCGAGAACCGGAGCTAATGCTCCGGATCAGGGAAGTAATCTGTTAGGATTAGCGACTCTTCCGTTTAGCCGCGCGGGTGCTCCTGGTCATACTGGTCACCGCAGATCATCCAGTACCAGGCTTTCATGGTTTTCTTGCCGCCGGCGAGATCTTTCTGTGCGATGAACGCACGCTGGTCGGCTGTGATCTTGGTGAGGTCTTTGCGGCGCTCGTTGACCATCTGCGCTACGGTTGAGAAGCGCATACGGGCGAACAACTCGTCCTCGGTCGGACTCGTGCTACGCTGCACTTTCTTTCGCATGTACAAGCGGTTGCAATCTTTACTCTCGGTAGCCGCAACGCGGTGCGTGCCAAGCAGCATCTTTGCGCAGCTGTGCTGACCATTCTTTCCGGGTTTACTCAATGCGCCGGATACGCTGTCGATACCGGCACTCCATTCTACTTTTGCCATTCGCATTCGGCAATGGGCGCTCGCGTTCGGCAAATAGCGCTAACAGATGTCGCCCTGCGACATAAAGCGCACTATTGCCTCCGCTCTCCCCACAAATTAAAATTTGCGGGGACCCTAAAAAGGGGGCGCCCCATGCCTCTGCTCTTCGGTCTGCAAACGCTTCGCTGGTTTGCATCCCGAGGAAGAAGAGGACTCCTCCATGCCGTCGGAGGGTTTTAAAGGGTTAGGTTAAACTGTTAAATTGTTAAGTTGTTAAACTGTTAGTCGCTGAAGGGGTTGACGTACTTCTGGGCGACGGTGTACGCGAAGAGAGAGGTGTACTTCGATTGGGCTTGGAAAGCCGCTTCGAGTGCCGCTCGTTGCGTGGGGTCTGCAAGTGCCGCTTTGGCTGCTTGCGAGGCAGTTTTGAAAGCGTTTTGGGCTTGGACGTTCTTAGGGTCTTTCGCCTTAGAGGGGTTCAAAAGGTCGACGCCTAACTGCTCTTTGCCACAGGGGCAACGTTTGAAGTAGAGCGTTTCCGACCGGTTGAACTTACCCATCACGCGAGCAAACATACCGTGTAATGTGATTTTTGCCATCGTTAAGGTTGTTAAGATGTTAAACTGTTAAATAGTTAAGGTTAGGTTTGTTGTTCGAAGGGCAGTTCGAGTTGGTTGCGCCATTTGCGCTCGATGAACTCCGCGTGGCGTTGGGCGCCGTAACGCTCTGCGAAGTCGATGCGGTTCTGTCGCTCAGCGGCGGTGGGTTGGTGACGGGATCGGTTCGGGCGGGCTTGGACGATGTGCATTATCGCACCGTGCTTGTCCGGATAGCGGCGGATATAGAATGGGTCGCTACCCATCAATATCCCCCGCACCGAATCAATGCCTATGTCGAATTCCACCTTGGCCAATCTATTCACGAATTAAACGAATTAAACGAATTGCGATGGACACTTTCTGAACTTTTGCCCTTCTACTATATAGCCATTTCTTGGCAAGCTTTAAGGCGTTCGATGGTGCGTTCAAGTGATTGATGTACAGCCTGATGCGAAATTTTTACTTTGTTTGAAATTTCACGTTCGGTCAAGCCTTGTCGGAACTGCCGAAGAACTTTTACGGATTGCCTATGGCATCGCTCTCCGGGCTGCGGATGCTCGCTGTAGTATCGGATGATCTTGTCGATACGTCTGCCTATTTGTTCGCGGTATTCGAGGTCGCTTTCGTCTGCAATATTCAGTCGGTAGAACTGCTCATCATCGTAGGCTTCGAAGTAACTTTCGCGCTCTAAGTGGCGGAGGTAGCGGGTAACATAGAACGCTACATACGCATTCTTGAAATTATTGATCCTGTTTTTCTTTTCTGCATGTTCGAACAGCGCGATGTATGTGTCATGCAAAATATCCATGTCAAAGATCTCCATATCTTCAAGAATGTTTTTGATGTCTTTTTCGTATTGGACATATAAGTCAGCAAATTTTTCTGTTGTCATAATGATCGGGTTTTAGATGTCGGATAGTATCCGACGCAATTAACATAGAGTGATTGGGTAGTTATTGGGAGATGGTCCCGTTATGCTCGCGTTCAACAATGCTTAAAGGAAGCGAGCATCCTCGTAGTAGGAGTAGTCCCACCAGCGTTGCTCGTAGATGCAGCGTTCGTCACGCTCTTCTTCCTCGTAGTACTCTTCTTCGAATACTTCCTCTTCGTAATATTGTTCGTGGGTCATATTTCAAATTTTTCGGGGTTAGACATGTGGTAGCGCTCGACATCAGCAGCGGTGTACAGACCTTTCGCACCGTTGTAGATGGCGGTGTAGTAGGTGAGGCTGCGGGAGAGGGGCTTGCCGAAATGGTTGACCGGGGCGTTGTCGGTGATGAGGCGCGAAGCCTCGATGAACGCCTGTGTGGGAATGAAGGCGACGAACTTGCGCTGGCGGATGCGGTCGCAGATGATGTCGTGGATCTGTTGTTGCTGCTGTGGGCTGTAGAGCGCCCAGGCTGCTGCCGCTTCGTATTGGCGGCGGGGGCTTGTGCCGTTGGCAAGAAGGACTTGCCAGATTGTATCGAATTCCATAAAGGTGGTGGTGTTAAAGATTAATAAATCAAAAAATGGTGGTGGTGATGGTGTTGGTGTTTGGGGGATTATAGGGAGTATATTCACCACCACCACCATTTTTCTTTTCTTTTTGGTTCTTTTTCTTTTCGCGTTTGGCAAATTGAGTGAGGGATTCGTGGGTGGTCTCGGGTGCTCCTGTTTTACGACTACCCCCCGGCCCCCTTAAAAGGGTGGAGACATGTCGCTAAACAGGACACCACGAGCCCACTATCAACGCTGCGCGTTGAGCCGGATAGTATCCGGCGCAATGGAAGAATCTAAACAATCGCGTTCGGCAACGCGGTCGCAACGGATGCCGCCCTGCGGCATAAAGGCGACGCGTGCCTCCGCTCTCCCCATCGCAAACACTACGTTGGTTTGCGCTGGGGACCCCAGGAGAGGGATTAGTCGAGACACTTGAGGGTGCGGGTGATGCCGTCGGCGGCGATGTTGGGATGATCTTTGGGGAAGTCATCCATGATGGTTTTCATCTTCCGGGTGAGCTTGGCGGATTGCTTCTGGTGCTCAGCTTTCTCGCCAGCCATGCGGCGGTACTCGACACCCTCGGGCATGGTGTACTTCTGGGGTTTGCCGATGATGTCGAAGACGAGTGCGAGATCGAGGGTGTAATGGTGGCCTGCGTGAGTGAACTTGCCGGAGTTCTCGCCAATCTCGGAGAGGGCTTTCTCGGCGAGGATCTTGGCTTCGGGGCCGAGCAGCTCGATGCGGGCTTTGCATGACTCGATGAGCTGCTTAAGGATGGAGGTTTCGACGAGAGCGTCGGCTTTGGTGATGGTTACATCGTTGGCGTTTATCAACGCCTGGGTTAAATTGATTGCTTGCATATTACTCTCCGGCGTAAACGTCACCGGCAACGTTGTTGAGGTTAAACAATGTGAGGAGGTAGTCGGGGGAGCAGCATGTGGGATCGATGCTGTCACGGCGGAGGGAGCGAAGGATGAGGGCGCAGCGGTAGTTCTCGGCGATAGTAACGATGCGGAGGTTGGTGATTGACCAGTTGCAGATGTCGCCGTTGAGGTGGTCGATTTGCCAGCCTTGGGGGCGTGGACCGATCCAGGAGAGGGCCATGACCTTGTGTGCATAGTAGTTCGTGCCGCGATAGTTGAAATGCGGGTAACATTGTCCGATAGGACAGCCATTGCAGGTCTTGCGACCATAATTCTTTTGCGGGGTCAGTCCTGAGACTGTTCGGTGCTTGAAGGTTGAGTCTTCGAGTACGTACATTGCTCCGGAAAGGGAGCACCAGACGGGCGTGTCGAGGTAATGGGCAACGAGCGTTCCGTCGGGTAGCATCCGCGTCTCGGGCGTGAATGCCGGGTTGGGATAGATAAAGATGTTTAGCATAAAGCATCGTCTTTCGGAGGGTTAAGATTCTCAACGCGAGACATCATGTTCCGAAAAACGATGCAAAGGTACAGCTTTTGGTTGATACAGTGCAGGGTATTGCCGCAGTTGCCGACAACACCCTGCAATTTAAGGGTTTTTACGGGATTTCGATAACGTATTTCTCGCAAACATATCGTACAGCAACCGGAGGAAGGAGATGTTGTTGCGGGGATATACCCATCGCCTCGAAAGCGGTACGGTCAGATATAAGCCAGCGGCGGAAGGTATCGGTAGAGACACCTGCGGCCATGGCGAGTTCGTATTTATACATAGATTTGTATGTCATAGTATGCTTGTTTTATGGATTATACATAGCGGCGATTGGCAATCGCCGGAAATAAAAGAAAATAAGGTAGTTGCCCCGCATGCGATGCGGGGTTAACAGACGAAGCGGCGGCGAGGATGCCACCGGAGAGGATACAAGCAAAGGTGGGGGACGGGGTTTAGGGTACAGGCACAAAAAAGGCGACCCACCGAAGTGGATCGCCTTTCGACAAAAGTAGTATGCTATTTTAATTTATTTGGCGCATTGCATACCGCGGGCGATGGCAAGTTCCATACCGCGTATCTCAGCAAGCTCGCGCATACGTCCGAGGCAGGTGTATCCCGGGTTGGTGCGTTTGGCGCTATTGAGATCGTCGCAAATCTGATGTCCGTGATCAGGACGGAGAGGTATGGAGCAGCCACGGGCTTGCTCTACTTCGAGCATAGCGCGGAGGAACTCGTAGGTGTCGAGATCACCTTCGAAGGTCCATTTCTCGTAGAAGTCGCCTTGCTCTGTTTGGCTGACGGCACGTAGGTGGACGAAGTTGATTCGGTCACCGAAACGCCGCATCATGCCGATGAGGTCATGCTTGCCTGCACCGCCAAAGGAGCCTGTGCAGAGACAGAGTCCGTTGGAGGGGTTGGGTACGGCATCGATGAGTGCCTGGAAGTCTTCTGCGGAAGAGAGCACGCGTGGCAGACCGAGCACGGGCATAGGCGGGTCATCAGGGTGGATGACCATCTTGATGCCGGCTTCATCGGCTACGGGGCATATCTCGGAGAGGAAGAAGATGAGGTTGGCACGGAGTCGGTTGGCATCGATATGTTTGTACCGGAGCAGTTGCTCGCGGAACTGATCGAGTGTGAACGACTCTTCGCTGCCGGGCAGGCCCATGATCATGGTGCGCGTGAGGGTCTGCTTCTCGGCTTCGGACATAGCAGCGAAACGCGCTTTGGCACGTGCTATCTCTTCGGGGGTGTAGTCGGCTTCTGCTCCTTCGCGGCAGAGGATAAAGAGGTCGAAAGCGATGTAGGCGGCTTTCTCGAACATGAGTCCGTGCGAGCCGTCCGGGAAGACGTAGTCGAGGTTGGTGCGTGTCCAATCGAGCACGGGCATGAAGTTATAGGTGACCATGTCGATGCCGCATGCACCGAGATTACGGAGGGACTGCTTGTAGTTTTCGATATAACGGAGGTAGTCGCCTTCCTGCGTTTTGATATGCTCATGCACGGGCACGGACTCGACACCGGTCCAGGAGAGACCAGCCGCTTCGATGAGGTCTTTGCGTTTGGTTATCTCTTCGACGGTCCATACCTCGCCGTTGGGGATATGGTGGAGGGCGGTGATGACACCGGTGGCTCCAGCCATCTTGATGTCGGCGAGGGTGACGGGGTCGTTGGGGCCGTACCAACGCATGGTTTGAATGCACAAATTCATAATTTCAAATTTTTGATTTAGATACTGAAGGCATCGAAGCCGCCGTCGACAACGGAGAGGACACCGGTGACGAAGGAGGACGCGTCGGAGATGAGGTAGTGGATCGTACCGAGCAGCTCTTCGGGTTCAGCAAAACGTCCTGCGGGTGTATGTGCGATGATGGTCTCGCCACGCGGGGTGAGTGAACCGTCTTCGTTGGTGAGCAGGGCACGGTTCTGGTTGGTAATGAGGAAGCCGGGGACGATGGCGTTAACGCGGATCTTCGGGCTGAACTTCTGTGCCATCTCGGCAGCCATGTACTTGGTGTAGTTACCGATGGCTGACTTGGCGGAGCCGTAACCTACAACGCGGGTGAGAGGACGGAGGGCAGACTCGGAGCAGAAGTTAACGATGCAGCCTTCTTTCTTTTCGCACATCACTTCGCCAAAGACCTTGGTGGGGAGCACAGTACCGAAGAGGTTGAGGTCCACTACTTTCTTGAACGCATCGATCTCGAGGTCGAGGAAGGTCTTGTCGGGAGCGATGGTTGCGCCGGGCATGTTTCCACCGGCTGCATTGAGGAGCACGTCGATAGTGCCGAAGCGTGCAAGGATATCCTTGCGGTTCTGCTTGAGCGCCTCTTCATCGAGAACGTTGGTGGTGAGGAAGAGTCCCTCGCCGATCTCGTTGAGTTTGGCTTCGAACGCCTTACCGGCCTCTTCGTTGCGGTCAAGAACGACCATTTTTGCACCTTGCTCTGCGAGGTAGAGAGCGATTGATTGTCCGAGTACGCCGCAGCCTCCGGTGAGAACAATCACCTTGCCGCGAATGTCAAATAAATTTCTCATGCTGATAAATTTTATTTATTATTTCAAATTTCAAATTTATGATTTACATGCGGGCTTGCATGTAGGATGCTGCTTCGGAGAAGGGGAGGATAAGGATCTCGCCTTCAACTTGGAGTTGTGCCAGGCGGCGGAGATAGGTCTCGAAGAGCGCGGGATTGGGGAGGGCATCATAACCGGAGGCTATGCCGTGGGTCATGGTGACCGTCCAACCGCCCTTGCGGAGCGTGTTGAAGAGCCATGCATCGAAGTCGTTTTCGGTCGGTACGCGTTTGCCTCCGAAGGACTGTTGTTTGAGCCGCGGGATGAGCGACAGTTCGGTAGCGATGGCCGTTTGCTCGTCGTTATGATGGTTGTAGGGATAGGCGAGCGCAGTGGGATGGATGCCGGTGTGGGCAAAGATCGCCGAGTCGCCTGCGAGGATGTCGGCTTTGAGTTCGGAGAGGGATTGTTTGTCCGGATCGCGATGGGAGTAGGTGTGGTTAGCTATCTCTTGTCCGGCAGTCGCCATGGCGGTGATCTGTTCCCAAGTCATGGGTTGCGCCCCTTTGAGCGCTTTGGCTTGGTCGATATGGGAAGCGATGATCCAGAACGTAGCACGTAGGTTGAGTTCTTGGAGCAGCGGAAAGACCTTGGTGTAATGCTCGAGGAGTCCGTCATCGAAGGTGAGAGACACGATGGCTTTGGGTTGCGGACGTTCGAGAAAATCGACCTCAATGATCTTGAGAGTGCCCTTGCCGGTCTTGCCGCCTTCGAGTTGGTTGGTCTTACCGCCAGCGAGTTCACCTACCTGGTTGGATAGGTCAATCTTCTGCGCCGGACCTATCATACGGATGGTATAGGTCGTAGCGTGGACAGGATGATCGATGACGAGGTGGACGTATCCGAGCGAACCGTCGGTTAGTCCGGACCAAACGACCTGGCTATCGGCGAGCACCTCAATCGGGTAGCGCCGCGACTTCCAATCGCCGAGTTTGAGAGCAATGTCGCAGATAGCTGCTTTGTGCGCGAGTGTATAGGTGACGGAAGCGGTGGACAGTTGTCCGTCGTTCTGCCAGAACGAGTACTCGTTATCATCGTAGGTAGCGCTGAGGAGTGAATCGTTGGTGGCAGTGGTGGCGGATAGGATATCCACGCCGAACAGTTCATCGCGATAGGACGGTGTGGAGGGCGTCTCACCGCGCACGAGTGAGCCTTGCAATGTACGCGCAGGGAGATAGGTGGATAGACCACCGTTGCTGGTTACGGCTTGCGTATTGAGTACGATGGACTGTTTCTTGAGTCCGTCAGCCTGGGCGGTGACGGTTATCTTACCGGCTTTTGTGGTAGAGCGGATGAGCACGCGATTGACACCGCACTCCACGGGCAGGTCGGATGAGAGGATGAAGTTATCGTCGGGGCGGTTGTGGGCGGCTTGCACTTTAGCTATGCCGCCACGGTACTCAGCGGGTCCGGATACCGACCAATGGATGATGCGGTTATCGAGCGGACAACGGCGACCTGCTTTGTCTATTACTTCGACCTCGACGAGTGCCACATCGGCTCCGTCAGCTTGGAAGCCGAGCGGGTTGGTGATAGGCGTGAGTCGAAGGGCAGCAGGTTTGCCAGCGGTCTGGATGGCATAGCGACTTATCTCGACGTTGTCGCGATAGCTGACGGCTTCGAGTTTGCCAGCTTGGAATGGGATGTCAGGGAAGGTAAAGAGGAAGTTGTATGAACGGATGGGTTCCTGCTCTACCCTGTTGCCATTGAGGTATAGTTCGACCTTGTCACCGGTAGAGACGACATGAACGGGTTTGCGTACGGTGTCAGCATAGTTCCAATGGCCGATGATATAGGTGCGGTCGTGTTCGGGCGTCACCCAGCCGTCCCACATGACCTGGTGGGCAAAGAAGCCGTCCTTGGCTATACGCATGGCATCGACCACGCCGGAGCGGCGGTAGTTCTCTTCGCCACGGCAGTGGGTATTGGTGTCGGAGAAGACGATCTTGGCACCACCTGCATTGACACGTTTGCCACGTCCCGGGCGTTCGAGCCAATAGTCATACCAGCGACGGATAAGTTCGATGGCGAACTGATCTTGGTTGCGGTTATACTCCTTAGCGGGTTTCTTGCGATAGAGCGGTCCTGCTCCTTCGGGGTGGAAGGGATAGGAAAATTCGTCCCAATAGAGTCGCAATCCCTCATCGCGGCAGTACTCCATCTGCCACATGGGGTGCTTGTGGGACTTATTGATATACAGCATCTCTCCGCCATACTCGGCACTATTGATAGCGAGCATCTCACGGCTACCGATAGCGCGTCCGCCGTTGGGGTCGTATTGGTCACGAATAGCTTTCATCTCGAGCATGTGTGCCTCGGATATACCGGCGTTACCGGACTCGTAGAAGAGGATGGAGGGATTATTGCGGTTATAGATGATGGCATCGCGCATGGCTTCGGTGCGCTGCACCCATTGCTTGCCTTCACGATCTTTCTCGGCATCGCCTGCGGGCATGGCCTGGATGAGTCCGACGCGGTCGCAGGACTCGACATCCTGTTTCCACGGGCATGTATGCATCCAGCGGACGAGGTTACCACCGGACTCGACGAGCAGGGCGTTGCTGTAGTCGGAGAGCCATGCGGGTACGGACATACCGAGGGCAGGCCACTCGTTGGAGGTGCGCTGGGCGTAGCCGTGCATCATGATGACGCGGTCGTTGAGCCAAATCTTACCTTCGGCAAAACGGGTTTTGCGGAAGCCTGTGCGGGTAGTAACGGCATCGACTACATCGCCGTTGACGAGCAGTTCAGTGAGCACATCGTAGAGGTAACCGTAGCCCCATGACCAGAAATGCAGGTTGGTGCACGATGCTTCGGCAGCGAGGGTTGCTTTGCGTCCTGCGGGAACGGGTTGGGGAGCAGACTGCCATGTGTTGAGGGGCTTGCCATCGCGGTCGATGAGGGTGACGCGGTAGATGACGGATTGGTCGGCAGCGGTCTCATTGGCCACTTCCGACTCGGCATGAACGATGGCGGTATGATACGGTATATCGTGATCACGCGCATAAATATAGGTACCCGTCGTGCGCAGGTTGGAATAGAGCGGCAGGGTCTGATAGAGTTTGCCTGTGGTATGGAGGTAGATGTTCTTGGGCAGACCGCCGTAGTTGGCATTGAAGTTATGATCGTTCCATTGGAACTTGGCATTGGTAGATTTCTCGCGATAGGTCCAGGAGTTATCGGTGCGTACGGCTATGACGTTCTTGCCTGCATGCACGTAGGCAGATATATCAAAGCCAAAGGCGGTGACACCGTTCTCGTGCAGGCCTACTTTCGCACCGTTGACATAGAACTCGCCGGCTTGACGCACACCCTCAACCTCGAGGAAGTACTTGGTGTCGCGTGCCTCGGGCAGAACAAAATGCTTGCGGTACCAAACGATGGTATCGCTCAGCGAGTCAATGAGCACCTTGAAGGCTTCATCCTCATTCCATGCATGGGGCAGAGTCACACGATGCCAACGTGAGTCATCGAAGTCCACGGCTGCCGCTTGGGGGTTATCGCCGATAGCGAAACACCAATCGGGATTGAAGTTATAGGTCTCACGAGCGATGAGCGATGAGAGGATCATCGTCAGGCAAATCATGGATGTCAGAATACGCGTTTTCATGTTCATTTTCAAATTACGCTGCAAAGGTACGCAAAAAAATTGAATAAAAGTGCATAAAATCGTACACATTGGGTGGCGATTGTACATTTTTACCCATAAGGGGACGAAACCATACCATTTATATTGTACGATTTTACTAATTTTGTGCCACAATTCAGAAAAATAGTCGAAAGTCGAAAATCAAAAGTCAAAAGTCAAAAGAATATGAAAAAACACATTGTAATCTTGCTGTCAGTTATCAGCTTACAGTTATCTGCATTAGCAGCCACAGTGCCGGTGGTTATCACGGCGGGTCAGAGTAACACCGACGGACGTGTGCCGTCAGCAGACATGCCGAGCTACCTGAGTGCATACCAAGCGACGGGTATGAGTAATGTAGTATGGAGTTACGGCAACAGTGGCGGCTGGAGTCTGACGGGCGGTCAGGGTGTGTTTGCGCCGTTCTATCCGATGTGCGAGTCAGCTAACGACCGTAACCGCTGGGCGTATGATGCCGTGGTGTACTACAATCTGGGGCAACATCTGAGTGTACCGACATTGTACGTGATCAAGCACAGCGCGGGCGGAACGAGTATTGCTCCGGAGAGCACGAGTAGCGGCAACAGGCATTGGAGTGTGGATCCGGCTTATCTTGATACAGCAGGCAGCAGGGCATTGAGTCCGGCATTGGTAAGTAATATACGCGCCTGTCTGGCAACGATAGCAGCCAATGGGGATACCCCGGATATACGTTGCATCTTGTGGCATCAAGGCGAGAGCGACAGGACTCCGACAGCGAGCGCGAATGCGTATCATGATAACCTGCAGGCAGTGGTTAATTACCTGCGGGATTCGATTGTGGCTATCACGGGCAATAACGCGTACGCGCATGTACCGTTTATATGTGGTACGGTTAGCAAGAAGTCGGCGCTGTACAGCAGCACGATTGAGAAAGCGCAGTATCGTTTGGCGCAGGAGATGGAGCAGTTCTATGTGATTGACATGCAGGACGGCACGATGCTGAGCGATATGAAACATTTCGATGCCGCGAGTGCGGAGTTGTTCGGCAAGCGGATGTACAACAAGATCTGCGCGTTGGAATTGCTGAGCGCGTACGGTGTGGATGCCGAGGATGCGTTGGCAGGTGTGGAAGATGCCCAAGTCGGTGTGGATTTTGGCGATGAGGTGGTAGTGAGCGACACGACAGAATGGGTGTTCACAAGTTTTACGCATAACGCCACGATCACGGATAGCCTGATGTGCATGGACGGATTGTATCTGCGTGGATATACAGGTAGTCATGCTATCACGGCCAAGAACGTGAACAGCACTATTGCTGCGTATGTACAAGCCAGCCCGTCGTTCGTGAGCGACATCAGCACAGCCGGTATGGCAGTGACGAGTGCGAATGACCGGAGTGTGGCGCTGAATATTGCGTACCCGGGTAAGGTGACAGTGGTGGCACGGTCGAACAGCAGCAACGAGAGCGTACAGGGACGAGAGATGGTTCTATGGTTCAACGGCGACACAGTGATGCATAAGAGTTTGGCAGAGATTGCGGCTGAAGGGAACAGTTATAAGACGACCTTGACGTTGGAAGCGAAGACGGCGGGTGTGGTGTATCTGACCTGCGAGAATGCGTATTATGTATTCAGCGTGAGATATGAGCCGCAGCCTGAGATGGAAGGCGGGGATGATATCATTGACGACGAGGATGAGCCGGAACAGCCACAGCAAAAGAAAGGAAAGAGACTACATATGTGCGGCGACTCGATGATGAGTACGTACGAGATGGATGTAGAAAAGAACCCCGAGCAGTTCATGGGTTGGGGACAAGTGATGCAGGACTATCTGGACAGTCTGCCGGTGACCAACTGGGCACATACAGGCAGAACAGCCAAGGGATTCTATACGGGAAAGCGGATGATCCTTGGGCAAGTGGTAAGTGACAAGAGCTTCTGGCAGTGCGTCATGGATTCGCTGCATGCCGGGGATTATGTGATCCTGAGTTTCGGGCATAACGACCAGAAGAGCAGCGGCGGTTACTTGACTTGGCGTACATCGGAATACGGTACGAGTTCGGAGTATGACGTGTATATGGGTAAGATGATTGAAGAGGCGACCGCCAAGGGTGCGCAGGTGATTATTGCTTCGTCGATATGCCGCAACTTGTGGAACGGCAATCAGTTGACCGTATTAGCACAGATTGACGGCAGTGAGGCACAAGGCACGACGGCAGAAGCATCGAATCATGATTTTGATTTCCCGTACGGAGCGCAGTATATAGCCAATCAGTATGGCTTGCCGTTCATTAACCTGACGGCAGAGACCAAGAAACTGTTGGAAGGCTACGGCAGCAAGAGCGGAGCCAGTATCTTCTACGGCAACGGCGGCACGACGCACACGAGCGAGTTAGGAGCGCGTGCAGTGGCGATGATTGCTGATTCGATCTTGTTAGAGCTGGGCGTGATGAGCGATTATATCAAGGCGGATGAGATAGATATCCCTTGGTATAGCGGAGGTGAATCTTCCGAAGTCGTTGTAGCCGATAGCACGGTATGGGTGTTGTCAGGATTGGAAGCGAGTAGCAATATTGACTCGCTGTATGAGCAGAACGGTTTGTATCTGCGCGGTGCAACAGCCAATAATCACGGCTTCAAGATCAGCAACACGAACAATACGTATAAAGCGCAAACATTCAGCAACGGTGCTGCGGTGAACTGTTCGCAGTTAGGAGCCACTGCAGGATATACGCCGAGCCTGAGTGGCTTGACAGCAGGAGCAGCGGTGACGAGTAGCGATGACCGCGTAGCAGCGGTGAACACTTCTTGTCCGGGTACATTCTATGTACTGATGTACACAACAAATGCAACGGAAGGACGTTATGTGGCGTTGTCGTTTGACGGGGTGTTGGTGGACAGCACTTTGACAACGAATGTACAGAACCGCGTAGTGGAACTCAAGTACCATGCGAGTGCAGGCGGCACGTTTGCTGCATGGTCCACAGCCGGCTGGTCGTTCATGGCAGCGCAGTTTGTGCCGGATGCCGACACGTCGGAGGACGATTGGCATGAGCCCAGCGTACCAACAGGCACTAAAGATGGCGTCTGTAATAGTTCGGCGCAAAAAATCTTCCAAAACGGGCAAGTGATCATTGTTCGGGGCAACAGAAAGTATGATGTAATGGGTAGAATTGTACAAAATTGACCCATAGTGTACGAATTTACACATTAAATATTATATATTTTTTGTAACTTTGCAGCGTGATTTGAAACACGCAAACATTAAATCCAAAAAATACGATGAAAAAGATTTTAACAATCCTGAGTTTGGTGCTGTTGGCAAGCGGTGCGTTTGCTCAATCGATTGATTTTGCAGAAAGAGCACAATCCATCTTATTTAATGACGGTAGTAACTCTATCACCTACGACCGTAGTGCCAATTCAAACATGGTACAAGGTGCATCTAGTATCAAGTTCCAGATTAACGAAACGAAAAACACTGTCTTTTACGTTCCGGTAATAGCAGGTTATCCCTCAAGCGGCATCGAAATGTATCCGGATAAAGGATGGAGCTTATCGTATTTCTACAAAGCAGAACCACTCCAGCCTTATATGGGATTGCGCCCGACTCGCGGTAGCAATGATAATTATGTAGGATTTCCGGCATTGGAAGTTGGTGATGTAGTAAAAGTAGTGAGCCTCACCGATCCGACTCTTGTTGCATTGGCTACGACAGTTGAAGGTTCAGGAGTTTCAGCAGACAAAGCTATATCCTACCAATATGGAGGCAAAAAGCGCGATGTGAATGCTCGCGAGTACACCTATACCGTTACAACTGCCGGTAAGTTATGTTTGAATTTTGCACAAGACAACATGATTTATAGCATCGATGTACAAGAAGCTGTTGAAACGGTGAAAGTAGATTTGGATTTCTACGCTCAAGTAAGAAGTTTGATTACAGAAGGCGATGCGAATAAATACACATTACCCAGTGATGGTTCTGAATGTGTTGCGGATGAAAAATTCAAAAAAGCCGACGCGTCAGAAAACAATAATTTTTATACCATTAATCACGAAGGGTTTGATGCAGATGGAATAAGTGTATGGCCTAATAAGGAATTCCAGTTAGTAAATGCAATATCCACATCTGCAGGGGTTGTTACTACCTATAAAATCGGTCTTAATCCAAGTCGTAGCGCAAGCAACAACAAAGTTGGCATTAAGAATCTTAAGGCAGGAGATGTTGTTGTTATTCGTAGTGTGAGCGCTCCTACAGTTTATACTGCAGAAATCGGATCAGGTTCGTCGGTAAGTGAAACCTATAATTTCACATACGGAAGCAAGAATCGCAGTTTTGACATTAACAAATACACTTATACTGTAACTTCCGATGGTAAAATGGCATGGGAGTTTGCACAAAACAACACCATCATCAGTATCAAGGTATCGCGTACAGATTTGCAAACAAAAGTCGTTGCAAACACCTACCCTGTTACTGTTAGTCATGGTTGGGCATCGTTCTGCGCTGCTGAGGATGTGGAGATTCCGGCTGGGGTGACGGCCTATATAGGAGAATCGGTAAGCGCCGGAGAATTGGCATTGACAGAGATTGAGGGGAGTATGATTCCTGCTAATACGGGTGTGGTACTTACCGGAGTTGATGGTGCATACGAGATGGTTAGCACGACCGGTGCATCGGCAATCGCATCCAGTTTTACGGGAACGGTTAAGCGTATCGCCAATCCGGATGCAGAAACCACATATACATTGTGGTACGACAGTTCGGCTGATGAGGTAGTATTGGCTAAATACACAGGAACGTATGTTCCAGCCAACAGGGCTTATTTGACACATTCCGGTTCTGCCGGTGCGCCATTGCGCATGGTTGTTCGCCACAACATGCCGACAGCAATAGAGAGCACTCAGCAATCAGCTATCAGCAGTCAGAAAGTGATTGAGAACGGGCAACTGGTTATCATCCGTGATGGCGTGAAATATAATACAGTAGGTCAAATTATTAAATAAGGAGGGCACAACTATGACAAAGAATTATATTCAACCGATGATTGAGGTTATGGCAGTTAACTCCATAGATTTGATTTGTGCCGCTTCGGGTGCAGCATCCGGAAATTCCGTGAGTGTAAGTTCGGAAACCTTCGGGAATGAGAGCGAGATACTATAATCTGCTTAATCAGATAAAAAATTTTCAGACAAAATCAAACGATGAAAAGATCAATATTTGCAGCCATTCTTATATTTCTTGGTTTGGGACAGGTGTGGGGTGAAACTCGTACGTTCGATGGAAGTACGAAGTTTTACGTCATGAACTATAAACCATCCGGACTTGGGGGAAGCACGTTGTGGGCAATTAGTGATGATTGTAAATTTTATTTCGATTTGGTAGATGGTAGCGCTGGACACCATTGGTATGAAGCTACATTAGTATCCGGTAGCGGTTCCTATTCCGAAGGTGCGATATATTCAATTACACCGGATGCCGGCACCTATAGTTACTTTATCATGACCCGCGGTAAGGGTAAGAGTTTTGGAGATGCCACAAACCAAACCGGTAATATCGGATTCCACTCCGATGCCTCCTATAATCTTGTCAACGGTGGATATGATAAGGATGGCACGGGTACGACTTGGGGAAAACTCTCTCCAAAATCTGTAACCAGCGATGGTACAGGTATTTTATATTTCAATTTAACACCATCTTCTGCCTCATGGTGGACATGTGGTACAAATGGAGATCAGAACTTTGTATATTTCTATAATAATTCCGGCGAAGGAAAGTGGTCTTCATCATCTGTTCAAGTTTCTGGAAATATAAATAAGGTATCTGTTCCTGAAGGCACGTGGGATGGTGTGATTTTAAGCCGCCAAAAGTCAACTTCTGATCCGGGATTTGATGGGTCAAAACAATATAATCAAACGCAAGACATTCCGTTAGTAGATGGAAAAAACTATCTTTCTAACTTCGGCGAAGCTCCCGGTACATATACATGGGAAGATTTTATTCCGACGGGAACAACCGTGCTAAACGGCACAATGAACGATTGGAGTCTTATTACGGCTAAGGCGTTCACAGATGGTGAATTGGCGATATCTTTGCCTGCTCGCAAAACGATGTCGTTTAAGATTGTAGAGGGTAATAATGGTAGCGGAACATGGTATGGCTTGACCGATGCGAATTGTATTCTTAGCGACATGTCAGATTGGGGCTTCAGTAGTTCGGGAACGAATACGCGTATCAACACTGCCGGTGCAGGTACGTATACGTTTGCATACAACGCTTCCCATCAACTTTCGGTAACCTACCCGGAAGTTACGCACCCGAATGCAGATTATGTATACTTGATTAAGTATGGTTGGAGTAGTTGGCATGTTCACTTTGATCAAGCAAGTACTACGTATGGAATCGCTAAAACAACATGGACCGGACAAGAGTTAACTGTTGCCAGCGGAACAATCACAGATACTTATGACTATACCGCTCCAGGAGCATTAAGTGCACAAACTTATTTCTACTATGCGGTAGGAGACTATCCGAAGTTCAACTTTAATGATAATAGCTCGTCTAATCAAACGAACGACCAAACTCCATCTCCCGGACAATATATGTATAACGATGGTGATAGTTGGGAATGGGGAGACTTTGTGTTTAGTGTAACTTTGAATACAAACAGCGGTACTATTAATTCTGGCAATGTAACAAGTTATACATTTGGAACAGGAGCGACGTTACCGGATGATGTAACGCGAACCGGCTATACGTTTGGCGGTTGGTACGATAACGCCGGCTGTAACGGATCGGCTGTAACAGAAATAACCACAACGGATAACGGCAATAAAACCTATTACGCCAAATGGACGCCGATTACATATAGCATTACATACGATGTAGATGGTGGAACAATGTTCTTTGCGGATACGCAGACGAGTTATAACATCGAGAGCTCAACAATTACGCTCCATGCAGCAGCCAAGAGCGGATATGTGTTTGCAGGTTGGTATAGCGATGAAGATAAGACGATTGCTGCCAATACGATTCCTACGGGATCGACGGGCGATAAGATTTTCTATGCGAAGTGGACAGAACAAGGGTGCGTGGACGAGCATAAAACAGGAACAGTCTTTGCTATGCAGCCAAATGTAGGTCCATCGGCTGCGGTGAACTTGACAGCCGGCAATTATGTGGACTTGAGCGGTACGCATGCAACTTTCACTCGTGGTACGGGTGTATATGGAACTAAATCAACTGCTGCGCAGATTTCGGAAGCCGCCACCGATAAAGCTAAGCGCACACTACAAATGAGTTCCACTACGCATGTAGTTACACTTAATCTCTCCTGTCCGTTGGTTGCTTACGATACGATCATTATCTACGATTCGCATAGATCATCCGGAAGCGGAACATTTGAATTTAGTATTACAAGCAGTTCCACGTATTCCAATACATATTCCACATCCGGTGCTACGGCTAGTCAAAGTAATGATACGACGCGCTATGTGGTGCCGGTAGGAAGCGGATTGATTGGTGTTACGCCTATTTATATTTGGGGCTCTGCTTCTTCCGATTTGCGTATTCGTCGTATTGAAATTCGCCGTACAAGCACATGGCAATTAACCTATCACGGTAATGGTACAAGTGGCCTGACTCCTTCCAACGTGCCGGCAGCTGAGTACCGTCCTGCAAGCCCGGTAGCCTTGTCATCCACCGTGCCTGTATTGGGTGACTATACGTTTGCCGGTTGGAATACCGCCACTAACGGTAGCGGAGAGAACTATGCCTCCGGAGCAGATTATACGATTCCTTCTGCCACTACTACCCTTTATGCCAAATGGACGCTGGCAGTCGCATTGGATGACAATGGTGGTACAGGCGGTTCGACGAGCGTGACGATGACGCATAAGAGTAACACGCATTCGGATATCACGCTGCCTACTCGTGCCGGTTACGAGTTTACCGGATACTATGATGCCGATGGCCGACGTGTGACGGATGAGACAGGTGCATTGCTGGCAAGTGTGGGAAATTACACCTCCAGTGATTGCACATGGAAGTATGGCACATCAGGACTTACCCTCTATGCGCACTGGAAATTTGTCATCTATCGTACGGGAGATGCACCGGATGGAGGAGCAGAGACCTTTGCCGGCGGTGCTATTGATTGGCCGATTGAGTACCGTATGAAAGTGAACACGCTGGATCAATGGAACTCGCTCTATCTGCCTTTCGATGTGGATACCATCAAAGTGATAGAAGACGGTATATACTACGATATCCAGCCGTACTATCGTCCATCTGTAGGAGGTGACTTATACCAAGGCCATTATTTCATCCGTACACCGGCTAAAACAGAGGACTTTGAGATTGCAAACTTCAGCGATTGGAGAGATCCGGCGAGCTTTGTTTTCACTCCGTCCGGAAATACTCCTTATGTCATCAGGTGGCATGACTCATATTTCTTGAATAAGTATATCGCTTTCTTTGGGCATACGAATGCTGAAATCCCTGAGGAGATGAGCGAACGTGACAGGCCGTCTAAGGACAGCGTCGTGAACGTCTATGGAAACGATGCGATGGTTAGCGGTTCTGTCGTGGATGGTTACACACTCGAACCCGATTATGGTCAAGGAGCTTGGTTGCGGGAGGAAACAATTGGTGCCTCCCGTACGGTACTGCCTTTTGAGTGCTACCTGCGCGCCAATGCGAAGACTACCCCTATCTTCAAAGCTCTGCGTAGGACAGATATAGCCACAGGTATCCCCATGACCGATGCTCCGTCATTAAGCACCGATAAAATGGTGATCAACGGGCAAGTGGTGATCATACGCGATAACAAGATGTATAACGTTTTAGGAATGGAGATACGATGAGACGCTTTTTGATTATACTGTTTTGTACACTCAGCATACACATCTATGCCGCCGATTATGCTCCGTTCGCCGGCGGCAGCGCAGCAGTGCCTGTGGCTACTATGCAATCTGTCAATAACTCCGGCTATATGACTTCCGGTAGTTCATATACTTCGACTGTATATGATGTCGACTCCTCGTCACCTTCGAGAGCAGGTGCGCGTAAAGCACCTCCTTCCATTACTCCCGGAACAACGGCGGACGATGATCCTAGCAATACCAATTACGGCACTATAGGAGACGCGGTCATACCGCTTCTAATCATGGTAATGATATATGCGATGTATGTACTTCTTTACAGGAGGAAGACACGTACGATGTCATAACCAACTATTTTTCATAATATTTTATATTTTTATTTGGGAAAGCATTTCACGGGAGTGAGGTGCTTTCATTTTTAGGAAAAAGAAGGTGTGCCAAAACTAATTGGCACACCCTCTATGAATGGTATAAGTGATATTTTACTTCTTGAGTGCATCCCAAGATTGAGTGAGGCGGATGCCACCGACAGCACCGGTGTAGGCATTGCGGTTACGCAGGGAGATGGCGCGGAGCGGCCATTTGGTGCTGTTCTCCTCGTCAGGCAGGGCAGTGCAGAGAGCTGCAGGTTCGGCACTACCAAGGTCGGGATTGACAAAGAGCGAGACATTGCCGGCAGCAAAGTCCACCTTCAGGACAACCAGGTAGGTCTGCCCTACTGCATAGGGTTGTTCAGCCATGGCAACCACTTTACCGAGCGAGCAACCGAAATACATGGTCTTCTTGTCATTCTCATCACGGCGCACCATGATGCGGTACTTGCCTCCGCCACCGGTGGCGTTAGGGGTCAAACCTATGACTTCCGATTCAGAGGTGTTCTCTACCTTATCAAAGTTAACTACGGCAGCAAGGTAATATACGCCCTTTTTCATCTTGCCCTCTTCGGTGATGGTATAGCACGAGAAACGGGAGCCTTTGATACCTTTGTCCCAACCGATACGAATAGCATTGCCCTGTTCGGGATAGTTCGGATAGAGCACAGGAGCAAGGATAACCGGTGAGGGCAGTTCATTGCCTTTGCTGTCGAATGCACCGGACCAGTCGTTAAGAACTGCCGGAGCTTTCTTGTCCAGATAAACGTGGTGCTCAAGGGTGTCACCCAGGGCATACCCTTTGGTTAGATCGGAACTGATGACTTGTGCCGTGACGGACACGAGACCGCCCAATAGAAGGGCTGCAGCTAAAAGTGTTTTTTTCATTGTAGTATATTTTAGTGTGTTTTGAGCCAAAATCGATGCAAAGTTACGATTTTTTTTTCATATATGCAAGCGCGCGCGCATAAAAAACGCGCGCGTGAACGTTTTTACAAGAAAAGTGTACGGATTTACGCTTTTATTTGGATTATTTGTTGTAATTTTGTACCGTGAAAAAATATGGATACATGAAACGGATTTTTATACTGCTCTGTTTGCTACCGAGTGTGCTGATTTTCGGTCAGAAACGCGACCAACGCGATTACATCACCGTGCAGATGGTGCCGAACCATGCTGACTGGGTATATGCCAGCGGCGAGGACATCACGATTACGCTGAGCGTGGTGCGTCACTACTGCGCGCTGCCGGATATGGAGGTGCAATGCACGTGGGGAAAAGAGTTGCGGGAGAGCGAGAAAGAGTGGACGGTGAATACCGGCAAGAAAGGTGAGGTGAGTCTCAAGTTGAAGGGGCAGAAAGAACCCGGGTTCAAGACCCTGACCGCTCGCGTGACGTATGAGGGGAAACAATATACAAACAGTATCAATATAGCTATCGAACAGGATAAGATCGAACCTACCACACAGATGCCGGCAGACTTCGATGCATTCTGGTCAAAAGCCATAGCGGACGTACGTAAAGTGCCGTTGAAGCCAAAGATGACCCTGCAACCGGAGCTATGCACCGCAGACTACGATGTGTATGAGGTGCAGTTCCAGAACCATAAGCCCGGGTGCTACTTGTACGGGATGATGAGCATTCCGAAAAGTGGAAAGTGGAAAGTGGAAGGTGGAAAGCTGCCGGTGGTGATTGAGTGGCCGGGAGCGGGAGTGAAGCCGCATCGGGGTATTCAGGGAGTGTTGGTGGAGAAAGGCTGCATCGTGTTGGAGATGGGCGTGAACGGTATACCGGTGAATCGCGACGATGATTTCTATCGGGATTTGAAAGCGAATGGACTGAGTGAGTACTGGACGATATACAACGACGACCGCGACAAGTATTATTATAAGAAGATATACGCGGGCACGGTAAAGACGGTGGATTTCCTGTGCAGTTTGGATTTTGTGGACACGACACGCATCGCCGTGACGGGCGGCAGTCAAGGTGGGGCATTAGCCATTATCCATGCCGCGTTGGACAAACGGGTCAAATGTGCGAGTGCCGCCTACCCTGCCTTGTGCGAGATAGCCGGCAGTTACCACGGTCGCGTAGGCGGTTGGCCGCGTATCTTCCGTGATCCGCAGGAACCGGCATTGGCGCAGAAAGTAGCGGTGAGCGAATACTACGATGTCGTAAACTTTGCCCGCAAGGTAACCTGCCCTATTAAGCTGTATATCGGATACAATGACCAGACCTGTTGCCCGACGAGCACTTATGCGGCATACAATGTGATAACCAGCCGCAAGGAGTTGTTTACGCCGCTGGATTGTGCGCATTGGCAGTACCCGGAGCATAGGATAAATCGACACCAATTTATCCTAAGCAATTTTTGATTTGTGATTTTTGATTTATGATTTATAATTTTAATAATATGAAACCATTAGTAGAAACGAAAGCCCGCGTAGGCGTGTTCTCCATCGCCTTGGGTGCGTATTTGCCGCAGTTTCCGAGCCTTGTGCCGGAGTTTGAGGCGCAGTATGAAGCCTTCAAAAAGACCCTGCCGAACACGGTAGAACTGATTGACGGCGGTTTGGTAACCACCAAAGAGTTATCACAAGCAGCCGGCGACAAGTTCCGTTCCGCTGATGTGGATCTGGTGATCTTGCAGTTGCTGACTTATGCCACATCGTATAACATGCTGCCGGCAGTGCGCGACCTGAATGTGCCGGTGGTGCTGGTGAACCTGCAGAAACTGCCTGCACCGGACTACAAGCACACCGACACCGCCAAGTGGCTGGGCGAACTGTATGCCTGCGGAGCGGTAGGTGAGATGGTAGCCGACCTGGAGCGTGCCGGCAAACGTCATGCAGTGATCACGGGCCTGCAAGGCGATGACCCTGAGGTACAACACGAGATTGACGAGTGGTGCTGTGCGGCACAGGTGCGTCGCCGTTTCCGCGACACGAACATCGCGCAGATAGGTCGTCCCTACCCCGGCATGATGGACCTGTATATCGACGAGACGAACCTCTACCATCGCATGTGGCTCTACACCAAGCAGTTCGACTGGGAGAAGATGTGGGCGATAGCCGATCACATCACCGACGAGGCAGCAATCCGTGCCAAAGCAGAAGATATCTTGGACACGTTCGAGATTGAAGGCGGTGCAACGGTGGAGACCGTTTGGGATATGGCGAAGTATGTCGTGGCGTTTGAGCAATGGGTTAAGGACGAGAAGTTGGGTCTGATTGCTTCGCACTATGACGGTTATGCACAAGGTGTAGCCGGTAAGCTGGACTCGATGCTCATTCCGGCATTCTCGATGCTCATCAAGCAGCACACGGCTTGTGCCGTAGAAGGCGATATGAAAGTAGCGATGGCGATGTCGATATTGAAGACCATTAGCGGTACGGGACAGTTGAGCGAGATGTACTCCATCGACTTCCCTGCCGACATCTGCATCATCGGTCACTCCGGTAGCGGTGACGCCGACATCTCACAGGCGCACAAACCGACGATGAAGATTGTTCCCGTCTTCCATGGCAAAGCCGGTGGCGGCTATCTGACGCAGTTCTACCCGCCCGCAGGGGACGTGACCTATCTGGGCATCACGCAGGACAAGAACGGCGTGTTTAAGTTCGTGGTGGCAGAGGGTGTGAACGAGGAAGGCGATATCTTCATGTTCGGCGACACGAACATGCGCACACGTTTCAGTATCGGTGCACGTGAGTTCTGTAACCGCTGGTCAGAAGCCGGACCTACGCACCACATGGCCGCAGCTGTAGGTAGGCATATCGACACGATACTGAAAGTGGCTAAGATCTTTAATGTGGAAGTGGATATCGTTTGTCGTTAAGCTGTTAAATTGTTAAACTGTTAAGCTGTTAAACTGTTATGGCTAAATCAGGAAGTTTGCGTTCGACACTGGCTGTGTCGCTCAATAATTACTTAGATGCCGGAGCGATAGTTGCCGGCGCAAGTGGTTTGACCCTATGGCAGAACTACCTCGGGTTAAGTGAACTGCATCTGGGTTGGCTGAATTTTATCAGTGCCAACTGTCTGGGTGCCGCTATCGGTGCTATCATCGGCGGGTTCTTGGCAGACAAGTACGGTAGGAAGTTCATATTCACCTACAATCTGCTTGTGTATATGTTCGGTGTGCTGCTGGTTATGCTCGCCACGAATATACCGATGCTCTTTGCGGGATTCCTGTTCACGGGTATATCCGTGGGCGTGGGTGTGCCGGCATCGTGGACGTATATATCCGAGAGTTCGGAGATCAACAACCGCGGACGCAACATCAGTCTCTCGCAGATGTCATGGGGCATCGGTCCGATGTGTATCCTGCTGCTCGGTATGCTGTTTGCTCCGGGTCATGCAGGTGAATCAGACGGTGTGCTCTACGGTTGGGTACAAGGTTTGGCTCATTGGTTTATGGGCGCAGACGCAAGCGTAGCCGCTGTACAGGTGTTTGCCTCCCGCATCGTATTTTTCTCACTGTTTGTAGTAGCATTCATTGCCTGGAACCTGCAACGCAAGTTGCAAGAGAGTGCAGAGTTTGAAGCCGCCAAAGCAAGCGGCAAACAAGCCGGACTATGGGAGAACATCAAGGTGCTGTTCCAAAACAAAGTGGCCATCAAGACCGTGGCATTCCTGGCGGTTATCTACCTGAGTTGGAATCTTGTGGCCTCGGTCATGGGTTTCTTTCAGCCGCATATCTATGAGTCGGCAGGCGGCATGAGCAACAAAGATGCCAACATGCTCAGTTGCATCAGTTGGGCGTTCGTGGTGTTCACCACCTTTATCGTCTCGCGTCTGGTGGATAAGATTGCCCATCGGGTCTTCTATATCTTCGGTCTGCTTTGTGCCCTCACGGCATGGATGATCATCATCGGTATCGGTGTGAACAGCATCATCTGGCTGTGGGTGTTCACCATCCTCTGGGGCATCAACAACGGTTGCTCGGTGCAGATCTTCTATGCGTTGTGGGGCTCTGAGCTGTTCCCCGCCAAGTTCCGCGCCGGAGCACAAGGACTGATGTTCTTCCTGGTGCGCGGTCTGTCGGCCGTGTGGGGACTGGTGTTCACCTATATCTACGGTGAGAACGGCGAAGGCTTCACCATCGCAGCCTGGTGCATGGTAGCACTACTGCTCATCTCCCTGATCGTGGGTGTTATCGGTGCGCCGAACACCCAAGGCAAATCGCTGGAGCAGATCACCAAGGAGCGGTATGGGGAGGATGTATAGATTGTTGATTTATGATTTCAAAATTCAAATTTCAAGTTTCAAATTTTAGAGATATGAGTAACGAACAATTGAATAAGGTGCTGGCTGACGTAGCAGAGGTAGCCGGACATATTTGGACTAAGGGTTGGGGTGAGCGCAATGGCGGCAACATCACGGTCAATGTAACCGAGTTTGCAGACGCGTCGTGGGCTAAACTGCCGGCGCTATGTCCGGCGATAGCTATCGGTGCCACCCTGCCCCACCTGAAAGGGCAATATTTCTATGCCAAAGGCACGCAGAAACGCATGCGTGACTTGGCTCGCGAACCGATGGAGAACGGTTCGATCATCCGCATCACGGACGATTGTGCCCACTACGAGATTATCGCCGACAAACCTGTTATGCCAACATCCGAACTACCATCCCATCTGATGGTTCAGAACTACCTGCGTGAATCCGGCAGTTGCTATAAAGCAACGCTGCATACGCATCCTATCGAACTTGTGGCGATGAGTCACTCGCCAGAATTTTTGGATGCCAAACATCTGACCCGCACTCTATGGTCGATGATTCCGGAGACATTGGCTTTTGCGCCGCTTGGTTTGGGAGTAGTGCCATACGAAGTGCCGGGTTCGTTTGAGCTTGGGCAAGGCACCTTGCGGCAGATTCACGACTATGATGTGGTACTATGGGAGAAACACGGCACGTTTGCCGTAGGTCAAGACATCATGGATGCCTTCGACCAGACCGATGTGCTCAACAAAGCTGCTACGATCTATCTGCGTGCCCGCTCGATGGGATTCACGCCACAAGGAATGACCGACGAGCAGATGGAGGATATACAGCGTATCTTCTCGCTACCAAAGAAACGGCCGTGTTAAAAAAAATCGCTCCTCGCGGGGCGATTTTTTATTATGGTTCAACTATCAATTTGACGGTGGAGTTAAGTCCTGCGGGCATGATGTCCCAATTTCCGTAATAGGAGACGCGCCCGCCTTTGAGGTTGGCGATGTTGGCATCTTTGAACCGACGCCAGATGATACCCCGGCGGTCCATCTCGGCAACATAGTTAGCCGGCAGACCGGTTACATCAATAGTGATGGTGTTCTTGCCCGGGCGAAGGTACTCGCCAACGGATATACGGAAGGGTGCGGCAAAAACCGTGCCCGCTTTTTTGCCGTTGATATAGACTACGGCGCTTTCGCGGAGATCACCGAGATCTAAAGTTGAGTGTTTAGTGTTGAGAGTTGAGTGTTTCGAGAGATGGACAGTGGTGGTATAACGGGCTGTGCCGCGAGCGGTTGCCCACGTGCTGTCTATACTCGTCCAAGGCTGTAAGCCGGAAAGTTTTTGCTTTTTCAACGTGCCGAAACTCTCCATATCGAGGGGCTCGAGTTTCCATTGATTGTTTGTCAAATCAATGGAAAGACCGGCTGCGCCTGTTAGACCGCTTACGCTGTTAGACCGTTCCACTGTTAGACCGCTATCGCTGTTAGATGTTACAAGAATAACCGATTCACCACTTGCTAATACAATTTGTACTTCGGGTTGATTTTGGTCGTTATGGCGGATAGCAGCGGGAACTATATTGCCTGTCATGGGGTTCCACAGTTGGGCAGAAGCGGCCGGTACAGCAAGGGGTATCCATGCATCCACGTCAGCGGGTTGGAGATTGGAGATAAAGTAATGGTAGCCGTGCTCGCTGGTTCGACGGATGGCTTTGAGTCCGAACCGGGACTTCATGGGTTCGGGTTGGATAGCCGGATAGGCCGCAAGAGCCGCAGCATAGTTGGCGTCATCGATGCGGATGATGGTGGCACCGAGTGCTGCGAGTGAGTCAAGTTTGGCTTGGGTGCGCTCAGGCATGCGTTGCACTTGCGGTAGGACAAGCGCTTTATAACTGATACCGGAAGGAGCGATAAGCTGACCATCGGGTGCGACACCGATAATGGATGCAATCATACGGTCGGAGACATAGTCGAGGTCATAGCCGGCAGCATAGATACTATTGACTGCGGAAATGAACCGCGGTGCGACTTTGTCCATCTTATGGATGTCAAGAGCGAGGAGCCGTCCAGGGTATTCGGACCAAATATCGTATATGGGCAGATAGACGAGCAGGTCATTATCGGGTTGACCATATTGCATCCAGGATTGGATGCGGGTGATATATTCAAAGAACGCAGGTGCATCGTGCCAGATAGGATTGATGGGCGACATCTCCATAGCGGCATAGAAGAGCCGTCCCGGCCAGGGTTCGGTAGGCGGCGAATAGGTGGTACCATGGAAATAGCAACGGTTGACCCCTGCCGTCATCATGAGGTCGAAATCCGGTTTGCACTGGCTGAGGGAGGTACGGAAATGTTCGGTCAGCCATGTGAAGGTCTCCGCTGTGACGATGGGTTTTCCATAGAAATGTGCAGCCGATGCGGGGTACTTGAGCATGGATAGATCGGAGTAGTTCGGCCGGGTGAGGGAATCCGTTCGGAGTCCACGGATGCCGAAGTCGGAGAGTCCGAAACCTTCTATCTCGGGAATGTCCACGGCGGCATACAGGTCAAGCAGGTTAGCCGGGCTGCCATGCGCCTGGTTGCGAACAAGTGCGCCATGCTGATGTGCCCACTCTCGCCAAGTGAGGGTGAAGTTCTTGAGCAACATGTCGGACATGGTCTCGCGGTAATCGCAGATGAGTCGAGCATGGTCGGGTGCCGAATCGTTGAGGAACACAGGGAAGTGGTCTTCGAGTCGATAGCCGCGACGGGAAGCGAACTCGTCTAACAAAGTTGGTGTCCAATCTGCTCCGTATACCTCATACGAGTCATTAAAGAAACTCACAATAGGAGCATCTATTCCTTCGAACTTGGAGAGATAACGCTGTACAGCTCCTTTGTCGAGGTGGTCGATGACGTAGCCTTCGCCACCTGGGGCGGCACGCTTAACTTGCTGGCGGGTGCGGGCGATATACAAGGCGATGCTGAGTGTATCGCCATAGGTCCATGTTCCATAGAGAACCGGAAAGTCTTTTTTCTCTTTGGCAGTCAGTTCGGGTTGGGGTTCACCGGTATGCCAGGATTTGAAGATGGCTTTGCAAGCAGCATCTTGGGGTTGTACTTCGGGGCCGCCAAACGGCCATCCGGTGCCATTGTTCATATCGATTTGGATGCCGAGCCGTTGTCCTTCCGCACAGGTATAGCGCAGCATCTCCATCCATCGGGGGGATAAGTAGGGGATTTCGTTGGCTTCATTGCCTTGCACACCGTAGATGGGGGTTATCTCCACTGCTCCGATACCGGCTTGAGCGAGTTGGGTGAGTTGGGCGGTGATGCCCACGGAGTCCACGGCACTACCCTGCCACCACCATCGGGTACCGGGTTTCGCCTCATTCGTCATTGGCCATGTCGATTGAGCCGAAACAGTGAATAATGAAAAGTGAAAAGTGAAAAGTGATATTATTAAGACTATTCTTTTCATTTCCAAACGATATTGGTTAGGATATACTGGTCGGGACGTTCGGTGACGTCTTGTTCTTTCTTACAATCCAGGGCGATGCGTTG
>Ga0310696_10001927_pt1 | contig 28562 bp, 26 predicted proteins | sample AusTroGonzalo_MG_4_FD_203885 | JGI IMG/M metagenome (GOLD analysis project Ga0310696, IMG submission 203885) | Bovine rumen microbial communities from tropical cattle in Woodstock, Queensland, Australia - Gonzalo_02 (v2) (version 2) | ecosystem: Host-associated > Mammals > Digestive system >... | reverse complement strand
ATGGCGGCACGGACAGACTTCATGACTTCCTCTCTTTCGTCCTTCTTGAGATTCATATAATATATAATGTATTACGGGGTTTCTGTCTTTTCCTCTTTCAGATTCTCTACATGGAAACGTATTTGCCTCTCATGTACCATCCTTTGTATCCTGTGCAGGGGATAACACCAACCAGACTTATGCTCAACACCTTCCTCGTCCACCATCACCATACGCTCTCTTGGCAGCAGATAACCATACCTCTTTAGCCAGTCTCGGCTAAAAAACTGCAACTGCTCAGACAACTTGGCACCAGTCAGCCAAACCTCATTCATTACTTCATAATGATAGCGGACAGATTGACCAGCAAATTATTTGATTATCTGCTCCCTAAGCCTCTCGTCCATTTTGATTCTATGGCCGTAATAGAATTCTACCATAACTTATCACCTTTCTTTTGATTACACTCTTTACAGAGCAATTGAAGATTCTTCGGGTCTGATGAACCACCTTTAGAGAATGGGATAATATGGTCAAGTTGTAAGTTTTTGGTACTACCACATTTACAACAACGCCCGCCATCACGCATATAGACATAGCCAACGACTTCTTGCGGAATATAAGGACGCTTGTGTTCTTCGTCAAACAAAATACCTTCTTCCATTAGCCTTTGCCTTGCGACTTGCTTCAAAGCTTTCTTCAGTTCCACAGCCTTGATTTCTTCCTGAAACTTCTCAATTTGTTGTTCACGAAGATAATTATCAATTTCTTCTTCATTGTAATTGAACTCTATTATATTCTGGTCGTATCCAATACATTGACCTATAGGAACTAATAAGGTTAATATACAACGAGGTCGCCATCCTAAAACGACTTTACTATAATTATTAAAAATATTGAGGACATTCACGTCACCATCACAAACAATCTTATTGTTCTTATCCAGTCTCTTGCCTTTGACGGGATTAATCTCATAGTCGATATAGTGATGAATGACATATGAATCTGCAATTATATGACATTCCTCGTATGTTTTTGTTGCTAAAACTTCAACTCCTTCTCTAATAGTCTTACAATAGAACATTTCATTAAAGTAGGAGAAATCTCTTAGCCCTACACCTTTTCTGTATATGACCTCGTCTTTTGTTGGATAAGTATTGCTTGCCATACGTTCTTGTTTTTATTCTTCAAACGGATAAGTTTCGTCATAAATGTCGCTCAGAAGTTTGTCTTTATAGAGCCAATGGGCACCGGGGGCAATATGCTTTACCTTATAGCCTTTCAGTTTGGCAGAGAGTGAACTGATGGAAGTTTCGGCTCCTTCATAGCAGATTTTCCGCTCCGAGACAATCGTAACGGTTATCGTGGGGTCGTCTTTCCATGTCAAGATGTCGCCTTTCTGCATTCCCATTTCGTAGAAGTTGAGCGCTGGGCGGTGAATCTGAGCCTTTACCGATGCAGCCTTGTCGTCGTCAGTCAGGTCGTTTTCTATCTCGTCGCTCACTTCCTCGGTCACGTCGGTATGGTGGAACAGTTCGAGAATGGCTTTGGCCTGTTCCACCTGAATACGGAAGAACTCACGGTTGGCGTTAATGCGTTGAGGTGCAAATGCCGTGTGCAGGGCTTTCTCAATCTTGGCGCAGTCTGTTTTCTTTACCTTACAAGCAAACTGACACTCAAAGGGAACGGGAACTCCCGTTGTGTAGAGTTCCCTCATTCTCCTTTCAATGTCTTCCTGTGTGGTCATGCCTATTTTCACAAGACCTGGCATTACAGGATTGGTCAAAAGATAAACTATTCCGTATTCCATCTTACTTTATTTTTCTTATGCTATCAATCAATTGCTTCCAAACTATAACATCACCTACTAAATACAAATCATTACAATATACTTTTACTTCCTTTTGCATTCCGTTATAAAACAACTGAAGAATGAAATAAAAGTTATCCGTCAGTGGAACTATATTATTATGTAGGACAATGTTTCTAATTCCATGAGGCTCAATATCTATATTAAATTGTTCTAACAATTTCAGATTGAAGAAATCATTCTTTTCTTCTCCATTATAGAAATCACCACTTATTTTCAAATTTTTTATTTCCACATTGGAAGTATTGATAAGTCTCAAATAAGCAACATTTCCTAATTGACTGAAAGAGACAGAAACATTCGGACTGTGTTCTTCGTCCCATTGACGTTTCATTTCATTTAACTGCTCCTTATTATTGGCCAGCGTTTTGTTGTTATAAAAAAGAGCCATAGATGTTAAAGCAATCATGCCAAATGAAGCTATTGCGCTTAGGTAAGAAGGCCAAAAAGCAATCCACGTCTCAGGATTTCCGGCTACAGGGCAACCAATATTTAGTAGTACCAGCAAATTTAAGACAAATGGGAATGCAACAATCATAAATGCAGCAAGAATCATGGCAACTTTATGACTATTCCAAATCTGCTTTATAAAATCCAGAAATTCCATTAGCTTTTACTTAGCACCTTTCTCCCTATTACACTTCTGGCATAACATCTGGCAGTTGTCTGCACTTGTCGGGCCGCCTTTGCTCCATGGCTGTATATGGTCTGCTTCCATTTCGCTTAATTCGTAATGTTTGCCACATATCGGACAGATACCTTGTTGACGTGTATATGCGGCTTTTGCCATGGCGGGAGAGAACTTGCGAATATTCAGAACCTTTTCATCACCGCCAAGCACATATTCGTATGCGCCAGCTTTGTGAGTAACGTCATCATCCATCCATAGCCTTTCCAATTCTTGTTGCAGTTTGTCGGTGTCCCAGTCCTGTCGCTCATGATAGGTTTCATATAGCCGTCCCCAATCCAAGCCCTTCATAAGTTTGTCGTACTTAGGGAATGTAGCTTCCACCCAGTTCACAACTTGTTGGAAATAGAGCATCAGGTCGTTGGCATTCGGCTTATCGTGATACTGCCCCATATATTCGTCAATGCTTCCGCTGAAACGTTCCATGTCGGCATTTGCCGCCCATTGTATGGCCGTTTCCAGATACTTCTGCCGCTTCGGGTCGCCATTCAAATAGTTCTGCCCCAGCAGTACACCCTTGCCTGTGAGCTTCGAGAATCGCCTTTTGGCATCACTCAACCATGGCCCAGTGAAAACAGCGTTGCGTCGCTCCTGTTCTGTAAGCTGTTCACCGCTGATATTGATGATATTGAACCATTCCAATTTTTCCGATGGTTCGCCTTTGCATACGTAAATCAGCAACTTGTAATCAAGTATTCGCTGTTGTATGTCCTTTGGCTGGTTATGGAAATACTTACCGTCCACGCTATAGGCTCGGTCAAGATAACGGCAGATGCTGAGAGTGCGCTGCTGGCCATCCAACAGCTCATAGTGGTCGCCCTCGTCACTCCAGTACATCACGTTCAGCGGGAATTTGCGCATTACGCTCCTAATGACCTCCTGCTCCTGCTGTGGTTTATAAATAAACTCACGCTGGAAGGCAGGACGAATATTCAGCTTGCCACCATAGCCTAATATGTCGCTTAGTTCATCATACTCGTAGCCATCGTAAAGTTCGGCTATTGTCACTTCCTTCAAGTTGATTTCCATTTCCATCATTTCTTATGTCGGATTAAGATTCTTGCATACTTCCTTTCGCCATTGACAAAAGGATAACCAAAGTTAATATCACTAATTGTGGTTGAAGCCATCAATCCAATAATCTCAAACTGATTTGGATTGTATTTTGTCATAAACGTAATAGGCACTCCCATTACGCCATCATAGTCTTCTGGAATATCCTGCGTTTTTGATACATCAATCGCATCATAATTGTCGTATTTAGGATATGCATCAGCAGAATAGAGTTTGATAAATTCCATTTCCTCCTCACGCTTTTTTACTCTAAGATTTGTAAACCACATCACACCCGAAACTCTTATCATTCCTTCTCGGTGGTCTGCATCGCTTGCCGTGTCTTCATAATGAGGGCTAATGAAATGTGCGCAGTTGCGGTTAAAACCATAGCCAAGCCACATTCGGTTTTCTTTGAAGTATGGGAATATCTCTTGATATGTTATCGCATTTTGATTGCCGATAATCAAAAACTTCTTGTCGTATTCCATGAGTTGCTTTACATACTCACGGAATAATGAGAATGGCGGATTTGTTACAACAATATCGGCTTGTTTTAAAAGTTCAATACACTCCTTTGAACGAAAGTCGCCATCTCCCTTTAGTGCATGGATACCCACTTCCTCTGGATCTATTCGACCATTACTATTTATGTCGCCGTCATAGATAATGTAAACTGCTTGCTCACGGTCATGCTGACTAAAAAGGTCAATGTCCGTATTCTTGTAACAGGTACAAATGAGCCTCTTCAATCCCAGCCACTCAAAGTTGAGCGCAAAATATTGGAAGAAGTTCGATATCCTTGGGTCGTCGCAGTTACAGAGTACAGTTTTACCTTCGAACTGGCGGCGGTAGTGATACAGTTCACGCTCTATGTCCTCTATCCGCGTATAGAACTCATCCTTTTTTGCTTCCTTTGCTTGATGCAAGTTTGTATTCTTGTTTGCCATTCACTGTTGACTTTGTTTTCAAATTATGGTGCAAATTTACTCAATTTTATTGAGTATTGGATGATTTTTGGCTAAAAAAATATAAATCTTAACCACTTTTAGTTGAAATGTGTAAGTACTTGCACGTCATTTCAAGAATATTTGCTATATTTGTGATTGAATCATCAATGAAAGGAGAAAAGCGGTTGGAATGACAAGTAGATTAGAGTTGAAAACAGGCTATTTTAGAGTTACCCACTAACTACATTGTAGTTACCCACTAACTACTTTAGAGTTACCCACTAACTCAAAAAGCCACTCCACGGACACACCTTTCGGGCAATGGTTCAGAGTATGAATTAAAAACTTTAGGAATTATGGCAAAGGTTAAGTATTATGCCAAAGAAAACACGAAGCTGGGAACCCACAGCTGGTATGCTGTCCCAGTGCCGAATGGTACGCTGACTTTTGACGAGCTTTGTCAGGAAGCGTGCGAAAACACGAGCATCGAGCCCTCGCTGATGCGGGCTGCGGTGACGGAGTACATGAAGGTTGTGAAGCGGAACGTGCTGAAAGGTTTCCGCGTTCCTGTGGGAGAGCAGTTCCTAACGGTATACCCGAACTTGAACGCTTCGGTGAAGGACACGAAGAATCCCGACGGAACGGTGAAGGAAGTGGCCACGGCCAAGATGGTGAACGCCATGAAGGGCAAGAGCCGCATGGGCGCCTCGGTGAGCATCAACTTCTCAAAGGAGTTTGCCATGCAGGTTTCTTGGCAGAAGGTTGACGCTATGACTGGTGCCGCCATCGACGACGAGGACATCACCGACAATACTGGTGGCGGCGACGACACAGGCGGCGGTGGCACGACACCCCCAAGCGGTGGCGGTGATTTGGAGCCTTAAGGCAGGTCGCTTTACATCACATCTATATTCGGCAAGCAAGGCAATAGGCTTTGCTTGCTAAAAATAAAAACCTCAAAAAATATAAATCATGCAAGACGAACATAAGAAAATCGATTACAAGAAGGAAATCTTGGTAAAAGGGTTGGGAATAGATGCTATATCATATATCCTACATTATGTTGATAATATGTATTTTAAAGGAGATGTATTCCCAGAACCTAAGGTGATATACAGAGGTGTTACTGCTTATTATCCGAGAAAAGAAAATGGAGAAATTGTAAAAGGAGAAAAAGTCATACAATCTGCATTGGCATATCGCCTACAAGAATATTGCTATAAAGGATATAATCGTTCTACATATATAAGCAAATTGAAACAAATGATAAGCGATGCTCGCATATCATTTCCTAATGAATATAGAGGCCAGACTGATTTGACAGTACTTGCTGATATTCAACATAATGGAGGTGCAACGTGCTTAGTGGATTTTAGTAAAAACATATTGAAATCATTGTGGTTTGCATGTGAGAGAGAATTTGACAAAGATGGGTATTTATATTGTTACAATATAATGCATGATTCTATTATTAATAATAATTTGACATGGATTAAAGATAATGATAATAGAGATATTGAAATGCTGCTAACAGCCTCATCCAGATTTGCTAATGTGTGTTCTGATGTAACAAACAGGTTTTATTATTGGACTCCTCCTGCTCTTAACAACCGAATTGTCAGTCAAGATAGTATATTCATATTTGGATTAGATAGATTTGAAATTGAGAAGCATAAAATTCTTATGTTTAAAATTCCTGCTGCTTCAAAAGAGTCTATCAAAAAGGCCCTTGAAATTTTCTTCAACATACATTCTTTTTCTATTTATAACGATATATCAGGATATGCTATTTCCAAAGCAAGAACGAATCCTATAGCGCAAACAGACGGTGTCAACAATTTTAATTATGTTTTTGTTGACATACTCAATTTTATGCAAAATGAAGATTATACAAGCGCAGCCTCATTAATTCGTCGTTATCAAGGACAAAGAGAATATGAAGGTATATCTGAGAGGGAGGAAATGGAACTTCATTATTCTATGGGCATTTGTTACAAAAAAAGCAGACTTAATGATAGAGCAGAATACGAAATTATAAATTCAATTGAAGAATTTAAGAAGGTTATTGAAATATCCAACAAATGCATTGTTCAGAGTAAGAAAGAATTAAGAGGCGAGAAGGATCCTGATAAAAGAACAGAAATCATAAAAGACTTGGAATATCTCTCAAGAAAATGCGTAAGAGCATACAATGAAATAATAGATCTTTGTTATGATTCTTTACTATTCACAGAAGGTATGCAAGTTTGCGATGAAATTATAAAGAATTACAAGAATCTTATGTTCAAAACAGCAGCATTGAGTCTCTCTGTATGTAGGATAACACGAATGGAGCTATACATCCTTAGTCGTATGCACAAGAAGGGATATGAAGACACGAGATTTTTAGAAAGTGAGAATAGTTCTATAGAAATTGCAAATTCAAAAAACGCTTTTGATAAGTTGCTAATTGGGTATTATATGTTGTTTGATGAACTTCTAAATGACTATAGAGATGACAAAGGAATAATAGAGAGCATAAAAAAAATTACTAATTTTAAGAAGAAACTAAATATTAATGAAACTAAGAAGTATTTACATGATTACTATTACTGGGAGTTTCTTGATATACTGAAAGCTCTAGGACACATAGAAGTTAGAAATGGCGATAATTCGATTTTATACATCAATGTATTGAAAGATTTGACATCCGCAATGATTTCTTTTCGCGACATACTGGAAAGTCAGTTAATGTTGAAAAATACTAGATTCTAAATTGAAGGGTAAGCGATTAATAAACTAGTTATTAATCGCTGCTCCTTTTAAGTTTTTGAATGTGCTGCTCAGTTTATTGCCGAAAGCCATCAGATCTGTATATAGTTTCTCAGTTGTAATCTTGGCATAGATCTGAGTCGTGGTGATGTTCGCATGTCCGAGCATCTTACTGATGACATCAATCGGTACGTTCTCAGCAAGTGTGACAATAGAGACATAGTAGTGTCGTCCCATGTGAGGTGATACCGTCTGCGTAGTTCCTGCCATCTTGCAAATCTTCCTTAGATTGTCCCAAAGTGTTTTGTGGAATCATGGGGACAGGTTTGATTTCCTCAGAAAAATAAGACTTCGGGAGGCTCCCGCTGACATTCGCCAGCGTCGGCCTCCCGAAGTCCTTTTCTTTTACCTTTATTATATATTACAGCCCCTCGATATCCTCGGCAACAACTACTGCCACAGCGGCTCGTTCTCCCATCCACAGGGGAAGCCCATCATGGAAGGTTGCACACTTGGATATTTTGTCAGAAGCGATTTGAAGTCCTGGACAAAGGTGTTCTGGGGATTGATGCTGTTGAGCCAGTAGGCGATGCAGCAGAGACTTGGATAGAGCTTGTCTGAAGAAAAATGGCGGTTTGCTATCCAGTTGCCTCTCATCCGCTCATTCGTCCTTGGAACCATCGAGAAATGAGCATTCCAAAGTCTTGCGTGATGGGCACAGGTGTTGCGCACGATGGTCAATGTCGCAAGCCAACTTTGAAGACATTTGTGCTGTGGGATATTGAAACTACGGGCAACCTGCTTCTTCACGGCGTTGTCATTCATGTTCTTGTAGAGCTTTGACAATGTTCCGAACGAAGCCACTTCAAGCGTTTTCCAAGCAGGAGGCATGTCTGGCTCATCATATTTTCTGAAATGTTCTGCTATGAACTCATCGTGGGAACGGCTAAGTTCCGTACGAAGGTAACTAAGATTCTCATTGAACAAATCTGCATCTTCTGCTAACGTGTCATCAAGAAACCAAAATGCTCCATGAGCCAAGGAGAAGAAATGTATGATCCTTGTTCTGACGGATATTTCTATTTGTTGAATGGCAGCAAAGATAAGTGTCTTCAGTTCTGAATCAAAAATGTAGCGGGCCACGACATCCTCAAAACGACTGCCAGGACGGAACAAGTGGGTGGAACTGTTTTGTTCCATTGTGCGCCAATATCCAGCAAGACGGAAATAGCTTATATTCTCCAGAACAGTTTGGGCTTTTTGCTCATCGGTAAATATGAGTCCACGACCTTTCAGAATAGCAATCTGATCGTTGATGGAAATGGGTTGCTTGTTATATCTCATTGCCCTATATATATAAAACGCCCCGCCCTGGTTCGCTGGTCTTCGGGAAGCGTGGCGGGTTCTGTTGGTGCAAAGGTAGTGCTTTTCTCTGAAACATCCAAACTTTTTTGAGGGGAAAGTGCATTCTTGGTGTCAATTTTGCTGATTTTTTTGTACCTTTGCACAGAAAATCTGTGCGAAGTTGCTCACGCTCGGCAAAATGAGCAAGCTCTTTTGCACTCGCTTAATCGCAACATTGCCCCCGATTATGTACAAACTGAAGGAATTTTGGCAACTAACAAACATGCCCATACCCGAAGGTGAGTGGGATGGAAACGTCATCTGCATAGAGACTAACGCGGAGTGGACATTTGGCACGAACAAGACGCACGGGTTCCTGTCGTGCTACACCTATACGATTGTCACGCGGGGCTGGGTCACCATCTTGTATAACAACCGTGAACTGACGCTGCACGAGGGCGACCTCTATACCTATTCGCCTGGCTTCGAGGTTACCGTCCTCTTGTCCTCCAGCGACTACAGCGGCATCTGTCTGTTGGCCGACGAGCACTTCACGCTCAGCCTGCCCACGGTACGCGACGCCATCCGTACAGCCTACTTCACGGTGGTAGAACTCACCTCGCCTGTGCTGCCGCTTAAGGCCGATGACCGCCATCGCCTACAGGAACTGATGCAGATGATGATTCACTACCAGCAGATGGGACTCCCCCAGGCCAACGAGAGCCTGCGGATGCTCTATAACCTCTTCCTCACCGACCTCTCCACCATCCAGCAGCACAGCATCCGCGAGCACCGCTTCCCAAAGCGTGTCGAAGAAATCTTCCTTGGATTCCTTGGCCTGCTGCCGCAGCATTTCGCCGAGCACCACGACATTGGGTTCTACGCCTCAGAACTCTGCATCACCACCACCTATCTCTCGCGCGTCGTCCGTCAGGTATCAGGTGGCCGCACCGTCGTCGACTACATCAACCAACTCCTGCTCATGGAGGCCACCTTCCTCTTGCGCCAGACCTCGCTCAGTATCACACAGATTTCCGACCGTCTCCACTTCGCCGAGGTCACCACCTTCGCCCGCTTCTTCCAGCGCATGAAGGGCATGAATCCGAGGGAGTTCAGGAAAGGGAAATGAGGATGCAACACCCTATCTTTCCGATTATTCCGTGACTATTGAATGATTATTCCATGGTCACGGAATGATTGTTCCATGACCATGGAATAACAGCAGAAGCTATACTCGATAACGGCATCCTGGATGTGATGCTGGACGATGGTGCCGCTCTCCTTGCTGATGGAAGGCTGTGAGGGTATCACCATCAACAACCTCCACCATGATGACGAACTTCCCGCCAGCTTTTAGTGCGCGACGCACCTCATACAGCTAAAGGAATGCCATTCTATACCGATGCCTCTGATACCATATGGTTTGTGGTCGGTCAAGTCCTCTGTCCACGCACTCCACTGAAGCATAGAACGACTTCAGGTCGATGGCAATATAAGTCCGTTGTTGCTGTTGCACTCGTCGAAGCCATTAGAGAATTACTGGGCGGGAGCCCACTTGCAACGGACGGGCGACACGATGGCGCCTTCCTTCTTCAACTCAGCAAAAGCCTTGTCTACTTCCTTGCGGTCGATGCCTGTGATCTCCGCAATCTTGCCTGCGTTCACGGGAGCTCCGAACTCACGCATGGCCTGTAATACTTTCTCCTTCATGTTAATCTTTGTTTTTAGTGGTCGCTGCGCGACCATAATATTATACTTACATTTGCATTATCAGCCAGTTCTGTTCGCCAATCTTCTCAATCAACTCGAGAGCGCCCTGACTCCAGTAGAGGTCTTCCTCCTCGTCGGCCAGATAGGCTTTCAGAATGTCGAAGGTGAGATAGTCCTCGCATACCGATCCCATGCACTTGCGCAGCAACTCCACGCCCGGCTCCTGAATCTTCAAGTCTTCCTTGATGTACTCCACGGGGTCGTAGCACAGCGTGCGTGCCTCGTGCTTCTCCACCTTTACCTCGCCGCCGAGGTCGAGGATGCGGTCGATGAACTTCTCCACCCATTCCATCTCCTCCGTGTAGTGGCCGATGTACTTCTCGCCCAGTTTCGTGAAGCCCTGAGCCTTGAAAATCTGTCCCTGTACCTTGTGTACGAATGCGCCCTCTGAGAGGCCTGTTACGAAGAACTGCAATGCTTCGATTGATTTCTGCTTGTCCATAATCTGATTTGTTTTTAAGTGAATACTTTTGTTATTTGTTTATCTGGGCGCAAAGGTACGGTGATTCTTGTATGGAATTGCAAGCCCAAACGAAACAAAAACCGACTAAGACGAAACATTTTGATTAAGTGCGAACATTTCACGAGCCTCCATCGTCATGTCTTCCAACCCGATTGAACAACTTTGGAGGTCAAAAGTCCTCGTTATTACTACTTTTCGTATGCTGAAATTGAAGATTTATATGTACTTTTGCATCGTGTTTCCTGTGAGACACACAGCTCATCTTTCACGAACGAATTTGCACCTCAAAGCGAAAGCGAGCGAAATATAACTATCTAAGGAGCATGCGCTATAGGCGCAGGCTTCTCCATAAAGTTGTTAGGCCGTGCAAAGCCTGTTCGTGATATGGTAGAGTGCTTGCGCTTTCTTTATGCCATGAAGTTAGTGCGGGCTAACGTAGAGTCTATCATAAATTTATATAAGTTCAACATGAAAAAGTATTTGTTTCTTTTCTTGATGGCTATGCCATTGTTCTTCATGGGTTGCTCGTCTGACGATGAGGAAGCCACGCTCTCTAAGTCCGAACTGATAGGTACTTGGTACACGTTAGAAGACGATTGGGTTCTTGTCTTCAACGAATCAACGGTAACTCAGTATGAAATCTGGGAGAACTCTGGCAAGTATTCGCTCAATTCTTACACCGTGACAACGAAGTACACAATCAGCGGAAATAAGATTATAAACGAAGACGGTCAGAATGCAACAGCATCTATCAATGGTAACACGTTGAAAGTAAGTAATGGCAGTGGATCCTTGACTTATACGAAGTTCAATGGGACACCACAACAGTTGATGGATTATTTGAACAAATAATCAACTCAGCATCTGAATGAATTTCGGGAGGTCGCCGCTGAATCGACAGCGCTGGCCTCCCGAATCTCTTTTTCGTCTGTACCTTTATATTATATATGAAAGAACATAGTGGGGCGACTGGAAGAAGAGTCCAGTATTGGGGTCGGAAATCTTCTCGAAAATGGGTGAGGTATAAACGCGGTCAAGGGCATGAATCCGAGGGAGTTCCGAAAGGGGTGAAGTTCGTTATGCGAGTACGATGTCCTTACTTCGTCTTCCAATAGGTGGTGACGGGCTGCTTGGCGGCGAGCACATCGTCTACGCGACCGATGGGCGTGTTGTGGGGTGCGCTCTTGACCAGCTCTGGGTCGGTCTTTGCTTCGGCGGCGATCTTGTGCATCACATCGATGAAGGCATCGATGGTCTCCTTGCTCTCGTTCTCCGTGGGCTCAATCATGAGGGACTCGTGGAAAAGGAGAGGGAAGTAGATGGTGGGAGCGTGGTAGCCGTAGTCGAGGAGGCGCTTAGCCACGTCCATGGTGGTGACGCCTGTGCTCTTATCGACGAGGCCGTCGAAGACCACTTCGTGCTTGCAGAGGCCACTGATGGGCAGGAGATAGTCGTCCTTCAGACTCTCCTTGATGTAGTTGGCGTTGAGGGTGGCCAGCGGGCCGACCATCTTCACGTTCTCGCGACCGAGGGAGAGGATGTAGGCGTAGGCTTTCAGCATGACGCCGTAGTTGCCGAAGAAGGAGCCGACGGAGCCGAGAGAAGAATTAAAAGATGAAAGATTAGAAGAATTATAATTCCCGGAAGAGGTAATCACACGGAAATAGGGAAGACCTTGGTCTTCTGGGGACGAATTTGATTCTTTCAGTTTTTCATTGTTTGATTTCTCCATGACCACGCGGGGCGTGGGCAGGAACTGCTCCAAACCCTTGCGCACGCCTACGGGACCGCTGCCGGGACCGCCACCGCCATGAGGGGTGGAGAAGGTCTTGTGGAGGTTGATGTGCATGACATCGAAGCCCATGTCGCCCGGACGGCATTCGCCGAGGAGGGCGTTGAGGTTGGCGCCGTCGTAGTACATCAAGCCGCCAGCCTTGTGTACCATCTCTGTGATTTCCAGCACGCGCGGCTCGAAGATGCCGAGGGTGTTGGGGTTCGTCATCATCATCGCAGCCACCTGGTCACCCATCTCATCGAGGAGCTGTCGCAGGTGCTCCACATCCACGGTGCCGTCGGCAAGGCTCTTCACCTCAACGACTTCGAGGCCGCAGACAGCGGCAGAAGCGGGGTTGGTGCCGTGGGCTGAGTCGGGGATGAGGACTTTTGTGCGAGCCCCCCTTGGCCCCCCGGTGGGGGGCATCCCTTCTGAATAGTCGCTCAGTTCGCCCCCCGCCGGGAGGCTCAAGGGGGCTTCATGATACTTCCTAATGACCATCAAGCCTGTTAGTTCGCCGTGGGCACCAGCGCAAGGATTCAGCGTGAACTCGCTCAGTCCAGCCAGTTCGGCCAGAGACTGCTGGAGGTTGTAATAGACTTCAAGGGCACCTTGACAGGTCTCGGCGGGTTGCAAGGGGTGCAGTCCGGCGAAAGCCTTCATGGCAGCTATCTCCTCGTTGATGATGGGGTTGTACTTCATTGTACAAGAGCCGAGGGGATAGAAGCCGTCGTTCACACCGAAGTTGTTGTGGCTGAGGTTGGTGTAGTGACGGACCACGGTCAGTTCGTCGCATTCGGGCAGTCGTGCAGCTTCCTTGCGGCGTAGAGTCTCAGGCAGTTCGGCTGTGGTGTGGGTGCGGTCATAGTCCTGCGGCAGGGAGTAGCCCTTGCGACCTTTCTTTGAGAGTTCAAAGATGAGGTTTCCGTATAGTGTTCTGTTCATTGTTTCTTGTTTTTGCTTTTACGCTCTCTTAACTCATAGATTACTGAAATGATACTCACTACTACGCCTAAAAAGCCAACGAGTAGGGTTATCAAATCGAAGTTATTCTTTGCAAAGGTAAAGAGCGAATCCATCTGTATAAAAATTAAACAATATAAGAATTAAACAATATAATCGTCATACTCTTTAATTTTTACATTCTTTTATTATTTCAACCAGTTCGTCGATTTCTTCGGGCGTGCGCTGCTCGGTGACGGCCAGCATGAGCGTTTTTTCGCCCACCTTCACTCCTGCGAGGTAGCCGCACTCGGTGGCTTCAGCCAGGAGGGCATCGAGGTCGCCGTCGTAGTCGAGGCAGAACTCGTTGAAGAAGGGCTGACCAGGGAAAGTGTCCTTGAATTTGCCCGTAGCGACGAGCTTGTCGCGGAGGCTGTGGGCTCCGGCGTAGCTCATCTCAGCCACCTCGCGCAGGCCTTCCTTGCCCATGATGGAGAGATAGATGGTCACGTAGAGTGCCATGAGGCTCTGGTTGGAACAGATGTTGGACGTTGCTTTCTGACGACGGATGTGCTGTTCGCGGGCTTGAAGCGTCAGTACGAAGGCACGCTGGCCTCGGTTGTCGAGGGTCTGGCCCACGATACGTCCGGGCAACTTGCGCATCAGCTTCTCCGTGCAGGCCATATAGCCTACGCCGGGACCACCGAAGGTCATGGGGATTCCGAGGCTCTGGCCTTCACCCACGGCGACATCAGCACCCCATTCGGCAGGTGTCTTCAGGATGGCGAGGTCGCTGGGGTTGGCATTGATGACGAAGATGCCTTTCTGCTCATGCACGGCGTCCGCGATACCCGTGTAGTCCTCGACGATGCCGAAGTAATTGGGCTGCTGGACGATGACGCCTGCTACGCCGCCTTCGGCTAACTCCTTGTCGAGGGACTCGCGGTCAAGAGCACCGTTCTTGGTGGGGATGAGCTGGATGGGGAAGCCGTGGAAGTGGGCGTAGGTATCGACCACGCGGCGCACCTTTGGGTCAACGGTCTCTGCCACCAATACGCGGGTGGCTTTCTTGGCATTGCCCCACGCCATCATTGCAGCTTCGGCGGTGGCCGTGGCTCCGTCGTACATGGAAGCATTGGAGATGTCCATGCCTGTGAGCTCGGCAATCATGGACTGATACTCAAAGATGTAGTGCAACGTGCCCTGCGAGATTTCAGCCTGATAGGGGGTGTAGGAAGTCAGGAACTCGCTGCGCTCGATGAGGTTCTGCACCACGCTGGGAGCATAGTGGTCATAGCATCCGGCACCGGCAAAACAGATGAGTTGCTGGGCATTGAGCGGATGAGTCAGTTGTTCGAAGAAGAGGCGAAGGTCCGTCTCTGAGAGAGCCTGCGGCAAGTCGTAGTCTCGCTTGAACCGCGCAGGCTCGGGGACATCAGCAAAGAGGTCGTGGACGGATGACACACCGACCCTCTTGAGCATCTCCTGCAGGTCTTCTTCGGTATGGGGAAAGTATTTAAAAGACCCACCCCCTGCCCTCCCTGTGAGGGAGGGAACGGTTACTTTTGCATCTTGTGTTTCTTTCATATCAAAAGAGCTTGAATGACAATTCTTGAACGGTGACCACTCCCTCCCTCACAGGTGGTTCGAAGACGGAACTATTAAGTGTTCCGACTGGAGAAGCTGTGAGGGGTGGGTCTTCCATTTATTCACAATGTGCCTTATATGCTTCGACATCCATGAGGTTGTCGAGCTCTGCGGGGTCAGAGAGCTGGACTTTGATGATCCAGTTGGCGAAAGCATCCTTGTTGAGGAGTTCGGGTTCGTCCTCCAGGGCCTCGTTGACCTCAACGACGGTGCCGCTGACGGGAGCGATGAGGTCGCTGGCGGCCTTGACGCTCTCCACGGCGCCAAACTCTTCGCCTGCGGTGATTTCATCATCTACCTCGGGCATATCGACATACACGACGTTGCCCAATGCGTGCTGGGCGTAGTCAGAGATTCCAATGTAACCAAATTCGCCTTCTACGCGAACGTACTCGTGTGACTCGCTGTAATAGAGTCCTGCTTCAAAGTTTGCCATAATTGAAAAGAGAAGCCTCACCCCCAACCCCTCTCCAAGAGGAGAGGGGCGTGATTACTGTTTAGGGGAAAAGCTTTCATGTTAAAGGGTTATTATTGTTAGTATTAATGAATTTAGTTGAGGTATATACTCCCCTCTCCTTTGGGAGAGGGGGCGGGGGTGAGGCTTTTTATTTCTTGTAATGCTTGTCGTAGAACTTCTTTTTCACGACAACGCCAGGGAACACCTTCTTGCGGATTTGTACGGCGAGGGGAGTGCCAAGCTTGGCGTATTCTGCCTTGACGAGTGCCATGCAGACACTCTTGTCGACGCTGAGGCAGTGGTAGCCTGTGGTGACTTCACCGATAACCTCGCCTTCGGGCGTAAGGACGGCATAACCATGACGGGGAATCGCCTTGTCGGCGAGTTCGATGCCTACGAGTTTCTGCGCCACGCCATTGGCTTTCTGCTCCACGAGGGCTTCCTTGCCGATGAATTCTTCTTTGTCGAGCTTGCAAAACATCGAGAGACCGGCCATGACTGGGCTGATGTCGGCAGAAAGCTCATCGCCATATAGCGGAAGGCCAACTTCGAAGCGCAGCGTGTCGCGGCAGCCGAGACCGCAAGGCTTGCAGCGGCCGCTCTCGATGAGCTTGTCCCAGGACTGCTGGATGAAGTCGTGGGAACCGTAGATCTCGAAGCCGTCTTCGCCAGTATAGCCAGTGCGGGAAATGATGATGGCCCCCTCTGGGGGGCAAAGGGGGGCTGCCGTGTAGAACTTCAGTTCCTTGCAAGGTAGGCCGAGGACTTCTTCAACGACGGCTTCAGCTTCAGGACCTTGCACGGCGAGCTGTCCGTAGTAGTCGCTCTGGTGGTCAAGGACGATACCGAAGCCTGCTGTATGCTCCTGCATCCAAGCTACATCCTTATCGATATTGGCGGCATTGATGACGAGGAAGAAATCGTTTTCGCCCATCTTGTAGACCAGCAGGTCATCGACGGTGCCGCCGTTGGGATAGCACATCATTCCATAATAGATTTGTCCGAGGGGGGCGTTGGCGACGTCGTTGGTGAAGATATGCTGAACATAGCGCTCGGCATCGGGGCCGGTGATGCGCACTTCGCCCATGTGGCTGACATCAAAGATTCCGCAATGCTGGCGGACAGCGTTGTGCTCGTCGGTGATGTTCGAGTACTGGATGGGCATGATGAATCCGCCGAAGGGCGACATCAGTGCGCCGAGTGCCACATGGCGGTCATAGAGGCAGGTTTTCTTTTCCATATAGTTAGGATTAAGGATTAGTGATTAAAGATGAAGTCGGGGTTAAGGTATTCTCGTTCTATTTCTGCGATGCCCTTGACGTCGTCATCTGTCAGTTGCAGTTCCTTGTCGCAGAGTCGTTGGATGGCGAATTGCTTGAAAGTTTCTATGCTCAGGTCGGTGTGCTCCTTCAGGAGGGTAATACGCTGGCGGATGCTCTGTACACCGTGTTTGTCGAGCTTCGTCTGTGGTGGCGTGATGGCATGGAGCATGTGGTTCATATCCGTGTCAAAAAGCATGGTGCCGTGCACGATGCTGTAGCCCGGCAAGTGATAGAAGGCATTGCCCGAGACCTTGCGTCCATCGATGAGCACGTCGTTGTTCTGGGTGCTGGTGGCTGGGAGACCGAGGTCACGGAGCATAGCCGTAACCATTTCCATGTAGTGCGTGAAGGTCGTGGTGACTTTGTCCGATCGGGTGATGTAGCTCAACATCACGTTCGAGCGGTCGGCAAAGACACAGCCTCCACCGCTTTTACGGCGGTAGAACTGTATGCCGTGCTCGCGGCAATAGTCGAGGTTTACTTCGTTTTCGATGACCTGGTTTCGTCCGAAGATAACCGTAGGTTCCACCTGCCACATGAAAAAGACATCGTCTTCGAGGCGTAGCTGTCTGGTGGCAAACTCTTCCATCGCCAGGTAAAAACTCAGGCGACGGTTTTCCTCGGAAGGCAATGTCAGGTGAATCATAAGAGAACTTGCGCGTTGATAGTGGCTGCAAATATACTCATTATCGGCGAATGAACCTTATCTTTTAGCAAGATTTCACGTCTTTTCACTCGTGTAGGGTGATTTCGCCGCATAAAGGGCGATTCATCTGCTGGCGGATGAAGGCAGAATCGTTGCTGTGGGCTAATAAATGCATCAATTTGGCAATGGCACACTCTACCGTGGAATCATAGCCTGAAATGACCCCGACATTCTTCAGCAGGAAGCCGCCGCTGTAGCGGGCCATCTCCACGGGACCGGCCGCGCACTGCGTGATGTTGATAATGACGACGCCGCGCTGTGTGGCCTCTTCGAGTAAATCCATCAGCCACGGTAACTGCGGTGCATTGCCGCTACCGTAGGTGCGCATGATAATACCTCTAAGTCCGGGTGAGGCCAGGATATAGCGTACCGTTTCCTGTTGAATACCGGGGAAGAGCGTAAAGACTACGACACCCGAATCCATGGCAAAGTGCGGCGTCATGGGACGGCTGAAGTCGGGATGCAAGATGAGTTCGTCGTGGTAGACGATGTTGACCCCGGCGTCAGCCAGATGCGGAAGGTTGAAGGAGTCGAAGGCGTTGAACCCTTCGCTGTTGATCTTCGTGGCGCGGTTTCCTCTCAGTAGGTTGCCACTGAAGTAGATGCAGACCTCAGGGACACGTGGCGTGCCGTCGGCATGACGGGCGGCGGCAATCTCGATGCTGGTAATGAGGTTTTCCTTGCCGTCCGTGCGCAACTGGTTGATAGGTAATTGCGAGCCAGTCAGGATGACAGGCTTTGTCAGGTTCTCCAACATGAAGGAGAGGGCAGAGGCGGTGAAGGCCATCGTGTCCGTACCGTGGAGAATGACGAACCCGTCGTAGCGGTCGTAGTTCCCAACGATGATTTCCACGATTCGTGCCCAAAGCAGCGGATTCATGTCGCTGCTGTCGATGGGTTCGGGAAACTGATACGCATCGACTCCCACGGGCAGTTGAGCGAACTCCGGCATCTGGGCGATGAGATGGTTGAAGTCCAATGGCTCCAGGGCGTCCGTCTCGGGGTTCAAGCCCATGCCAATGGTGCCTCCGGTGTAGATGAGAAGAACTTTGTTCAAGTTGAGAGCTTAGAGTTTAGGGCAGGATGACTTTCTGGTTGTTACGGATGTAGAGGCCGGATTTGATGGAACGATTTCCGACTGGGCGGCCACTCAAGTCATAGAGAGCACCAGCAGATTGTTCACTTTTCATTTCAAGGACTTCATCTGGTTGGTCAGAGATTTGCTGCCACAGCCGTACATTATCTATATAAAGGCGCGTGTTGTTGGCAGCTCCCTGATTGGCGGTGGTGTTGAGGCCGAGTCGCAGGGTGATGGTCTGGTTCATGTCGCCGTTGGGAAGAATGATATAGTCGAAGTCGATAACCCGTTCCTCCCACGTCCCTGCTGCGACGGGGTAGGGGGCATAGAGTTCCTTGCCTTGAAAGCTGACACCGCAGAGGGCTGTATTCACATTCCCGCCCGTCGTGGTAATGATGTTGGGGGCTGTCCGATGGCTTTCGTTGGCGCAGTCGTAGCGCATATCGAAAGTAAGGCGGTAGTGTCCGCTGGTCGGCAGTTTCACTTCCTGGCTGATGGCGTTGGTGCCGCTCGTCCATGAGTTCAGGATGCTGAGGCATCGGCTTCCGACCTCTTCTTCAAACTGGGCGGGAACTGCCATGATGCTGGTGCTGTTTCCGACGTTGGAGGGCGAAACGCAGTACTGCGAGAAGCTGTAGGGCATGGAATAGAGGAGGGCGAAATTACTGGCAGGAGAGAGTCGGTTTTCAGCCGTCCATCCTTGCACGGGCAGCACTTGTGGGAAGCTGCTGCTGGCGGCTTTCACGCTTTGTGTATAGCAAGGGTTATAGGCGACTCCGTTGAGGGTGATATTGCCAGTAGTTCCCCACGTCTCGTCCTCCTCGAAATTAGGGTTTACGAGTACCTGGGCCGTAATGTCCTTGTAGTAGAAAGGTTCTTCCTCCTCGACGTAGTAAGTGATGTCGTTTTCGTCCAGACGAATGAGGGTCGTGCCATAGACGTCAATGGTCTTGCTGACGGGCTTTCCGTTGACCATCATGGTGACGACGACCTTTTCCTCTTTCCCCTGTCTGTTGAGTGTGCGGATGTAGAGCTGCAACTCGTCGTTCTGGTTGAACATCTTTGCTGCCACTCCCGTTCCTTGGACGAAGACGGTCAGCGGTTGCAGGTAAGCGTGGTTCTCGTCGAGGGCGATGGTTGCTGTTCCCTTACTGTCGGTGATGAACGTTTCGGAACGCAGCACGGGCGCTCCAAGTTCCTTGAACGTAAGTTCCTTCAGTTCTGCCTTATTCTTGCTGCCGCCTGCGAGGTTAGCCACGAGGAGGTTACGTTCGCCGTCGGGGTCGCTGACGATGATGCCACTCCATCCTTCAGGCAGTTGTTCGTTCAGCGAGACGGTCTGTGCGGCAAGCTGTGCGGTTGTGGCGCTGTCCACCTGACTGTAATAGACGACGGCCGCGTGTTCCATGACGCGGTCTTTGATGAACTTCTCCGGGATGGTGGAATACATGGGATAGAGCTTGGAGCAGAGGATGCTGTTGTTGTTGGTTTGTTCGCCAAAAGCCATGTGACCCGTCCCGCCCAAAGTGACAATGCCAATGGAATTGTCCACGTTCACCCATGTGGCATCGATGGTGGTCATCTTCTTGCCGTCTGTCTGCACGCGCCCGTCAGCATAGTACAAAGTTCGCTGTGCGCGTGTGAAGGGGTCTGTGGTGATGGCCAGCATTCCACCGCGGCGGCCTTCGATAGTTCCGTTCTGCAGTCCCTTGACATGATTCAGGTAGACGATGGCGTTGCCTCGCGTGGCAGCGAGGACGAAGCTGTTCTCCAACGAGGCGTCGTTCGTGTTGATGCGGCCGTTCATCGTAAAGGCGTTGCCCTCCAGATTGTAGATGCCGCTGACGACGGGTGTGGCGTTGGTGCCCTTGCCACTGACGTTGTACCATCCGAGGAGGTTGCCCGTGTTGTTGGCGCGGAAGGGGCAGATAATCTTATTGCGGTCAGGGGTGGTGTCGGTGAAGTAGCCCGTGTAGCTGCTCAGCCCTGTGCTCCACGAGAAAGTGACGAAGCGGTCTTTCGAGGAAGCGCGGACGATGTTCTGACTCTTGAAGAGGTGGGCGGCTTCGTACTCCTTGCTGAATTCCTCCCAGGTGGCAGGCGTCAGGTCAGCGGTCGAGGCGGCGGCGTGCATCAGGTAGGTCATCATCACGCGGTGAGCCTCCACGCCCATGCGGCGGCTGCCCACGTCCGAGCGCAGCAGCCACGAGCCGTCGGTGGTCGTCTGCTGGCGGGCTTTGATGAACTTATAGGCCATGTTCTCCAAGAGCAGGGCGTTCTTGTCGCGCAGGAAGCAGGCCATCGTACTGTAGCTGGTAATCTGGTCGAAGAGGAACAGGCTCCAGTCGTTGCCGTTGGGCATGGCCAGCTCGCCATCGGCCAGTGCCAGACGGTTCAGAACTTCATCCATCACTTGCTGTTGGTTGTGCATCAGGGCATTGGTCTTCCAAGCCCCTCTCCCCGCTCCCCCCGTGAGGGGGAGAGCTGCGTTTCCTCTTGTATTCCCATCAGTTAGGGAATTCGAGAGGGGCTGCTGGAAGAGTAGCATGGCCAGATGTGCCTCGCCCAGTTCCTGCATAACGACGTTCTGATACGAGGTGTGGAAGAGATTATGGTTCTGGAGAGTGTAGTCGTCATAGAGGTTCTGTCCCTTGTAGTAGTCGGCCACGGTCTTCTGGTCGTAGTCGGGGTCTATGACGGTCTGGTTCGAGGCATCGTCCGCCTGCGAGTAGCTGTTGATGGCGAAGTCGCGCAGACGGTCGAACCAGCTTGCGGCGAGGGCATCGTCTGGATAGAGTCCGAGGGCGCAGGCCAGAATGTCGGCTTCCCATCCGTTCTCCTCGGCTTTGGTGTCGCCGGCGTAGCCCGTCGGGATGGTGCGTCCGAGCTCGTAGTTGCATTCGGCTTTCACCATATTATATATATAGGTAAGCTGTTCGGAGGTCAGTTCGTCCTTCAGGAAGTGGGCAGAGTAGCAGAGCGACATAGCCCAGAGCGAACTTTCCCATGTATAGTCCGAGGTCGAGGTACTTCCCCAGTAGGCGTTGCGGCTGGTCACCTTGAACTTGTTGGCCTTATGGCTGCTGTAGCCCCAGATGAGGCTCTTCAAGGCCATCTCCTTCACCTGTTCCCACGTGAAGCCTGTGGGCAGGGTCACCTTGCCTTGGGCATACTTCCAGAGGAAGGCACAGACCATTGAGAAGTCGGCGTTGGGTCGCACCACCTTCTCGTCGTTGTTCGAGCCTTCGGTATCCTTGAAGTAGCCGCAGTCCTCGCCTTTCGAGTTGGGCAATGCGCAGGGCGTGTAGAGGCTCTTCATGTAGACAAGGTGGTCGGTCAGCATCTGAAGGAGGTCTTGCATCATCTCGGCTTCGGGCACGAACTGATGGGTGATGACGCCTTCGGTGGGCGACTCTACGTCGGTCTCTTTGCCACCGATGATGGTAGGCTCCACGTAGTCGTCAGGGATGCTGACAAGCCGCACGTCGTCGATGGCAATTTGGCTGCCGCCGCTCACCCAGTTCACGGCAAGTTGCACGTTCACCTGCGTTGGACTTTCCACCTTGAAGCGCAGGCTCTGTTCGTTCCAATCGCTCGAAGCCATGCAGCCCGCTGAACCTTGGTCGAAGCTGAAGGACGTGCTGCCCAAGGTCGTGCTGCCACTACTGACCTGTAGCGAGGCGGAACTGGTAGCACTGTTGGCATAGAAGGCTTTGGTCTTGACTTTCAGGAGGTAGGTTCCGGTTGGCAGGGCACTGGTTGTCTGGCGGACAGTGCTCGAACCGTTGTTCCATCCCATGCGTTGGAAGAAGGCATAGGCCCCGTCGGGAATGCTCGTCTTGCCAAAGTTGTTGTCGGTGAAGCAATCGGCGGTGATGAGCAGTTGCTTGTCCGGCCGCGTCGTGCTCCATCCCGTGATGCTGCTGATGTCCCATCCGCGCAGACCGTCGGACGTTTCGCTTTTCTTCACGGCGTCCGTGCACTTGGCTGCATCGGCCTCGAAGGAAGGATTGGTGAGGTACAAGGTCGTGACATCGGTTTGTGCCGCGGCATTTAGCACACAGAGCGATGCCAATGCCGTAAGGAAAAAATTCTGGAAGTTCTTCATAAGGGTGAAAACATTGTTGTTTTGGCGTCAAAGATACATAAATAATGGTGTACTCTGTACGAAAAAGGAAGAAAAAGCAGGAAAAATGACCTGAAAACCCTAAACTTTCAACCTTAAACTTTCAACTTTCAACTCTTTTACGTACCTTTGCGCCCGCTTTTGAGCACATCCCCGCCTATCGGCGGCTCGTGTGATGGCGAATTAAGCAAACAAACTTAATTTAGAGTAACACAAAAAACTAAAAGAAATGAAGACAATCGAAATCAAGGGCACTGCCCGTGAAGTCGGCGGCAAGAAGGCTGCCAAGCTGCTGCGCAAGCAGGGTCTCGTTCCCTGCAATGTTTATGGTGAACTCAAGGATGAGAAGGGTCTCCCCAAGGCTTTCGCTTTCTGCGTAACTGAAGCCGAACTCCGCAAGCTCCTCTACACTCCCGAGATTTACACCGTGAAGCTCGACGTAGACGGCAACCAGTGCCTGGCTATCCTCAAGGAGGCTCAGTTCCACCCCGTCAAGGACAACGTCCTGCATGTTGACTTCTATCAGATTACTGACGAGAAGCCCATCGTCATGGAAGTGCCCATCAAGCTCAACGGTCTTGCAGAAGGCGTGAAGGCCGGTGGTAAGCTCGCTGCCAGCGTTCGCAAGCTGAAGGTGAAGGCTATCCACACCGCCATCCCAGAGCGTCTGGACATCGACGTCACCAACCTGCAGCTCGGTAAGACCATCAAGGTCGGCGAACTCAGCTTCGAGGGCCTCGAACTCGTCACCAGCCCCAGCGTCGTCGTTTGCCAGGTCAAGATGACCCGTAACGCACGTAGCGCTGCAAGTGCTGAAGAGGCATAAGTGCGATAGGAGTAGTTTCACTCCAGAACTTAAAGGCGCAAGGTTCATGAAAGCCTTGCGCCTTTTTCTCGTATAACTCATCCTTAATCATCCCCCTATTATCCAATGTTTTCTTTCCTAAAAAGACTGTTTGCTAAGGATACTACTCTCCCCCCTGAGGGGGAGCGGGGAGGGGGCCTTCCTATCCCTATGGAAAAATTCCTCATCGTCGGCCTCGGGAATATCGGCCCCGAGTATGTCGGCACGCGCCACAATATCGGCTTCCGCATGGTGGATGCCCTGGCGGCTTCTGTCAACGAAAAAAAGGCTCTTCCTTCTACGGGTGGAGCGGGGAAGGGGGCCGTGTGGGAAGACCGTCGCTACGGCTTCGTCACCCGCATCAGCGTCAAAGGCCGTCAACTCATCCTGCTCAAGCCCTCCACCTACATGAACCTCAGCGGCAACGCCGTCCGCTACTGGATGCAGCAGGAGAAGATAGAACTCTCCCATCTGCTTGTCTGCGTCGATGACATCGCCTTGCCCTTCGGACAGCTTCGCATGAAGCCTGGAGGCAGCGACGCTGGGCACAACGGTTTGAAGCACATCGCACAAATCCTTGGAACCCAGCAGTATGCCCGCCTCCGCTTCGGCGTTGGCAACGACTTCTATCCTGGCCAGCAGGTCGATTATGTCCTCGGACAGTTCCCCCCCGAGGAGGAAGCACTCATCCCCGAACGCACCAAGGAGACCACTGCCGCCATCAAGACCTTCTGCTTGGCAGGAATACAGATGGCGATGAATCAGTTGAATAAGAAGAAAAAAGACCCACCCCCCGCCCTCCCTGTAAGGGAGGGAGTGGTCACCAATCCTCAGGACATGAGCAAGGACGAAACGGCAAAGGACACCAAAGCCTAATAGTATGAGCAAGAACCAATCAGCAAATGTATCCGCTCCCTCCCTCACAGGGAGGGCGGGGGGGGCTTCCCTTGCCCGCCTCGACAAATGGCTCTGGGCCGCTCGCATCTTCAAGACCCGCACCATGGCCGCTGCTGCCTGCAAGAAAGGACAGGTCTGCATGGGCGGTGCGCAACTGAAACCCTCGCGGATGGTCAAGGTCGGCGACATCATCGACGTCCGCAAGCCGCCTGTCACCTACAGCTTCCGCATCCTTCAGGCCATCGAACACCGTGTAGGTGCCAAGCTCATCCCCGAAATTCTGGAGAACGTAACCGCTCCAGAGCAGTACGAACTCTTGGAGATGAACCGCATCAGCGGCTTCGTAGGCCGTGCCCGAGGCACCGGCCGTCCCACCAAGAAGGAACGTCGTGCCCTCGACGACTACGCCGCCTCTGCCGCCGACATCCCCACCTTCTTCGGCGACTTCGACTTCGACCTTGGCGACGACGAAGAAGACAGCGAATAAACAGGGGCTGTGTCTTTCATTTTGACACAGCCCCCTTGATGAACCTTGTGCCGTTATTTCACGAGCACTTTCTTTCCGCCTTTGATATAAAGGCCCTTACGCGGACGCTCAACACGCTGGCCAGAGAGGTTATAGAAAGAATCAGAACTATTTGCGTCTTGCGTAACACCGGCAATACCATCTGTGTCTGGTGCAGGCAAGGTTATTTTTATTATATCATCTTCCTGGGTGCAATCCCACCATCCATTTGTTATCCAATAAGATGGTGCCAGTTGAATGATCTTGGGTTGATTATTCTTGTAATAAGACAGAACTCTGTTATGTTGCCATGTGCTTATATCCTCCAACATTGAAGTAATATTGCCTGGATGCCATAGCCAAATTTCATATTGATAATCCATAATTAAACCTGTATTTATGGGCCAGAAATAGACTAAGCTGTCCTCGTAAACTTCTATTTGTAGGTACTCAGAGCTCCAGTAGTCCTCATCGGTAATACCATCGTAGGGACGTACAATTCGGAAGATATTCGGTTGACTGCGTCCTTGTTGGATTTCAACTTCTTTCTCATAATCTTTCCAGAAACAGTCCATGAAGGTACCATATCCCAAAGAAACAAAATCCAGTGTATCCTGAACAGTTACTTGACATTGAGCGATTAGACCATTATCCGTTTCTACATTAATCATTGTTGTTCCTGGCTTGTTGCCAAGAACACAGCCGTCCTGCCCCACTTTTGCTATATTGTTATCATCACTCCACCATTCCAGTGTAGTTTCGGCGTCTTTGGGCATAATTTCTGTTGACAAGTGTAATGCAGAGCAGACATTGATAGTGATTTCAGCAGGTATTGATATGTAGGTGGGGTTCCTTTTCACTATTACCATACACAAATCACTCAAGCCATTGTCGGTTTCCACCCCAATCCATGTAGTGCCATTGCTGATGCCTGTCACGACACCTGAAGAGGACACTACGGCGACGTTGGGATTATCGGACCACCAAGTCAAAGTCGTAGTAGCATCGGCTGGTGTGATTTCTGCTGGTAGAGCCTCCTCTTCACCAATATCAATATAAAAAGTAAGGCCATGTATATCGATGTCGGTGGGTTTCGTTCCAAAGGTATAGGTATACCGTTCGGGCTTTATCTCCTTTTGGTCAGGAGAAACGAGCAGGATATTGTCGAGTACGATCGTACCGCCGTTAAAACTTTCGTCCGCAGCCAGCGTCATCTGTATGATGCCACCTTCTGTACCGCTGATGAGGGTATTGCTACTGGAATAGAGCAGGAAACGATAGAGGCTGTCGCCCAGTTTGTTGGCATCCAATGTATGTTTGCGCCAATTAGTGCGGTTCCCCATGTCAATATCCAGTTCTCCGTTTGTTTCTGCAATGCTCAGACCCGTGGGCAGTTGCAGGTCGAATTGTACCAACGTCAGTTCATCGTTGGGATTGGTAAGGTCGATGGTCATGGTGGCCTCTGTCCCGGCTGTGATAGCGAAGTCCTCAATGGTGAGTGGCGTAGAGTCTGGAGTGGGTTCAGGTGTGGGCCCAGGCGTGGGGTCAGTTCCGATGGTATAGGTATACCGTTCGGGCTTTATCTCCTCTTGGTCGGGCGAAACGAGCAGGATATTGTCGAGTGCAATCGTTCCTCCCGTGAAACTTTCGTCCGCAGTCAATGTCACCTTGATGATTCCGCCTTCCGTTCCACTGATGAGGGTATTGCTGCTGGAATAGAGCAGGAAACGATAGGCATTGCTGCCTACCTTGTTGGCATCCAACGTATGTTTGCGCCAAGTGGTGCGGCTTCCCATGTCGAAGTCCAAATCCCCGTTCGTTTCCGCAATACTCAGTCCTGTGGGCAGTTGCAGGTCGAATTGCACCAACGTCAGTTCATCGTTGGGATTCGTAAGGTTGATGGTCATTTCCTTCGTTTCGCCCGCCTTGATGTCAAAAGATTCTTCGATGGAGAGAGTGGCCTGCTGATTTACGGCCTTCGCGTTCTTTCGTCCTAAAATGATATTGGCCAGTGCCACCATATCGGTTCCGTTTACTGAATTGTCTCCGTTCACATCAGCAGCCTTCGTCTCCGCTTGCTTACCCAGCACGATGTTCGCGAGCATTACAAGGTCTGTGCCGTTCACTGAGCCATCACCGTTGACGTCACCTTTTCCCGTTGGGGCTGAATCTTCCATTTCTTCTATCTTCTGGAACAGCAACCAACCTTGTGTTGACTCATATTTCTCTTTACATCCTTTAGGTACGTAAAGAGTTGCTGAAGTCCATAGTTCATCTCCGTTCCTGAAAATACTCTCATCAATAGGGAAGGGGTCTTCTATGAATGATGTGACAGATTCGAGAGCCGGACAGTCTTGAAAAGCCCTATTATTTATCTCTGTTATTGATTTAGGAATAATAACTTCTTTAAGATATTCACACCCCTTGCAAAAAATAGAAGGTATCTTGTCTATAGAAGAAGGGATTTCAATCTTAGTTAAGCCCGAATTCTCAAAAGTCCCCGTGTACATGCGGATTACACTTTTTGGTATTTCAATCGTCTTCAAACTTTTGCAGTCACGAAACGCCATATTGTTAATAGCTGTTACAGAGTTTGGAATATTTATTGAAACGAGTGACGTACAATCAGCAAAAGCTATGGATCCTATAGAGTCAATATGTTCCGGCAATTCAACAGAAGTAAGATTTTTGCAATCAGAAAAAGCCCCACGTAGTATCCATATTACCTTATATCCATTGATACTGCTGGGGATTCTTAAATGACCTGTAACCGTTTCAGGCACATAGTAAACTCCACATGTTTTATCACTTTCGCTGATGACCTTAAAGTGTACATCTGTGCCTTGTGCCAACACGACGTGGAAATCACCAGGTTCAATCACGTAGTATGTGTGGTCGAACAATTCACTTGGCGGATACCCCTTTTTTACAGCAAGGGCACGAATCTGATTGTTGCCAGTATCTGTTAGCGTAATACCAGCGGTCGGGTAGGTACTATCGTAAAAATCTGACGTTTTTCCTGGTCCGTCATAATAGATATCTGCACCCGATATATTCGGAGTGAGTTGTATATTTGTACCCTTAAAGACTCTGCGGCAAGTGTTATTTGCCGTAAGTGTAAGTGTGGGATTGTTCGTAGACTTTACTGTCACCCGATAGGTGCAACGAACAAAATTGTATCCCGTGGTTGAACCAAAATAATCGTAATATCTGGATTCTGTATGCCAGACAACCATGACGTCGTATGTTCCAGGCTTAAGCCCGATAACATCACATTTATAGGAATCAACCCAAGAACTGTTTCCGTGTGGAGTATAGACTTTGTACTTGTTTATTATTTCCAACTGCCCAGCATAATATCCCGTACAATCGGACACCCCTCTTTCATTAGATAAA
>Ga0310696_10001926_pt1 | contig 28581 bp, 5 predicted proteins | sample AusTroGonzalo_MG_4_FD_203885 | JGI IMG/M metagenome (GOLD analysis project Ga0310696, IMG submission 203885) | Bovine rumen microbial communities from tropical cattle in Woodstock, Queensland, Australia - Gonzalo_02 (v2) (version 2) | ecosystem: Host-associated > Mammals > Digestive system >... | reverse complement strand
TTTCGTCAACCCGCCCGCTGCCGTCGACAACATTTCCATTACGGCTGAAGGTTGTCCCCGTCCTACCGATGTGACGGTAACTAATATTCAGGACGGCCAGGTGACCTTGAGCTGGCAGGAGAACGGCGCATCCACCTCTTGGATAGTGCATTACAAGCCCTCGAATGCCCCCGCTTCCTATCCTCTTGCTACGGATACGGTTTACGGCACCCCGACCCTGACCTTGTACGGGCTGTCGTCCAACACGGACTACCACTGTTTCGTGACGTCCATTTGCGAGGACGATGAAATCTCCAGTGCATCGCCCGTCCTTGCGTTCCGTACCCCTTGCGGTTCGAACGGTATCACCGAACTGCCGTATATTGAAACGTTCAGCGAGTATGAGACTCTGGGAAGTTCTCCGTTCGACCGTTACGCTCCCTGCTGGTCGCGGTTGTCTTCCGATCCCAATCATACCCCGTACGTGAACATTGCCGACTTCTCATCCAACTGTCTGGACTTCCATTACACGCCGATTTGCTATACGATGGCGGTAATGCCGTTGCTTAACGCCTCCATTCCGGTCACCGATGTCATGTTGACTTTCGATGTCCGTCGTCAAAATGTGAACCAGGGAACCTTTGAGGTGGGCGTGATGACCAATCCTTCGGATGCCAGCACGTTTGTGCCCGTGGACACCGTAATACTCTCCTCTTCCGGTAGCTGGGAGGAATATACAGTCTTTTTCAATACGTACACCGGGGTGGGGCAGTACCTTGCCTTCAAGATGAACAACGGCGGCAACAATTCAATCGTTATCGACAACCTGACGCTGGACTATCTGCCGACTTGTTTCCCCGTTACGGATATCACCATCACGAATATCACTCAGAACAGTGCAACGATTTCTTGGTCGAGCGATGCGGAAAGCTTCAACATTTTTGTTCAGGGTCCGACTATGGGTACATTCCACTCGACCACCAATTCGATTACGTTGACCAATCTTGAACCGAGTAGTACTTACGGCATCTGGGTGCAGGCTGTGTGCGAAACGGAGTCGTCGTCTATTAACGGTCCCGTGCATTTCCAAACGATGTGCGGTGCCGTCACCGTGACAGCCGATCAGCCCTGGACGGAAACCTTTGAGAACTATGAGGGTACCAGTAACCATATCACGTTGTCGCCTTGTTGGGCAATCCCCGTTCCGTACACGAACTACAATGGTACACATTACCCGACGGTGTACAACGACAACTCCCTGACGCATTCAGGCGACAAGTCAATGGAAATCAGAGGTAGTAGCTGTATGGTGGCATTGCCGGAATTCACCAACGACATCAACACCCTGCGTCTCACCTTGTGGGGGAGCACGTCTTCTACCTCGTTGTTGTATGCGGGCACCATGGAACTCGGTATTATCACCGATGTCAACAACCCCTCCTCGTTCATAATCTATGATACGATTGTGCCCACCGCCCTTGGACGTGTAGGTCACGACTCCCCGAACATGGATCACATCGGTCCGTTTGACTTCCACAATGTCACGGCTCCGGCTGGCGCAAGGATTGCCTTCCGCTATACCAATACTTTATACGAGGAGAATCCTTGGAACTTCGACGATTTTGAGGTTTCCTTGATTCCCGAGTGTGCATCACCGGTGAAAAACAGCGTCACCTTCTCGAATGTCACCGCCGACGAGGCCACTGTGAGCTGGGTGGACAACGATCAGTATCACTCCTCATGGGAGGTGCATTACCGGATTGTTGGCGACCAGACTTGGCAGACTGCGATTGCCGGCCCGTCACAGACTTATACGATTCAAAACCTGAACGCCAATACCACGTATGAGGTGTATGTGACCACCCTCTGCGGCACCGTTCCCGGCACTGACGCCACCTATACCAATCAGTTCACGACCATCGAGGCTTCGACGGCCATTCCTTATTCGACGGATTTCTCGCAGCCCAATGAGTGGACTATCAACAACGGTGTCTATTCGAGCCAGTGGATGATCGGCCCCTTGACGGGCACGAACCACAACGCCCTGTTTGTGACGGCTAACGGCACCTCCCCCGGCTATCATGAAAATACCTATATGGATGCCATTCTTACCGCAGAAAAGGTTTTCACGGTTGGAACGAATGCTGAAATTCTGCTCTCCTTTGACCTCAGAGTGGGTGGCGAAACCTACAGCGGATATGATATTGATTTCCTGAAGGTCTTCTTTGCCCCAGCCACCGAGATGTTTGAGGAAGGCACGAGCGGTACCACGGAGTGGGCAGCTGCGGATTACGTGACGTATGCCTGTGACTTTAGCGAATACCTGCCGCAGACGAGCAGTTCCCCCGTACCTTATTCTATCGCGCTGACGAATGGAAATACAATCCATGTGGATGTTGCGATGCCGAACCCGAATCCCAATCCGACGAACTCTTCCGTGGCCAAGTTAGTGTTTGTCTGGGTCAACGACGGGTATGACGGCACCCAGCCCGGTGCTATTATCTCCAACCTCTCTCTGTCGGTGGTGAATTGCCCGAAGCCCACGCAACTTGCCGTTTCCAATATCGGCTCCACCTCGGTGGATGTCGCCTGGAATGTGGCACAGAATGAGACAGCCTGGAATTTGGAGTATAAAGAGGCGAGCGATACGGCCTGGATCACGATCCCGGTCACCACGAACAGCTATCACCTTAGCGGTCTTTCGTCGGTTACGGCCTACGATATCCGGGTGCAGTCCGATTGCGGCTCCGGCGAGGTCTCCGCATGGACAACGGGTTCGTTCCAAACCCAATATTGCGATCTCAACGATCAGTGTACGTACACTTTCTACATGACAGACTCTTACGGTGACGGTTGGAACGGCGCCGTGCTGAACGTCCGCCAGGATGGTCTTACAGTGGCGTCGCTGACCATGACCGCAGGCGTTGCCAAAATGGAGAACGTGCTCTTGTGTGACGGCTCTTCGGTGTCGCTGTCCTGGACCGGTGGCATGTACGACAACGAATGCACCTTCTATATGTACGATCCCAATGGTGCGCAGATTTACGTCTCTCCGGACTTGAGCCAGGCAGCGGGTACCAATCTCTATACGTTTGTCACGGATTGCAATGCTATGCCTCCGTGCGAAGCGCCTTTCGCGTTGAGTGTCAGCGGCATCACCGACACTTCCGCGACGGCGTACTGGATGATGTCCGGCAATTCCTTGAGCTGGGTGGTGCAGTATCGCATTGACGGTACGAGTGCTTGGAGCCCCGACGTGCCGGCAGACACCAACATCTTCGATTTGACAGGACTTACACCTTCGACCACCTACCAGCTGCGCGTCAAAGCACTCTGTGGCGAGGGCAATGAGAGCGACTGGTCGGATACGGTGACGTTCACCACGGCCACTCCTGGTGTCCCGCCCGTTGTGGTAACGGTGGCCGCCTCCAATATCACGGAGACTACGGCCAGGTTGAATGCGGATATTGTGAATCCGGACAATGTGCCGATCGAGTCGATGGGCTTCGAATGGTGGCCTGAGGCAGGCGCGTCCAATATGGTTCCTGGCACGCTTTCGGGCACCTCGTTCTACCGGAACATCGTGGCACTCGACCCCGGCACGACCTACTCGTTCAAGGCGTTCATTTCCACGGCTAACGCGACCTATTACGGCGAGACGCTGACCTTCACTACGCTGACGCCCCCGTGCCCGATTCCTTACGGTTTGGACACCCTCTCAGTGAGCAACCAGATGGTCACGCTCTCCTGGGCCGACAACGACGATGTGAGTTCATGGACTATCCGTTATCGTGTTCAGGACGGTAGTTGGATCTATATGAACACCACCAACAACAATTTCACGATCGCGGGCCTTACGGCCAATACGACCTACGAGTTCCAAGTGCAGGCCGACTGCGGCGATGGCGACCTGAGCGAGTGGAGTGCCTCCCTGTTCGTGACCACCACGAATGTGGGCATCGACAGCTGGTTGGCCAATAGTGTCAACCTTTACCCGAACCCGGCGAAGGAGGCTCTCAATGTACAATGTACAATGTACAATGCACAATGGGATGGCGCGACCGTCGAGATTTTGGATGTGTATGGCAAATTGTTGCAAACCGTCGAGATGACCTCCGAAATCACCACCCTCAACGTCAGCGGCCTTGCGAACGGCATGTATTTCGTTCGCGTGACCACGGAACAGGGTGCGGTAACGAAGGCGTTCGTCAAACGGTAACGATGCGATGTTGTAGAGACGCGGTGCACCACGTCTCTACACGTATAATTATAGGGAGCTGGAAGGCTCCCTTTTTTTTTGTTTTCGCCAGAGAGAACATGTCGAAAAAAATCGTATATTTGCGCCGTTTTAAAATAGAATATGAACACCAATTTTATTATTCACCAAATTTCAACAAAATGAAGAAGTTACTACGTTTATTTATGCTTGCGGCACTATTCTTGCCGTTCGCAGTGAATGCGCAGTTGAGTGCTATCTATCAGTTCTCGACTGGCATTGACAACACGCAGTGGTACACGCTGACTTCCGACAGCACGGTGCTGAAGGTTGGTTCGAACAACGACAGCTATGCTACGCCAGTGACCGACATCGGCTTCACGTTCAACTTTGCCGGCGTGGACTACACCCAGTTCTCCGCCAACAGCGACGGTACTGTCCGTTTGGGCTCTACCGTGATCGGGACGTCGTATTACACCACCCCGTTCAGCGCCACCAATGCTAACAACAACAACCCGAAGATTTGCGGTCTTGGTTGCGACGGTTATATGGTATCCGCTACGGCTGATTCCCCTGCTGACTACATCGCCTACCAGCTCTTCGGTTCTGATGGCGATCATGTGCTTGTCATCGAAATCTCGACAGGTACATACTCCAGTGCCACCCGCAACAACCACTACACCTTCCAGATTCAATTGGCAGAAGTGGACAACAGCGTGACATTGATCTACTCACCCACGGCTCCTGCCGCTGGCCCCGCCGTTAGCTATCAGCTTGGTGCTTGTACCAGCGCCAGCGACATTGTGCTTTTCAATGTGGCTAACAACACCATGTCCACGTACACTTCCGGCACCTCTACAAACAACGCTTCCGGCACGTGGCCTGCTCCCGGTCGTTACTACACCATCACCCCGAATCCGAATGCCTGCTATCCTGTCACGGGACTTACCGCCAGCAACATCACCGCTACGGGTGCTACGCTTACCTGGGCCGACACGAACAATACCGGTGCCACCTATTCCGTTTACAATGGCGAGACGCTGCTTGCCAGCGGCATCACGGGCAACACCTACGACGTGACGGGTCTCTCCGCCAACGCTTCGTATGTTTTCTATGTGATTGCCAATTGTTCTGGTGACAATGCTTCTAATGCTGCCAATGTCAGCATCCACTCCGCTTGCGGTCCTACAAGTCTGCCTTGGACTTGCGGTTTCGAAGAGAATGAAATCTTGAGCACCTCCGCCGCCACGGCTCTGCCTTGGTGTAGCGAACGTTATGTTTCTCCATCTGCCACTTCTGGCACTACTTATCCCTACAGCTACAACACCAACGCTCATACGGGCAGCCGCAGCCTCTATTTCTTCGGCACCACAGGCTCAGCCTATCCTGACACGATGGCCATCATCCTGCCTGAAATCGACGTGACCAATTACCCGATGAGCGGCAACCGTGTGACCTTCTGGGCCAAAATGGGTACTGCTTCCGACAGTAAAAATGTCTATGTCGGTACGCTGACCGATCCTACCGATATCTCCACTTTCACGTTGGTTCAGAGCGTGACGGTTAGCGGGACTACCCATTCCAAGTACTCTGTCCCGTTGACCAGTGCCACCGGTGCATACGTTGCCTTCATTGTCCTCAAAGGTTCTGGCAGTTTGTATATTGACGATGTCACCTTCGAAGAAATGCCCTCTTGCGTGGAGGTCTCTAACCTCGCTGTGACGGGTGTCACCTCGAGCAGCGTCTCCCTCAGTTGGACAGACGCCGTCAATACCGGTGCAAGCTACACCATCTATAATATGGCCGACTCTTCTGTTGCTGGCACTACCAGCGGCACCACCTATACTGTTGACAACCTAAACTCCAACACGGTGTACACTTTCGGTGTGCAGACCAACTGTACTTCCGGCGACGCTACGATTATGACGATCAGCGAGCGCACCAGCTGCAGCCCGGAGGCTCTGCCTTTCAGTGAAACCTTCGATGCCTCTCTCTCCAGTGATCCTTGCTGGGCCGGCGCTACGGGTGTCACGGCTGAAGAGGCTCTCAATGGCACTGCTCTGACTCTTGCGGCCAACAGCGTGTGGACATATACGAGTTCGGAGAGCAATGGCATTCCTGCAGGTCACTACCGCGTTAACATCTACGGCACAAGCTGCAAGAAATGGATGATCACGCCCGATATCGACCTTACCAATGCCACCTCCCCGCTGTTGACCTTCGACGCTGCCTTCACGGCTTATACCTCTACCAGTACTGATCCTGCCTCCGGTTTTGAGAACAACACCTCTCAAGCCTTCATGATTCTCGTCTCCACTAATGGTGGACAGACCTGGACCACCGCTTCCAATATCAGCTTGACCTCCATCGCCAGCAGCACCTATTTGCCGCAATATGTCAGTTTGAGTGCATACGCAGGACAGACTGTCCGCATAGCTTTCTATGCCCAGTCCACTGTCAGCGGCGGCGACAACAACCTGCATGTGGACAACATTCTGGTTGAAGAGAGCACCGGCGACCTTTGCTTGCCTGTCAGCATGTTGACTGCCTCAAATGTCACTGACAACAGTGCCACGCTGACCTGGAGTGGCGAAGCTTCCAGCTACAATGTCTATACTATTTCCGGTGGCGACACTACGTTGTATCAGAATGTCACAACCGAAAGTATCGACCTTACCGGTCTTACGGCTATGACCAGCTATACCTACGGTGTGACTTCCGTTTGCAACGGCAATGAGAGCCCCATGACTACGGTGACTTTCACCACTGCTTGCACCGCCCTGGCGTTGCCATACACCGAGACCTTCGAGACCACCAGCAATACCATCAACTGTTGGACTGTTGACGGCAATGGTAACTGGACCATCGCTACTGGTGACTACAGCGCTGCCACGGGTGCTTACGAAGGCAGCAAAAATGCCAAAATCACCCATGGCACAACGGGCGATGCGACCAAATTTATCTCCCCGATTCTCGACGGTGTCCAAAGCGGTTTAGTTCTTGATTTTGCATATGTTTTGCGTGACTGGAGCGGTGATGTTGACGAGCTTCGCGTCTATGCCCGCGCCGATGCTGACAGCGCTTGGCAAATGTACGGAGAATTTACTGATGCTACAACAGTTTGGACCACCCAAACGGTTGTTGTCCCCGGCACGGTCTATCAAGTTGCTTTCGAATATACCGACCACTATGGCTACGGCCTTGGTCTCGACAGTGTGGTCTTCACACCTATGAGCAGCGACTACTGCTATGCAGTTACCGATCTTACGGTTGACAATGTGAACTCCACCAGCGTTTCTCTCTCTTGGAGTGACGACAACAACAGCGGTATTACCTATACCATCTATAATATGGCTGACAACTCTGTTGTGGCTACCGGCGTGGCCACCACTTCCTACGAGGTTACCGGCCTTACTTCCAGCACCAGCTACACCTTTGGTGTAGAGGCTAACTGCTCCGCCACCAGCGCTTCCAGTATCGTGACGACCAGTGCTACTACCACTTGCGCTGCAGGCGGTTGTCTCATCACCATTGAGGGTGCTGACTCCTTCGGTGACGGTTGGAATGGCAACGCCATCAACGTGATCCAAGATGGTGTCACGTTAGGTACATTCACCCTTCTCTCTGGATCCAGCGCAACGGAGACCTTTGTTGTCTGCAGTTCTTCTCCTGTGACCTTCAGCTGGGTGGCTGGCAGCTATTCTAGCGAGGTCAGCTTCCAGATTCTCAATGGCGGCAATGTCACTGAATTCACGGGGGTCGGCAGCGACATGACGGATGGCAGTGTGTTCTACACCATGAACACCCCTTGTCCGACCTGTATCACTCCTGCTATCACTGTTAGCAATATCACCACGAACAGTGTCACCATCACCTGGACCGGCTCTGCCGCCAGCTATGATGTTTATAACGGCACTACCTTCGTGGCCAACGTCACCACGAACACTTATACCTTCACAGGCCTTACTGTCGCCACCAGCTACGTGTTCGGCGTGCAGGCTATCTGCTCTGCTACAGACAGCTCTTCTTTGGCTACTGTCGCCGTCAGCACAGAATGTGACGATGTCACCACCCTGCCTTACAACGAAGGTTTTGAAAACGGTCTTGGCTGCTGGTCCACCCTCAGTGGCAGCACCGATGGAGGTCCCTGGACTGTCCAAGGCGCTTTCTCCAGTGGCACAATCGCCCCTCACACGGGTAATGCCATGGCTACTTCATGGAGCTGGAACAACGCCCCCATGCATGCCAATGCTTGGCTGATTTCACCCAGGTTCGTCCTTCCGAATACGACGGAACCCCTCACAATCTCTTGGTGGGAGCGTACTAATGCTGGCTATCCTGACCGTTACAGTGTGGTTCTTTCTACCACGACCAACGACACTGCAGCTTTTACCACCGTTGTACGTCCTTACGACACCGCCGCTGGTTCATGGACCATGCAGAGCATTGACTTGAGCGCATACGCCGGTCAGAGCATTTACATCGCCTTCCACCATGTGGATTATGACAAGAATTACCTCCTCATCGACGACATTTCCTTGTACCAAGGTGGCTACATTCCTCCTGCACCGGATACTTTGACGGTGACCTTCGCTGTCAACAATCCCACCATGGGTACCACGACTCCTGCTCCTGGCACCTACCAATACATTACTGGCGACACCGTGCATTTCAGCGCTACGCCCAATGCAGGCTACAGCTTCGTGGGTTGGGAATTTACTGTCGGTACAGAATCTGACACCCTGGGACCTCAATACATCGCCGCCTACTTCCCCGCTAACTCCATGATGTCCTACGGTGCCCTGACCCTCACCGCCCTCTTCGAGTCAAACGGCACTCCTGCAAATGACTCACTGACCATCCATCTCACCATCAATGATCCCACCCTTGGCACCATCACTCCTGCTCCCGGCACTTACCATGTGGCCTTGAATGAAACATTGACGATTACTGCTACGCCTAATGCAGGCGTCACCTTCGACGGCTTTACTGTGTATGCGAACGGTTCGATTTTAACCAATATTCCCGCTCAGCTAAATCCATTCCCGTGTTCTGTCAATGCGAATTTGCTTTCTTTGGGTGAAATTACCATCATGGCTAAATTCAACGACGGTACCAGCGCTCCGGATAGCTTGACCCTCATCCTCAACACGGATGATCCTACCATGGGCACCACCAACCCCGCTCCTGGCACTTATCATTTTGCTGTGGGAGACACAAGTTACATTACAGCTGTCCCCAATCCCGGTTACAGCTTCCTCTACTGGATTGAGACTGTGGCGGCAGCTGGTATGTCCGTCAGCGACACGCTTTATGCCGATACTGTCATATCCGTTATCAACCAAATGATGGCCAACATGACGTTGTCCCTCACGGCTTACTTCGAGGTTTCGTCGGCTGAGCCTTGCGAAACTCCGACCAATCTCCATGCTTCCACATTCGATGCCCACAGCATCACCATTGGTTGGAACGCCAACGGCAATGCCACGAGCTGGAACATTCATTACCGTGTTGAGGGTGGTGAGTGGAACAATGCAAGTGCTACGACCAATACCTACGTGATCAACGGTCTGAATGCCGAAACCACTTACGAAATTGAGGTGCAGGCTGACTGCGGTGGCGGCAACTTGAGTGACTGGAGCGCACCCATCCATATCTCCACGGCTTATGACGGCATCGAGAGTTGGTTGGAGAACAGCGTGAGCCTCTACCCGAACCCTGCCCGCGAATATGTTGACATCCGCGTGGACGGCGACCTCAACGTCAAGATGATGGAGGTTTACGATGTCTATGGCAAACTGATCAACACGGTGATGGTCACGGAGAATCCGACTCGCATCAACGTCAGCAGTCTTGCCAACGGCATGTATTTCGTGCGCGTGAGCACGGAGGCCGGAATGGTGACCAAGACGTTCATCAAGAAGTAAGACTTGAGACTTAAGACTTAAGACTTAAGGTTTGATACGTAAGGGAGACTCGAAAGGGTCTCCCTTTTTTGCGTTTTCGACGTACAGTAATGTGTCGGCTCCCAAAATTTCGTATCTTCGCAGCGTCAAACAATGAAACTCTAACCCAATACAACGTTTATGAAAAGACTCTTATTTTTGTCAGTAATGGTGGTGATGGCGCTCGGGATGCGGGCGCAGGAAATCACTATCGGGGACGGCACCTCCGTGGTTTCTTCGATGGCCTTTTTTGCGAATTATACTGATTCGTGGTGCGAATGTACCTTCCTTGCATCTGAATTGAATGCATCGGGAAGCATATTATCGATTTCGCTGCATGCGAACGGCCATGCCTTCCAGTGTGAGGAGGTGAACATCTATATGGGGCATCGCGTTGCGGATAACTACAATAACACGACCAGCTTTACGCCCGCGTCGGACCTCACGCTGGTCTATTCCGCCACCTCGACGACAATCGGTTCGATTGACGGTTGGGAGGAATACCAGTTCCAAACCCCATTCGAATACAACGGCACCGACAATTTGGTGGTGGTTTTCTCCAAACATGCCACATCTTACCTGTCTGCACTGAAATACTACTACACCGAGTCGGGCAGCTATTATCGTTGTCTTTACCGGCGGCAGGACAACAATATCGCTTTCTCGCAGCATCCTGGATCCGCCACGGGAACGACCTCCAACAGAAGGCCCAATGTGAAGCTTCTGTTCGGGAATTCGGATTGCATCCAGCCGTTGGGCGTGCAGGCCGCTGGGTTTACCGACGAAGGATGTACAGTTTCGTGGCTCGCTAACGAGAACGGTTACTACTATGACTATCAGTTGAAGGCGGCAGGCGACCCGTGGAGCTCCGCCACTATGGGAGGCACCTACGACACATCGGTCACGTTCACAAACCTCGCTCCTTCTACCACCTACGACTTCCGGGTGCGGACGGATTGCGGCGACACGACCAGCACCTGGGTGGACCTTTCGTTCACCACCCTGCAGGTGGCGGCCACCTTGCCCTACAATTGCGATTTCAGCAATCCCGCCGAGAATGCGATGTGGCAGCTCACCTCCTCCGACTACAACCATTGGGCCATCGGCACGGGCACCTCGTACGGCAATGACGGGACCGACATGGCCCTGTATGTGAGTGACGACGTGGCGGGCACCTACGCCGCCGATTCTCTGCTCGGTAGTTACCTCTTTGCCGAGCGCGTTTTGGATTTCGGCGAGACCCCCGGCACTTACGAGCTCTCTTTCGACTGGAAGTGCTCCGGCTATGCCCAAGGCAGCTCCCTCTATGGTGGAGTTGCGGTGTTCTTGCTTGATGCCGATGTGGCAGAAACAACGGAATTTCCGACATACATGAATGAAGGTCTGACTGTCGGTGCGCTGCTCAACGACTGGTCTCACGTCACGGTGCAGCTGACCGAGGTCTCGGGCTACAAGAAACTGCAGTTTTTCACGTGGGGGTACAGCTTCCCCGAAGCTCGCGCCGTGCCGGCCGCTGTAGATAACATTCACATCCAGACTTCCGGTTGCATCACCCCGACCATGACCTTCGAACCGGGCGCCCAAACCGTCGTCATCACCCACGACGGTCCCGCAGACGGCACGTATTTCCTGGAATACCGCATATCCGGCACCTCCACCATGATGGACACCACGTTCATGGGCTCCAGCATTACGTTGGAGAACCTGCAGATGAACACCGCATACATCGCCTGGATTGCCCAGATTTGCGGTACGGACACTTCCGCCGTAAGCACTGGTTCCACGTTTTCCACCACATGCGGCACCGCTGTGGTTACCAACAGCTTCCCGTGGACGGAGACCTTCTCGAACTACCCGAGCTGCTGGAACTTGGTGACAAGCAGCGACAGTTGGCAGTATAACGCTTCAGGTTTTATCCGTCATCCTTACGGGAATTATTCCTCCGATGTCATCACCCCGGTGCTCGATGTCACCGCTGTGACTTATCCATGCGTCAAGTTCGACGAGCGGCGTCCGGATTACGGGAACAGTGGGGTAGGGGACCAGTTGCAGGTCTATTTCCGCACTTTAGATGAATACGACACCTCGGCTTGGGTGCTGTTGGGCGCTTATACGGATGTCACGAGCAACTTCAGGACCGACTCCTTGCTGCTCCCCTCGGGCTTGTCCCTCATCCAGTTGAAATTCGCGGCAACGGGCATGGGCGACGATGCCGACGGGTGCTCTTTGGACAATGTGGTGGTGTATAATTTGACCAATCCTCCTGCCTGTATGCCGCCTATCGCGATGAATGCGGACAATATCACCTCCACCTCCGCAGAATTGAGCTGGATGATGGTCACCGACGGTATGGTAAACCTCCATTACAAGTCTGCTTCCGACCAATCCTATACGACAGTGACGGATGTTGTGCTCACCAACGGTGTGTATCTTTTGGACAATCTCGCCGTCGGCACCGTTTACCAGTGGTACTTGACACTCGGTTGCAACGGCGACACGATTCCGACCTCCGAGGCCACCTTTACCACGGATTGTGGATTAGTGCAACTGCCGTACAATCAGAATTTTGACAGCACCGAGCCTTTTACAATCCCTCTTTGTTGGAATAAGATAAATCCGTATGCCGGTTACCCGCAGGTGAATGCCGGATATGCGCACAGTGCGAGCAATGCGCTCAAATTGATGTGTAACCCCGACGGCAATGCGCCCGTTTATGCCGTGTTGCCCGAATTCGATGCGGATTTTTCGGAAATCCAGATCAATTTCTGGACCCGCCGGGAGGGTTCCAACTCCGGCTCACTGACGGTGGGCTATGTGACCAACCTCGCCGATGCCGCCACGTTCGTGCCGATGATGTCGGTCAGCGGCACTGAAATCGGGGACGACGATTACCACAACTATCTTGTGAAGTTCGACTCGGTGGTCACGGACGACACCTTGCACTACTATATTACCTTCCAATACGGACAAAACACCTCTTGGTATTGGTTTGTGGATGACATCCAAGTGACGGTGATACCGCCGTGTTCGGAACCTGACTCCTTGTCGGCGGACAACATCACCATTTCCAGTGCCGACCTCTCGTGGACGAATGTCGCCAATAGCTATACTGTTTATTACAGGGCGGAAGGGGATTCCGTCTATTCAGAGGTCAACAATGTGACGTTGACCAACGGAGTATATACGCTGGACGGTCTTGCTCCCGGCACCCGTTACGAATGGTATGTGGCTTCTGTGTGCGGTGACGGGACCGTCGCGCCTGCCTTCAATACCCAGTATTTTGTCACCCAATGTCACGCTATCTCCCAGTTCCCGGTGACTTGGGATTTCGAGAGCAATCTCTACGGAGGAACCACCTCCTATCCACTGCCGCTCTGCTGGTCGCGCATTGGGGTAGGCCCCAACGCCCGGTATCCGTATGTGGCCAGCAACCTTAACAATGCGCACAGCGGAACGCATTATCTCACCATCTACAATATGTATGGCGGGGCGTATGGCACTTTGCCTGAACTTGACGAAACCGTGCTGAGTGTCCAAGATGCCATCCTGACTTTCTATGCCAAAGCCACATTCTCCTCGCCGGCGATGTTGGAGGTGGGTGTGATGACCGATCCCACGGATGCGTCCACCTTCACCCCCGTGCAGACTTTCTCCCTCGATTTGGCCTATCCTGTCGAGCCCTACGAAGTGCTGTTCTACACCTATACGGGCAATGGCCGCTATATTGCCTTCCGAAACGTAACCCCGTCGGATGTGACTGCTTCTTTCTATTTGGATGATGTGACGGTTGACGTGGCTCCTCCCTGCGCACGTCCGCAGAATCTGACCGCTACGGCTTCCACGTCGAACTCCGTGACCTTGTCATGGGTGGCCGCCCCCGGACAGGCGGAATGGGAAATTGCGTATGGTAACTTTGGATTCAACCCCAACACCACCACTCAAGTAGTCACGGCCACCAGCAATCCTTTTGAGGTGACCGGCCTGTCGTCGTCCACCACGTACCAGTTCTATGTGCGCGCCGTGTGCTCGCCTTCGGAGACCAGCGCCTGGAGCCATTCCACTTCTGGTGCGACCGACTGCGGTACTACGGATTTGCCATACTCGGAGGATTTCGAATCCTACCAGGGAACCACCTACACGGATAATCATGGCATAGCACCGACTTGCTGGACCACCTTCGGGACCAACACCGTCTATGGTGCACCGCACATCACCTCAGGCGGCGACTATCACTATGCCAACAGTGGTAGCAACAGTATGGTGTTCACCAGCGGCAGTGCCGGCAGTGAATCCTACGCCGCCCTTCCCACCTTCTCGGACGATCTCAACACCCTGGTACTCACCTTCTGGTATGCGATGGAGTCCGCTTACCACGGGACGTTGACAGTGGGCTATGTCACCGACCTTTCCCTCATCGGCGCCACTTTCGTGCCGGTAGATACGGTTCCGGCAATCTCGCCGTCCGGAGCGACCACCTTCACGGTCAGCTTTGTAGGGGCGGACATCCCTGCCGCCGGCGACATCTGTTTCCGATGGAGCTGCTCGGAGAGTTACTATTCCTGCTGTATTGATGACATCGAGGTTTTGGCGACCGGAGCACCCATCCCTGATCCATGTGATGTCCCGACGGGTCTGCATGTCACGAGTGTCGAGAACGAGTCCATTTCTGTCGCTTGGGATGCCAATGATGATGTGGACATCTGGTATATCCGCCACCGCCCTGTGAATGGAACTTGGGCTACTGTCTCCTCCACTTCCAACAGCTGCACCATCACGGGCCTTACGGGTCTGACGACCTACGAGATCCAGGTGCAGTCCGACTGCGGCGACGACAACCTCAGCGAGTGGAGCGACTCCGTCACGGCCACCACCACCAACGTCGGTATTGACAGCTGGTTGGAGAGCAGCGTGATCCTCTACCCGAACCCGGCGAAAGAGTTTGTGAATGTAGAATGTAGAATGAAGAATGTAGAATGGGATGACGCTACCGTTGAGGTGTTCGATGTGTATGGCAAGGTTGTCCGTGATGTAGAGACGCGGTGCACCACGTCTCTACAGGCCCGCATCAATGTTTCCGGTCTTGCCAACGGCATGTATTTCGTGCGCGTGAGCACGGAGGCCGGTATGGTGACGAAGACGTTTGTGAAACGCTAACAATGTATTGTTGTAGAGACGCGGTGCACCACGTCTCTACACGTATAACCAAAGGGGAATCCGTAGGGGCTCCTCTTTTATTTTTTTGTGTGAGACGCAAAATTTTGCGTCTCTACAACCACCCTTCAACGAAATTTTGCTACTTTTGCAGCTGGTTTTCGAAGAGATTTCTATTCACCAAAATAACAACAAAATGAAACAGATTCTATTAACTTTAGCCTTTTGGACAGGGTTGTTTTTCGGCGCACAAGCACAGGTGACCTTGTTGAACGAAGACTTCGAGGGAAACACTCTCCCGTTTGGGTGGACAACCATCGATGCCGACGGCGACGGGCATGTATGGGAGCACAACAGCGTGCACAACACCTTCTACCAAACCCATTCGGGTTCCGGCGCCGCAGTCTCCCTCGCCAAACTTGATGGTGTTGCACTCTCCCCGGATGACTGGTTGGTGAGTCCGCCTGTGACGTTGATCGGGAACACCACGCTCTCCTTCTGGAGAATGGTCGCGTTCTTCAACTACTGTCACTACGGTGTCTATATTTCGACCACGTCGGCCACCGACCCTTCGGCATTCACCCAGCTGTTTGAGGAGACGCCGGTCTCGTCAACCTACGCATGGCATGAGCGCACGGTCGATCTGTCCGCTTACACCGGCAGCACGGTCTATATTGCGTTCCGGCATTACAACAACACGAACCTGATTGGTGTTGCCATTGATGATGTCGTGCTGACGAGTAATGTGTCCGGTCCCATCATCACCGCCAACCCCAATGTGCTTCAGTTTCCGAACGTTCCGATGGGACAAAATTCTGCGTCCCAGCAGGTGGCGGTCGAGGCTTACAATACCGGCGGTTCCGCCATTACGGCTATCGTGGCGTCCCCGTTCGAGGTCTCCCTCAACGATACCGTCTTCTCAGACAGTGTGACCTTCGTCCCGTCGGGACAGCCGTTGTATGTACGCTATTCGCCCTACATGGAGGGCTCGGACAGCGTTGTCTTGACGCTCACGAACGGAACCGTTTCCACCTACGTCACGCTCCTCGGCAGTAGCATTGACTGTGGCTTGATCACGTTGCCTTACTCGGTGGATTTCAACGACCTTTTGGAATACGACCTTCCCAACTGCTGGTCGCGTATCAACCCGTCAGACGGTTCCCCCATGGCCACTAACAGTATCAGTGCCGGTAACATGGTGTTGAAGTTCGAATCCGACTATATCCATGACCAGCCTGTTTTGGCCGTGTTGCCGCTCATGCCCGATTTTCTTAGCAATCTGCAGGTCTCGTTTACCTCGATGCACCCAAGCTACGCTACCGGAACCTTCAGTGTGGGGTATGTCACGAATCCCAATGATGGCAGCACCTTTGTGCCCGTATGGACCACAATTCCTTCACAAACCAGCCCCACGGAATTCCATCCCTTCTTGGTGAGTTTTGAAAACGCCGCCCTCGACCTCAGCCAAAGCTACTATATCGCTTTCCAATATTTCTCCACCGATAATTCCAACTGGTACTTGGACGATGTGGTGGTGGAGGAGATTCCCGACTGTGCTCCGCCATACAATCTGACCGTCAATTCGGTGACCAGCTCGACTGCCTCGATCAATTGGACCGGCAACACCAATTTTTACAATATATATTATAAGCCGACATCCGATAGCACGTGGGAGGAGATCTCGAACGTGAGTTTTGACCCGCTCGGTTACACCATCCCGAACTTGCTCTCCTCCACGGATTACGAGTGGTACGTTGCCAGCGTTTGTGACGGCGACAGCACCGTTGCCAGCTTGGCCATTTCTACATTCTCTACTCCCTGCAGTCCCTTTAGTGTTCCGTTCGTGGAGGATTTCGACGCCAGCACCAGCGTGCCGGCCTGTTGGAAACGCTACAACGGCTGGGCCAGTGAAATTTTCGCCGGAGAAGAGCTCGTCCCCACGAATAGTGGCTGGAATTTCAATATGAATACGTATGTTTTCGGTGCCAACCACGCGAGAGTGAACATTTTTGGCACCTCCTGCAACCGTTGGTTGGTGACCCCGGCCATCGATCTGAACGGTCTGGCGAATCCGGTGCTGGTCTTCGATCTCGCCCTCACTGCCTACAATACGGCTTCTCCCATTACCGATCCCACAGCGCAAGCGGATGACAAATTCATGGTGATTGTCTCCACCGACTTCGGCCACACCTGGAGCGCCGCCAATGCCACGGTGTGGAGCAACGACGGTAACGGCAACTATGTCTTCAACCAGATTCCCGCCGCCGGCCAGGAAGTCACCATCTCCTTGGCCAATTATGTCAATGATACGGTGATGATTGCCTTCTACGCGGAATCGACCATCTCGGGCAACGGCGACAACGACCTGCATCTTGACAATGTGATGGTGAATTTCGCCACCAATTGTGCAAAACCGACCAATTTGGCTGTGCAAAATGTCACCGACAACTCCGTGACCTTGTCTTGGACGGAGAACGGAAATGCCACGGCTTGGAAAATCGAGTATGGTCCTACGGGTTTCCAGCATGGTTCCGCCGATGCGACCCTCGTGTCCGTGAATACCAACCCGTTTACCCTCAGTAACTTGGCTCCGAATGCATACGACTTTTATGTAGAGGCTGACTGCGGAAACGAGGTGAGCTATTGGTCCAATGTTGTCAGTGCCACGCCAGGTGTTTACACCATGGGAACCACGGGTACCGACACACTGACCACTTGTACCATGATGATTTGTGACGATGGCGGTGTCGCCGGTAATTACAGCTCCGGATGCAACCACACGTTGGTGCTCTATCCTGGTACCCCCGGTGAGTCGGTGGGCGTTATGGGCTCTTACCATACGGAGGCCAACGACGACATCCTCTTCATCTACGACGGTGTCGGCATCAACGGCACGTTGCTGGGTCAGTTCTCGGGAACGGGTACGGTCCCGGTCTTGGTGGCCACCAATGGCCCGCTGACCATTCGTTTCTATTCTGACAATGGTTTAGAATACGGTGGTTTCGCCCTGAACACGTTTTGCTCCTCCTGTACACCTCCTGTTGACCTGACCGTCGACAATGTGGGGCCGAACTCCGCCCATCTTGCTTGGAGTGGTTCGGCGAGTGCATACTTTATTGATTACAAGGCTATTGGAGACACGGCATGGACTCATGCAACGGCTCTCGACACAGTATTCAATATAGCCGGACTCATGCCAAGCACGACCTATTTGGTGAATGTTTACACCAATTGTTCCGGTGAGCACTCCCTTGCCGCATCGCTTACCTTCACCACCACGATGGTGCCCACGGCGATTCCGTACTCCACGGACTTCGCTGCCGGCAGCGACCAAAACTGGCTGTTGGACAATGGCGCTTGCCCCAACTATTGGATGATAGGAAACGCTGGCGGCAACGCGAGTGCGCTGTTCATCACCACCGACGGCAGCACACCCGGATACAACACGACGCCGCGCGCGGTGGTCTCTGCCGAGAAACTCTTCACGGTGGGTGATGCGGCTGAGTTAGTCATCAACTTCGATGTCAAAATTGGCGGCGAGACCGACTTCGACTACCTGAAGGTCTTCTTCGCCCCGTCCGATGTAAGCTATCCGGCCACCAATACGGGTGCTTATCCGGATTATTCCAACGAAGGATACAGCATTAACGCGGTTGATTTCACCGACTACATGCAATATTCGGATTATCCGTCCTATCCCTACAAGTACAATATGACGGGCAACAACACCGTTCAACTCTCGGTGGTCATGCCCAATCCGAATGCCACGCCGACGGCTACCTCCACCGCCAAGCTGGTTTTCTTGTGGAAGAACGACCAAGGTGGCGGCACGTCACCCGGTGCCATCATCTACAACGTCTCGGTTGAGGAACTCTCCTGCCCGGCTCCTTCGGGCCTGACCGTCTCCAACGTCACTTCCACCGGCGCACACGTGGCGTGGACCTCCAATGGCAACGAGAATTCTTGGACGGTGGAGTACAAGGAGGCCGGTGCCTCCTCTTGGACTCCCGTTTCTGTGACCGGAAGCCAATCCTGTGACCTTGCCGGACTGACTGTCGGCACCGCCTATCAGCTGCGGGTGCGCGCCAATTGCGGTGTTGACGACAACTCCTTGTGGGTGTCCACCGAGTTCTACACACCTTGCGACGCCATCTCCACCTTCCCCTTCACGGAGGGCTTCGAGGGCGGAACGATGCCCGACTGCTGGTCGCAGGAGCATGTCATCGGATTGGCGGATTGGACTTTCCAGGCGGGCGACCATCCCAACGACAGCATCAACGAGGCACACGGGGGCTCTTATAACGCCTACTTCTATGTCAACAGCAGTGCAGGTAACACCACCCGTTTGGTGTCGCCGGTCCTTGACCTCTCCAGCATGGAGAATGCTTACCTGACGTATTGGTATGCCCAGAATAAGTGGGGCGGCAATCAGGATTACTTGACGATCATGTACCGTACCTCGCCCTCTTCCGACTGGCAGATTCTGCAGCCGCACGGCACTTCTGTCGGCATCTGGACGATGGATTCCATCGAGTTGCCTTCACTGACGGCCACCTATCAGATTGCCTTCTCGGGTGAAGCTGTCCATGGCTACGGCATTGTCTTGGACGACATCACCATCGACGGTGTGTTGGACACGACGACAGTTGATCCTGAACCGTGCGATGTGCCGACCGGCTTGAATGTATATACGAGCGGGGACGGTCCGAACAGCCAATGGTATTCCGTCACGGCAAGCTGGGATGACAATCCGGGTGTCTCACAATGGAACCTGCAATACCGTAGAGAGAATGGTCCCGCTGATTGGACAACGGTCATGGTGAACAGTCACACCTGTCAGATAGATAATTTGTTGTACGACAAAACGTATTTTTATCGTGTTCAGGCTGTGTGTAGCGATGGCGGCACAAGCGATTGGTCTGATGTTTTTGAACTGTTGGTCTATGCCCCTGCTGTTGAAGACTATTTGCAAAACAGCGTGAGCCTTTACCCGAACCCGGCCCGCGAGGTTCTTAATGTACAATGTACAATGTACAATGTACAATGGGATGGCGCGACCGTAGAGGTGTTCGATGTGTATGGCAAGCTATTGCAAACCGTCGAGATGTCATCCGACATTACCATCCTCAACGTCTCTGGTCTTGCCGACGGCATGTATTTCGTGCGCGTGAGTACGGAGGCCGGTTCTGTGACCAAAACGTTTGTGAAACGGTAATCACCACCCCGCCCTTCGGGCACCCCTCCAAAGGAGGGGAATGGGGGGGGGACCGTAGGCCGAGGGGTATTTTATGGGAGATCCGCAAGGGTCTCCCTTTTTTTGTAGAGACGCACGGCCGTGCGTCTCTACGTGTTTTGGCAAAAAGGCGGCATGTTGTTGCAAATTTGTGGAGTGGGGGAGACGCTGCGTGAAAAAGTGCTACTTTCGCGGCATTAATTCAGACGTATATAATATTGATACATCAAAAATAATTTTTTATGAAGAAGTTTTTCATTTTCAGTCTGTTATGCCTTGTTATGGCATTCGGCTTCGTGACACGGGCGCAGGCGCAGGGCAACTGCACCATCACCACGCTGCCCTTCACGGAGGATTTTGAGAGCGTGAGCACGGGTCTGCCCCCCTGCTTTACCCGCAACCTGTTAGGTTTGCATCCCACCAACGGTTCCCAGCTGCCTTTCGTGGGATCGTATCAAGCGCATACGGGCAGCCATGCCTTGCGCGGCTTCAACAATTGCTATCCGGACACCTCCGCGCAGGTGCCGACCCTCATTTTCCCCGAATTGGACAGCCAGTTCAATATGAGCAGCATGGTGCTGGAGTTTTGGGGTCGAAGCTCCTTCTATCCCACCATCGCTTTCGTGGTAGGTGTGATGGACGATCCTGAGGATATGTCCACGTTTACGGCGGTGGAAACGTTTACGTTCCTTTTGGCCGACCAATATCAGAAGTTCACGGCATATTTCTCGAACTATTCGGGAATGGGCTCGTATATCGCCATCAAGATTGCGAACACCCAAGGGGTCCCCGGTGCTGCGGTGTACGGCGAGGGCTTTATTGACGACATCACCCTTTCGCAGGCGGCCCTTTGCTCGCCGGTGCAGAACCTGGCCGTTGTGAGCAATGCTGGTACGGACGTGACCATCAACTGGCAGCCCAACCAACTGGGCGGCACCAGCGCCTACACGGTGACGTTGGAAAACCTGACGACCGGTCAGCAAGAACTCTTCAACACTACGCTTGACACGTTCTACATCTTCAACAATTTGGATTTTTCCACCGACTACCGCGCCTACGTGGCAGCCATTTGTCTCGACAACCAGGAGAGCGTGGCCGATTCCGTTGATTTCTCTACTATTTCGCAAGCCATTGATTTTCCGTTTTTTGATGACTTTGAAGGCGATCCGGCCGTTGCGTTGAGCCCGTTCACTTTCTCCGGCACGGGTGCGAATCAGTGGGTGTACGGTACGGCTGCCGCACTGCCCGCCGCCGATGCCCAGCCTGGCGATCCGGCGCATGCCATCTACATCTCCCCCGACAGCGGCGCGACCTGCACCTACCTCGCGAACGGCAATATCTCCGATGCATACGCCGTCTTCAATGTGATTTTCCCGAGCAGCGACCTCGAATACCATCTCGCTTTCGACTACAAGGTCGAGGGTGAGGCCAGTGCGTATATGGAGTTTGATTACATGAAAGTTTATATGTTGGATGCCAGTGCCACGATACCGGCTACCGGTGCTCCTTCCGGCGTGGCGTTGCTGCATAATCTGGAAGAGGTTGCCAATGTCACCGACTGGACTCACTTTGACATGATTCTGAATAATGTCGCCGGCACGGCCAAGCAGATTGTCTTCTACTGGTACAACAACGGCTGGAATCTTTACGGTGATTACCACTTCTCCGCCGCCGTGGACAACATCTCCGTGAGCGGACTTGCCTGTGCGCAGCCTAACAACCTGTCGGCCTCGGGCATCACTCAGACGGATGCCACCGTGAGTTGGAACGAGGTTGGCTCGGCCACCTCTTGGGTGCTCCATTACCATGCGTTGGGCGACACGCTTGACAATGAGATTATGGTCAGCGACACTTTCTACACCCTTACCGGTCTGGTGTCCAACACCGAATACGAATACTATGTGGTGGCAGACTGCGGTGTCGAACAATCGGCCCCGTCCGTCACGGCCACCTTCCGCACTGACTGCGGCCAAATCAGCCAGCTTCCCTATTCCGAAGATTTCGAGACCGGCGTATATAGCACCTCGCCGGATGCCTACATCGCTTGCTGGAGCCGTCTCGGTTCCGATCCGGATCACTACGCCTACATCGGCAGTGCTTCCTACAATGCCCATAGCGGCGACCATTTCATGGACTTCCACTACACCCCGAACTGCTATGTCATCGCTGTTATGCCCGAGCTGGCTGCGAATATTAACGCCAATGAACTGTTAATCAACTTCTATGCCTGCCACACCAACTACGGCTATGCCACTCTCGGAACATTGGAGGTGGGCGTGATGACCAACAAGGACAGTGCCTCCACGTTTGTGCCCGTTGACACCATCGACTTGTCTGCCGCTTCTTCCTATACGTATGTGGAGCAGATGGTCTCTACCGTGGGGTATACCGGCAATGGTAAATATATCGCTTTCCGCGCCTCCAACAGCAGCGGCTGCGGCTTCTACATCGACGACCTCGTGTTGGAGCAGCGTCCCGCTTGTATGTATCCGAACGATTTCGCCGTCGTGAGTGTCGGCACGGACAGTGTTACGCTGTCATGGACGGAGATGGGCGAGGCCACCATGTGGGACATCCTCTACGGTCCGACCGGTTTCACCCCCAGCAATGACGATATTCCGACGATTGTGAACACCAATCCGGCGGCCATCGGCGGGTTGAACAACCATACCGCTTACGACTTCTACCTACGCTCCAACTGCGGTGGCACTCAGAGCGAATGGGTCGGTCCGTTGTCCGTTGCCACGGGTGTCTATAACATGGGTACGTTGGGCTACGATTCATTGGTTACCTGCGATGCCATTATCTGCGACAACGGCGGTTTTGCCGGCGATTACGCCACCTATTGCGATGCCATACTGGTGATTTATCCCGAAACGGCGGGTAGCGGTCTGCAAATCACGGGCACCTGCGACCTGAGTTTGGGTATGTACGGCTATGGTGAGTCCCACATCTACTTCCATGACGGCGTGGGCACGTCTGGTGCGCTGATTGCCAACATCACGGGCGTGGACAGCAACATCGCGGTGGCCGCTTCCGGTCCCATCACGGTGCATTTCACTTCGGGTTATTACACGGGTGCCGGTTTCATGCTGAATGTCTCCTGCGCCGCTTGTACGCCTCCGTCCAACCTTGCCGCCTCGAATGTCACGAACAATGAGATTACCCTCTCTTGGACCGGCAATGCCGACCAGTATGCCGTCATTATGACGGGTACCTCCGCGGGCTATTACACCACCTCGGACAGCTCTATCGTTATCAGCGGTCTGAGCAGCAACTCGTACTACACCTTCCAGGTGCGCTCTCTTTGCGGCTCGGATTCCTCGCTGCTGTGCCCGGCTATCACGCTCACTACCACCTGCGACGCCCTCACCATCACGGCGGCCAACCCGTGGACGGAGAATTTCGAGAGCTATTTGGGCAGCGGCAACCAGGAGTTCCAGTGCTGGGCGAGACCGGTTGTGGATAACATTTACAACTCACCGTTTGTCTATTGCGGATGGGCGCCTTCCTGCCATAGCGGTGCCAATTCCGCCGAGTTTAAGGGCTCCAACGCGATGTTGGCGCTGCCAATCTTCAGCAATGACGTGCACGAGCTGCGCCTCTCCTTCTGGGCTACTTCCACGGATCCCGGCACCGGCACGCTTGAGGTTGGTGTGATGACGGATTTCAACAACCCGGCTACCTTTGAGTTGGTGGGTGTTTGCGGCACGCCCGGACCTCGCGGCTCGGACACTACCGCCAACGGCAACTATATGGGCCCGTTCGATTTCGCCAACGTGCAGGCCACCAACGGCCGCATTGCCCTGCGTTACAGCAATAATAGTTCTGGACAATCCTGGAATTTGGATGACTTTGTCGTGGAGATTGCTCCCAACTGCGCTCCGCCCACAGGTTTGACCGTGACCAACATCACGCAGACTTCCGCCACGGCCACCTGGAATGCCGGCGGCGATGAGACGGCTTGGAAACTGCAGTACAAGGCAGCCACCGCTTCGGATTGGGGTGCTGAAATCAGCGTGAACACCACTTCGTACGACATCACCGGCTTGGTTGCCGAAACGGTGTATCAAGTGCGGGTGAAGTCCGATTGCGGCGACGGCGGCGAGAGCGGCTGGACCACGCCGTACGACTTCTTCACGACCCCGCTGCCGGTGGTGCAACCGACGGTGGTTACCTACGCGGCTTCGGACATCACGCAAACTTCCGGCACGATGAACGGTGCTATCACCGATCCGGGCAACCAGACCATCGTCCTGCGCGGCTTCGAGTACAAACTCCCCGGCGACAACGACTACACGCAAGTGGTCACGCTGGCGGGCAACACGCTGACCTTCACACTGACGGGCCTGGCCCCCAACACCTGTGTCCTCTATCGTGCCTTCGCCATGACGGTTGGCGTCTTCACCTACGGCGATACGATGAGCTTCTGCACGCTGCCGGACGACACGCCCGAGCCGTGCGAAGCTCCGACGGGTCTATATGTAACGGCAACAGGGGACGGTCCGAACAGCCAATGGTACTCCGTCACAGCAACCTGGGATGACAACCCGAATGTCTCACAATGGAACCTGCAATACGCTTTGACAGATCATGATGATTGGACAACGGCCGTTGTGAATAGCCCCACATGTCAGATAGATGGTTTGTTGTATGACGTAATGTATAGCTATCGTGTTCAGGCTGTGTGCGACGGTGGCGTCACAAGCGATTGGTCTGATGTCTTTGAGCTGTTGGCTTACGCCCCTGCTGTTGAAGACTATTTGCAAAACAGCGTGAGCCTTTACCCGAACCCGGCCAAGGAGGTTGTCAATGTACAATGTACAATGAATAATGTACAATGGGATGGCGCGACCGTTGAGGTTCTCGATGTGTATGGCAAGTTGTTGCAAACCGTCGAGATGTCATCCGAAATCACCACCCTCAACGTTTCCGGTCTCGCCGACGGCATGTATTTCGTGCGCGTGACCACGGATAGGGGAGTGGTGACGAGGACGTTCGTGAAACGGTAATTTTATCTCCGCGTATCGCGCGTATCGACACGTATAATCTTATGGGGACTCGTAAGGGTCCCCTTTTTTTTGTCCCGAAATGTCTCTCCGAATGTTGATGATATTTAATAAATATTTTCAAAAAACAAACAGAAAATAAATTTCTACCCCCCCCTACAGGATGTAAATAAAAAGTGTATACTTGCCGTTTGATATAATGTGTAAATTGCGTTATTGTCGCCAAGTGACAAATAAACTATGTATATAGTATATATGAATAAATTATTTACTATTGCGGGCCTTCTCCTGTGTGCGGTTGTCTGCGCGAATGCGCAGCCGATGACCGTTCGCAACGTCGTGTCGGCGGGTGCCACCGTCAACAACGTTTACGCCGCCATCGGCCAGCCGTTCTACGAGCAGATTGCCGGCAGCGGGGTGGAACTCGCCTACAGCGTCGCCCAGGCACAGTTGGATGTGGTGAATGTTGCGGACGAGACCTGCGAGAACGTGGCATACGCGGGCAACGGGTTCGACATCCCGACTACCGAGCTTACCGTCGGCACCACCAATTACGAACGCTACGACAACCATGTGCCCGTTTACGGCTACGACCGTATTACCAAGCTCGCGCTTTCCGTGTGGCCCACTTTCGCCACCGAGGATACCGTGATGTACCACGGCGAGTTGCCCCTGATTCCCGGTAGCGAACTGCAGGACGGTGTTGACTATCAGGTGCATGAGGGCGTCAACATTATCAACTACAGCAGCGAGCACCATTGCGACAGCGTGGTGACGCTTTACGTTTCCAGATGTCCAATCACGGTGAAGGACGCTGACAGCAACCTGTACTACACGTTGGTTTTGGGCGACTACTGTTGGACGCAGAGCAACCTGCGGACGACCCACTATTTCGGGGACGCGCACGAGGAGGTTCCTGTGGCGCTGATTTACGACCACGACATTCTTGATGAGGCGACGATGGAGTCTGTTTTCGGACGGTTGTACACATGGTATTCGGCGGTGAACATCCCGGAAGGCAGTGACAGTCAACCCGCTTTGGACGAGGACGGCTTCGTGCGCGGCATCTGTCCGGCGGGCTGGCACATTCCTGTCATACCCGAGATAGAGGCCTTGTCCGACTACACGAGCGACGAGTTGCGCACGCTGGAATACTGGATTAGCGGCGCGGGCGCCAATTCCTCGGATTTCTCGCTGACCCCAGCCGGTATATACAAGACCGCGCTCGGCCGCTTCGAGGGACTGCTCACTATGACCCGCATCTGGTATGTTGCGGTAGCCGGTGAGCCGGCAGCGCTTTGCTCGGAATACTACTGCGACACGTTTGTGCCCATGAGCATAGTGTCCTACGATGGCTACAGCGTGCGATGCGTGAAAAACTATTAGAAACAAGACCGAAGAAAACAAAAACAACTAAGAGTATAAAGACGAATTGCAATAGATATGAGAAAAAGTTTATTATTTGCAGTTTTTACCATAATTTTGTCGATGGCGGGCCTGGCGCAAAACGGCAAAATCAGTTACCAGGCAGTGGTGCGCAACAGTGCGAACCAGTTAGTGCATGACCAGGATTTGGATGTCACGGTGGGCATCGCCAACAGCGAGACAGGAACGGCGGTCTACACCGAGACGCATGCGGTGCACAGCAACGCCAACGGCCTCATCTCGCTGCTTATCGGCGACGGCACGCCCGTGGCCGGCAGCAACTGGGACGCCATCCAGTGGAACCACGCCTGGGTGACGGCGGTGGTTTCGCAGGGCGGCACCGAATTGGCCACGCACCATCTGCCGTTGAGCGCGGTGCCTTACGCACTGTATGCCGACCAGGTGGACCCGGTGGCCTTGGCCAACTACCTGACAGCCAATCACTACCTGACCGAGGAAGTGCAGGTGCTGAGCATCAGCCACGACACGATTTACTTGACGGGCGGCAGCTGGGTGAAGTTGCCGGTGGGATTCAGCGGAGACTACAACGACCTGACGAACAAGCCGACGAACGTCAGCACCTTCAACAACGACGCGGGATACCTGACTAAGGACAGCGCGGTAATCACGAATTTGCAAGGTGATGTGACAAACTTGCAAGGTGATGTGACGACATTGAACACGAATGTCGCGCAGCTGCAGGAGGCCACGCGCAAAGACGCGTTGTGCGACAGCGTGGAGGCCTGTGTGAAGGGGTGGATCAGCGACAGCACGCGGATGGTATACGACAGCTTGCACACCTATTATGCCACCACTGATGCCCTGAAAGACTCGTTAACCCGGTATGTAAGCAAAGAAAAACTGAACGACACGCTGGGGCATTACTTACAGGCGGATGACCTGTGCGACAGCATTGTGAAATGCGATGTTATCCGAAATTTGCGTGACAGTGTCCAAAACAACACGGAGAATATCACCAACAACACGACGAATATCACAAACATTACGAACAACATCACGAACTATGTCATGAACCTTCAGGGTGCAGACTCGGTTCTTGCGGAACGCCTTGCCGCCGACAGCACAAATCTGGCCGACAACTACTACAACAAGACCGACATCGACGACACGTTGAGCCATTACTTACAGGCGGGTGACCTTTGCGACAGCATCGTGAAATGCGATGTCATCCAGAACATGCGTGACAGCATCAGAACCAATGCGTCGGACATCAAGAGCTTGCAAAACGCCGACGCAGCTCTGTCTGCCCGCATCACCGCCGACAGCACCAATCTGGCCGGCAATTACTATAACAAGACCAGCATCAAAGACACGTTGAGCCATTACCTGATGCATGAGGAGCAGATGTTGAGTATCGGCCACGACACCATCTACCTGTCGGGCGGCAGCTTTGTGAAGTTGCCGGCGGGCTTTGGCGGCAGCTACCACGATTTGGTTGACACGCCGACTAACGTCAGTGCGTTCACCAACGACGCGGGTTACCTGACCTCATTCACCGAGCAGCAGATGTTGAGCATCAGCAACGACACGATCTACTTGACGGGCGGCAGCTTTGTGAAGTTGCCGGCGGGCTTCAGCGGGAACTACAACGATTTGACGAAC
>Ga0310696_10001925_pt1 | contig 28600 bp, 36 predicted proteins | sample AusTroGonzalo_MG_4_FD_203885 | JGI IMG/M metagenome (GOLD analysis project Ga0310696, IMG submission 203885) | Bovine rumen microbial communities from tropical cattle in Woodstock, Queensland, Australia - Gonzalo_02 (v2) (version 2) | ecosystem: Host-associated > Mammals > Digestive system >... | reverse complement strand
GCTTCTTTCCTCTTTCCATTTCAACCGCCCCGCACTGACTTTCAAGTTTATCAAGGAACCGCTTCCTTTCGTCCGGCATAACTTTAACCCATTCGTCAGGGTACTGCACGGTAAAGACCTCGCCGTTCGATTTAACCGCCATCCTTCCTTCAATGACAAGGGCTACGACGGAGTCGCCGTATTTTATGACGTCCCCTTCCTTCCACCCGTCGGCTTCCTTAACATAGTGCTCGCCCTCCTTCCAGTGCCTGATGATATAGTCCAGCTGGGTGCCGTGTTCGGTGTTGCTCGCGCCGTTGGTGAGCTCCTTCCATATGTTGCCTAAGTCCCATACATTTAGCACCGTCTCCTTCGACGGAATGCCTTCCCCGATTCTTTCAAGCCAGGCTATGGCCTTTTCGCCTTTCCTTTTATACTCGGTGTTGTTGAGCGGCTCCTCGTGCATGTTGTATCTTATATCTTCGATAATCCACTTTATAATCTTCTCGTCCTCGCTCTCCCTAAGCTCTGGAATAAGTGTTTCGAGTGCCTCACTCAACTGAATCCTTCCGTTAGGGAAATTGCTTCTTACAATTTCTATCGCTTCCTTTCTTTCCATAATATTTTTACTTTATAAGTTTGACATAACTGTTAGTCACCAAGCTTCTCGACATCCTTCAGGCCTATCGTCGGGGGAACCATATCCATCATGGATTTTTGCGCGAGGCTTTGGCAGTATTCCTTCCTCTGCTCCGGCGTCATGTTTCGGACCCATTCCTCGGCCGTCTTGAACGTGCGTTCCGGATTATTCTTGATGTATTCCTTAAGCTTATTCTCGAGCTTATCCCGTTCTGCGACGCCATCTCCTATTCCGAAGCATCCCGCTTCGGCGCATTTCATAGCGGACTCCCTTAAGTCCTCTGCGGTTACAATGTCTTGTTCCTCTGTTGTTCCATTTTTGTTTTCCATAATCTATATTTTAGAAATTCGACTCTGCAAATATAAGGGACATTTTTGCCTTTGTCAAGTTTTTTACGAAAAAAATCCACAATTTTTTTTACCATCCCTATATCTCCTTCAACAAGTCTTCCAGCAAGTTCGCCCGCTGGCCGCTGTCATACGCAAGCTTTATGTGGCTCTTCACGAGCTTGCGGAACTCGGAGTCCTTCCACATTGCCATCTCCGAAAGCAGGTCGACCAAAGGCCCGTTGTTCTGGTCCTCCGGCACCAGTATGGAAGCGAGCTCCCTCGCCTTTTCTATGTCCCTTCCCATGGCTCAGCCCTCGAACATTAGTTTCAACTCCCTGTACATCTCGTACTTGCCGTCCATCGCCCTTGCCTCGCATTCCCCTAGGACCCGGTCAACGTCGACGTCGGTGAGGTAGTCGAGCGGGTTGTGCATGTCTACGTATTCGACGCCGTCATCGCCTGTCCTCACCTCGCCGACCTTCATGTATCCCTTCATTCCCTTGCTGGCCCCGAAGTCGTATGTGAACTCGAGCCAGTCCCCGACTTTGTATCCGTTGTTGTTCGCGTTATTGTTTTCCATAGTATTATTATTTTTTAATATGCAAATGGGCTAATTTGAACCGTTTGTTCCCATGTTCATCACTTTGAGGCAACTATGCAATTCGGAGAAATACTTGACGTCAGTCTCGAGGTCGCGGTATTTGCTGTTACTGTTGTAGCCGTCAACATAGTCTCTTATCGTCAGCTCCCAGAAGTCTTCATGGTGCCTTTTATATAGGCATACCATCTTCGGGGCTATGCTTAATGAGTGCGGTTTTGCTGACTGGAACAATACTGTCACTCCGTCATCGTCACTCTTCTCGAAGAATTCAAACGTTTCATTGTTGTCACATACATGGATTTTCTCCAATCCTTCTTTTGTTATCAATTTATCGCTCATAACTATCTTTATTTTAATTACCATCTATATTCATACTCATCTACACCAAGCTTCATCTTCTTTACTTTGTAACCACAGGATAGAATGCTTCGGGTATATCTATAGATTGCCCATATGAATGTTGGGATATAGATATTTGTATTAGAAATATGAATAATACATTTTTCATTTTATATTTGTTTTAACAGTTTGACATCCATTTAGTTATATCTTATTATAGGTAAACATGCCTTAGGTTGGCCGGGGTCAGGGACCAGGTCGCCCACGTACACACGTTCCCATTTTCTCCCACAAATTCCCACTCTTTCCCACGGTGCGATTCACCTAATTGATACTCAAGGAGTTACGAAATTTTGCGATTTAAGGCCATTTTTAAGCCCTCTGCCGCGTTATCTCATACCAGGGATACATTTTACTATCCCCGGATTTTGCCCCTCTGAGAATCCCTCATTTAAGCTCCTGCGCCTCCGCCCTTTCCGGAGTTGGTTATCGTCCACGCTAAGAACAATAACACCGCCATAACAAGTATGAACCCTATCATATTATTAACTTTATTAAAATTATTAACTTTATTATAAAGGCAGTGCCAAGGTTAATGGTTACGATAACATTATCTCCCCGTAATTGCCTTTCGCGGCCCTTATGTTTTGTAGCACCGGAGGGATTCGAACCCACAAGACACTTTCGTGTCAACAGTTTAGGAAACTGTGGCGGTCATCCATTTACGCTTTACGGCGCCAGAAAGACGGGTCTTGGGAAGGAATGTCCGCCGTCTCGGCAGGTGAAGCCTCCGCCCGTCAGGGACGCTTCTTTTGAAACAATTAAAACAAACAATTAAAACAAACAATTAAACACCTATGCAAAAACTCTTCTGTCGTATGTCTTTATATTGTATGTCTTTGTCATCCTTTCGTTCAATGTACTTTTGTGAACCAATCACAGTGCAAATATACGGAACTATTTTTCAAAAGTCAAGGATTTCGGCGAAAATTTTTAAATTTTTTCATAATTTATCGAAAATCCCAACTTACATATTTTAACCAAAATCCGGTTTCAGGTTACAATTTGAAACTAAGGTCAAAAAAATTCCCTGGGTCTGAAAAATTGGTGTAAGCAAAAATGCCTGTTTTGGTTTCAAACTGTAAGTTTACCGTTTTGCCGGAAGATTATATTTCTCAGCCTCCTCCCTTGTAAGGAAGAAGTGTATGCCCGGCGCGCACTCGATGTTGTACGCGAGGTCGAATCCGTTTTTTGGCGTTATCTCGTCGCCGACCCGGTACTTGAATTCCCCGTCAAATATGGATGTCAGTTCCGGCTTTCCTCCTGTGTCAATCACCTTCGCGATGTTCGCCCTGCATTTGCTGTTGTTTATCGAGAACACTATCGCGCCCTTGGGTATCTCGAGCGTCACTATGTCTCCCTCCCTGCTCTTCTTGTACCCCGTAATCGGCCGGTCCAATATGCGGCCGAACCTGTATCTTTCCTCTCCGTCGAATTCGCATCCGTGCAGGTCTGCGAAGTCGAACGACGTGTCCTTCGATATGGAGGCTGATGTGAATATCGCGTTCGTCAGGTGCGCATGTTCGAAGCAGCAGGATTTCGTTATGCAGGACGATGTGAAGTTGGCTGACTGGATGTTGGCCATCCTCATGTTGACATTCCCAAGCTTCGAACCTTCGAAACTCGCCCCGGCGAGGTCAGCTCCGCCCATCAGGACCACATACAGGGACGCGTCCGTTATGACCGAGCGCACCATTTTTGCTCCTTCCATGCGCGTATGGGAAATCACCACGTTCATGAGGGATGCTCCGTTGAGGTCCGCGCCCTCGAACAACGAATGGCTTATCTCGGCCCCTGTTAGCGCCGAGCACCGCATATATGCATTTTTGAAATTAGCACTATTGATTTTCGCTTCGCTGAGGTTAGCTTCCGACATGTACGCACCGCTGAAATCCGCATCTGTGAGGTCCGACCCGCTTAGATTTGCGCGATATAGATATGCGTCCGTGAAATCGACAGCCCTCAGGTCCATGCCGGACATGTCAAACTCCTCGGCGAAATGCATGCCGGAAAAGCTCGCCATCTCCCCGCCTTCCCTTTTTTCAACCCAGAGCCTGTGCAGCTCCATCTTCTTTTCAAACTCCGATTTTGTAACAGTCTTATCTCCCATAACCGATATTATTTTTATTAACATTATTAAAATCCAATCTTCTTCCTCTGCGGGGCCTCCGGGGCATGGTTGTCCTTCTTTGCGTGGAATATCTCGGCCAGGCTCATGTCGCCCTTCACGAACTCCGAGCTTCCGTGAACCAGTTCCGCGAGCTTCCTCGCCTTCCCCTCGTCAAGCTTCCCGAACTCGTACTTGTCGACAAGGCGGCCCTTCCTCAGCAGGGCCTTGTCTATCTTCCCTATCTCAGCGTTGAAGGTGCATATGAACTGTATGTTCAGTCCGTCGGCCAGCAATCCGTCGCTCATGTTCAATAGCGTGGATATCGCGCCTCCTCCGTTGCCAGAGTCCCTGCTCTCCAACACCTGCTCGCAGTCCTCGAGTATCACAACGCTGTCCTTCATCCTCTCGTGCAGGAACGAAACGAAGTCCGGGCTCGCGAGGTGCCCAGCCATGGTCATCGGCAGGTATACGAACTTCCTCGAAGGGTTGTCGTGTATGAGCTTCCTTATGTACGAGGTCTTCCCCGAACCCTGCATTCCGTGAAGTATCGCCATTCCAGACTTACCACCCTTTATGAACCTGTCTATGTTCTCCGCTATAGGCAGGAACTCGTCCGGGTACAGCATGTCGAACGGGTACTTGTCCTCATAGTCGACCTTCGCGTCCTTGAGGTAGTACATACCCTGGCTCGAGCACACCTGGTATATCTGCGTCCTCGATATCTTCTTCAGCCTGTCCCTGTACATCTTGGACACGGTCCTGAAAACGCTCAGGAACGTCTCGCTGCCGTACTTGTCCGAAACGTCGTACACGCCCTTTATCTGTGTCAGGCTCATGCTCAGAACGCAGATTGACTCTGTTGTCTTGAACGCGTACACCGCGAACGGGAACGCGGACATCGCGAAGTCGTCGTCTCCGCTGAAGAGCGAGCCCTTCCCGTTCCAGAACCTCTCGTCGCCCATCGCCTTCTCCTCGTCGTCCCACATGTCGTCCTCGCCTCCGTCGTTCCTCTCCGTCTTGTCGGGGTAGACGTCGTAGCAGTTGGTCATCGACATCGGCTCCATGCCCTTGATTTTGCCGACCTCCCAGCATAGGTAGGTGAACTCCTCCATCGTAATCTTGTACCTTCCTCCTATGTTCGCGTTCATGTTCGCTATGGACGGCAGCACGCAGTCCGGGTTCAGCCTCATGAAGGAGGCCACCACGTTCTCGTTCACCCCGTAACTGAAGTCGAAGGGGACCGAGAATCCCTCGTGTGTATGTGTATGTGTGTATCCCATATTGAAAACTTTTTTGCAAATATAAGGATTTTTTAATCCGAAGTCAAGGATTGCCGGACAAATTTTCACTACATTTGCATAAAAAATAACTACGGTGGGAGGTTGAGGTTCCCGCCACACATATTATATTGAACTATGGATTTGAAGATGAGGATTGGAAGCATCGCGCCGGAACTGAAGCCGGAGACGTGTGAGATGACTGTTACCGCGCTTGGCAGCGAGGCGGTCGTGGTGAAAATAGGGATGCTCGGGACCGAGGTTGTCATGACCGTCGCCCAGCTCTACTCGATGCTGAGGAACAGCAACGCGGAAATAAGTCTCAGGGGAGTCGACGCCGACTTCACTATGAAGGAGCTCGAGCCGAAGGAGGTCGAGGACAGGATTATGGTCGAGGTCAGGGGAATGTACGCAGACGCTGTGGTTTCGTACAGGACGATGATGCCGGACCCGACGATTGACGCCGACCCGAAAATCATAGGCGAGACTTTCTACACCTCGAGGCTGATGGACAACGTGTACATGCACGAGAAGATATGCGCGACCGAACCTCGGCCTGTATTCCTAGACGGAGCGGACATATATAACTACGGTGGGATAGTCCTCGCGGGCATGGCGTGCAACGCCGACCATCTCGGACTGTTGTCCGAGGACAGGAACGGCGACTTCGTCATCAAGGTCGAGAGGGACTCTGGATGCGAGCACCAGTGGGAATTCGCCCACAACGCGTGCCTGAACCTCGGATTGAACTTGGGGAAGAAGATTCGCATCAGCCCTTCGCTGAGGGACACGAAGTTCATGACGAGCTTCACCGTCACGATTCCGAAGGACATATTCGCCGAGCATGTCGACATATACATGATGAGGGACACGAGGGGCGGCGCGATTCCGGCCGGACTCGTTCCTGGCACGACGGCATTCAGGATGTTCTATGCCGGAATGTCGCTTCAGGGAAGCACCGAGAAGGACACTGACAACGGCAGGTTCTACTGCAGCAGGGCCCAGATGCAGGTGGCGATGGTCGCCTTCAGGGAATCCGGGTACTGTGTGTCCGTGTATCCCGACTACAGCGTGAACGGGAAACCGGATTCCGACTGCTGGCTCTTGGAGTGGAGCAAGTCCGACCCCATCCGCTCCATGCTCAGGGACTGCGCGGACATGGGCAGCGATTCCGCATGGAACTCGTGTCCTATACAGCATGCATACGAATACGTCCCCGATTCAAAGGACAGGGTGTACGAGATAAGGATACCTTCAATAACCAGTACTTTGTATATAGGAGGCATGGTGGTTTAATAATATCAATAATATTAATAAAAATCGCAAGTAACTGATAATCATAGATAGGTTTTTCCAACACTCTGGGAATGACTCCGATACAAGACTGAGTCGGCCCCGGAGGATTTTCATAAATAAAATTCCCTCGCTCAATGGGGGCTGAAAAAAAATTTTCTATATGAGTGTAATAAAAAGAAACGGAAGGGAAGTGAAGTTCAACTTCTCGAAAATCAAGTCCGGGGTCTCAAGGGCCGCGGCACAGTGCGGAGGCGCAGTCGCATCCCAGGACTTCAAGGAGCTGCAGTCTCTCTTCGACGTGGGCAGGAACTACAACGTCGAGGAAATCCAGAGCATAGTCGAGGGCTGGCTCATGTCCAAGGGGCTGCACAGGATTGCCAAGTCCTTCATCCTTTACAGGGAGGAGCACAAGAAGGCCAGGTTCGTCAAGGACAGGATTGCGTACATAGACAAGTACGTGGACGGAGGAAAGAACGCGTCGACCTCATCAGAGACCGACCCAAATGCGAACGTGATGCTGAAGAACGTGGCCAACCTCGAGGGAGAGGTGTACAAGGTACAGAACCGTCAGGTGCAGCGCGAGCATATGTTCAAGAAGCTAACGGTTATGTATCCTGAAGTTGCTAAGCAGTACGAGAAGGATGTCGAGCACCACATCATATACCCGCACGACGAATCCTGCAGCCCGGTTCAGAAACCGTACTGCATGGCCGCATCATTGTTTCCCCTGATGACCGAGGGAGTCGGAAATATAGACGGCGTTACTCCGGAACCGCCAAACGACATCAAGTCGTACTCGGGGCAGGTGACCAACCTTGTCTTCTCATTGTCTAGCCAGGTAAAGGGAGCGGTCGCCTTGGGAGAATACCTCGTGGCGATGAACTATTATGTGATAGCCGAGTTCGGCGACAAATGGTACGAGCATCTGGATGACATCGTCTCAACAGGAGTCTGCAGAAAAGTCGATACTGTCAGGTCTAGAATCCACGACGGGTTCAAACAGTTCATCTGGGGAATCAACCAGCCTGCAGGTAACAGGAGCTACCAGTCACCGTTCACAAACGTCAGTTATTACGACCACACATACTTCGAGTCGCTCTTCGCCGACTTCAGGTATCCTGACGGAACTGCTCCGGAATGGAAGGCTGTCGACACACTGCAGAGGATGTTCATGAAGTTCTTCAACAAGCTTAGGCTGAAGGCGGTGCTAACATTTCCCGTTAACGTAAAAGCGGCATAAGAATGCAAATTTTTATGAAAAGTATAAAAACCTCGTGAATTCATGGAAACTCCTGATGCGAATCAGGACAATCATGAGCCAAGCCCGATGAAAGGGAAGGTGCAGAGACTATTCCGAAAGGAAGTACATCCAAGCGGATGGAAGTGCGAGGCTCCTGGAAACAGGATGATGATATAGTCCAATCTGCATGGTAACATGCAGCAGGTTAATAGCCGGGTTCGAATTAGCGAATCGAACTGAATATAAATGAGAGACGTTAGCAATGGTATACAATCCCGAGACCGGCGAGATAGTCGACAAGGAATACCGTGAGCTGTGCGCGGAGATGTACGCCGAGGGACACTCTTTCTTCACATACATCAGCGACAGCGCAGATTCGTTGTCAAGCTGCTGCTTCAGCAAAGACACGAAAGTCTTATGGAAGTCTTCCGTTAACGGAGTGATGCTGACAACGATGGAAGAGCTGCATGACATGAAATGGGAACCGGATAAAAAGAACCTCAGGATATTCCATAACGGAAGCTGGGTCAAGGGAAAGAGCGTAAAGCTAGCCAACCGCCCGATGTATAAGGTTGTGACGTTTAACAACAAGGAGTATGTAATGACAGACAACCATATTAACGTCACGCTTTCAGGTGAGAAAAAAACGTCGGAACTGACGACCGACGACTACCTTATGTTCAATAACGTCGCTCTTCAGGCAGTCAATGAATACGACGAGAACCTGTCGTACGAACAAGGGTTTGTGGTCGGCGCCTTCCTTGGTGACGGCTCGTTCGGCTCGGAAATTGACGGCGTCGTATATGACATCAACTTCTCCCAGAACAAGGACAAATACAGGAAGATGATGGATTGCATAGACATCGCGAACGAGCAGGTTGGCGGAGAGTCAAAGTCTGCGCTTAGCAAGATATACAACAACGTGTATCCGGTAAGAATATCTTCGAAAAATCTGGCTGCGTTCATAATGAAATGGACAAACTGGGAAAGAGGGGTTCATGCGGAAAACAAGGAGCTGAACATCAACTGCCTTCTCCAGTCATATGAATTCAGAAAAGGAATCCTGGACGGATGGTATAACACCGACGGAGGAAATGCCAACAGATGCTATACGTCGTCAAAGAGACTTGCGGAATGCATGGAAGTTCTGATAACATCACTCGGTCTCAATTCGATAATAGACATCAGTGACAGGACAGATGAGAAAGTCGTAATAAGGGACGAGGAGTATAAACGCAACTATCCTTTGTACTGCGTAAGATGGTATGAGCCAGGAACGCACCGTACAAACAAGAGTGAAAACAAATCCTGGATTAAGAAGAACAACTCGATATACTTCAGGATTAAGTCAATTGAGAGCGTTCCTTACGATGATGAGGTATACTGCATAGAATGCAGCAACAGTGACGAGCCTTACTTCACTCTTCCTTCAGGTTTGATTACTCATAACTGCCGTCTCAAGAACGAGATAAAGGAGAACACGTTCTCCCCCACTTCGGGCATGACGGGAATCATGACTGGAAGCTGCAATGTGATAACGCTAAACTTCAACAGGATTGTCCAGGACTGGTACAGGGAAGTGAAGACCGGAATCACAGTCGACTACATCCCGTCGAAGGAGGAGATTGCACTTCAGTTCGGGGACAGGACCTCAACCTGGGTACAGTCATTGAGGCAGTACATCTGCAACATACTGGACAGGGTATACAAATACCACATCGCATACAAGACCATGCTTTACGAGCTTGAGGAGAAGGGAATGTACGCAAGCTCTAATGCCGGATACATCTACCTTAAGAAGCTTTACTCGACAGTGGGCATCAACGGTTTGAACGAGGCTGCGAGATTCTTCGGTCTTCACGTGTCAAACAACGAAGAGTACATACACTTTCTTCAGTTCATCCTTTCAACAGTTAAGGACCAGAACAAACTGTACTCAATCCAGGATAAGAAGCGCCCGTTCATCTTCAACAGTGAAGTTGTTCCTGCAGAGGGACTGGGAGCTAAGAACTACAACTGGGACAAGGCCGACGGTTATTGGGTCCCTGAAGATGAGAACCTTTACAACTCATACTTCTACAATGCTCATGACCCTGAGACGACCATCCTGGACAAATTCCAGCTGCACGGTCGTCAGACGTTCCAGTACACTGACGGTGGTTCGGCACTGCACTGCAATCTGGATTCCCATCTCAGCAAGGAACAGTATCTCAAGCTTATAGACTACGCTGTAAAGAACGGGACCAGCTACTTCACATTCAACATTCCGAATTCCAAATGCAACAGCTGCGGCCACATCGTAAAGCAGCCGATATGCGAATGCCCTAAGTGCGGCAGTAAGGATATCACACAGTACACCAGGGTGATTGGATATCTGAGACCAGTTACATCGTTCGGAGCCGACAGACAAGTCGAGGCTGCGAAGAGGGTGTACTCTTCAGGCTCTTCGGAAATACCTGAGAACGGAGGTCAGCTATGATGAAGTACCTCAACACTGAGATAACGTTCGCGGAAGTACCGGACGAGATATCATTATGCATAAACATCTTAGGATGCGACCGGCACTGCAAAGGATGCCACAGTCCTTTTCTCTGGGACGGCAGCATGGACAACTACGGTAAGGAGCTTACAGTCGATGAGGTGGACCGCCTCATCGATTCCAATCCTGGCATCTCGTGCATCTGTCTGATGGGTGGACTTGAGTTCACAGAAGTCGACAGAATCGCTGCGCACATAAAGGCACGCGGGTTGAAGTCAGCCTGGTACATATACAAGGACGAGCTTCAGCCAGGCATGCACTGGGAAAGCTTCGACTACATAAAGTTCGGGCCATACCTTGAAGACCGTGGCCCTTTGACAAGTGAGACGACGAACCAGGTTATGTACCTCATCCATGAAGACGGGACTAAGGAAGACATAACATGGAAGTTCAGGAGAAAGGGCCCAGCATCAGAATCCTGATTAGTTTATCATAGAAATCCACAGTGTGTGTATGTATACTGTGGATTTCTTTTATCAATGACCCTTAACCCGACCCCCAGTTCAAAATAAATAACATTAACATTATTAAAAATATTGACATGCACCACTCCATCCTAGACCAGGGACATGTTCCTAACTACGGTGGACAATGCCTGCCGATGAAATCAATAAGATTAATAATATGAATAATTTTTTCGAGAAATTAAGTCCAATCCACACTTTCAGCGAGACACTGCTGCTTGAGGCCATCGACGTCTACCAGTTCACATTGACTGAAGACGACCCTGACGCAATCGAATACAAGTTCGTCGTCCCCGCGACAGAGGAGCATAAGAAGTATGTCTACACTGTAAACTTCGATTCCGGCGCCGGGCATCAGGCAGTCGACTATGAGACGACATTCTATTACGGTAAGGACAACGGTGAACCGGACCTTTACTCAAGGACGAACAACCTGGGTATCCAGCACCTTTACTCAGTGCTTGCGACATTGGATGCGATAATGCTTGATGCTGCGGAAAGATTTCCAATCAGGGATTTCGTCATCACCGGAGAGTCGACTGAGGATGAGCACGGGAACAACGAGGCTGCAGGTGTCAGGACAAAGATGTACCTGCGCTATGCCGAACGCCACTACCCTAAGGAGTGCTGCAGCTACGACGAGAACATGGGAGTGATGAGGATACATGCATATGAGCTTCCCAACTCAAGATACCGTGCCGAGTTCATGGAGGGAGATGACGGCATCGATTCCGAAATTAAATCCGGAGTGATACTGAGTGAAGGTAGACGTGAGATTCCATACAACGACTACAGTGACTTCAGAAAGATAAAGGTCCCCGGACAGGATGTGGAATTCAATGTGGAAATCAGACTCAATGGACAGGAGCTTCTGATACAGCTGAACCCGCTTCCGAGGAAACTGGAGTATCTGAACGACAAGACCGTGATGGAGGAGGTCTTCAGACAGCTGAGTCTGCTGATGGGAAACATGTCCACATCACTAGGAGGAGGCGCGGACTATCCGATATCTTCAGTCACGCTGGCGTCGTCAGCGATAAACGGTGACAGCGTTGACCCGGATACAGGAAAGACGCTGAGGTACCTGGAGCATCTGTCGGACGAGATTCTCTTCAGGACGGGAGTGACATTCGAGCCAGTAAAGAAGAACGGCCAACTGATAATGAAATGCGACACCACAATCGCCAACCTTTAAATTATTAAAGTTATTAATATTAATAAAAATTAGAAAGGCCTGCAGGTATGGTTTACCTCGCAGGCCTTTCCGTCTTTATGGAATATTATTATGACAGTTTTCTCAGTAGTCCCCGCATCTTCGTTCGGCGAAGAGCCGCATCGATACGTACAGTGTATCCGGGTCGAAGTTGACATAGTCCACCATGTTGCCAACCTTGAATCCCTTGCCTTCCTTATACTGGCACTTGATGTTCCTCTCCCGTCCTGTCGCAGCCGACTTGTGTACGAAGTTAGTCTTACCGTCGTTCATACGCACATGCTGCACTAGCATGGACAGCGCCACGTATTCGTCCTCGTCAATCACGACCGGTTCCAGCATCCCGTCCTGGGAAATGACCCTGACGTCTATCACCTGGCCGTTCACCATGACCGCGTTGTCCAGGTTCATGATTGTTATGCTCTGACCCTTGGCGTGTCCGCACAGTCCTATCGCCAGCATTGATATGATGAAAATCATCCATCTTCCGAAACTTGTTCTCATAATTATTAAAGTTATTAAAGTTATTAATATTATTTGTTCTTAAATTTCAAGTAGTCCTCCCAGTTTCTGCAGCCGTTGCGCATCATTTCCGAAGCCACGACTTTCTCACGCATAAGAATCTTGTCATATAGGTTCGAGTATGCCGGAAGCAGTTGGTCATACACATCTTTCAGTGCGTCAAGGTTAATCTTCCAAAAGAAACATTTCCACACATAGTTGTCCCCGTATTCGGATATGAAGTCCTTACGGTCCGACAATGCCCGTCCGAACGTGTTGTCTATGTATGACTTGTTTCCGTCCAATCTATATAGCATGTCGAAGAAACCCTCTTTCTGCAAGGACACGATGTACTCCATTGGTTCAACTATGTTCTTGATGTATAGTTTCACCATATGTTTTCTCTTCTGGTCAATAATCAGTCCTCTTACCAATATTGCCAATACTATCGCCGATGTTAAAATTGCGTATACCATATAATTAAAATTATTAAAGTTAATAAAATTATTGTTCCAAGTTGTACATTTGGTTGGGAAAGAACAATGCGTATTGTTCGAAGATGTTCTTTGAAAGCAGCATTTGGTTTCCGTTCTCGTCCAGCTTGTATGTCTCGTAACGGCACGAAGAACCGTCCTCGCTCAGTGTTATTATTGCGAATCTCGTTGATTCGTCCTGGTCAACCGTAATCGTTTCGTTGATTACGTCAAGTTCCGAGCATGAAACCTTCCCCAACTCAATCTCAACGTTGCCGCGGCAGACACGCATTTTCGTATTCATGTTCATTATCTTTTCGAACAAAGACTGAACACTGACCCCTCTCGGAATTTCGTTGTTGAGCATTGCCGCAACTCTGCTCATTACGTTTTCCCCGACTGCGAGCACACCTTTGTACTCTTTCTTTGTAGGGTTCGCTATTGCTATGTACACATTTCTTTCCATGGCTCTATAATTTTTTGTAAACCACTCTGTTGCTTTCATCGTAAATCGTCATCTGTCCGCCCTTGCGGATAATCCTCGCTTGGCTAACGTGCTCCTTGGACTTGCGTGTGTGTGTCTTTGTCGGAACTTCGGTAGGCACTTCCTTTACCGCATTCCCGAACGTTTCCCTCCACCTCTTTACCGCAAACAAGATTATGAGTGCGTAGATGATTGTGAAGAAATAGAACTGACCCTCCAACGACATTATGTCCGTGCTGAATGTCGGGGTCGGAATGTCCGACCAAGGTGCTGGCGCAACAGCAACATAGAATATGAAAGGTATCAAACCCCATGTTGCGAAGAACATCGCCTCGTCATCTTCTGTGTATGTCTTTTTTGTTCCCATGACTAAAACTGTTTAATAATATTCCTGGTACAAAGATACAACAAAAAAAATCACGAAGTCAAGAGATTTCGTGATTTTTTTCAAAAAATTAATAATATCAATAAAATTAATCTTTTATTTCCTCGTCGGGAAGTTTGTATTTCTTCTCCACCTTTTTGAACTGAACCATCATTACCGGAACACCTTCTATGGTCAGGGCGTTCATCATCTCATACACTGTCCTCAGTCTTGCAGCCATCTCCGACGGAGCGACAAAGCTCACCTCCATGTCGGTGATGAAGTTGGTTCCCGTACCGTCCTGCCTTATGACCTCAACGTCACAGTATCCTGACCATACGTACTGGCCAGCTAGGGTCAATGGCCGCGAACCTACCTCCTCGGTGTAGTCCGGCTTTCCATCCTCGTGCTCGCCGAAGTCCACGAGCTTGTTCTCAACAGTTTCCATGATGCTGCATTATTATAATGGACGGTCCTCAACAATCGGAAGCTTCGTGTTCCTGTCCTCGGTTATGATGAAATATCCTGGATTTGCATTCCAACCGTTCCTTTCCGAGTAGCTGTTTCCTGAGAAGATTGAAGGAGTGCTGTACCATCTCATGTAGGATGCATCCTCGTTGACCCTTCTCGAATGCCAGTGGCCTGTTAGAATCAGGTTGAACTTGCTTGGGTCACCGTACTCCATGACTTTACCGTCCAGCAGTGAAGTCTGGGATTTCTTCCTCAGAACCTGGTTGTCACCGTGGCTGATTATAATCTTGGTGTTCTCACCCATGTCGTGGCTCAGAACGAGATGGTCGTATTCTATTTCATACACGCCGGCGAACTCTTTCTTCAGAAGGTAGGCAATGATTGCTGCGATTGTCGGGTCACCGTCTTCCTTCTTGCTCGCTGCGGCACGGTCGTGGTTTCCTCCCACGATTTTAATATTTTTTAAATTATTAATATTGTTAAAGAAGTTTCCTAGAATTCGGTCGCACTCAACGATGAGGTTGGCGGACAGCAGACTCTTGTCCATGCTCTTGAAACTGTCCATGTGGTTCAAACCTGAGAAAGATTCAATCAGGTCGCCCAGAATCAGGACGGTAACTTTCTTCGCCTTCTTTCTGTTAACCTCTTCGGCAACAGTCTTCAGGTATCCCTCGAGGATGTTCTTGTCATACTTCCTCGTTATATTCAAACAGTCGACGTCCGCACCGATGTGCAGGTCGGCGACAGAAACTACAACTTCGTCCACGCTACATTCTTCCTCAGGAAGCACGTTCTGCACAACCTTCTTCCTCGACGGGAGCAGAGCGTTCAGCTGTTCCAGGAACTCGTCCTGCATGTAGCGCCTCTTTATGTCGGCCTTGATTACCTTCTTGTAGCTGCGTATCCTTTCCCGGTTCGCCTCGTCCTCTACAATTTCGTCCTGGCGTTTCGACTTCATCTCCATCTTCGAGCGGACCATCTCCTGGCGGTCGTCCTCCGCAGTGTTGTCCCACGTGTACGGGCTGAAGATGTCAGAGTCCTTGTACAGTTCCAAGGTTGCCTTGATTGAATTGAACTGTGCGATGCTCAGGTTATGTTTCGTCCGGACTTTTCTCTTGGTCAGGTCAAGACCGTGCTGGGAATACTCCCAGAATATCTCGTCCATCTCGGATACCGGCAGCGAAATCTTTCCCGCCTTTTTCGATTCCCAGATGTAGACACCGTCCTTGACGGACCACTTGCACTTGTCCTCAACCTCGTCGAAGTCGACTTTCTCTTCGGATACGTTCGGGTCCTTTTCCGCGGTGTGCATTTTGTACGCAATCTGTGCGATGTACTGCATTGGAACTCCCAGTTCAGATTCAGGATGCTCTTCGAGAATCTCCTGGGCAATCCTCTTTGAGGAGAATTCACCCGTAAGCTTCTTGAGCTTCTCCTCAACCAATGAAACAATCTTGGATTTCTTCATTTAATTTTATTAATTTTTTTAACTTTATTGATGTGTGTATGTGTGTCTGTGTATGTCACACGATATGAACACGTTGCAAATATAATGAAAAAATCGGAAGAAATATTGGACAATGCCAAAAAATTTAACGCCAGTGTAGGTTTATTAACTACGGTGGACGATAAATAAGGATATAAAAATAAGTATGGACATGACACACGAGGAAGAGAAGGATTATTCGAGGAAGCTGCACATTCAACTTGGGTGCGCCGTGGTAGGAATGATATTGGGGTCGTTCCTCATGATATTCGGAGTTATAGTTGAACCTAGGGGCGTAATCGACTACAGCATCATAGTTGCATGCGGCGAGATACTGACGTTCGTTGCAGCACTTCTTGGAATAGACTACAAGTATAAGTTTGAGATAATGAAACTTAAAGGAAAGAAATAAATAAGATTAATAAAATTAATATTTTAAACATGGCAGTAAAGAAATCGCAGATAATTTTGGAAGCTGAAGGAATGCTCAAGCACATAGTCCCGAGCTTCGAGGAATTCGAACAGGCGTTCGAGCAGGATGCCGACGGCAACTGGGTCAACAAATATTTGACTGATGTTCCCGGATACAGTTCACAACCTGACCAGACAAACGACGGCTGGAACTCTCAGGAGAACGACGACAACGCGTTCGGCGACGACGCAACTCAAGGCGCTGGTGAAACTTCAGATGGCTTCGGTGACTCAGGTTCTGATGCGGGTGCTGGTTCAGATACTACGGGGGATGATTTCGGTTCAGACACGTCTTCAGACGGATTCGGCGGCGATGCTCAAGGAGGATTCGGAGACGAGTCGACACAGGATTCCGGAGACGGATTCGGACAGGAAGGTTCTCAGGATTCAGGCCAGGAAGGCGGTGACGAATTCGGAGGAGACGAAGGCGGTGATGCATCTCAAGGCGGAGACGACTGGGGCTCTCAAGGAGGTGACGAAGGCAGCCAGGACGGAGGCGACAGTTCGGAAAGCAGCCAGGGCGGACAAGAATTCTAAATTATTGGACAGTAAATCTGAAAGGGACCTCAACAAGGGTCCCTTTCTTTTTTGGCACAACTTTTGTTTTTGGTTTTAAAAAAATCAAGACTACCATGAAAAGGTTAATATCATTATTAATATTATTAATTTCATTGAACTCGTTTGCGACATCAGTGAAGTTCACGAACTCTTCAGCGTATGACGTCAGTGTGTCCATTGACGGATACGAGCGTCTGTGTCTGTCTGGAATGCAGATAACAGAACTAGTGTTCTCTGGAAACAGGAGGATTTCCGTTTACGACCCGTACACAGGAGGACTGATAGGAACTACGGTGGTATATGTCCGCTCCGGAGAGTCAATCAGAGTCTACTTCCATGAAGACGGATTCCGATTCTCATCCGGATACTCTTCCCATCCGGTTACTTTCATCGCCCATCCGGTCATCTACGTCCCAGTCGCACTTCCATCCGCACACTGCTACTACCACCATAGTCCGAGACACCACTCTTCAGTCTACTACCACACATCCAGGATTAGCTACACAGCTGCACAGCACAGCAGACCGAAACCTGCGGCAGCGCCTGCGAGGCATCCTGCAAAACCTGCGGTGCATCATACGCCAGCGAAGCCGAACGAGAAGCACGCGGGAGTTCATTCTGAACCGAGACAATACCAGCCGAGAACAACTGTAAGCACCAGAACGGACCAGACCAGAACAGTAAAGCCGAGTTCATCGAGTTCGAACCAAGTTCGGACCCCGTCCTCGAAACCAAAGTCGTCAAGTGTGTCTGCTCCGACGACAAGACCAAGCAGTTCAACGAGAGTTCAATCATCAAGGTCAACAACGAACACACGCAGATAACATTAACATTATTAAAATTATTGAAGGTATTCACTTGAATTGTTTCCGCCATTATGTATGGAAAATGTGAAAGTCCAATCCGAGTTTTTGTCAATCCCGAATTGGACTTTAATTAAAATTAAATTTATTAAAATTATTAAAGCGATTAAAACAAAAAGGGTCTGCTGAAACAAATCAGCAGACCCTTTGCATTTAACCGATTGTGTGTATCAGCACCAACCTTTCAATGCAGAGAAACATTCCTTTGAAACCGATTGTGTGAGTTCGTAGGCGAAACACGTTGTGTTGCTCGGGTTTCTATCAACGATACTTTGCAGTATCTTGACTTGCTCCTTTGTCATTCCTTTGACGAGTTTCTCCGCATACTCCTTCAATAGTTTCTGCTCGTGCTCGTAACCTTCTTTCTCGTTGTCGAACAACTTTCCGTCCGCAGTGCGGAAACGTACAACCGATATTGTCTCCATAATGCGCCCCCTTTTTAATAGACTTGTTCGTAACTAAATTTGTAGCCGTTGTGCAGAAACCCAGTGTATGACGATAGGAAGTCGGTAACGAAACTTTCAATCCTACATTTCAGTTCGTCTCCCTCAACACCCTCTTCGTCAAGGTATGAGCAATCAACATTGTTCGGGAGTTCAACATCCTCTCCGTCAGTCTCCCAGTCTATGTCATAGACCTCTACTTTGTAACATTTGACTTTCATAGTACATATTGTTTTAATTGTTTAACATACCACAAAGATATGATATTGTTCCGTGAAAGTCAAGACTTTCATAAGAAAAATTTCCGTAAAATTTTCATCGTTTCGGAAAAATAATGTCCCGAAAACTTGACACGGAACGGCAGCCTGCCGAAGTCTGTCTCGGGTTTAATAATTTTAATAATGTAAAAAAAGAAACCCGACCACCATTTAGGTAGTCGGGTTTCTCCGCTGGGTAGTAGTCTCCAATCTTACATTTTCAAGAACGTGGCGATAAATGCCAACTCAGTGTCCTCGCAGTATGCGTTCAAGAAAAGTCTCGCACTATCTTCGTCGCATACACTTTCAAGGTCTGCCAACCATTTTTTTCTCTGCTCATCGTCTGCGTTGTTGAGTGCCTTTGCGTACAATGCGTTGCAGATGTTAAGCAAGTCTTCGGTAAGACCATTTTCTTGGTAGTAGTCCTCAATGTGCTTTGAGAAACCGCCTTTCTCGTCTGCGTCTTCAATAAGCACGTTCGTGAGTTCTTCCAACTCGTCTTGCTTTTCGCTCAACTCGTTTTTCGCTTGTGCGATTTGGCGTAGGTACTCTCGCTCCTGCTCGTTGTGTAGGCGGACAATAGTCTCCCATTCCTTGTTGAAACTTGATTGGGCAGTCTCCCAATCCTCAATCGTTTTTTCCAAAGTTGAAATCTCAACCTCTAACTCTTGTTTCTTTTCCTTGTAACCCATAGCATTAAAGTATTTAATTGTTAAACATTTATTACATTGCAAATATACGATATTGATTTATGAAAGTCAAGTCTTTTGCAGAAAAATTTACAAAAAAATTTCCGGAAATTTCCGTCATTTCGGAAAAATAATGTCCCGAAAACTTGACACGTTGCGACAGACCTGCCCAACTCCGTCTCGGGTTTAATAATCTTAATAATATCAATAAAAAAAGTGGGGTGCATTTTCCTATGCACCCCACCGATTTGCAACCCGAAAACTCGGGACTATTCTACCTCTTCCGCGTCTATGTCTATGACCTCGTTTTCTTGTTCTGCGACACCACCAAACTGAATTTCCGCACTCATTTGTTGCATTTGGTTCATTTCGTTTAGAATGTCCTCAATTTCGTTGCTCTCGCCCTCTCTCTCTTCTTTTTCCCTCTGCGAGCGAATAAGTTCGTCAAGGTCTTGCATTTGTTGTCTCCGCATTTCTTCCGCACTTGTGTTGCGTGCTTTTACTTGTTCGTCAAATTTCTCTTGGTCGTATTCCATTGTGTGTGTATTCTTGTTGAATTTGAAATACACACGCACGTTTTGAAAGTCTCCACATCGTCTATTCTTTGAGAACGTGAAATAGCGGTCTTGTCCGTCAAAACGATATTCAAGCATTGCAGTAACGGAATGTTTCAAGATAGTGCTACCTACATAATCTCCGCCCTTTGTTTGGTGCTGAATTGCAATGATTGTCTTGTTGAATTTTTCCGCACTCGCTATCAACATATTGAGCAACATATTTTGTGCCTCAGTCGCTTTCATATCGCAGACTTGTATCATCTTTACCAACAAGTCTTGGAAACTATCAAGCACAATGAAATTGAATTTGTCGGTGTAGAAGATTGTTTCAAGTGCTTTTATGCACAATTCCTTTGTGGTCAACCATTGAGCGAACGGAATAGTCGGCACGTTCTTTGCTATCGGGTTTTTCTCCGCATAGAATTTCAAGTCGGATTTCATCATTTCAACCGATACATATACTGGGCGAATGTTGTCATTGTTTTTACGCAACATTGACACCATATCCATAAGTTGGGTTGATTTACCTACACCGCTCTCGCCTACTGCGATGATTACGTTTTTCGTTGAGAAACCGATACCCATATCTTTGTCGCTTGCGATTGTGTCTATGCAGTCCACGTTGGTCTTGAAATACTCAAAATTTTCGTCAGCGATTTCGCCCAAGTCAACTGCTTCAACCTCATCATCTTCGGTCAAGTCCGAGAGACTTGCCAAAAGTTCCTGTGTGTGTGCCTTAACCGAGTTTGCGGTAAAACCTTTCTTGAACGTGGTTTGGCGAGTTGTAACGATTTCTTGTGGTATCTCCATACCAAAGTCCTCATCATCGTACACGTTGAACTCTCCGTTGGTGCGGATTTCTTCTTGCATTGCGTCAAGGTATCTTTTGGCGGTCGGGAACGTGATTGTCATTTGGTCTCCCATTTCGTCATTGAAAGATTTTACGCAGTCCGCAACTTTTACCGAGTGTGTGTAACTTTCCGAATTTGCGAATTTGTAACCACCATTCTTTACTGCAAACCATTGTCTAAATAGTTTTTCGTTTCTTGTTGTGCCATTTGTACGTGCCATAATCTTAATGTTTTAATTGTTAGTAAATAATTGTTTAATTGAACGAGACAAAAGTACAACATTGAAAAAGCAAAGTCAAGGTTTTGGCGAATTATTTTTAATACAAAAATGTAACTTGCTGAAAATCAGTCAAATAATTTTTAACATTATTAAAATTATTAAAATTATTCGCTTTGTTATATATAGTTCATATAATATAGCAAATGTTTGTATAATAGTAGGTGAGACCTGGCATTTCCAATTTTAGGGCATTTTCGTGCGTTCTGCGACACTTTCATATATTTTTGGGTAAATGTATCGGGGATTTCGTAAAAGTGTCTCAAATTTAATAATTTTAATAAAATTAAAAAAGCGGTACGGAAAATTCCGCACCGCCCACCTATGAAAGAAACAAAAACCTACAATTTCATTAAGATTGAAATATCGTTGTCCAAGTCATATTTGCCGTTAAGCAACTTGCCACCACCGATTTGCAACCATTTTGGCTCGTTGATTTTGAAACCCATATTGTTGCTACCGAAATTCGTAAGCACGTTTACCAAGTCCCATATTGAGGTGTGACCGCAATGAACGTATTTCTTTTGTTCGTTGCTCATCTTTGTAAGGTCATAACCTTTGCCGAGCAATTCCATTTTTCGGTGCATATATTCGGGGAAAAACTCCGCCAAGAACTTGTTCTGCAACATTTGAGCAAGTTGTTCGTCTGCCCCGAAACCGCCCATACGTGTTGTGATTTGACTGATTACACTTTCAGTCTCCAACACACTCGCTTGCGTGTGCTTCGCTTTGTTTACCAACTCAACGAAATTTTCGGGTACGAAACCATTGGACTGCATACGGAAAATGTGGTTGAATAGTTGCGTCAAGTCCTGCGGAGAGATACCGCCCAACTCAAAATGACTGAAATTGTCAATCGTCTCCATTCCGTTCGTGCAGACCAAACGCAACGCAAAGTTGTCAACACGTGTAACCCCATTCTCGCTTGTGATTGACAAACCGAATTTGTGGATTTCGTCATTCTCGTTTGTTACGGAAATTTGCTGATTTGACACCAAGCACAAACGAGAGTTGCCCATTTGCGTTGTTTTTGCGTCTATAATATCAAGTCCGTACTTGTTCGCAATGTGTTCGCCCAAGTCAAACACCGACTTGTTGCTCAAACGTGCTTTGTCATTTGACATAAGCGAAATGATTTCGTTGTTCGGTGCGATGATGATACGAACGAGTTTGTCCGCTTTCGTCATTGCCGAACGTACCGAGTTGAGAATTTGTGCGGAAATTTCGGTGTTCCCGACATTTTTGATACTTTTCTGCATACCATTGAGACCGCACTCGCTCATAAGGTCGGAAATGAAACCTTTTGAAACCGACATTGGTTTGTCTTTGATAAGCACAATGTTTTCTGTGAACGTGTTCTTGCACAACTTAATCTCCGAAAGTTGCATTGTAAGATACTTTTGTTCGTTGTTTAGGGCATTGCTTTTTGCCTCTGCCCACTCTTGCTGTGTTAAAATTTTTGTACGCATAAGTGTAAAGATTTAAGAGTTATACATTTGTTTAATTGTTCGGTGCAAATATACGATATTGATTTTCGTTTGTCAAGTATTTTGTCAATTTTTTTTCAAAATAATATATCGCATTCCCATTTCGCTTGCGGTACGTTTGAGTTCAGCGATACTATTATATGTGTGTGGGTGCATTAAACTACCCCATTTCGTGTAAAATTGTGCCGTAACCTTAATTGCTTTGCCCATAGTCCTAAATGTTTTAATTGTTAAACGTGTTGCAAATATACAACTATAAAATACGATTGTCAAGTAATTTTATTAAAAAAATTAAAATCAATTGATTATCAATGAGTTACGCACAATTATCTCTTGACTGCCCCGGGTGCTGGTGTCGAACGTGTCAAGTTTTCGGGACATTATTTTTCCGAAATGACGAATTTTTTTGAGAACCCGAACTACGGTGGGCGAACTGTCCGGGCTCGTGGCATCCGTGTCAAGTTTTCGGGGCATTATTTTTTGTGTAGGTGCAAAAAAAATCGGGGGTGCATTCCGCAACCCCGACCAAAAAAGAATTAAATTAAAATGAGTATTACAAATTCCAAACCGATGTGTCGAAACCACCAATCTCTATTATTGAGCCGTCCGATTCGTCCCAATCCTCTTGCGTGACTTCGGGGTGTTCCTTTTGGCACTCTTCCAAAGTCTCATAGTCCTCAATCCAAATCTCATTATAGTCGGTTGTTTCATTGACCTCTCCGAGTTCATTTGTGTATGCTATATGCTCTGCGAATCCGCAACCATTTTCAGTTGAATACATTTCAAACTCAACCCCGAGTTTGCGTGCATATTCAAACAAGGTGTAGTATTCGGTGCCTTCCTCCAAGTCTCCCCACATACCTTTCCCTGTATGTGCTTGTTCACGCATAGACAACGCACAATCAATCATTGCACCCTCTACACTATTTTTACACGTTCCGTCAAACTCAATGGAACTATCCCTATCGTTCCACATATCGTTGAAATCGTCATCATCGCAGATTGAGGTCTCTGCTCCTCTACCGAGCCACACACCATTCTTCTGCTCCATTCCGTCAATGAATTTCTTTACGTTCGCTTTGTCTCCTTTGACCCTTGCGATAAAACTACATAAATTTGCCATAGTCTTAATTGTTTAATTGTTTAACATTTATTACAATGCAAATATACAACATAAAATCGGGAAAGTCAAGACTTTCCCGAAAAAAATTATTCTTCCTCAATTACATTGTCAATGCACTCTTCAAGAATATCATCGTCTATCTCTTCCCACGTCTCCTTGATTTCCATCATAGGTTCGCCTTGAAAACGTATAACTCCGTCCTCTACAAACTCTCCGCCCTCTTCCGACCAATGGTCGCCCTGCCAACCAGCAGTCGGGATGTAGTATTTTTTACCTACAAGTTTCTTCGCACGTTCGATAAGTTCTTTATTCTTTGCCATAGTAGTAAATTTAATTGTTTAACATTTAATTGATGAGACAAATATACAACATTGAAATTCGTTTGTCAAGTATTTTGTGAAAAATTTTTAACATTATTGAAATTATTCCGTCGGCTGACTGGGGCTGGTCTCGGACGTGTCAAGTTTTCGGCACATTATTTTTCCGAAAATCACAAAAAAAATCGGGGTTGCGGAATGCGACCCCGACCCAACAATTAAAACCATTTCTTGTATGTTTCCGACTGAAATACGGAGTTGTACATATCAAACCCCATATAGTTCACAATATCGTCTCCCTCGTCAAGTTCGTACTCGTTCCCGAAACTATCAGTACCGCATAGGAGAATATCCCCGAATTGGCTCAATTTCAACTTTGTGATACGGACTGAAATTACATCGTCATTTCCGCAATATGAAATGTAGAACGGAAAATCCGATAGGTCACATTCCTTGCATTTCTCCAAGACTGCGTAAACCTCGTTCACGCATTTCGTCTGCAACTGCTCTATTTTATTCAAGTAGTCTTTCATAGCACCAAAGATTTAGTAGATTTCAATAATATCGTTGATTGTAAAGTCCTCTCCATTCTCCCAATCCATAAGGGTTTTAAGTTCGCTTATTGACGAGACATAGAAGAAAATATCCTCGTCCTCATCGTCCACTCCGTTGTTGAGTTTTATCGTTTCGATTGAAGCACTTTCGTCATCGTGCCAAACGATTTCACATCTGCAATATGTTTCGTTGCCTTGCAATTCCATATTGCTTAATTGTTCTTTTGCTCTCGCTCCGTAATTGTTATCCATAGTCTTAATTGTTTAATTGTTCAACATTGCAAATATACGATATAATTTAGGGAAAGTCAAGTCTTTCAGCAAAAATGTTCAACCATAACATCAATAAAATCCCTCTCGTCTTGCGTCAAGTCCGCAAACATCTCTGGGTTGCAAATGTACCCCTCCAACAAATTTGAAACATCATCGCTCCAAACATCACTATCTCCCTCATAGTTTTTGTAGTCCTCAAACCACCAATCCATTTTGCAACGCATTGCCACCTTATCAAAGATGTTCATTTGGTCTCCGCTAAATTTGACTTGTGTACTCATAATGATAAAAGTTTTAATTGTTCGGTACAAATATACAACATTGATTTGCATTTGTCAAGTAAAATTATTAAAATTTTTAACATTATTGATAATCAATGAGTTACGTTATCCGACGACTGGGGGACAGTGTGGCAGGCTGGAATCCGTGTCAAGTTTTCGGGACATTATTTTTCGTGTCGAGACAAAAAAATCGGGTGGTTGTTTACCACCCGAACACTTATGCAAGAATATAAAGCACCGCACACACTATTGCCGTTATTGCTATTCCTATCGCAGTTATAATGAACAACACCGAATTTTCATAGTTTAATCTTCCCATAGCCGTTAGATTTTTTTGTATTGAACCAAATATGTTCCGCAAGGGGTATCATTGTTTATTGAGTTAATATCTATCAACTCAAACCCCTTGTAGCATTCGTTGGCGACACCAACAATATCGTCTCCGTCAAATGTTGCTATACATTGCTTGCTTTCCTCGCAAAGCGACATAATGACATTGATACGTTCCTCGTTCCCGAGTTTGGCAAACTCCGAAAGTTCCATATATGCGCCTATACACTCAACCGATTTCACGCAGTTAAAGACCCCGAAATAGAGATAGCCGTGTACGTGCATTTGCTTTACACCATTGATTTCCTCAATCGTGAAAAACTCCAAGTCTTCAACTTGCTCAACACTCAATTTTTTATTTTCCATAGCAGTTAGTTTTAATTGTTTTACATAGGCAAATATACAACATTGAAATTCGTTTGTCAAGTTTTTCGACACATTATTTTTTGTTTGCGTGCAAAAAAATCGAGGTCGCAAAAACCACTAACTTAATCTTCGTCATTCACAACATAGTCAAGATAGTCCTCAACTGCGTGTACGATAGGTATTATGCTTTCCAAATACACGTTCCCATAATTGTAGTCAAGGTAAACATCGTAGCAGTCATACCCAGTGTCAACACTCGCTTTCAAGTCGCCCTTATCGTCAATGAAGATGCTTGTGATTGTCGCAACCTCGTCTCCGTCATTCCCGACAACAAAGATATTATAGCGAATATCATTGTCAGCCAAGTCCATACGTTTGTCCTCAACTTGTTCAACGTACTTTCTAACCTCGCTGAACAATTCTTTTTCGTTGAAACCTTTCAGCAGATTTTTGTTCTTAATCTTTTTCATAAGTCTTAATTGTTTAATTGTTTTACATAGGCAAATATACAACAATGGAATGCGAAAGTCAAGTAAAATTATTAAAATTTTTAATTTTATTGATAATCAACAAGTTACATTGCCGACGACTGGGGACTGGGCAGGTGCCTGGAATTGCCGTGTCAAGTTTTCGGGGCATTATTTTTGCCCAGTACGCAAAAAAATTCGGGTGGTCAGCCAACCACCCGAACTCCAACAATTAAAACCATTCACTATTTAATATCCTCGTTGACGATGAAATAGAACATATCTCCACCGCACCATTGCTTGACGATTTCAATCAGCGAGTACTTTATAAAATCATAATCACCTTCGTTGTGGGCAAGTTGGAATTTTAAGCGGAAATCGTCATAATAGACATCATAGTTTGATATGACCTCGCCCAACTTGGACTTTGAGCATTGGTAAAGCACCCTTTGATATTTGCCGAAGACCTCAATCGTCTGCGTGTTTGTGTTTCCACGCAAAGACCATTTAATGAAATCGTACACAAGTTGCTCCTTGTCCTTTTGGTAAATCGGTGCATACGTGTCAAGCGGATTGTACCGAAGAAACTTTATGTCATTCAACTTTCCCATAATCTTTAATTTTTTAATTATTGTTAATAATGTTAATTGTTTACATTGCAAATATACAACATTAAAATATGAAAGTCAAGCAAAACGAGAAAAATCTTTCAATTCAACCCAATCTTCTATTATTGAAATATCTCCGCTCTTTTTGCATACGGAAAAAATTCGTTTGCGTTTCGCAACCTTGAAGTTGATTTCACGATAGATTGAATTGAGCGAGTTGTAGTTCTCCCTACATATCGTGTGTATCTTACCCTCATAGTCCTCATATTCAATGAAGTACTCTGTGTCTCTCCACCACGATTTTGGTTTGAGCAAATCATTCGTTTCCATAATTTTCCGAAAAATGTTATTCTTCCTCAATTACGTTGTCAATGCACTCCTCAAGAATGTCATCGTCAATTTCGTCCCAAGTGTCAAGTATTTCCATAAACGTATTTGCAAATCTGCAAACACCCTTTTCAGTGAAATAGCCACCCTCGCTTTCCCAATCATAGCCGTTCCAAGCCGCTTGTTCAATAAGGTATTCAGCCCTGTCCTTGCCGAGTTGCTTTCCTTTCTCAATGAGTTCTTTATTCTTTGCCATAGTCTTAAATTTTTAGTTGTTTGTTATTATTGTTAATTGTTTACATTGCAAATATACAACATTGATTTTCAAAAGTCAAGTTTTCGGTCAATTTTTTTCAAGGAAATTTTCGTCTCGAGAACCCAGCTGCCGTTCCGTGTCAAGTTTTCGGGACATTATTTTTCGTGTTTAGGCAAAAAAATCGGCACGTTTCACAACGTGCCGACAACCACTAAAACAATATGACAAAACAAATCCCTAATCTTTTTCAATGCAGTATTCAGCAAGAATTTCCAAGTCGCTCCAAAATGAGCCGTCACAATATGCGTCTGCCATTTTTGACGCAAGTTTCGTCATACTGAATGCGTCCGCCTTTCTTTGGTACTCTATCGGCAAGTCGGGAATGCTTACTGATGTTATAGGGTACTCATCGTCCCCGATAAGTGTTCTAACATAATCGTCACTGTCTTCATACGATACGAATATCAATGCACGTTCGTTTACTGCGTCCTCAAACACACGTTGCGAAAATTCGCTTGTGTACTCTTTCTCCAAAAACTCGTCCAAGTCAATCGGTGTGTCCTCTCTCTCCTTGTATTCCTTCTCAACGAAAGAACGTGGGACTATAAACACGAAGTTGCTATCATAGCCTTCGTGGTCAACCTTGCAGTGCAGTTGTATCGTGTTGACCTCACTGCTCACAAATGGAAAATACTTTGTTCTCATAGTCTTAATTGTTTATTGTTTACATTGCAAATATACGATATAATTTCGGGAAAGTCAAGTCTTTCCCGAAATTTTTTCAAATTATTTCGCCTTGTAGTATATAGCCTCTCCATTGCTGAAATGACCGCCACAAACGTATTTCTCCGATGATTGTTCGTAAACGTGTTTCTCAATCTTCTTTCCGAGACCATAGGCACGTTTCAGCACGTTCTTGTTCTTGATTGTATCAAAGTCCTCGCTCGTCAAATACTCTCGTTCCCCATAGCCGTTGTCAATGTAGTCGTGTACGATTTCAAAGGCATAGTCAAAACTCATACCCGAATAGTAACCCGAACACGCAATGCAATGCACGAGTATCGTGTAGTTTCCGTTCACACGTTTCTCAATCGTACCCATATAGTAGCCACCATAGGAGCGGTTGAAGTCAATCGGACATTCGCTTGCCTTGTAGTATTCGCAATTCTTGAACACGCCTTCCCCGACAATGCGTTTCAGTTCGTTCTCAACGTACTCCATTTGTGAGTTGTAGTCCTCACTCATCATATCATAGAGAACGTCCGTATCGTCAGCATATTCGGGATAGTCCTTTTTGTAATCGTCAACATAAAAGTTCACGATGTGATAGTTGTTTGCGTCATAGTGACAAAAATTTGCAGTTCCCATAGTAGTAGTGT
>Ga0310696_10001924_pt1 | contig 28605 bp, 22 predicted proteins | sample AusTroGonzalo_MG_4_FD_203885 | JGI IMG/M metagenome (GOLD analysis project Ga0310696, IMG submission 203885) | Bovine rumen microbial communities from tropical cattle in Woodstock, Queensland, Australia - Gonzalo_02 (v2) (version 2) | ecosystem: Host-associated > Mammals > Digestive system >... | reverse complement strand
ATCGTTTCCAATGATTCTTCTTGTCCCACAAAACGAACACGCCAGTTTGCCGTCTGATGCTTTTTTCTTCTCTGAGTCCCCTTTTTTCATCGTTTTCACCTCCTTATTTGTCGTTATCTGCCGTTAGCCATTCGGCTCTGGTCATTCCCTTTCGCCCCAACTATCCATATCCTAGCACAAACGCGAATTTACGTCAAGAGGGGTAACGCGCAATTTTGAAAATCCCCTGAAAATACGCACTAATTTTATTTCCAGCCTTCGCATTGGCGGAAATAAGTGGCTAGTTGTCGCGCAATCTAAAATTATAATCCATATCTTTTCGTATAGACCACAATCGGAGGCCGTGCTATAATACCTGGCATGAAGACAATTGCGATATCAGTGCTAGGAACGCAAAAGGACGCGCACGGAGGCTCGGGCGCGGCAAGGTGGAACACCTGGCGGCCGACGCTTGGACTCGTCCAGCAGGAGAGTTTGCCGATCGACGAGCTCCACCTCATACTCAACGAGGAATTCCGCCCGCTTGCGGAGCAGGTAAAGGCGGATATCAACTCCGTCTCGCCAGAGACGAAGGTCGTCTTTGACATCATCCAGCTCAAGGACCCCTGGGACTTTGAGGAAGTCTACGGCAAGTTCTACGACTACGCCAAGTCGCCGTGCTTCCACAAGGAGCGGACAAACTACTACATCCACATTTCTACGGGCTCGCACGTCGAGCAGATCTGCCTCTTCCTCCTCGCCGAGTCGCGGCACATCGCCGCAAAGCTCGTGCAGACGTCGCCGAAGGAAGGACACGTCCGCCACTCGAGAGACCCCAAGGGGACAATCAACGTCATCGACCTCGACCTCTCGCGTTACGACAAGCTCGCCAAGCGCTTCGAGCTGGAGCGACAGGACGACCTCTCGTTCCTCAAGCAGGGAATCGACACGAAGAACGCGGCGTTCAACAAGCTCATCGAGACGATCGAGCGCGTGGCAGTGCGCTCGGCAGACCCGATTCTCCTAACCGGCCCGACCGGAGCCGGCAAGAGCCAGCTCGCGAAGCAGATCTACCTCCTAAAGAAGCAGTCTGGCAAAGTCAAGGGTTCGTTCGTAGCCGTCAACTGCGCAACGCTCGGCGGTGATCTCGCGAAGTCCGCCCTCTTCGGGCACAAGAAGGGCTCCTATTCCGGAGCGGGAGCGGACCACGACGGCTTTCTCAAGGAAGCCGACGGCGGAATCATCTTCCTCGATGAAATCGGCGAACTTCCGCTCGAGGCGCAGGCAATGCTACTCAAGGCCATCGAGGAGAAGACATTCCGACCCTTAGGCGCGGCAAAAGACGAACGCAGCGACTTCCAGCTCATCTGCGGCACGAACCGAGACCTCTCGCTCGATGTCGCCGACCGTCGCTTCCGCGCAGACCTGCTCGCACGCATCAACCTATGGAGCTTCGACCTCCCGGGGCTCGCCGACCGACGCGAGGACATCGAGCCCAACCTCGTCTACGAACTGAACCGGTTTTCAGAGAAATCCGGCAAACACATCTCGTTCAGCAAGGAGGCGCGCGAGCGTTTCCTTGACTTCGCGCTTGACCCCGCGAACCGCTGGCCGGGAAACTTCCGCGACCTGAACGCCATGGTCGTGAGGATGGCGACGCTCTCGGATGGCGGACGCATCACCGAGGAGGTAGTAAAGGACGAGATTGCGCGTGCGACGCCGAACGTGGGAGCGGACGGCACGGCGGCTTCACCCACGTCCGGCATATCCGACAAGGAGCTCGCGGCGCTTCTCGGCAAAGACTACGCCGCACGCTTCGACGAATTCGAGCTCGTGCAGTTCGCGCATGTCGCACGGGTCTGCCGCGAGGCGGACTCCGCCGCGGACGCGGCGAAGCGGCTGTTCGCGGTCTCGCGCAAGGCGAAGAAGTCCTCAAACGACTCCGACCGCCTCTCAAAGTATCTCGCCCGCTTCGGGCTCAAGTTCAAGGACCTCTAGCCGCCCTCATCCCTTGAGGCTGGCGAGCGGCACGAGACGGACAAGCGGCTCGACGAGGTCGCGCTCGGAAGCGATGACGTCCTCGATGTCCTTGTACGCCTGCGGCGCCTCTGAGAGATCGAATTTGCCCTTCGCCTTCTTGCTGTAGCCCTTGTACTTCTGCCAGCGCTCGCAGACGATGCCCTCCATCGCCTTGTCACACTCCTCGACCGTGAGGTTTGCGGACGCCGCTACGCGGCTCATGCAACGACCAGCGCCGTGCGAGCAGCTCATGAACGAGTCGGGGTTGCCGAGTCCGCGCACGATATAGCTCGCCGTGCCCATCGATCCGGGGATGATGCCGATCTCGTCGAGCCTCGCAGAGGTCGCGCCCTTCCGGTGCACAAACACCTTCCTGCCAAAATGCTCCTCGCACGTTGCGTAGTTATGGTGAATGTCGATCGTTCGGAGGAAGCTCACCTCGGGGACGAACTCCGCGACGGTCTCCTTCATCGCCTCCATCATGCGTCGGCGGTTCTCCTTCGCGTAGCGGAGCGCGAAGAGCATGTCCGTGTAGTAGTCGTGCCCGTCCTTCTCCGCGATCGGGAGGAACGCGAGGTCGGGGTCTGCAAGTGGCACGTGGAAGCGCCAGCAAAGCCGGTCCGCAATGCGATGGTAGTGCTCCTCGATCCGCTTTCCGAGGTTGCGCGAACCCGAGTGGATCATGAGCCACACCTTCGCGCCGCCGTCGGGATCGCCCGCACCATCGAGCGACGTTGTCTTCTGAAGCTCAATGAAGTGGTTGCCGCCACCGAGCGTGCCGAGGTTCATGCGGTCGAGCTTTGACGGCCAGAGGTCAGAACGCATACCGTTGTTCGCAGTATACTCCTCGAAGCCCTCCCAAGTTTGCGTCGTCTTGTGCGAAACGCCCTCGCCGACGGGAATGCGCTCCTTGAGCTTCTCCTGAAACGCGCGTCGGAACGACATGTCGGCGAAGCGCTCCGCCGGGATGTCCGTCTCGGTTGCAATCATGCCGCAGCCGATGTCGACGCCGACCGCCGCGGGTATGACAGCATTGTCCGCAGCGACAACTCCGCCAATCGGCATGCCATAGCCCTGATGCGCGTCAGGCATCAACGCGACATGATGAAAGAGTGCCGGATGCTGCGCAAGGTTCGCCGCCTGCTTCACGGCTCCATCCTCGCAGCTCTCGCACCAGCTCTTCACGGGCATCAACCACCCATCCTCCATCTTCTCCCACTTCATTTTCTTTTCCTTCTTTTCAATCTAATAGAATGTTTTTAACGCAGAGACGCAAAGTCGCAGAGAGATCAATCACGAAACGTGCGTATCACATTGCAATTCGTCGTGTAGTGCAGCGTCTCCTTCTGCACGTCGAGCGTCCAGTTGTCATGCCATTCGAATCCAGGATTATAACTCGAATAACCTCCTACAAACATCTCCAGCGGAACGAGCAGCTGGTCTGCGAGGTGCCTCTCGCACGCCTTGCCGGACTTCAGGAAATTGCGCGTAGCGTGGACGACATCGTGAGCGACGGCCTTGCGAGACTTCTCGTATGTACCAACGGACGAGAACACTACAGACGCGCATTCGTAGTCGAGCTGAGCATAGCAGTAGTTGCCGGGCCCAAACGACTCGACGCTGCGCGTCTCCCTCTCAAGCCCGAGCTCGCGCAGCTGCGCATCTACGATGCCGACTTCCGCCTCTGCGATGGAGTCTGGAATTGACGACACAACGCCAACCACCTTGCCGCCACGATACTCGCCGAGGTCCGTAAGCGAATAGTTCTTTGCCACCTTCGCCTCGTCCATCGGCCACACCTTGAGTTTCACGACGCCGCCCGCCGCAGGGTAGAATCCACACGTGACCAGCTCCGCCTCGACGTGTGCGCCAATTCTCCGAAGCTCGGGGAGGTATGTCACGGCAAAAAACTCCCAAATCGGAGCAAACGGGACATGCGTTCCGCCCGTGATCGTCACGGTAGAGGGTGCGTCTGCCTTGAGGAGCACCGGCAGGACCGTCTGCGCAACCAGCGTCACGCTCCCAGCTGTCCCGACGTCGAAATGGTAGTCGCCGCCCTTGATCTCGCCAGGAATAAACTCCAGCTCGCTGGAACCAACCCCAATCTCCGACACCTTCGCACCACAGATTTCCGCAACGGCCTTCACGCACGTGAGGTGCTGCCGCTTCAGCCCAGGCTTCTCGCGACCCGCGCGAATCTTCTCGATCCACACCGGCTGCCCAGTGACCGCGCTCAGCGTCAGCGAAGTGCGCAGAACTTGCCCACCGCCCTCACCCTGCGATCCGTCAATCTCTATAAAGTCCGCCATCCTCTATCTCTTTCTCCTTGCCCCCACGCCGCACAAAGACGGCCGCATCATGCGGCCAACTTCATACGGGCGGCTTTCTTGGCTCTGCGCTTGGCCCTGCGGGCGATTTCCGCCTTCACGCGGGCCTTTTCCCACGCGGCGGTCTCGGCCAGCTCGGCCAGTTTTTGGTTGCTAAGCTGCCTCAGGTATTTCTGCGTTGTCATTTCGTTCTCCTTCCGTTTTGATTTCTGCACGTTAACACAAATAGCACAGCCCGTGCCAACGCAGAATCCGGCCTAAACCGCCCTTTTACCACCTATCTTGCTATAGTGTGAGATATTGGCTATAAATTTGTATAACCGCTTTCTGGTGAACGTGGAGTGGGTAGTGGGTAGTGGCTAGTGACTAGTGGTTAGTGGCTAGGGGCGTTCCGTCTCCTTCCTTTGCGTTACTTCATGCGTAATCTTGAGCAACGCAAGATTAAGCTCGATTGTCGTCTTCCTCGCCTCGGTGGATAGGTTGTCACCAATAAGCCCGGCAAGCTTATGTCCGGCGCGAGTCAGGAGGCTCGCCTGCTCCGACGACCCCGCCTTCTCCGTCTGTATCGCCTCCATGTCTCGGACCATCGAACGCACCTGGGCGTAGGTTTCGATGATGGCCTTGGTTGCGCGAACCGCCCTATCGCTGTTCAACACCGTAGCCAACATGTAAAGACCGCGCTCTGTAAACGCATAAGGCGCTCGGCGCAATCCCATTTTCAAACCCGCGATTTCGCCATCGGACAAATTGGAGGTCACAATCTGTGACTTCCAATTTTCGACTTCTTGTTCATTGAGCCTGAACAGATAACCTTCTTCAAAGCGCTCCGAATTTCGCTTGACGGCTTGGTTGAGCGCTTTCGTTTCTACACCATATAGCGCGGCGACATCGCGATCAAGCAACACCTGCTGATTGCGTATCGTGAGCATGCGCGATTGAACGGCGGCGATGTCTATCGCCCGGAGTCCGGTTGATTTTTTCATTATCCTATTCCTTCCTGTTGTGCCGGCGCATTGCGCGACCGAACGCCGGTCACAGGGTACAATACGCCTAAGGCGCATTTTCGGAATAGGCGATGCCTCGCCAAATGCCGACGACGCTTAGGCCGCGCATATTGCGCTCAAGCCCGCGGAGGAAGCCTCCTCCTCGCGTTCCAAATCGGCAGCCGTGGTTCCCGACGTCAACACCCCCTCCCGGACCGTCCGCCCACCCTTCAGGCTTTTCGATCCGTTCTCAGCAGGACTATGCCGGTTTCAACCCACGGCTTTCATGGCTCCCGTTCGTACCTCCGTCGCCACGGAGTTCAATTCCGGAGAGCACACATATAGTACCATAAAACCGCGTTCGCCGTCCATCAGAAACATGATGCCAATGGTGCCGTGGGGATTTATTTTAACGCAGAGACGCAGAGGCGCAGAGTACGCAGAGGTTTTCAGGTTGGATTTTAGCCGTGCAGAACGTGTAGATCGTGTAGAAGCTTGGTGAGCCTGCGGCAAATCCGATACTCTACACCTTCTCCACCAATTTCGTACCTGTCCTCCGACTTGTCCGCCGACTTGTCGCGCCGAAGCTTTAGCGTAGGCGGATCGTCTCTCTGTGGCATCGCCAAAAGAGGAATACGCTCACAAGTCTATCTACTTGCTGTTGCAAGCAGGAGAAGGAGCCATGCTGGGAGGTCAACGCCATGGGAGAGCATCGACATGACATAAGATTTGAAGTCAAACGGGAGGCGGCGAATCGCGAACACACCCGATGACGGATCGCAAATGGCGTACGACATGCAGAGATCATGACGGGGATAGCCTACGCTCCCGACATTCACAATGTAGCGTGCGCCCTTCTCTTGCTTGAATTCAATCGTCTCCGGCGCATTGGGCGCGCCCCTGAGTCGTCTGTCGGAAGGTCGGGAAATCATCTTCTCGCGCGACAAACTCCAGACCTCGGCACGGTGCGTATGCCCGCAGAAAAGCAGCTTTTCCCTTCTCGCCCCAAAATTAGCTGCCGCAAGGGCGGGCTCGTTGATGTAGTTCCACTCCTTCGGCTCCGTGAAGTCTCCGTGTGCGAGCGCCATGCCCGCAACCTTGCGCAGCGGCCGCAAGCTACGGAGCCATTTCGCGTCGTCGTCCGATAGTTCCCCGCGGCACTTCCGGTCAAGGTCGTAGTTCGGGTTGTTTAGGTCGCATTGGCGCTGCTCCAGCCCAAGACACGCGGAATCGTGATTGCCCATCAGGACAATGTCGAAGTTCTCCCGCACCAGAGAAATCGCCCTCTTCGGATCGTATCCATACCCAGTGATGTCGCCAAGCATCGCGAACTTTTCGCAGCCAAGCGCCCGCGCGTCCGCCAGCGCCGTCTCCAGCGCCACCGGATTCGCGTGCACATCGCTCATGATCGCGTACTTCATTGTATGCCGATTATAGCAAATTTTAGTGGTTAGTGGTTAGTGATTAGTGGCTTTTGGGGCCTAGCTAAGATCCCCTTGTGTCACCTCGTACACGAAGATGTTCTTCGGATGCTCTCCGAGAACTGTTTCCGTGACATTGCAAATCCACGCCAGGAGCGGAAGCCGCGTCAGTCCTGTAACGAGATAGCTCGCACCAAACGGATCGTGTTCAATGCGATGCATCTTGAATATCGGCTCAAGCAGCTCTCCATTCTTGCCCCTCGGGCCATGTCCGCTCGGCGGCTCAACGGTTCGAAAACGCATCGTCACCTCTGGAGCCCCCTCCGCAAAACGGTCAATCAACGCGTCCGCGCCCATGACCATGCGGTTCTCGCTCTGAGTGTGCTCAGGGACATCGGCGAACCAACCGTCTCCGTCCTTGAAGAACCTCAGTTCGAGCATCTTCTCGGGATTCGCCTGTGCATTGACGATCTCGCGCTCCTTCGCCATTCTCCATTCCGCGTTCTTGTAGTGCGCACCATCCTCGTGTTTCATTTTCGTGTTCCTTTCTGATTTTGTTTTCGCCTCGGGGAAACCGTTTCCCCGTTGACGCTATAATTACGCCTGGTACTGACCAAAGGACACGAAAAAAAATTATCCCCATCGCGGACGACACTACAATTTTCCGCGGAAACACGCAGTTTTCGCAGTCAAAAAAATTTTAAAAAAACAAGATTTCCCCTTGACACCTCGGGGTCGGTACCAAATAGTACCGGCTGTACGCAGATTAAATCGCTTCTCCTCGCGGGAGATCGTGCGCAACTCGAGCGCGATTCCGATTCCTGGCAACGGTCTGCGCCGTTGGAATGCCCTTGGCATGCTTCACGGCCGAAGCCGGCTTCGCCTCTTTTATCATCGTCGACTCGCACCAATGCCATTTCCTGGCGATCTTGCGCACCCGCGCGCAGTCCTCGAAAAGAGGATCTCCCGGGGAAGCGGCGAGGATGTATCGAACTGCTTCGCGCAGAGACCTCTTGCCGAGATCACACTTCACTCTCCTCGCGATGGTCCGCAGATAGTCCTTCGCGGCTGCGCGATCTTCTTCTGGAATGCCGGTCGCAGCCCCCGACCTGCGGTCGCCGCAGCGCCTGACTGCCTCGCCGAGGGCATTGAACGCCCTCTGGAAGTCGTTGAACGTGGAGTAGTAGTTTTCCGCAATTCCCGTTCCGCCATACCACAGCGACGCGACGCTGTTGTAGATCGCCTGGAGTCTGTCCCTAACGTCGACCAGTTCTTGCCGCACGTCAAAGCGCGACTCAAGCGCGGAAAGAAGTTCCTCCCACTTCGCCATAAACGGTTCGAGCAGCTCGTCCTTGACCCTTGCCTTCGTCGCGGCGTCCATGCGGGGAAATTCCATGACCAGGCAATGGATCGCCTTAGAATAGGGAAACGCGACAATCGGATTCTCGGGCATGCCAAGCCCGCACTCAAAATATCCCGTCGGAACGGGGCGAGGTTTGTCTCGCACGGCCTTGATGAATTCGACGAAGAACGGGTTCACCGAATCGTTCCAGTTGGCGAACGCATGGCCGACGATTCCTCCACCAAGCGTCCAGTCGATCCGCTCGTACTTCTCAACAGCGCGCTTCGCCGCCGTCGAAATCCCGTCTCTAGCCTTCATTCAGTCGCCCATGTCCTTTCTTTCTCATCGGCATTATACCAAACTTTAGTGGTTAGTGGTTAGTGGCTAGTGGCTAGTGACTAATGGCGCAAAGGTTCGTTCGGCGCAAGACCTCCTCTTTTCACGCCGCCTATTCTAACAAATCTCCTTCCACTCCATGTCGCCCCGCAGACGACGAACGCGCGGCAAATTCGCCGCGAACCGCTATGGCATATTCGGCGCGGTGCCGGGCATCTTCTGGTACCAGACCTGGGTCTTGTAGACAACGACGGTTATTGCCCCGGCCCTGATCGTCACAAATCCATCGGCATCGGGCTTCGCGTACCCAATCTGGGAATACTGCTGCCCGCCAGGCGTCTTGCAGAAAGTCATCCAATAGTCCGCCTTCGCCGCCATCGCCATCGCGACAATACCGACAACAATCATTAGTTTCTTCATCACCATGGTCCTTTCATATCCTCTTGCCAAGGTGGATTGCAATTGTCGTGGGCAGGAAGCCCTCCGGAACGTTGAATGGGTCGCATTCATTGTCGTCGCCGTCGAGGAGGACTACTTTCTTGACTTCCCATTTCATCTGCTTCGGAGGTTTGCCCTTCGAACCATAGCCACGGTTGAAGCGAACCGTCTTTAGCCCGATTGTCCGATTGATGTTGTACTTCGTGAAGTCGCGGTACTCAATTGTCTTCTCGCCAGACTCGATTGCATCGTAGAACTCTCCTGCGAGGACGAGGTAACCATCAGGACTCTTCACCTTCAACAGGCCCTTCTTGATGCCGTCGACGAGCGCCAGTGTTTCCGCCTCCCAGGCCAGCGCCTCTTTCTCCTGTTGCTCGCTATCGTACTTTATGGTGTATTGGTACTCCTCGTCACCATCCTTAAACGACATCGCAACGGGGTGGTTGAACGCCAGCATGTAATCACCGTTCTCGGAATCGGTCACGTAACAGTAATCGCTCCCCTCGCCCATCTGCAGCGCCCTACCGACAGGCAGCACGCCGAGTTTGTGGAATATCTCGTTCGCAGCAGCGACGACCTTTGCCTCTACGTTTACCTCGGAGACATAGAACAGGAAGAGGAACGGATTACCCATATCCGTCTCGCAGCCCTCCAGCCCAAAGCGCTCCACTATGGGGAACACAACCTTGTCGACCAGCTCATAATCCGCTCTCGAAAGCTGCCTCATAATTCTCCCTCCGATTAAGTATCATCCCGCCACAAACATGAACTTCGCGACATCAACGCCGAATGCTGCAATCATCTGGCGAAGAGCCTTGTCCTCCTGCCAGAGATTCAACTTGTTGCCAAGAGACTTCTTTACTCGGATGCCGCCGGTCGCACCGAACCTCACCGGATAGCAATCGCTGTGCCTCTCGCGCGGCTTCAGGACCTTGACGAGACACTTCGTGAACGGCTTAGTGTCCGCCAACTCGTCAAACTTTGCCGGATTTATCTCTTGCAACTTCTCCAACACCTTAAGGACAAGATCCTGCCATCCGCTCACCTGGGCATAATGACATCCCTCCCACGCAAGTGACTTCGGTTTGTTTGCCGCGGTGACTGCTTCCTGCGTAAACGGATGCCCGCCAGTTACAGTAATCTCCGCACCAGCTAGATGCTGTCCATCAAGGCGCGAGAGCAATTCACGCACCGAGTCCATGACCGCCGCATAGTCCGTTCCCGCACCTGACGCCGCCACAGCCGCCCGAACTGCAGCCATCTGCGCATTGAATCCCGCCGTAACACGCTTACGCACAAACTCGTCGCGCTCGGCACCGAGAAGACGTTTGTTCTGGTTGCCATTGCGGACATATATCTGAGCCTCTTCAGTATGCGTAGTGTTGTTCTTGCTATAGAAATAGACGAATTCATCCGATTTACACGGCGTCACCTCGACACGGCAGACAGGCTTGCCACCCATTGGACGAACCAGTACTGATTTGATGAATGCGCCCGCGTTTGGACTTAGGAACGCCCTGGCAATTGCCCGCAACTTTAGCTCGTATTTGTCTTCCGTCGCCCCATAGACGAAGCTTTCGTCGTTATAGTGGACGGTATGAACACTAACAGCAGCCGGAGTATTGGCTAGAATTGCAAGGTCATCTTCTATGCCGCGAATCTGCTTATCGTCCGTTACGCCGACATAGAGCATCCCCCCGTCGGTGTTCATAAATGCCGACAGCGTCCGAGCGATCTTCAACATCTGCTTGATCCCCGGCTGCTGTGTTTCGGCATCTACGAAGATCGAAGTCTTGAACTCGGTCTTCTGGTCTTCCTTTACGTCCACCTCATTGAACGTACTTACCGATATGACATGACCTGGCATTTTTGCTCCTCTTTACTATTGCCCGGAATTCCCGTAAACAGCGGACCGAACATTTTGTTGAACCACGAGAACAGGCCAATAGAACGGTGTGTCGCGCCACCCTTGATCAGCATTGCCATTTTCGCGGATTAGCATCAACACGGGAAGGTCTATCGCCTTTGCCCGCGCAGGGGCGAGATCCGTGCGACCATCGTCCGGAGCGTCCGCGAAACTCCCATTTGCACGATAACGACTAAGTTCGCGGTTTTCACGCCGCAGGCAATACAACTGACGATTATCTTTGAGCGCCCATTCCAAAATACCGATTGTCTCTTCAACATCCCATTCAAGATTTGCATTTCTATCAATAGGGCGATTGTAAATATATGTAGCTCGGATTCTACGAAGTATATCAATCGCAAGGTTACGATCAATCAAGAAGATCCCGTCTCCGTCGCGATTCGAATAATCAGGAGCTGCAAGAATATCCCTATCAATTCCAGCAACTATCTCATAAATATTCGTGCGACAATCTGTCTGGAACCCAACAGGCAGATGGCGGCTATGCGACGTAATTGTTGATATCGAAGCTATTAGAAGACGACTCGGAGACGTCGGTATGATTTGCCCTCGGTCATCACGAGATACGAACACCGTATCGGGATCTCGTCCTTCACGCATAGCCCGCTCAAACTGTTCCCGCAAAGACTCGTCCATCGCATTAATACGACGCAATCGATCATACAGTAAATTCGTTGTATGAAACCTAGTAACGGCCATGTCGGACATCTTGCGTGCGCCATACATACGAGCATGTTGCAGAACAGTATCCATCTGCATTCGTTGCGGCGAGCGCCCGTAAACAAATCCAATAAGATTTTCTATCGTTATGCCACGATCCAAGATACTACCGCCTATAAAGATATTTGCTTCATGGCGGAGCTCAAGCTGGCCAGATGCATCCAAGAGATTGGCTACATCCTCATCTGAATTGACAATCTGGACATGAATCGCAGCTGCCGCAAATAGTTCATTGATTTTTGCAACAATCTCTTCACCCGAGGGCATTCCATCTCTCTCAAGCAGGCCCTCAGCCTCGCCATTATTTCTTGTCGCAACAAAATCTTCTACTATTGCAGCAATTATTTCATCGAACGAACCATCATCTGGATGATCGCAGAACACATGTTCTCCTAGATATCTCAATAAATTCTCAACCAGATCACGTTGCCACTCATGTGCATTCTTTGCGACTTCAACATGCACAATCATGCTGGAGCGATAACGAACTCCTCTGCAGGCTTCCTGCAAGCTACGAATGGCGGTGCCAACAAGATATTGCATAACCGCATAACGAAAATCGTATAGCTTTGCCGACGTAGCGATATTACTGAGATACCGCCGGTCTCGCCCCCCAAGAACATTGACGCATTCAGGTGACAAGGGGTGGAAAACAGAATTAAACATTGAATCGCCGCGAGCGGCGTCTACGAAATACTGCTCCCCCCCGATGTAATGTTGATGCACCGGCACCATCTCTGTATGACGAGGTCTCAACGCACGAACAGCTCCATTGACCAACTCGACCATCCCGTCCGGCTGGAGATATAGCGAATACGGAGTTGCTGTCACCAGCATATTCCGGCAGTCTGGAATTGCCTGCACCGTCTCGGTTATATTTCTTGCGTTAGTACCAACCAGCACTTCCTGCAGACGAGGATCGCGGTAAAACGCAATACCGCCAAAATCGGCCTCGTCGTCTATTACGATCACTCGCTTCTGCCGCAGCAATGTGTTCTCATAGACGAGATTCCTTAACGCCAATGTGTTATTTGCCTCTTTCTTGCAGATGACAATGTGTTTCTTCGTATTAAGCTCATACGTGGTGAGCATCTGAGCTCTAAGGTCTAGAACATCATGCACGACAATGGTACACTGCTGCCGAAGGTTGTCTGACGGCCTGAAATTGACGAACTCATCCCTCATTCTCGAAACAGTCTGCTTGGCAAGGGCATTCGTCCCCTTTGTGTACACAATGGCAATATCCACTCCTCGGTCAAACGCTATGCTCATTATGCCGACAAAGGCGCGCGTCTTTCCACTCTGTATCTTACCGTACAGCATAACTGGCTTCTGTGCGGTGAGTGCGTCAATGCCAGGATCCAGCAACACGTTCGCCGCACGTTCAATGCACGCGGATAATTCCTCCGAAGGATGATTTCTTGCACAGAAATCAGCATACACTGTGGTCCCATGTTCTGCAAGAAAAGCCCTTCTCGCAATAAGTGCTTCCGGCACATCCGCGCCAATATTCCTTAACATGGCAATACACTGATCGCACTGCGCAACAGTCATTAGATTGTCAAAGTTCATCTTTGTTCCTCCTCTAATTTCAAAAGCCAAGTTTACTTCTTGCCGACGCAAATGCTGGCCCGGGTGAGTTTTCCGTGCCGATGACAATGTGATCACGTAGCGGTATGCCAAGAATCTTTGACGCCTCTAGAAGCGTTATCGTGATTGAGATATCCTCCTTCGACGGCGTGGCGTCACCGCTTGGATGATTGTGTGCAACGTACAGCGATGTCGCGCCCCACTGGATCGCTTCACGGAATAGTTCCCGAGCGTGAAGCATTGAAGCATTTACAAGCCCCGTTGTCACGACCTTTGGCGGACAGAGAAGTCTTTTCTTCGGATCGAGGTAGAGCGCGAAGAAATGCTCCTGCATGTCTGAAACGCCAAGCGCACGAACATGCTCAAATACATCATGGGCATTCTCAATAGGCTTTTGATAATCCTCTGCTGATAGTTTCGCCCCACGACGCCCGAGTTCAAAAGCCGCTGCTAGTTCCTTGGCACGGGTCTTGCCAACGCCCGGAATGTGCTTGCCTGCTATCTGGCGCCAGTCCGCATAGACCATGTTCCTGACCGAACCAAAGGTGTCTTTCAACTCCTTCCCGACTTCGACGGCATTTTTCCCATTGCGTCCGCATCGGATTATGAGCCCCAACAGTTCGTCATCACTCAGCGAAAGGATGCTGTCAGAAGCATCAAGCTTCTCGCGCGGGGGAAGATCGCCTTCCTGTTTTGCGAATATCGCCATCGTGGCAATCCTCGTCCGCCCTAAGCATCGGTTGACTCGTCCTCTGCGGCCAGAAGCATTTGAGGAGCATCATCATCCATCGCCGATTCGACCTTTGGAATCTTCTCGCCCTTGCCGCCGGACATCAAGAATTCCTTTAAAACGGTTACCAGTCGTAGCTTATAGAGGAAAACGGGAAGCCCCATGCCTAGCGCCGCCTCTAAATACGGCTTTGCTTTCGCGTCATCTACACTTGCGACAAGGTTGTCAAACCTACCGTATTCGTTGAGGTTCGCTTCCGTGACCTTGCCACTTCTAAGGATGTTGACAAGCAACGCCTTATCGAGGCCAAACGCCGAGACCGCAAGGTCAATGTCATGGCTCAAGGCTTTTGCCTTGTATTCCGTGATATAGTCCTGTAACGTCATCCCACTCTCAAGCGTTATGGATCCGCTTGCAATATCATCCAACAGCATCTCGGCAAATTTCTGATCTTCTTCCGTCAGCCCCGCAAAGCTCGCGTGAACCTCCTGCTTAAGAGCATCAAGTTCAGCCTGAGTTAGATTCCCCTGTTCCAGACTCTTGACAAACTTCGTAAACCGCGCGTTCATGTAATCCGCGTTGATAAGTCCAATGTCAATCTCACTCAAGTACGGATCAATGTCAAACGGAACATCATCTCCACCACTGCCGCCTGAACCGCCACTGCCTGAAGCAAGTTCCTTGTAGCGGAGGGCAAGGATTCCATATACACGCTCATCCAGCAGCAGCGTAATAAGAGTGTCTTCGCCATTTTCATGTTTGAAGGTGTAGGCCATCTCCTTCCAGGTAAAGCCTTGGATTTTTGCACGATTCATGTAGTCGTTGAACCGCTTGAAAAGAAGAGCGAATTGTCCTCGAATGGCTACATCTTCAGGCAGTCGTCCGAAATCAGCAATGCCGGCATCGTCAAAAAGAACCTTAATCTCGGAGTAGGTCTGGTTCATTCCACCAAGGTTCTCCTCCAGATGCTCCACGTACAATGCAAATGGACGATCTCCCGAATAGAGTTTGAGCGCGGCTTCGATGTTCTTCGTCATCGTATGCGGCTTTCGGTAAAAACGTATCGAACCAAAAGGCTTTTCGGGTCCGAAAAGTCGGTTCGTTCGTGAAAACGACTGAATCAGGTTTTCCTCGTCTCGCATCTTATCGAGATAGAGTGTATTAAGCCACTTTGAATCAAAGCCTGTCAGCATCTGGTCCACGACAATCAGAATGTCGATTTGCTTGGCGGGTGTCTTTTCAATGGTGTTATACGGCTTTTTATGCGCAAGGCGATTGGAGACATCCTTCTTGAACTGATCCCATGTCGGTATCGAATAAGTCGTGCCATAGCGGGCATTGTAGTCCGTCAATATCTCCAGCAGTGCCTCTTCCTTTATAACAGCCCCACCTGTGTTGTCAATGCTGGGGTCGAAGAGCGCCGTGACCTTCAGCGATGCATGTTCGGATTTGAGAAGCCTGTAGTATTCAATTGCCTCCGGGATGCTCGACGTGGCAAGAATCGCATGAAACTTGCCGCCCACGCTAAGCGTCATCCAGTTTGTTGCGATGTTTTCCACCACTTTCCGACGATGTTCATCACGGTTGTATTGCGAAGCGGGCAAATGCGCCTCAACCTTCGTCATTGGCGTTTCGGCAGGATTCATCCATTTCAAGTAGACGGCCTTCTTCGTATCGTCGGCAAACGCCTCCGCTTCGCTCTTTGCCTTAGCCTGCTCAAGCGCGACGGCCTTGCGCACGTCCATGTCCTTGTAGGTCAATTCCATCACAGGATCAAAACCCAGAACATTCCTGTCGCAGATGCCGTCGGCTATTGTGTAACGGTGAAGCTCGTCGCCGAAAATCGCCGCTGTTGTGGGATCCCTGCCTTCCTTGAGCTTGGGCGTGCCGGTAAATCCAAAGAACATCGCTTCAGGGAATGTTGTCTTGATGGTGTGCAGCATTTCCCCGTCCACGTCACGATGCGCCTCGTCGACAATGAATACAATGCGTTTATCCTTCATCTTGTCAATGTCAGCCGCACCAATGCCGCCCGCATCCTCCTTGATCCGGCTCATTTTCTGGATGGATGTCACTATCAGCGTATCAATGTCGCTTTCGCTTTTCAGTTTCCCGGCAAGCACAGCCGTGTTTTCCGTCGCCTGAACCTCGATGGTGTCTCCGGCGAAGCCTCGGTAATCGTTGAGTGACTGCGTACCGAGTTCCTTGCGGTCAAGCAGAAAAACGACCTTGTCTGCGGACTTTGTCTCGGCGATCATCTGCGCCGACTTGAAGCATGTTAGAGTCTTTCCGCTTCCCGTCGTATGCCATACATAGCCGCCGAGCCGCTCGCGTCCGCCCTCCCATTCTTCGTTCTTGCGAACCTTCGCAAAGATCGCCCGCGCAGCATAGAACTGATATGAACGCAAGACCTTCAAGACGCCATCCGATGCATCCGCCACCGAATAGTAGCCGATCAGCTGATGCGCCATTGGAATCGACAGAAGCTGCTCCGCCACCTCATGCCAGGCATTCACGCGCTTGTTGTTGAAGTCAGCCCAGTGGAAGCAATAATCGCGGTTGAAAACGCCATCTGGCCCCGGATTCGCGAAATAGACAGCCTCCTTCGGCTCCATTGCAACGAAGACCTGGACAAGCGAGAAGATGCCGCCCAATGCCCCTTCGTGCATATACTTCTCAATCTGGTTGACGGCCTGTCCCACGGCGACACCACTGCGCTTTAGTTCAACATGGATCATCGGCATGCCGTTGATGAGCAGCATAATGTCGCCCCTGCGATCACTCGCGAGGGGGTGCGGCGTGGGCAGGATCGGCTGGCGCGCAATCTGGTAGCGCGTCTTTCCGCCAGCAATCTGCATGCGGTCATAGATGAAGAGGCTCACTTCCTTGCCGAAATGCGCGACGTCGTCTGGATTGTCACGCTTTACGCTCACCGTCTTCCCATTGATGAACCCGTTGAGCGCAAGCGGTGTCCGGAGAACCTTGATCTGCTCCAAAATCTGTTGCATCTCGCCGTCTGTAAGCGGGAAGTCCCCAAGGCGGTCAACGTCCCTGTTGTTCTCGTAGAGAATCTTCGCCCAGTTGTCTAGCAGGTCCTTTTCCTTAGGATGATTGAGAACACCATCCTTCCAACCAAGATCTGGCTCCGTCAACAACTTGACAAGTGCGTCCTCGAAATCCTTTTCCTTCTTGAACTCAGTCATACGAACATCCTTTCTAGGAAGGCTTGTTTCAGTTGCTTCAACTTTACGACTTCCTCCCGCCGCGCCGCCAACAACGCATCAAGAGAGCGGAAATACGCACCTATTATTTGTTGCTCAAGGAGAGATGGAAGCCTTACACTCTTTTGAGACGTAACATTTATCCAATGTCGAGCGTGTTCTTCCGCCACGCTCTCGCCGGCTTCTAGCAGGTATGAAACACATAACAGATCACACTCAACACCATTTTTGATGTTGAGCATTTTTACCGCCGATGACTTCACTTTAAAATCAAAGTCGACATATCGTGATATAGCCAAGAAGTCATCGAACAGTATCGTCGGTTTTTTTGATGCAGGATAAATGCCATCAACCTCATTAGTATACCCTAGCACGAAGGTTTTCCCAACTGTCAAGACAGGGATACCAGAATCTTTATATTCTGTTGAAGAAACAATATAAGGCTGAGGTTGTTCATATGACAAAACTGCCCCAAGTTTCTTCTCTGTCCATTCCCCTTCAAACCCCTTGAACCTCACTTGTGGTGTTTTGGCGTCACCTTGCGGAAACATCTTTTCGAGCATCGCCTTCTTGAGCGATTCCAGTTTCCCAAGCGCCTTCTCACGCCCATCAACCAGCGTGTCCAATGAACGGAAGAATGAACCAATCTTTTGTTGCTCTATAACATCTGGCAATGGGATTTCTATATCCATCACCTTTGTCTTGGATATGTTATACCGAGAAATGCCCTGCGCCAGAAACGAAATTGCACTTCGGAACCCATTTGCCCGAAACAAGTATGCAAGAAACTCACTTACATTCCCTGGTTTCGGGCGATAACCAAAGCAAAAACTATTTAAATAGGTATTCGTACCGTCTCCCATCCACACCGAAGACATGCCAACCTCTTCAGGCGTCTCTGAAGATGTCGTAAAGAACACATCGCCATCTTTTACTTCATTTTGCCCCTTATCTATTTCAATTGCGTCACACTGAACAGGGTCTGCTATTGGATGGGAGAATATATTCATGTACGTGACATATCTTCCCAATCCATGCCCAAAATCCGATTTGCTTTTCCCGGACAATCCGTTATACGGGAAACCTATCGCACCCAATCGCTCCCTCTTCCACGGAACGACCAGAGTCCGAGCCCTACCAGTGTTTCCATGCGCTTCATTCCCTACAGTCTCCGTGGTCTCTGCGGGAGACATCTCCCCAACCCGAAAGCGCAACGCAGGAACATTCTGCATCTGTTCTCTCGCTCTCCCGCTCATCGCGTCAACCTCTCCTTCCACGCCGCGATGCCCGCAAGATCATCGGCGTTGCCGTCCAGGTCGCCCAACATGCCGGCGAGATTGCTTTCCGCCGTTTCAATCTTTGCCTCCACATCGGAAAGCGTTGTTTCGTACTTCGCGACAAGTGCCTTAATTTTCACAACAAGCGGATCGACAACCGCAGACGGAAGCGCGCGCAGTTTCGCAACAACAGGAGTTACCCACTTCGCTTCAAGTAGCGCGTTCGCCTCATCGTCCGTCAACGACTTTATCTTCTCTATGGTTTTCTTTTCGAGCTCCTTCTCCATCACCTTGATTTCCTTCTTGATGGACTTTTCTTCATCAAAGAGGCTGTTGGCCTTCAAGACAATGGCTTCAAACGAATCATCCTCAAACGAACCTGCCCTACGGATCTCCCACTGCCGGACAAGAACCGTTTTCTTGCTGTATGTTCCGTTCTTGGCCGGTTCCATGGCCGACCAATCGACTTCAGGATGCTGCGCCGGAAACTTCTTCTTTTCCGCTGCGGACGGCAAAGCAAGATACTCATCCAACGCCTGTGTTTCAGGCGTTTCAACATCGGCTATGATTTCATCCGCCTTTTCGGCGACTAGCTTAGCGTCGAGTGATTCTTCCCCTTCAGGAATAACCGCATCGCGGTCGTCATCCTGAATCTCGCTAGCAAGTTTCTCAATCTCATCTGAAATGCTGTCAACCCTTTGCGTCATTTCTACGAGCGCGGAGAGGTCTTCGTTGAAAAACATGCGCTGCACAAGTTCAAATGGGAAGATGCGCCCGACCCAGCCATCCTGAACCTCAACCGTTTCTTCCTCGTCCTTGCCCTTCTTTAGCACCATGTGCGGATCGACACCCCTTACTGCATCAAACCCTTCCGTCTGGATGATTTCAAGATCAATCGCCGTCTGCACCCATTCGTCGTCCAGCAACTGATAGGCTTCGTATTTGTCAATTAGCGGGAGCGCTTCCACGCGACGGAAAAGTTCGTCTGAAAGGCGCTTCTCTTCTGCGTTCACCTGTACCGTACAGCAGGAGTCCACAAGTTCGCCTTTAAGGAAGTCGTCAAATCCCGCAAGTGCTTGTTCAACAGTTGCAGCATACTTCTGGACCGACGGCGCGGTAGCTATCGCCTCTGCCAGATTCCCCACCTTGGTCTTTGCGTAATTGCCCTCGACGGAGAAAAGCGAGTTGCGCAATCCAGGAAAAACATCCCAGTAGGCCATAAACCCATCCAGCTCACTCAGGGGTATGCCGCCGAACATGACGGCGCAAACATCCCAATGCTCAATCTCCCTGTTAGAGACATAGCGCGGAATGTTAAGGTTGTAGCCATTGGTGCGGATTTCATCGCGGGAAACGCGGCGAGAGTATCCCGACACCTCAATATGCCCCGTCACGATATCGGAAAGGCGCTTCACGTCCGAAGCACGCAGCCGGTTCTTCTTCCCGTCCTTGACGAATCCCCTGGATGCATCGACAATCAGAACATCCTCGCGTTCGCGCACCTTGCGCAGTATAACAACAATCGTGGGAATGCCCGTGCCGAAGAAGATATTCGGCGGAAGTCCAACGATTGCATCAATATGGTTGCCCTCAACCAATGCCTTTCGGATTGACCATTCCGAACCGTCGTCTTCCTTCCCACGGAAAAGGACACCATGCGGCATGACAATTGTCATAATGCCATTTGATCTAAGGTGATAGAGGCCATGCAGAAGGAAGGCAAGGTCGGCCTTGGATTTCGGCGCAAGGCCAAAGCCCGCATAACGCGGATCACCATCGTGGCCCTTTGGTGTCCAGTGCTGCGAATAGGGAGGATTGGAGACAACCGCATCAACAAACGGTTCATCAGGATCTGGATTCGAATCGTCTGACCAAGGCCAATCACGCCCAAGCGTATCGTCGTTACGCACCTTAATATTGCCAGGCTTGATGCCACGCATAACGAGATTCATGCGTGTAAGATTGTATGTCGGCTCCTTAAGTTCCTGGGCGTAGTATTTTATTCCGTTCGGATTCTTCAAATATCGTGCAACGGCGCGACCAATGTTAATCAGAAGCGACCCCGAACCACTTGTCGGGTCATAAATTTTAATCTTTTCGTGTTCTTTCAGATGTTCGGCCACAACCTCTGCCATAAACAGTGCCACTTCGTGAGGCGTGTAGAACTCGCCAGCTTTCTTACCGGCATTCGCGGCAAACATGCCGATCAGATACTCGTAGATAAAACCAAGTACATCATAATCCTGACGACCATCCATCGGAATGTCACGGATCAGATTTAGGAGCTTCTTGATGGCCTTTGTCTGTAATGCGGGGCTGTCTCCGAGCTTGCTAAGCCCAGTTTCAAGCGTAACGAAGACCTTGTCAAACACGTTCTTGTGGGATGGTGCCACAAGACGGGTAAAGGCAGAAAGTGCATCGCGAACGTTTGAAACGTCAAACTCAGACCCCTTCGCAAGCCAAGTCGAGAATAGATCCTTGTACGCGATGAAATAACCAAGTTGTGTATGCAGATGATTGACGAACTCCGCATTCGTCTCGTAAAACTCGTTCTTGATGTCCTCGTCACTGCATCTTAACTTCGAACGGGCATACTGCTCTTCGCAGTCCGAGAGGAATTTGTAGAATATGAAACCAAGGATGAAGTCCTTGTACTCGTTCGCCTCGATCTTAGAGCGCAACTTGTTCGCCGACTCCCAAATCCTGTTCGCCAATTGCCGCTTGTCCATCGCTATCTCCTTCCGCGCACATCTCAAAAGGCCCGTCACGTCGGCGCGGAAAGAGACGCGGCGAGCCTAAATCTGCTGTCATCAGTGGAGGTTTTACTCCCCTCCCCTTTTGACAATGGATATTGTATCAAATATGGCTATTTCTCGCAAGGATCGGCGGGAGCCCTCACATCGCCGAACGGAAGCGGGCTTGCCAGGATTTTGGCATGTCGGTGTGATGCATGTAGTGCGGGACAAACGCACCGCTTGAAATCGGGGAACGAAGGGCGAAGAGAGCGGCCTCAACCTGATGCGGATTCAAATCAACGGTAGCGTTCAGGAGCGACTGCTGAAGTCTCTCAACACCATGCCCACCTTCACGCGTCAGGGCGTATGCGAAATACTTCGCCTGATGATTAGAGATGCTGTTCATACTTTCCTCATTGACCGCAATTCATTGTGGCAAGACTGTTTCTGCATCTACTTTGTCGCCATCAACTCGCGGAACAAAGTCCTGGCGTTATCATAAAATGGAATACAGGAGCGGACATCTGGGAAAAGATGGGCTTCTTTTGCCATTTGTTCCGGCGGAATAAGCCTTCCACCGAGACCGGCACTACAGAGCGGCCAACCATGGCTCTTGCAGTATTCAGCGGCTGCGGCTTCGCCCTGTTCTCTTATGACAGCCTGTGTCAGCTCAATCATCGCACGAAATGCCGCCGCAAAGATATGTGACCGCCGCGCATCATTATTGATTAGATGGTTGTACGGACGATTTGGATTATGTTGATCGTCCATGAATAGCACAATAAAACATCCAGGACAAGCACGGTACGGCTCAATCGTGAACCACATCCGTAAGTCGCTCAAGAAACAGTCGTACAAGTATCGACTTGCCTCTTCGCGATCTATCGGCGTTCTGTCCACAAAGATTCCTCCTTCCGAGCCGCCCATACAAGGCCTGCCGCGCTGGCGCGGAAAAGAAAACGTGGCGAGCCAAAATCTACTGTCATCAATGGAGGTTTTACTCCCCTTTTGACAACGGATATTATACCAAATATGGCTTTTTTTCGCAAGGATTGGCGGGGCTTGGCGAATGTCACATACTTGGCGATTATCACGCAGATGAGTTGCATTTCATCCACTCGCCGAGCTTGTCCCCGCCTTCGCAGGCGCTGGTCGCGGCAAGTCCGCCGCGGAAGTTCAAGCCGCGGCACCGGCAGAGACGACACGGACCTTGCTGGGTTCGTGGCCGTTGCGCGTCACCTCGACATGCGTCCTGATCCGCTCGCGGAGCCGTTCGACATGACTGATGACACCGACCTTACGGGTGCCTGTCAGCGCATTTAGCCGCTCCAACGCCTCGATCGCCGAGTTTAGGTGCTCTCCGCTCAGGGTGCCGAAGCCCTCGTCGATGAGCAGCATGTCCACGCTTAGCCCGGAATCATTCATACCCGCGAGACCGAGTGCCAGCGACAACGACACCAGGAACTGCTCGCCACCGGAAAGCGTGTTCACTGGACGTACCACATAGCCTTCGTTCGCATCGACGACTGACAGCATCAGTCCTTCGCAGGAAAGTTCGTACCTGTCGGAAAGCTGCCTCAGGTAGTGGTTCGCCTTGCCAAGCACGTTCATGAGGACATACGACTGTATCTCGCGCTGAACTTTCTTCCCAGTCTGGTCGCCGAACAGATCCGCGATCGGTTTCCATTCGTCGCGCTCTGCACGCGCCGCCTCGAGCTCCTTCTCCTTGGCTGCACGATCGCTGGTGCACTTGTCGTCATCCTTGATTTTCTGCTGCTCCGCGGCAAGCTCGTTCCGCAGGCGCTCATCCTCGGCCTTGAGTTCGTCGGACTTGGCGGACAAAGCCTCGACCGTGTCCTCCTCTGCCAGATCCTTCGGCCTCTTCTCGCCCTGCTCTTTGCGTTGACGGCCGACAAAATCAAGCTGCCCAAGCGAGGTGTTGACCCTGCCAAGCGAACCATCGTCGGCATTCCCGACTGCCGCATCCACACCAAGAGCGGGCACCTTCTCCAGAACGCGCTTGCGGCACTCAGCTATCTGCTCAGCCATTTTCACGAATCCTTCGAACTTGGCCGTCACCTTCGGAAGCAACGTCTTGCGTTCAAGGTATTCGTCGGCGGATTTCTTGAATGTCGACTCCCAGCCTTCGTGGTCCGCTTCCCAGGCATCCTGCCACGCGTGAAGCACGATCTTCGCAGACGCCTTCGCAAGCGACTCCTCGGCGCGCGACTCCTCCGCCTGGATTCCGCTCTTGGCCTGCTTGATGGACGCCTCGCAGTTTAGGCACGCCTTTTCCTCGAGGGACAAGGCATCCTTCGCCGCGTCCTTTACCTTGCGCAGCTTCTTGAGCGATTTTGAAATCGCGTCAATAGCCTTCTCCTGCTTTTCGGCTTCTTTCAGCTTTTCGTCAATGGCGGCCATCTCCTTCTCACAGGTCTTCTTTGCGGTATCGACATCTTCCTGCGTTGCCTTGATGCCAAAGATCTTTGCACAATCCTGAATGTCGCTGTGCGCCGCCTTGATGTCATCCATGTCTGCCTCAATCTGCTTCTCTGCATCGGACACCTTGGCCTTCGCGCCGTCCGCAGCTGCCTTGGCCGCATTGAACGACTTCTCCGCCTCCTTACAGGACTTATCCGCCGCGACATACGCGGCGTCCTTCTCCGCCATCAACCCGGAGAACCACTCGGAGGTGTTCAGATGCTCGATCCGAGACTTGCAGATCGGACACTCGTCCCCGACGTGCAGCCCCGCGACGATCTTCGCGATTCCGTCATCGACCAGGCTCTTTACCTTGTCGCGGTCTGCCTGTGCGGCGTCGCGCATTTTCTCCGCTTCCCCGAACGCCTTCTTGAGCTCGGGAAGAACAGAGAGCTTCGCAGCATGCTCTTCTTGACGATCCTTCAAGGTCTTCTCGTGGTTCGCCTTGTCTCTGAGAAGCTTGTCGAGCCCCTTGATCTGGGCGCCAAGCGCCTTGAGGTCGCCGTGTTTCTTGGCCGCAGCATCTTTGTCCGCGCGGAGTTTCTTGAGATTCATCTCGGCAAGTTTCTGCTTTTCAGACTCTTCCTTAGCCGATTCCACGTCCAAAACTTTAATGGCCGCGTCAAGCGCCTTGGCGGCATCGTCCTTCTGCTTGTTCAGCTCCGGAAGCCGCTTCTCAAACTTCGCGAGGTTCGCTTCGGCAGCGGCCTTCTTCTCTCTGGCGTCGCGGACGTATCCGAGGTTCGTCAGGATAGCGGCGACCTGGTTGTACATCTCCGCCTTCGACTCATTCTCGGCGAGGAATGCGTTGATGCCGTCGACGGACGCCTTTGCCTCCTGTAGCCGTGCGGCGGTCTCGGTCTCGGTGGCCTTGAGATCGGCAAATGCTGCGGCGAGGTCTTTACGTATCTCCTGCTCGTTATGCACCAGCTCTTCGGCATGGACAAGCCAGTTCTTCCGAGCGTCAAGGGACTTGACCAATTCGCTTGATTTCACGAGCTTGGCATTGAGCTCCGCTATCTTCGCTTCGACAACCGGACGCTCCTGGCCGAGTCCCGCCAGGCGCTGAATTTCCTTTTCCAACAAGTCGGCAGCGCCTTTTAGATTTGCGTACTTCTCGCCGATGGCGATGCCGAACTTCTTGAACTTCTCGGTGTTCGTCAGCTTCTCAAGGATTTCCGCCTTGGCGTCTTCGTCGCCGAGCAGAAACTTCGTGAACTGTCCCTGCGCCAACAGCGTCGTCCGACAGAACTGCTCAAAGCCGAGTCCGACCGCTCGCGCGACCACCGACTCAATTTCCTTGTCCTTCATGTACTCGATCCCGCCTTTGGAGCAGTCCTTCCAGACCCATTCGGCGTCCTTGAGCTTGCCCTTGGTGGGGCCGCGCGTTACCGAGGCCACGGACCACCGCGCCTCATACGGCTTGCCGTCGTTGCCGACGAGTTCGACAACGGCGTGCGCATTGTCCGCGCCGTGCCGCACGATCTGGCGCGAATCGTTGTATGCCATGCCACCAATCTGGCAGTCGTTCCTGCGCCTGCTGTCCGAATACCGCGGCGTCTTGCCGTAGAGAGCGAGTGTGATCGCGTCGAGGATCGTGGTCTTGCCAGACCCCGTCTCGCCGCAGATGAGGAAGAGCGGCGAGTCCTTTAGCGGACCGTTCTCGAAGTCAATCTCCGCCGACTCGATGGACGCGATGTTGCCAATGGAAAGCTTCTTGATCTTCATACACCCACCTCCTCCATGAGACCCTTAACAAGTTCGCACTGGCGCGGCGTAAGCGAACGCCGCGCCGAAAGTATCTCGATGACCTTCTCGTTGGAAAGCTCCTTTAGCTCCGCGACGGTCAGCACCTTCTTCACCTCCGCCGCTTTCCCCGCGACCTCCTTGCGGATCGGGTTGATCGTGCAGTACCGATAGTTCTTCGCCACGCAGGCACGACGCGCACGCTCCGCCCAGTCCGGCCCCACGGAACCGCCTTCGCCAAGCGCGACGTTGAGACGGACGTACGTCTCTGCTGGCGCGCCAAGTCCCTCCACTGCCTTCAGAGCGTCGTCGAAGCCAAGGCCCTCCTTGCCGCCGACCGTGACAAGTTCGCGCTTCGGCTTCAGGACGACGGTGCGCTGCGCCGGCTCCTTGCCGGGCTCCACCTCGAGGATGTCGACGCCATGGTTGTACGTCTCGTCGAAGTGGATCGCGCGCGGCGTGCCGCAGTAACGGGCGGTCTTCTTACCGCCCTTGATCCACTGCGGACAGTGGATGTGTCCGAGCGCAATGTAGTCATAGCCAGTCCCGAGAACGTCGGGATCGACGCACTCCTGTCCGCCGATGGCCATCGACTTGTCCTGTCCGGTGAAGTCCGTCTCCTTGCCAACCGCAAGGTGCGCCATCAGAATGCACGGCCTGCCCTTGGCCGTTTCCGCGGCGAACTGAGCCATCCCAGCGAAGTATTCGCGCATGCGGCTTGTTCCAGGAGCACCGTTGACGAACGGGAAGTTGCGCTCGTGGCAGAACGGGACTGCGGCGATGACGCCCTTCTGCGGTATGTCGACCACGTTTCCCAAGAAAACAGCTCTACCCTCGCCATCTTCAGCGGGGATGCCGAACACGTGCACATGGTGGCGGCGCCAGAGCGACTCGTCGACCACTAGACGAGAATAGCTGTCGTGATTGCCAGCGATTACAACGGTCTCCATTGAGGGACACGCCTCCGCGATGTCGAGAAGCGCATCGTTGAACTTCTTGGCGACGTCGTTCCCCGGCGTACCGGTATCGAAGATATCTCCGCTTATGAGCAGAGCGTCGGGACTCTCCTGAGCCACCACAACCTTGAGCTGCGAAAAGAAATACTCCTCCTCGTCGGTACGGTCCCACCCATGGAGGCGATCTCCAAGGTGCCAGTCGCTAGTATGGATGATTTTCATGTTGTTATGTCCTAACGTGTCCTACACTTACTATAAACCCCGACAACAGTTTAATTATATCAAAAATTCATTTCTTAAGAACTAGTATTCTCCTATGTATTACCTTCCTTTCACTTTTTCCTTTCTCTCTTCCCCTTCCAGACGATAGGCCTCGGCTTCGAGGGCTTCGGCGCGCTGAAGGTCGGTGTCGCAGCAGCAGCACTTTCCGCACCGAAGGCAGTTGGCAAGGTTGCGCATGGCATTGGGGTGCTTCTGTTCCGAGGCGTCCTCCCAATAGCTCCGCGCAAAACGCCCGAGCTTGAACGCGTCCAAGGGCGCGATGTTCGGACAGTAGAGGCCGCCGAGGTAGTTCTGCGAATTGGCGCATCCCGCCTCGGCCGCGAGACCGTACCAGTATTGAGCCAGATTCGGCTTGTACAGCCATTCGCATTTTTCCCGGCTGTCGTCAGGATCGTCCTCCGACCAGAAGAACGCATGTCCCATGGCGTCCTGCGCATCGACATCGCCGCGAATCGCCCGCAGGAGCGTGTGCAGGAACGCGTTTCCGCCGCGCGGCCTTTCGCTCCACAGGTCGAAGACGTCCAGCGTCTCCATTATCTCGACGTCGCCGTTGAGCTCGGCTTCGTCGTAGGCATCTTCAAGATCGCCGTACAGATCGAATGGACGCGCCATGTCAGACCTCCTTCATGTCAATTGCGACCACGAGATCGAGCCAATGGTCCACCAGAGTCTTCTCCGTCACCTTCGCGGAGAGCGCCTTGCCGGCGTCCATGAGCCGCGCCATGACGGCGGAGTAGCGACGCGGCACATAGCCGACAAGAACGCCTCCCTCCGTTTGCACGGCGACCGCCTTGGCGTCTTGCGCATCCTCCGCCGAGCGCTTGAGGACGAGCGGCGAGCCCATGTCGACGCCCTGCGTCCGGACGAGCATGTCGGTGATATCCGCCGTGCCCGCGAGATGGCATTCCGTGAGGAACACCGTCTTCTCGAAAGGCATGGGCAGGTCCTTGAATTTCCCGGCAAGTTCCAGCCAGTTTTCCTCGACTGTGGCAAGTTCGTTAGCCATTATTCCACTCCTCCTCGCACTTTGCGATTTTCACCTTCAGTTCGGCGATATCCATTTTCAGTTCGTTCTGCCGCGCAACCACGGCTTCTTCGTCGGCAAGGAACTCCTTGTAGATGAAAGGCGACTCCTTCTGGATGCGGGCAGACTCCGCCACCAGCTCGCGGCTCTTTGCTTCCAGTCTCTCGCACGCCTCGCGGAGCGCCGCAACGGCGTCGGGTGCGGACGCGAAGTCCTCCTTGCCCGAAGCGACGCTTTCGACTAGCGAGGCAAGAAGCCGCACTGCCGCCCAGTCGCGCTCGGCGTATGCGGCCTGGATCTCGTTCCAGAGGTCCTTCGCCGCCTGCGGAAGATTGGGGTTCAGGTCGGGATGGAGCTTCTTGACCGCCTCGAGGTACGCGAGCCGAACAGCGGCATCTTCCTCGTCCGAGAGACTCTTGTAGGCAAAGAGCCGGGCGTTCTCCTTGATCTCCGCCGCCTGGCGCTTTATCTCCTGCATGAAATCCGCGAACTCGCGTTTGAGCGTCGCCTCTATCGCGGCGAGATCTGGTGTCTCGCCGCGGTTCAGCGCTGCCTGGCGCAGCGCAAAGCGTCGTTTCCAGCGGCTGAACTCGACCTTGAGCTCGTAGACCTTGTATTCAAGGCAGCCGACGAACATCATGTACCGGGCCTTTATGTTGGGACCTGTCGTGCAGACGAGCGTGTGCAAAAGCTCGATCTGGTTGGCGACATGCTCCTTCAGCGCATCGTAACGCAACTGCAGGCCCGTGTATTCCTTGCTGAATCCGACTTCAGTCATGGCTTCCTTCCTTTCCTTGTAACGCGTTTAATGAAGCGACTTGGCTATTTGCAGAGTCGCTCGGCCTTGAGCAGAAGACGCTTCTCTTTCTGCGCCGCGCTCGCGGGGTTTTCCAGCTCAACCGGCAACTCCGTCCGCCGTCCCTTCCCGACGGGGAACGTATAGCCCTTCAGCTGGGACATAGCGTCCCACGCGGCGACCATCTGGTAGGGGTGGCTCCATTCGGCAGTCTCCGTAAGGAACTGCACCTCGACTCGGACGTACATCGTCTCGTCCTTCGGATAGACGCGAAC